>SDBV01000343.1_pt1 | contig 65951 bp, 131 predicted proteins | sample 2277081 | NCBI WGS metagenome assembly SDBV01 (sample SAMN10402039, study PRJNA504765) | marine sediment metagenome | isolation source: marine sediment core GS10_PC15, 223 cmbsf | place: Arctic Ocean: Southern Knipovich Ridge | collected 2010
TCAAGAGGGCGTTGTGGCAAGACGGGAAGTATAACATGACAAACCTACTGATATCAAGGGGGACTTTCTTATGCCATCTGGCAAGCCGATCTTTCAGGGAGATGCTGTTGCAGTAGCGGGTATCCAGAGCATCACCAAGGGCGATGCGCCTGCCGATACAGCGGTAGTCTATACAATCACAGCCAAGAACCGTCAGGGCCAGACGAATAAGGTCACTACAGCCTCTACTGTAGCTGACACGAGCACGTCTGCGATCTGCTCTGCGATTGCGACGGCACTTCAAGCAGCTAAAACGGCTGGAGACCAGCCGTGGGATGAAGTGACTGCTGAGACCACTACGTCTACCGCGCTGGTCAGGATCACTTCGGATTCTGCCGGAGTTCCGTTCTTCATCGGCGCTTTGACGAGCAATGAAACTGCCACCCTCACCAGCGCCACGGTGACCTCCGTTGGCGGGCCAAGTATCTTCCGGGATCCCGATAATTGGGATACCAACCTCGCTCCAGTAGACAATGATATCCCTGTCTTCCCGGCAAACCTCGCCGTGAACGTCTATGGAGAGGACTTCGACAGTGCAGTGACCCTGCTTGGGATGGTGGTCGAGGCTGGATGCTCGGCCATTATCGGCTCGCAGGAACGGCTGCTCACTTGCAACTACGCGACGGCTGCGCTCTTGAGCCTGGACGGTACAGGTGAAGTGTATGTCCGACTAGGACATATTGATACCACTCTCTGCGACTCGGCCACCATCAACGTTACTGGCGCAGGCGCAGGTAGCGCCACAGGCACGTACGGGATCAATATCCAAGGTGGTGAAACTTCAGTAAGCGCGTTTATCTCTGCGGAATCGGGCCAGACGGCATCGTTCGGGGCGCGTTCTGGCGACAGTTGCGACCTGAAAGAGATCAAGGTTGCCGGTGGAGATGTGTATATCGGACCCTCTGTGGGTACGGGACTGTCTGGTATTCCCCTTACTGTAACGTCCGGTACAGTGTTCAGTTCTGCCATCACTGGCGTCCTCACTCAAGAGGGCGGAGAAATGACTCACGGCGGCACTGCTACGATGGGTTCGGCGAACGTCGATGCGGGGACATTGATCTACAAGTCCAGCGGAGCGTTGTCCAGCGGGACTATAGGCGGTACAATCGACTTCTCCCAGGACCTTCAGACAAGAGTTGTTGACAGTTCCAAGGGCCTGACGCTGCTCAAGGGTGCGACTGTCTTGGACCCTCACGAGACAATCGGAACTACTGTATTGCACCTGGCCGATGGTGTTGGATTGGAAGACGTGACTTTGCAGATCGGCAAAGGTATGACAATTAAGAAGACCTGATGTAGGGGGAATCAATGTCTGCTATTCAACGTACTCGCGGCATTGTCCGCGACATAGACTTCACTCGGAAGCGCGACAGCCTTGCGGACGCCGTGCGCAAGGCCGAGGATGCCAAGCGCGTTGTGGGCGCGGTCGCTGCGCGCCAACAGTCCGCCCGTCCCATTGGCAGGCTGGCCCGGAGCCAAGGTTTTGGCCGTACGGCAAATCCTGCCGGCGGGCCGGATATCATCACGTTCCAAGGCAGGCCGCTGGAAGATTCTCCGGCCCCCCCTCCGTTAGGTTCGGGTGTCCGTGGACCGGACGTTGACATTGATCCTCGCACCCGGCTTCAGTTCCAGACCGACAGAGCCAACGCCGCGCTAAGACATAAACAAGAGACAGCCATTGAGCGTGAGGACCGTATCTTCAGGACAGCCTCTGCTGCTGGGGGTACTGAGTTCTCCAGCGCTGTCGATCCAACTGGACAACTTCAGGCTCGGGCTGAGTTGGATGTCGCTGGCGGGGCCGGCAGTCTGCAAGAAGCCCAGCGAATCGAACGTGAACTAGCTGATATCAACGCCCAACTAGGACCGGCCCGAATACGGGCGTCAGAGATATTTGCCAAGGCTGATCGTGTAGTAGAGGATTCGTTTGATGCTGCGCCTGCCCAGCCCGCTGCCGCGCCCCCTGTTGTTGGCACTCCCGCTCCTGCCACTGCGGGCGCTCCGCCCTCGGCCGGTGTGATTGGCCAGCCGCCTGTACAAGCTCAAGGCCCTAGTGCCGATCCTACTGTGGCTGCGCAGGGAGATAGGATCAAGAGAGAGTTCCTCGAACAGCGCGCAGCTACCTTGCAGACGGAACTGGACAAAGCCAAGGCGGGTCCTGCCTTTGCCGCGAAGACGCCAGGTGGCAGAGCGATGCAGTCCGCTGCCGGTGATGTACCTGAACTCCAAGGGTTCGCTCGCAGGTTGGAGGCTGCACCTGACTTTGCTGCGAAGGAGAAGGTTTGGGACACCTTCAATAAGGCGCGTAGCGAATTCTTGAAAACCAAGTCCACACGAGAGCGGGAAGAGAACACTGCCCGTATCGCTGGAGAGAAAGACAAGCGGGACTTCGACGAGAAGGTTCGTCAGTTTGAAGCCAAGCAGAAGGTTGCTGCCGATGCTGCGGCGGCGGCTAAGGCCGAGGACGACAAGGGCGCTGCTGTAGCTGCCGCGCAGACAGGACTGAAGAACATCAACGAGCAGCTCGCAGTTGTCGAAGGTCGCATCAAGAACGCCACACTGGATGCCCAGAAGACTGTTGTGGTCAAAGATGCGAAGGGGAATGACGTTGCCATTCTCACTCCTTCCGCCAAGGCAGCAGCGGCAAATCTTAAGGTATGGCAAGCTGAAAAGACCAGACTTGCGAAGCTCAAGGAGGCAGCCACTAACGCAGTTGCGGATGCGCAGCGAGGAACGACTGCAGAACCCACTGCTCCACCCGTAGGCGCGGCTGTGACTGCACAGCCTGGCACTTCGATAGAAACTGCTATTCCTCGCCCAGCCAACGACGCTGATCTGGAGAATGAGAAGTTCTATATTGATGCCGGTGGCAAAATTGGACAGTACGATAAGGCTCAGGGCGGATTCAGAATCGTGCGGTCAGGAATATGACAGCCATAGTCAAAACCAAAGACTTCAAGCCACCCACGACCGAGCCCATAGTGCCACTCGGTGAGTTTAGAGCCGCTGCGCCTACGGAGATTGTTCCCGCCGCAGAGTTTACTGGTGCGACTATCCTCACTGAGGACCAGCTTGTTGTTACCGAACCCGGCACTCCGCCTATCGCTCCGGCAGGCGAATTTGCTGCCGTTCAGACCGAACGCCAACTGACGCCTGATCTTGGGCCGGAAGGTGATGGGGTAGGGTTTGATCCGAGGACGCAAACCTTGGAGGCCGCGCCTGCACCAATTCTACCACCAGCCGTGCCTTCTGGCCCACCTCCTGTCATTGGAACTGAAGCCGATGTGGGGATAGCCGAACCGTTGCGGGGCATAGGCCTTGTTGATGCCGAATTGAGACGCAGGTTTCGGGCCTCTGCACCAGGGTCTTTCGAGCGGGCCGGTGTGCAAGCTGATATGTTTGGTCTGGCACAGAACCGCCGGGAAACCGCCAATGTACTCATCCTCCGGTCAAACGCCCTGGGGCGAGCGCTAACACCGGACGAGGCGGTTGATCTGTCCCGGTCTGTTGGTCCTGGAGGACTGGCCGTTCCCGCCCCCCCACAAAGAGGCAAGCCGGTATTAACCGCCTTTGCCCATGGCATCGCGCGAATGACCACGGATATCGTGCGCCGGGTTGGGGATGTTGCTGAGGAAGCGTTCCCTGGCCTTCCAGCGGCAGTTAATCTACGAGAGGGAGCCAAGATCATTCTGGCCGAGCATCCAGAATGGACGCCAGTGCAGGCTCAATCTTGGCTTGATCTGATTGCCAAGCCGGAGATTCTAGCGCAAGGCGTGGGCGAAGTCATCCCATTCGCCGCCGCTATTGCGGCTGGCGGGACAATCCTGGCCGGTGCGGGTGGCCCTGGCGTATTTATCGCCAATGTCCAGGCCGCTCATATGGGACAGTTCCTTGCCGCCGCTGTCGTTGAGGGGCATAGCGCTTATGAAGACGCAAAGGCTAACGGGGCAACTGAACTACAAGCGCGGACGGCCGAGGTGTTGCTGGGTGGGATCTTGGGCGCTATCGAGATGCTTCAGTTCACGACCGCCAAGCGATTAGCCACAAAGGTCAAGAATCGCATACTCAATAAGGCCGTTGCCACCGCCACGGCTAAGGTTGCCGGCAGATCGCTTGGCAAAGAGCTATTGCAAACCATTGCGATGGAATCTTTGCAAGAGACGATTCAGGGCTCGGTAGAAGACCTCGGCGCATTAGCCATATTCGGGAAGCCGATCGAAGGCGGGTTGTCAGGTTTTCTGCGGCGACGAGTCCAGGAAGCATCCACCGCTGCTGTAGCGTTTCCCCTCCTTGCCGGGGCTGGTGGTGTCGTGGGCGGCATATCGCAAGCCGTGCAGGCCAAGCGGATCAAAGCTACGGCCCGACAGGCCACCGCCAGAGCTGTCCTAGATGAAGCCATCGGCGAGACTGCCATTGCTGCTGTAGACGACGCCACTGCCGCCATCGACCGCATACAGGCCAATCTAGCACAAGAACAGGCCCCTCAGGGCGTTTCTGCACAAGAAGTGGCCCCAGAGGCCCGCCAACCGGAGATCGTCGCTCCTGGGGCCCCTGCAGCGTCATTAGAGGGGGTTACGGAGCAAATACCGGCTGTTGCGATGACTGTACAGCAGATCGACGCAGAACTGGAGGCTATCGCAGCGTCTGTACGAGAAATTCGAGACCCACAAACAGGCCAGACCTTGCAAGAGGCCAGATTCTTAACGAATGAGGAACGTGCCCGGCGAGACGAGTTGCGAGAGGCGCGACCGCGAGCCTTCGATATTGTGGACGAACCAACAGAAGGAATATCCGATGCCATTCAAGAGCGACAAGCAGCGGAGGTTCCTGTTCAAGAAGAAGCCCCGAGTGGCGAGGAAGTTAGCGAAGCACCCACGGAAGTCCAAGAAGAGGTAAGTCCTGGAGCTAAATTAACACCAGAAGCTAAGGAGGTGTCAGATGTCCAAGCACCCGCAGAGCCACGAATCCAAGCCCCGGAAGGCCAAGCGGAAGCCCAAGCGCCGCAAGTAGAAGATCGCGTTACTGGCCTAGCTAATGCCCAAGTGGAACAAGAGTTGGCTGAGCGCGAATTGCGCCCGGCCAGGAAGGGTCCACGTACTACTGCTCAGGGTGTGATTGACAATGCCCAGAAGGCTGCTGATGAAGATCCTTTCCTTGGCTCCAATCTGGTCAAGTCATTCCAGCGGAACATGAGGCCGGCTTCCGTCGAAGACATTGGCGTCCTGCTCCACGAGCGCACTCGCTTGATCTCTGCTGAGAACGCCGCTTCTAACGCTGCTGAAGTTGCTATCCTATCTGGCAGTGAACAGAGCGCAAAGGAGGCGACTAATTTACTTGAACAGCTCCAGGCCGAGCTGCAGATCATCTCCGACGTTTCCACGATGACCGGCACAGAGCAGGGGCAGGCGTTCTGGGCCAGGAAGCTCCTGGTCAAGATGGACTTCTCCCTTGCAGGGATGCTGCGCGCCAGAACGATTGCCAATGAAGGGCCCCTCAGCAAACAGCAGAGGGCACAGATCGTCCGTCTCCAAGATCAGAATGCCAAGCTGGAGCAGCAGATCGCAGACAGGATCGAAGAGGTAGACAAGCTCCAGCGAGACGTTGCGTCCAAGCAGGCAGTGACGGAACTACGGAAACCCCGTCCGCGCGCCAAAGGCAAATGGGGATCAAAGAACCGCCTCGTCAGTATTGCACGGGCCGACAAAGCGAGGAAGCTGCTCAACTCAAAGCTGACGCAACTGAACGTGGGTCTTGATCCCGAGATGATTAAGGCTGCCGCCGAACTTGCCTTGTTCAATGTCGAGGCTGGCGTTACTACTCTTGCCGAGTTCGCCGGGAAGATGCTCCAGGGACTCAGCAAGAAAGCTAAGGCCGCACTGAAGCCCCACCTTGATAACCTGTGGAAGAACGCGCAGGGCCAATTCGCAGAGGGTGAGCGAGACCGGGCCGTCACGAGGATCACCGACAGTATCGAACGTGGTGCAGAACTGACCCAACTTGCTCCAGTCGTTAAAGACTTGGCACGAAGTTTCGTCATTGACGGCATTGACGACCTCGACGCTCTTGTTGATGCCGTTCATGGCGTGTTGGTTGGGATTGATCCGAACATCACACGCAAAGAAGCCAACGAACTGCTCGCCGGGTATGGTAGATTCAGGCGATTGGACAAGAGTGAGACTGAGGTTGAGTTGCGTCGATTGCGTCGGGAAGCCCTGGAGACTGCCAAACTCCAAGACGCCTTAGAGGGCCAGTTCCCGAAGAAGACGGGCGGTGAACAGCAGGCACCCAGCGACCTTGCACGTCTGGTTCAGAAGAAGACACAAGAGGCCATCAAGGAACAGGGGCTTGAACCTACTGATCCCGAGACCCAACTGAAGTCCTTCCGCGCCAGCAAGAAGACCCGACTCGCTAATGAAATTTCTGCCCTGGAAGATCAACTTGCGACCAAGGAGAGATTGGCAAGAGGCCAGCGAGCGGAGGTATCCGATCCAGAGATCACTGCGCTGACACGTCAGAGAGATTCGCTCAAAGAGCAGTTCGATGCCATGTTCGCTGCTGGGATTGAACAGGAGACCTTAGCCAAGAGGCGTCGGACTACCGAACGGGCCCTGGAGAAGCAACTGAAGGAACTCGAAAGGCGCAGAGACACAGGCGATCTCTTCCCCGATAAGCCTAAGCCAGTCAAGCTCAGGGGCAAGAAGTTGGACGCTCTCAGGGCCAAGGTTGAAGCCGTCAAGGCCGAGTTGGATGAACTGAAGTCTCTCGACCCCCGCTCTGAAGTGGAGGCAGATGCGCGCGCGCTGAAGTCTTACAAGACCAGAACCACGAATCGTATCGCTGATCTGAGAAGGCGCATAGCCGAAGGCGACTTCGATCCCAAGCCTACACGCAAGGTCAAGCTGGACAAGGAAGCTACCAGACTTCAGTTTGAGCGAAGCCAAGTTTTGGCTGAGTATCAAAAGGCCCTTTGGGAAGACAAGAGGCGCAGGCGAGGCAACATCACGAAGGTGGTGCAGTTCACTGGAGAGGGTCTCAATGTAGGCCGGGCCTTCATATCCAGCTACGACCTTTCTGCTGTGTTTAGGCAAGGGATTGTCGGTACTGTCTCTCATCCGCTGAGAACTATCCCCGTAGTGATCGAGATGCTCAAGGCCCTGAGGAAGCAAAGCGCTTTCGAGGCCGAGCAGAAGATCCGCGCCAGAGAACTATTCCCTCTAGCTCAACAGTCAGGGGTTGAGTTTACTGAGCATGGGACTGATCTGGCGAAGTTCGAGGAAGCCTACCAGTCCAGATGGGCTGAGCGTATCCCAGGTGTTGCTGCGTCAGAACGTGCCTTTGTGACGTTCCTGAACCGGCAACGCATGGATATGTTCGAGTTTATGATAAAGTGGCTCACGAAGACCGGCGAGCCCACTAGCAGTGAGGCGCGGGCCATTGCCGCATACGTGAATATCGCCACCGGGAAGAGCAGCATCAAATCGGCCAAGGCCAAGGCAGTGTTGGCTGGCCTGAGCGCGGTCCTGTGGTCGCCCAAGCTCCAGATCAGCCGCTTCCAGTTCCTGACACTTCAGGCCATGTATGGCGGGACGAATCGGACACGCAAACTCATCGCCCTGGAGTATGCGAGATTCCTCGGTGGCCTCGCCGTTGTGTATGCTACTTGGATCATGGCTGGTGGGGATTTGGAAGCGGACCCAAGATCGTCTGATTTCTTGAAGCTCAGAGTCAAAGACACCCGCATTGATCCACTCGGCGGGTTCTCTCAGATGATCGTGTTCTTCTCCCGGATCATTAGCGGCAGCAAGAAGACTCTGAATGGCAAGGTTGTTCCGATTCGCGGAGAGGTCCCGTACGGCAGTGACAATACATGGGACATTATCACTCGGTTTGCACGCAGCAAGCTGAGTCCTGGCGTCGGTGCTGGAGTCAACATCATCACGGGAACCAATGTCATTGGCGAAGACGTGACTCCCATAACGATTACTCGTGATCTAATTGCCCCGATGGCCTTTCGTGATATCTTTGAAGCAATGAGGGACTTGGGGTTCCCCGTAGGCATGATTCCTGGCGCCTTGGCCATCTTCGGCATAGGCATCCAATCGTTCAAGGCCAGAGGCGGCAAGACTAAAGTGAGAACCACAGGTGGCAGAGGAAGCAGAACACGAACTAGATCACGAGGGAGAAGCTAAATGCCAAAGCCTAACGGCATCTGGAAGAAGGTAAGCGTCATCTTGACTGTCGTATTGGTTCTTGGTGGCCTGTTGGTTGCTGGCGTGAGGCTAGACGAACAGACCGCTGCCAACACCGCCATGAACGCGGACCAGCAAGCTGAAATGCGGACGATGAGGAAAGAGATGTCCGACATGGCCGGTGATGTTAAGGCCATCAGGCTAATGTTGGAGCATCAGGCTAAGGAGACCCCACCGTGAGCAAGATGACAATGGATGATGCTAGGCGAATTGCCGAAGGATTGCATGGTGATGGCTGGGTTGATGATGAGCGCCACTATGATGGCGACATGTTGACCGACTTGACCGCTGCAATTTTGGAATACTTTACTTCAGAGGAGGCATCGCGATGAAACACAAGCTGATGTGTGTTGCAGTCTGTGCCGTGCTTCTGGGACTCACGGGTTGCTATGCCGGCACGGCTGCTGAACTCTTGACGTTCGATAACGTCATCGGCGCAGCAGTAGAGGCGAAGAAGGGCATCGTCGCCTACGATACTGCGGTGAAGACTTCGGATGCCAAGCGCCAGGCATCGCTTATGGACACCCTGGCCAATGACGTGCGGCGCATTGCCTTGAAAAAGGACTTCACTGACGCCGAGGCCAACGAAGTTGCACTTGCCGTCCAAATGGAGATGCTGAAGCACTTCGCGAACTACCTTGAGCAAGAGCGCCGCAGAGACGCCTTGTACCGGGTGACGATGGACAATCTGAACTACATCATCGACATCAGCACTCAGGGCAAGGAGTTTAGCGTCTACCGTGCTGACGTATCAGCACAGTGGAAGTCTTACCTGCAGGCCAGTTTGAGGCGGCAGTTGACCAAGAGCCAAGTCGAAAGGATCCCCAATGAGTGAGTTCAAGCTCGGCATCTCGGACCACGACTCCACTCCGACTATTCCGATTAACGATGTGCAGAAGCAGAGCGCTAAGGATCTCGCGCGTGAGCTGGAGTTGGCCAGGACGCAGGGCTACATCGAGGCCAACGTCATTCTGAAGCTACTGGACCTGGCGCGCGACCTGCTGCCGATGATCCCCGGACTGAAGTAAGGAGACGAACATGGAAACGAAACCGTTTTATCTAAGCAGGACGATCATCGGAGCCGTGATTACCGCCATTGTTGGCGTGCTCGCAATGATCGGATATGCCCAGCCCGATGACTCTGCTGGGTTCTTCACGGACCAGAGCGTTATCGCGGCAGAGGCGATTGCTGGCCTTGTTGGTGTTGGACTCACTGTCTACGGGCGGTTCAAGGCCACGAAGAAGATCAAATAGCCTTCCTGGGGCCCTCTTGCCCCACCATCTGTATCCCGCCGGTAGGTTCTTTCCCCTTCCCGCCGGCGGGGCTAATCTTACGACGGTCGCGAGGACTCGCCTCCTCTCGCGATAGTCTCCCGGCCCTCGGGCTTCCTATCCTCGCCCGAGCGGTCGGGATTTCTTTTGCGCCTAGTTACGTAACTGTAACTCGCCGGAGCGGTATGCCAAACGCTGTGTAAATAATCACTTGCGCGCTTCCTGTGCGCTTTTTGAACCGCTTTCCGTAACTCGGGGGCGAGATTTCTCGATTTTTCCCTGTACAAGCCGGTGGGGCAGGCTATACTTGGGGCATGGACATCAAGGCCGCAACCAAACTCATCCTCGCGCACAGATGGCTTCGGCTTAACGGTCTTGGCGTCCATCATCTGTGCGTTTTGACTTATCAGGGCAGTGGCTTCGGCCGCTGCCTTTCTTCTATGCCCGGAGACATCCGATGAGCATGATCTACGACAAGAACCTGACTGACTCCGTCAAGAGGCGAATGCGAGCCAATGGCGGCGAAATGGAGTTTTGGAAGTGTTTCGCTGTACGGAACGGAGAGTTGTCGTCGCCATTCACTGCGTCTTGGGGCATATCCGATCTCAAGTCAGGATGGCTGGTATCAGACAGGGTAGCAATGGGTGTGGGGGCCGATGAGCTGGATGGCCTGGAAAACACGCTCCGTGACCCTGTGGGTCCTAATCCGTACACAGACCGCCTTATTGTCCGCCGTGGCTATCACGCCATGTTTAGCAGGCGGGGAGCCATGCGAGTAGCGAAAGCGTGCGTGGGATACGATCCGACCAAGTACGTGAATCTCGAATTCGCCGTCCTGATGCCTGTGCTGGGGCAAATGAATGACTTCGTAGGCGCTGGCAGGTGGTCCAATGACAAGGCCGCATCTGTAGTGTTCTACAAACTTCATGTCAGCAGACAAAGGGCACTGCGGGCAATTGGCGTGATTGGGCTGACGCAAGAATATGACCGTTTAAGCGGAGACCGGGATGGGAAGTTCTTCACGCATTCGCCGTCTTCGCCCACCGAAGTCCATCGGCTTACTGTCCACCATCCTTCAATCGCCAAGGCCATCGACAGGTTCTTGGGCGAGGAATGGATTGCCAAGCCCGATCCGATTCCGATGAGGCAGGACTATCTTCGCCCCTTCGAGGTGGGGCAGTCGAAGTTCATCGAGGTGGGGCAGTCGAAGTTCATCAAGCTGCCGGAGCCGACTGACTTGATAACGATAGAGGCCAGCCATGACTGACTACACAACGAGCGGCTTGCCTAACGGCGGGCCGCTCTCTTTCTTGTCCGGCATGGCAAGGCCGGTAACGTGGAGCCTTGGAGATCAACCATCCGGCCATACTAACTTGGCTCCTCACGGACAGTCGGTGAAACTGTCCAACACACGCAGGGCCACTGCAGCAAGTAAAAACCGGGTTCCCCGTGACCCAATACGGGCTGCTTGTTGTAACCCCTGCACCTTTGCCGCAGCGACGGAAGCGACGAGCCCTACTCTGAGAATTGGTCAGAGAGAGCAGGTTCGCTGGCCGAGCGCCTTGGGTTCGACTCCCGACTGCGGCTGTAAGCTTTACCATGCGCAGCGGATGTTCAATGCAAGGGAGGTGGTGACCAATGACCTACTCCGACATGAGCAATGAAGAGCTGGACCGGCGCGTCGCTATTGAGGTGATGGGGTGGCATCAGCAGCCCGGCTACGGCCAGAACGTGTTTTGGCGAGACGCGGACGATAATGCCACGGCTAACCCCGACTGGTCCCCCAGCACCAACATCAGCCAGGCGTGGGAGGTGCTGGGCCGATTAAAACAAGAAGGGTTCAACGCCGTGGTGGACAATGCCGAGAACGAGTTCTGCGCGAGCTTTGTCGCACCGAACCGCCGTGACGCAGACGGGAAGGTGGCTTATGGACAGGCACATGCTGACACCGCCCCCCGCGCCATCTGCGAGGCCGCCTTAACTGCGGCTGACATGACAACAGGTGTCGAGGATGGAGAGTAGGGATGGGTAATCGCGCCGCCGCACAAGAACTGAAGGGCCTTTAATCTCGCCTTGAAACGTGCCAGGTCCAGCTTGTGGACCTGGCGACACGACAAGAGGAATTGAACTGCGAGCGGGATTTGCTCACATCAGCACGACATGGGCTTCTGCGCCAAATAGTCAAACTGAAGGCGGACAAGAGCGAAATCATCATCAGCGAACATGCCCTGCTCCGGTATCTGGAGAGGGTTCGCGGGATTGACATGGATGAAATCCGGGATGCGATTCTCCCACCAGCCCTCCGCGTACATCCGGTGATGCCCAAGGCATGCACGATGCCGGTCGAGGGCCACAAGTGCAAGGTCAGAAACGGCGTGGTGGTTACTGTGATCGCCGAGGCCAAGAGGTGATAATGGGCCGCAAATATGACGATGAGGTTCCCGGCCGGTGGATTCAGCCAATCCGACATGGATACAGGATGGCTTGTTGTGACTGCGGGCTGGTTCACATCATAGACTTTCGCGTGCGGAAAAGGCATGTGCAGCTTCGTGTCTTTCGCGACAATCGCGCTACCGGACAAATACGACGGCACATGAAGGAATGAAGTGAGGCTGCCCTGCAGGCAGTAGAGGGAGAGACGTGAGAGTGCTGGAGATTCAGGCCGAGATTGACTACCTCTACTTCGCCATCGACGAGTGGCAGCGCCGCGCGCCCAAGTCGGGCTTCGAGAAGTTGATCGACGAGTGTAGCGGCCACGAGCAACAGCGGCAAGTCGATCTCGCGTCTCTCGTGGCGCAAGTGAACGAACGCCGGAAGGAATACGCCCAACTCACCGGCGAGCCCTACGATTCCACGGCTAGCGACGAGCTGCTCGCAGCCTTGAAGGCGGAGTCGGCGTGATGGCGTGGTACTGGACACTGCTGGCAGTAGCGGGCATATGGTTCTTCTATGTTGTCCTGACGGCATTGCTCGTGCATATCGTGTGGCGAGTTGCGGGCAAATATGACCCGCCAAAAAATCTTCAGAATCTTCTTGCCAAGACGGGCAGGGATAGGATATGATGTGGGCGTGGAAGCGAAGACGATGACATCTTGGGTACTCACGGGCGGGAGCAAGGCTGTCGTCTTTGCTTCCACAACCCGCCCGACAACTTTTCAGGGCGACCGGCTTCACGGCTTGTCGCCCTCTTTCTATGCGATGGCAGCGCGATGTTACGCGCCCGGCAAGGACACCCGGCCTCACCCCATAACTGTGTCTAAGGCTGAGGAAGTTAGTCTCGGACTAACCCATCGCACCTCGCCCGATAGCTCAATGGAAGAGCACGTCACTTCTAATGGCGTGGTTGCAGGTTCGAGTCCTGCTCGGGCAGATACGTTGTCCCTTGCGCAACGGCAGTTCAATGCAAGGCTCACGGAGTCTTACCTCTTGGCAGGTTGCCCGACCGTGCGGGATGCCCGACACCACAACTCCCCGTCCTGCCAACCCTCATACGATGACGCCGGACCGCAGGCTCGATCTGCAAAAATCGAGTCGCCGAGTAGAGGAAGAGACTATTCTTCAATTCACTCTCTTTCTCTCCAGGGCAAGTGGCTAGGACAAGCTGCTGCGGCAAGGACACGTAGCTAGGACAAGGGCCAGGAACACGGTCTGCGGGCTGGTAGAGGCGGAGAGGGTCGAGGTGGGGGTGGTGTGCCTTTACTTCGCTGCGAAGTCTAGCCTAAGGGAATCAACGATGATAGTCAGGCCAGTGAGAAGCCCGAAACGGCCGCGAAGGCCAAGCAAGTCACGGCTGGCGCGGCAGTCCGTAGCGTCTGAGTGGGACGATATTCATCGCTTGCGGAAGGCCAAGAAGAAGCGCCTCAAGCGGGCCGCGAAGACTGCTGCTCGGAAAGAGTCGAAGGCCAAGAAGGTCTACACGCCACGCAAGAACCCGCTGGGGCCTCTTGACTACCCTGCCTACATGGAGTCCTTGGAGTGGCAGATTAAGGCTGGCGAGATGAAGCGTAAGCGTCGTTGCTGCGAAGACTGTGGCTCACGGGAGAGCCTTCGCGTCCACCATCTGACATACGAACGTCTTGGTTGCGAACGCGATACCGACTTGCTCGTTGTGTGCAGGCACTGCCACGAGCTACGTCACGGTGCTTGAGGCTCTGCGCAGGAGAAGGAAATGAGCGATGCGATGAGGGCAGTGCGGGAAAGATACAAGGTGCCGATCATGGTGAAGTGCTGCGGCAACTGCCAACGTATGACATGGATAATTGGCCCGTGCCTGCCGGTTTGCGTGGTTACGAATGATAGCGTGGACAAGTATGGCTGCTGCGGATGCTGGGTGGAAGAGGACGAATCCCTCCGGCCCTAACACCAAGAGGAGCCCCCCATGGACACCATGCACGACAAGTCCAAGCTGGCCCGCGCCACCTACCGAGAGCAGGCGATGCCCGACAGGTGCGAGACGTGCGACCACTTCATTGCGGAGGTTGGCCCTTTGAACACCTGTTGTCGTGACGATTCTATTGATCCTGGCCATGAGGGTGTTTGTGATGTCTGGGAGAGCGAAGATGGCTGACGGAGATGTAAAGTGCCCCTACTGTGGAATTGAAGGCAAGGAAATAGTTCCCTGCACGATGGCCCCGATGAAGAAGATTCACTACATCGGCGCCTCAGAGTGCCTTACCCGCCAGCTCGCCCAGGCCAAGGAAGAGAACGAGCGACTCTCTGAAATGTTCCGCCGCCTTCACGACTTCAATCCCGAGAAGGCGGACGAAGTAAGGAATGCGGTTGACGGAGAACGACGGAATGCCCCGTGAAATCCCTGAGAAGCTGTTCGCCCTGATGAAGCAGGCATCTGCCAAGGGCTTGCGTATGGGCCAGTTGTTCGGCAACCTGTTCGATGAGATAGGCGACCCGTTCTACATGGAGAACAACGAACTTGTGGACGCGCTGGAGTTGTACTTGACGAAGACGTTCTCGGGAGACGAGCGATGACTGACAAGAATGAGCAAGTGAAAGAGACAATCCAGCAGGCTGTAGTTGTTGAGGTGATCCGCATCATCCTTCTCGTTGGCGATGGGACGGAGTCGTCTCCTATGCGGAACGTCACTGAGTACTGGGATAAGGAGGGCATGCGTTTGGCTCGGCGGGACCCCGAGGAGGATAGCAATGCCTGACCTCAACGTGATAGTCAAGGCGGCAGCAGGTGAGATAGCCGACCTGTACTCCGAAAACCGTTACCTCTACAGCACCTCTGAGATCATCAAGCAAGCCATTCGCACCTACCACGACGAGCAGGTGAGGGCGCTGGTGGAGGTGGCCACGAAGATGCTTGCGTGGGCAGAGCGACCAAGTGTCGGTATGGCCCAGGCGCAGCAATTCGAGGACGATATTGCCGAGACGCTCGTCGTTCTGGCCCTCTACAGGGAGAAGACAGGTGGCTGACTACGGCATAATGTTGCCCCGCCATTCAGACGGCCGAGAGGTCCGCGGCAAGCTGCTGTGGGCTGCCTTGAGAGCGATGTCGCACGCCTGGCTGGTGAAGGCCGGGAGTACATTAGTGAAACGAGAGGCGGCAACGGAGGCCGCTGGGCAGAAGTGCGTGAGAGACCACGAATGAACTGCATCGTCAGAGATATCGTAGCCCGTACCTGTCCTATGTTCACGGGCATCCTGAAGTCCTTCTGCAAGGCCGGGATCAACTACAAGAAGCTCATGGGCAGGCATTCTGAGTTCATCGTCAGCCCGCCGTGCGTAGAGCGGACCGAGGCCGAGTTGGCTGAACACTCAACGAGCCCAGTCTTCTGTGAGTGTCGCCGAAACCCTACCGACGAGGAGGTCAGCGACGAAATGCTCAGGAAGGCCGATCTGACTAACCGGCTGGAGGCGAAAATCCTGGCAGGGCGGAAAATGGGGTTGTATCAGGTGCCGACACAAAATCTTTCTTCGCGCGCAAAGCCTTTGCAGCATGAGGGATAGCAGATAGAGTGGATTTTGTTGTTGCAATATCCGACAGATAGGGTAGGATTAGAACAGCATGAAAGTGACCGCCACACAACCCGAAGCAAGGAATCAGACGGATGCTGGCTTGGCGGTCACTCCGTCTTCTTGTGCGCCTGGGGCAGCATGTCTGAGCGCGGCACTGCCCCAGGCCATTCTTTCAATCACATCCTGTGCGGCGCGGGGAACGCGCCTGCGTTGGTTGGCTGCCGACGCACCCAGCGGCCTGGGACTATCTCGGAGACGGGACATATGGCCGTCGTTCGTGGGAGAACATCACCTCGATAAGCCCGTACCGCACCTGGCGCCAGGGCCGTGCGGGAACTGTTGGGCTGGTGCCACGGCCGAGAATGAATTGAGCCAATTGAATGAGCTGCACCTGCCGGTGAGAATCCGGCCACAGGATCATAATATCGAATCTGTCCTTGTTCACCCCGGCAGGGACAGCAGACGCTCGGGCGGCAGCTTCCCACCAGCCGCTTGGGCTGTCCTGGCCAGGGCAACGGCCTCCCCCACCGTTGCTCTGGCTAAGTTCTTTCTAGGAGATAGCCATGAATCCTGACCAACTAGCCAAGATGCAGGCGGGTGCGGTAGCTGCCAAGGAAGCTAGAAGCGGTAAATCTGCGGTAGAACTCCTTCGGGATGCAAAGTTAGACCTTATGCCGCACCAGAGGGCTCAAGTAGAAGAAAGGGCCTTAGAAATGCCAGAAACGTGCCTGAGGACGTTTTTCAAAGCACTGCGAGGCAAGAGTCGAGAGGCTGGGGTCAAGGCGTTCTGCCAGATGTGCCTTGGATGGGAAGAATATCGCAAGGGAATCAACGAATGCACTGATATGGCCTGTCCTTTGTATCCGTACAGGCCATATAGCTAACCCTTTCATCTCTGGCGACAGTCGGGTCTGACGGCACGGATGGACAGCGCGGGGCAAGGAAGCCCCAGGCCCGGCTGGTAGGAGAATGATATGACACATGAAGAGAAACGCGAGCGACGGAAGAAGATTGCTGCTAGGGCCGAGGCAGGCGTTTCGATGTCCGCTCTATGCCGGCAATTCGGTGTCGGGACGCAGGTTGTGCGCGAAGCGTGCCACGAGTATGCCGTGAGCCTTCCGTTGCGTCGGCGAGCGCCCGTGGACCGGCCGGTGTTTCGACAGCTTCAGATCATCGGGCGTCTCTTGCGAGGTATGTCGGGGACTTCCATTGCCAACGAACTTCATTGCTCCAAGCAGTATGTCTCTCTGGCGAGAAAGGCCGCCCGTGCCGCAGGCATCAAGGTTTAGGAGCCCCGACATGACTAAGCGATACCCGTGGTGGGAAGTGAAGTGGGATTCCCTCTATAACGCGACTGGCCGGTGGTATAGCAACGTGGAGACTTACGAGACGCGAGCTGCGTGCCGGAGGTCGATGCGGAGTGAGCGGACTCGCAACTTTGCCGTTCACAACATCACGATCCGTCCACTCGACTACGCTGACAAGGGAGATTGAGCATGGCACACCACGTAATCGAATACGACGAGCGGTGCAAGAGTTGCGGGGGCACAGGGCTGTACGTGGGCATGGCTGAGCATGACGGGATCGCCGTAGTCTGCCACACCTGCAAGGGTACGGGCTGCCATCATGTCACGATCGAGTACGACGATTTCGTGAACCGCATCCCGGCCCACAAGGTGAAGCACGTCCTCGCAACGAACCCCGGTATCAGCGTCGGAGGTATTGCTGAGGGGCAATACAGCTTCGGCGATTTTGGCGGGATGCCCTATGCGGACTGGGCGAATGACCGGCCGTTCCCGCCCATGAGCGAGATGCGGAAGTTCACATGCCCGTGCTGGTGGTATCAGTCCGCCGACTACAAGCTCAAGCCCGACTGGAAGGAATGCGCGAACAACCTTGGGCGAACGTTTGGCAATTGCGACTACTTCGCCACCAAGCGCAAGTGCTGGGAGCGATGGGATACAGAGAAGGGCCAGTCCAATGCTTGACCCTACAGCGATAGCCCGAGCGGCGGCAGAGAGGATTCTGGATGGGCTTGGCCTTCACCGTAACGACTGCGATTTGGAACCAGTTACCGAGGATATCGCCCAGGCCATGCTCGACTGCCAAGCCAAGGCCAGCGAGGCGCTGTTGGAGGCGCTGCGGGCATGGGATGAGCTCGATCAGGAAGCGACCGACAAGCATCCGCACCCTGATTTGACCCTCCGTGTTATGCTTCGCAAGCGCGCCCGCGAATTGACCCCCGCCGCCCTGGCCCCCTACAAGGACAAGCCCTGATGGCCAAGATGCCCCCTGAGGAAGTCAAGCGGCTCCAGGCTGGCTTCGACAAGGTCTTCACGAGGATGGCCGCTGAGCAGGACGCGACGTTGGCGGATCTGGATGCCCAAGTTGGCCGGGCGTCAGCGGTAGGCAAGGCGCTGGTGGAAATGAGACGGCGGTACAAGACAGGGAGAGACTGATGAAAACCTATGAGACAATCGGGAACATAACGAGGCTGGTCCTAGACGAGACGGATGTGGCCGTGTCACGCAGACTGGCCCTCGTGGACAGGACGGCGCTCGTCACTGGCTACGAGATCCGTGACGGCAAGGCAACGCTGACGCTGTCGCCGATAACCACGCTGCCGCTGATTGAGCCCGAGCCTGTCGAGCCGGCGTTCAAGGTGGGGCAGTATGTGGTGTGGAAGTATGCGGGTGACGAGGACATCCTGCGCATAGAGGGGTTCAGTGATGGGACTCCTGAAATCGTCGATGCGGAAGGGAACCATGAAGGGTGCGCTGCTAACAACTGCACCCCCTGGCTCCCCTCCGTAGGTGAGCGGGTGTGGGTGGATGGGAAGACGTTGGCATGCTCGCCTGTTCGTGGGTTTGGCGTTGTTGCAACGCCGTTTGCTGGCGGTGACATGCGAGTACGCGGCGACGGTACGGGTGTGTATGACTACGGCTTGAATGCCTCGTCACCATGGACAGAGAGGCTCTGCTTCCCGCTCTCAGCCCTCCACCCCGCCAGCTTCGCCCCCAAGGAAGAGAAGGCCAAGAAGGGCAGCCTTGAGTGGGCCAGGGATGAAGAAACCCGGCACGTCGCTGCCAGCGTACTGAACGACGAGGGCTCGCCATTCTGGTATCGCATCCACGACATGCCTCGGTGGTCCATAGGTTCTTCCAGCAACGAATTGCTGGGCGAGAACCGCAATCCTATCTACCCGAGCCTCGACGTAGCCAAGGCTGCCTGCCAGGCCATCGAGGACGGGATTGTCGCCGAGGCGGCCAAGCAGGAGATAGCCCCGCCGGCGGACGGCCCCTGGCAGGAGAAGGGGTGCTGGGATGGGAAGGCGAAGCGGCTGGTCAAGGATGGCGAGATGTGGACGGGTGACGTGGCTGGATCAGAGGCGCACGTGGCCGGCGAAAACTACACGCCAGTACACGAACACTTCATCCTCATCCCCCTCACCCCCGAGGAGCTCCAGGCCCGCGAAGCCGAGGCTACCAAGAGGGCGGCGGTGGAATGGGCGGAGGCGCAGTTCTTGTGTTTGTCCCCCTCGCTACTGAGCCATCTGGCGGCCTTCCACAAGCACATGCAGGCCCGCGACGACAGCAAGAAAGAGAAGTGACATGACAACCAAGAAAGTGGAGCTGACAGAGGGTTGGTTGTGCAGGGACTCGCAAGACTTAGGGGGCGGCCTTGTCCTGATTGGGGCCCCGACTGTATGTGCGGGGATGTGGAACGAGGGTTGCGTACTGGGCGAATGGGGCGTGGATGACTTCGGCCCCATCTACGGCATGAAGCAAGCCCCTGACTACGGTGAGAAGATGCTGGTGGACATGCAACTGTAGCCCCGCCCCCGTGCGGGCAAGCACTGACAACCGAACAAGGCTGAACTGTACTGCGGCTGCCGTTCTGAGGCCTGGATACGGGTAAGCAGGGCGGGCGTGAAGGGATACCGAGTGCCGCAGGCCCTCGCTGGGTGAAATCCGGGGCCATCTCCGGGCGTGTCATGCCGACACCTAGCCCAGCGAGGGCGATTGGGCTGGAGTATGTGTGGCCTTGTACGTGGGTTCGATTCCCACCCGGCCCTGTGTCTCGCATGTCAACCCTTAACAGCAACGAAAGGTTGGCCTGCTAACCCGCTCCCTCCTTTGGCCGGGAGGGAGCATTGACGACAACCTCGCCCTAAGTGGCGGGAAAGGAAAGGGAAGAGATGGCAAAGACAGAGTGGAAGTTCAAGAAGGATGCCAAGCCTCAAGGGAGCTCAGACGGCTTTTGGTATGACCTGAACAACGGGTACGTCAACCCAGAAGGCGTGCTTGATGACCCCGTGCAGTTGGCGGCGGTGCAATCCTCGATATCGACACTGGCCGATTTTGAGGAGGCGCTTGAGGAAGCGGAGTTACTGAACGAGTTCTGACTACCCCCGCCCCACGTCCCCGAGAGGGTGCGATGGGGCAGTCGAGACAGAGTGTAACACAGGAGACAGATCATGACTGACCACGACTACAAGTACGGGCGGTGGCGGGAGAAGTACCGCGTCACGAAGGCCAACGGGGATCCGGTCGATCCCGACGCCGTCTACTTTGTCCTGCGGCTCGACGAGGATCCGAACGCGAGGGCTGCTGCGCTGACGTATGCGGACAAGGTGGCGTTCGACAACCCAGAGTTTGCCTATGACATCATTCGCCGCGTACGTCAACACGATCCGTCACTGGGGATGGACGAACTCGCTCGCGTTGCCGACATACTTGCGGGTTACGTGAATGATGCTCGGCGGCACGGGTTCGTCCCGAACACTGAGCGACTGAATCTGGAACTCGATCGCTTGGCTGCGGACTGTGACAAAGGCCGTGAAGGTCAGTGAGGCACCGCCCCCGAATCGAGTCTCAATAGCGGCGTCGGCAAGTCCTGGGTGGCTCGTGGCCATCCGGGGCGCCGACGTTGGGAAAGGAAGACACCGCCCCCCAGGGGCTGAACTAAAGGAGATGCACCGTGGCACGAAAGACGACAGCAAGGGAGTTCAGGATTCAGCAGGCAGAGGGTGGCGAGGAGGGCGACAGAAACTGCACGTGGCGTGACCTCCGCACCGCGAAGCCCATCGAGAGCACTACTGACGGTCTCGCTCAGTTCCAACGGATGGAACGGGAGGGGCACTTCCGGATCGTTTCGGTTCGTGCAGAGTGTCACGTGGAGGTGGAGAAGAAGGCGGTCGTCAAGCTGACAGAGGTGACGGCTCCGAAGGCGCCCAAGGCGCCCAAGAAGGGCGACGAGAAGGAGTAGGACATGCACTGCAACATCCACGAAGACCCCAACGGCCCACGAGAGAAGCGGGAGCCGTGGGAGGTACACGACCAGGATATGGGAGAACTGGCCGCAAAGGCCCGCGAAGACAGCTTCCGCCGGCTACCAGAGATGGAGCGAGACTATGAGCGAAGCAGACGACATACGACCTGACCCTATCGAGCAGGCGCTGCTGGAAGAGATGCAGGCAATCCCGACCCTCAAGCCGTACGAGGACGATGACCCACGCGCCGTTGACTACGCCGTAGTGGAACAGTTCCTGGAGATGCACAATCGGCTCGACCGGGCCGAGGCGACGAAGGTTGCTGAGATCGAAGACTTCCGTGTGGGTGTCGAGGCGAAGCTGAACTCCGACCTGGCGGACATCCGACAGCGCCGTGGTAGCCTCGACTGGAATCACGGGATGGGCGTCAAGGACGCTGTGGACCGGCTGCTGTCGGGGGCGAAGCGGAAGTCTGTCGTGACCACGCGCGGGACGGCCGGCTGGCGAGCGAGGGGTGCGGATACTGCGGAGTTCGACAAGGCCAACAAGGCGAAGATCATCGCCATGTGCCAGAAGGAACACCCGGAGATTCTGACCACCAGCACCCCGGTCCCCACGACGAACATCTCGAAAGAGAAGCTGGCCGAACACCTCAAGGCCAACAAGATGAGCGACCTGCACGGGTTGGCAAAACTGCACGAGAAGGGCGAGCGGACGTTCTACCACAAGCCCCCCAAGGAGAGCGACGATGACGGAGAAAGCTGACAATCTAGCCTTGTGGGATAGCGTCGCCAAGACGGACCCCAACTACACCAAGGGCTTCAGGAAGGGCGGCGGCTTTTCGGGCACGAGCCCAAACGCCACCTACCAGGTCATGCGGGCGACGCGGCGATGGGGCCCCCAAGGAATCGGTTGGGGCGTTGAGAAGATGGAAGAGGCAATGCTTAAGGGGCATACGCTCAAGTGCGGTGACGCCTGCCTAGTACACTGCATCTACATCCGCCTCTGGTACAAGGAGAATGGCTGCACTGGCGAGGTCTTTGCGTTCGGGCAGACCACGTTCGTTGGTGAGAATAAGTACGGGGCATTCACTGACGAAGAGGCTCCGAAGAAGTCCTGCACGGACGCTACGATGAAGGCCCTATCGAAACTGGGGTTCTCCGCAGACATCTTCCTCGGATTCTACGACGACAACAAGTACGTCGCCGAAGTTCGGCAGGAGTTCGCCGAGCCACCGGCCCCCGCCGATCCCCTGCCTGCGGCGAAGAAGGCACTGCTTGCTGCGGTCATCGAGAAGTGCAAAACTGATGACACGGGCGCGAGGACGCTTCTGAGTAACACCTGCGAGAAGCTGTCCGGCCACAAGGTCATTGCGAGCCTGAAAGAACTGGCGGAAGTGAAAGCCGCCCTAAGCCTAGAGGAGTAGTCCGTGGCGAATTACAACAAGATCATCATGGTAGGCAACCTAACGCGGGACCCTCAGCTTTCGTTCCTACCATCGAACACCCCTGTTTGTGAGTTCGGCCTGGCCGTCAACCGCACTTGGAAGTCGTCAGATGGAGAGAAGCGTGAGTCCACCTGCTTCATCGACTGCCGGCTGTTCGGGAAGTCCGCGGAGACGTTCAACCAGTACATGACGAAGGGGCGCCCGGTGCTGATCGAGGGGCGGCTGGAGTTCGATACGTGGGAGAAAGACGGCCAGCGCCGGAGCAAGCACCGGGTGTTCGTGGAGAACTTCCAGTTCCTCGGCGGCAAGGACGATGCGAAGCCTGCTGCCCAACCTGCGGCCGCGCCCGAGCATCGAGTGCTGGCCGAAGATGAGCCTGGGCCTGCGGATGATCCCACTGGATCGAACATACCATTTTGACCCCCCGGCCCCTTGGGACGAAACCCATCGTCCCAAGGCGGCCACACTGGAGAAAGTGATGGCACTGGATAACATTGTGATGATTGTAGCGAGCATCGTCAAGGGCAGTATCGAGGGTCTGGAGACTTGGCCCGAGCGTATCAAGGCGGCGTTCTCTACGGCGTGGGAGAGCGACTGGCCTACAGGTGACGAACAGACGAAGTTCAAGGGCGCGTTGGCGGCGCTCTTGCTGCTGGCCAAAGACCTCGGGGACGATGACGCCAGCGACATCATCAACGCGGAGCTGCTCGCATTGAAAACGCTGTCGGCGGCAATGTCCGGCGTGCCCGTGGATTTCGAGGCGATCGGCGACCCTCTTGAGGAACTGAAAGAGCGTGGTTTGGAGGCCTTCGGCCTGATGGGTGCATGGCACGAGAGCAAGGGAGACTGACATGGCGATGACGACGGCACAACGAAGTGTGCGGAAGGCGGGACTGAAGAAGCTGCGGCATGAGACCGCCGAGGCGAATCGAGACGCGGCCCGGCCGGGGAACATTCGAGGCGAGCGGCGGGCTGTGGCCAAGGCCGTGAAGGCTGCCAAGTTGCGTGATTGGCAGCGGCACCTTGCCCGCCAGGCGGCAGAGTTTCGCGCGGACAGAGAAGTGGACGCGGAGCGGGACCGGCAGAAACGACTGGCGAAGCGGCGCGGAGACTGAGCATGCCCCCTACAACCCTGACAGACGAACAGCTTAACGCGGCCGTGGCCGAGAAGGTCATGGGGTGCAGGGACGAGAAGTTTCCGAGCACGCAGCGCCACGGGCTCATCAATGTCATGCACTGGATTCCCGGATGGCGGTGGCCTTCAGGTAAGTTGGATCGCAAAGACAACTGGTCCCCCGCCACCAACGCCTCACACGACTACGAGGTGCTGGTGTATGTGAGGGAGCATGGGACAGCATACGAGAAGACGTCAATGCACTTTGCCCTGTATGATATGTGGAAGGCGCGAGCATTCGGCGGGAGGGGATTCGTCATGGCCTACTTGTCCGGTGACTACGCCCGTGCCGCCCTCTCTGCTCAGGAGGCCAAGACATGACAGCCATGACCCCCCAAGAGATCAACCGAGCAGCGATAGCCGTGGAGGCGGCGGAGGACATCTGGCGTGAGTCTCAGCGCGATGACTTGAGCGAAGATGCGGCCGTGCTTGGCTACGCTGAGATCGTCGCGAAGGCCATGCTCGACGACCGCACCGACAATGACGTGCAGATGGCTGTGGCGATTCTCGACGGGGTACAGATAGCCATGCGCGACCACCCCACGCTTGTGGTGCTGGAGAAGGTTGCGGAGAAGATTGGCATGGCGATAGACCTCCTCGGCGGCAAGGAAACACAGGAGCCCACAGATGGCACTGAAACGAACACCCCTGAAGCCGGGTAAGCCCCTCCGGCGGAAGTCGCCGATGAAGGCCAGGCGGAAAGGCTTACGCCACCGCAGGAAGGGGCCGACCAAGTCGATTGACCAGTACGTGCCGTGGTCTCGGAAGCTACTGAAGCCGGCCGATGACTCCTGTTTCCCCATCTATCGCGGGATGCCGTGTTACCTGTGCAAGTCAATCGTGCGGGTTGCCGGGCACCACATCATCCCCCGGAGCGAGTCGGGCCGTTACCGCCATGACATCCGCAACTTGGTGCCGCTCTGCTGGAAGTGCCACTGTGCTGTCGAGAACCAAGTCCGCGACCGGGCTCTGTTGATGGAGCGCATTCGCTGCAACACGCCCAGTTGGTACGCGGCTCTGATTCTGATGATGCAGGACAGCAAGCATAACCCAACGGCCAAGCCCGACTACCACGTCGCGATAGCCTTCTGGAAGGCCCACGAGGGCAGCGGCAGAACCGTCGCGGAGGCATTGCACGAAGCCCTCGCTGGCGTGACTGACGACGACACCCTCACCACTGCGCAGGAGGGACAGCAGTGAGCCGGGTCGAGTACATCATCGGCAGCAGCGAGGAAAGCCTTGCCGGGCTGCCGGATCGTTCTGTTCATTTCTCATGCTGCTCGCCACCGTACTGGCAGCTTCGGCGGTACGGCGGTGGCGATGGGCAGCACGGGATGGAGCCTACGGTGGGCGAGTACATTGCTCAGCAGATGGTGGTCTTTGACCAGATGATGCGAGTTCTTCGGGACGATGGCGCTCTTGTCGTGAATCTAGGCTCGACATACGTGGGCGGACACGGAGGCAAGGGTGGCCCGAAGCAACAGACGAATCCCGGCAGCGGCATTGACACGCCGGACAAAGACGAGACCGAATACGTTCTCCGCGACGATTTGACTCAAGCCGAACTGGCCTTTGTCTTGCGGGAGTTGGCAGAATGCAGCAGCTTGTGACAAGACCGACAGACGACGCCGATATTGTCCGGGGCGTGGTTGTCCTTGGAGAAATCCTTGTGGTGAAGGTCCAGCCACTTCTTCGGTTTGCCGCATCGCTCGCAGACCCCGTTCGCCTTCGCCTTCAGCTTGGCCTTGTATCCTCTCCCCCAGCCGGGTCCGTATGGCGTCGCGCTGTCCTTGCCCTGGTAGTTGGGATTGTTCTCGCCGGACAGGGCCTCGGCAATTCGCACGAGCCATTCGCGGTTCTCGGCCCGAAGCAACCCGCGCTCACGGGCCGCCTCTTTCATCGCGGGCGTCCACGCGGCGCTCTGCCGCTTGCGCGTCGCGGCGCTCCGCTTCTTGCCGATGGCCCATGTATGCGGGACCGCCTTGAGCTTCTGTATGCCTCGCCTGCGTCCGGCCGCGGACACGTTCGGAGCACCTTTGGCCTTCATAAACGCCGTGCCGCACTCGGCACATCGCTTGACCTTGCGGGCGACGGGCTTGCCGCAGCCGATGCACGTCCATGCCCGCGGCTGTCGTCGCGGCTTCCCCTTCAGGGTTTTGCGGTAGCACGGGCCGCACTGTTCGGCGAGATCGCCGATATTGACGCCGCATTGAGGGCACGTTTTCATCATGGTAGCACGCTCCTATCTATTACAAGGTTAAGCACCAGTATACCATGAACCTGAGACTCACACAAGCCGAGATTCCCGAACACCTGAAGAAATACTTCCGGCCAGCCAAGCTCCAGGCGAAGTCCCTGGCGGGGATACCTTGGCGGTTCATGCTTGCGATGCTTGACCACGGCTGGATATGCCGTAACGTGGTGGTGTGGAAGAAGAAGTCTGCCATGCCCACGAGCGCCCGGGACCGGATGCGCTGCTCCTGGGAGCCGTGCTTCGTGTTCGTGAAGAAGGGGCGGTACTACTCGGACGTGGAGGCGGTGAGGAAGCCGCACTCAGACGCCTACTATGAGCGAGCCAAGTACGGCTTCAACCCGACGAAGGGCGACCATGCGAACCACTATGGCGACGGGTACATGCGAGGGGATGCGCATGAGCCTAACCCCGCCGGCGCCAACCCCGGTGACGTACTCACCCTCGGCCCCCAGCCCAGCAAGATAGAGCACTACGCCATGTACCCCGTGCGGCTGCCGCTGTGGTTCATGCGATGGCTGATGCCGCGGAAGGTATGCTCGGAGTGCGGGATGGCGTGGGCGAGGGCGATCGAGACGACAACGCCGGGCAAGTCTTGGCACGACCATTCTCGCGATGAAAACGACGGGCAGATGCAAGTGCGTGGCGATGACACGCGACATGCTGGGTGGAAAGACTACGCCCGCACAACCCTGGGCTGGCAGCCGCGCTGCGAGTGCGGCGCAGAGGCGACCGGCCCGACCGTCATCGACCCCTACGGAGGCCCCGGCACCACGGCTGCCGCGGCCGAGTACCTGTGGACCCACAAGGCCGAGGGCTTCGACACCGTTCTGACGAATGTGAAGAACGTTCCAACGCGCCCGGACAAGTCCAGCAAGGTTCGGGGCATGAGCGCTGATGTTGTAGGTTGCCGCGACCCAGGTCGCCATGTCCGCACCGGCACGCCCACGAACGTCTACTGCGAGTGGGTGCCCGGCAAGGCTATCATGCTCGACCTGGACCCCAAGTGCGAGGACCTCTACCCCGAGAGGCGAGACGAGTGCTTCAACGCCCTGTCGGATGGACCTGGAATGAAGGCACCCGAAACCCCCCTGTTCGCGGAGACCAACCCATGAGCAACTCCCACGTCGGCCCCGGCCTCGGCGTCCCAGAGCGCTACCGCCTCTCCGGTAGTAACCCCGCCAACAGCCGGGCCGGCGTGGATCAGGGAGATCTGAGATGAGCAAGAGAACGACGGTCTGCGAGCTACTACTGCTGATATCGGTCCTGCACGAGGCGGCTGGTGAGGTGCTGGCCGACATGAGCCTGATATTGGACATGCCTATTGAGTGGGCATCCGCGAAGCGGCTGGGTGCTGCTATTGACGCTGCACAAGGGGCTGCTGAGGATGGGGAAGCCTTGGAGACACAGATGTCTGCGGAGGCCAAGCCGTGAGACCGACTGACACCCCAACCCCGCCCCAGTTGGGGCTACTGCAGGGCTTGGCCCGTGGAGGTAGGCTCATACAGGATAGCGTCCGCTGGACGGCGCGGTTTGCAGACAGTGGCGAGACCTTCAGTATGGCGACCCTGTTCGCCTGTACCGGGCGCGTGTGGGTTGCGATCGCCTTCGGCCACGAGACCTCCTTCACCAGCATCAGTGACTTGGGCCGCGAGGCCATCAAGAGGGCGGAGGCTGACCATGCGTGAACTTCCCATCATAATGACCGGCCCGTCGATCCCGGCGATCCAGGACGGGACGAAGACCGTAACTCGCCGGGTGATTAAGCCGCAGCCTGGCCCCAACCACTATCGCGGTCGCCCCCTGTGCCGCAAGGATGGCACATGGAGGCTGCTACTGGCGAATCGCGGGCCGATGATTGGACAGCCGGTAGAGTTGGGCCGCTGCCCCTACGGCGTCCCTGGAGACCTGCTGTTCGTCAAGGAGGCATGGGCGGTCAGTGCCGCCTATGACAGCTATTCGCCCAGTGAGTTGACGCGGCATGTGGGCGAGGTCGGATACCGTGCTGGCGGCGGCTTCGAGTGGGGCGACGAAAGGGGCAGGTGGCGTGCATCCATCCACATGCCCAAGTGGGCCAGCCGCCTGTGGCTGCTGAACGAGGGCGACCGCATCGAGCGGGTGCAGGAGATCAGCGAGGCGGATGCTTTCGCCGAGGGCACAGGGGCTTGGGGGCGAGAACATCCAGAAGTGCTCGCTGGATATAGCGAGGACGGCTGCTTTATGCGCGACGTATTCCGAGACCTCTGGGATTCCATCCACGCCAAGCCCAAGCCGGTCCACGCGACGGTGGACGGCAAGCGGGTCGTCACGCACTACGTCTCCTACCCGTGGGAGGCCATCAACGAGACCAGAGAGCATCGGGGCAAGCCCTGGCACGTTTTCGGAAACCCCTACGTCTGGGCAGTCACCTTCAAGCGAACGGAGAAGCCCAATGGCTGACATCCGCGGACTAACCCGTCTCCTCAACGCTGAGGTCAACGCCCACGCCAACCTCCAGATGGACCTCCGCCTAGCCCTCGGCTGTCCCGACGACGGGGTGCCGTTCGATAAGGCGGTGAAGAAGTTGGTGGCCGAGAGCGAGAGTTGGCGGAAGTTGGTGCGCGAGATATGCGAACGGCGCGAACTGTCCCCGTGCTGGTACGACGACGAGAGCGACTGCGGCAACTGGCCTCACTGCTACCACGAATGCCCTCTGCGGCAGATGCGCGAGCTGGGCGGTATTGTCCCCCAGAAAGACGGGGGCATGGACAAGCAGCCCGCCGCCACTCCCACGGAGCCCAGCGATGGCCGGCATGAGACGACGAGAGGCTGACCAGCAGTTGGCCCGGGCCGGCAGGCTCGTGCGCGAGGTCTTGGTGGACTGCCGCGACGAGTACGACGCCGAAGAGCGCTTCGCGATATGCCGGGCGATGGACATTCTTGAGGAGATGGGCGAACAGGAGAGCGAACATGACGACGATAGCCAAGCTAAGGCGTGACATCAAGTCGATGAGGTTCTGCCTGGCACCCTGGCATATTTGGCAGGAGCCTGCCCCAGCCGAAGCCGAATACCTCCGCAACCTCCAGGCTAAGCTGAGGCGGCGGGTGAAGGGTGGTGGGTGATGAGCTACTGCCGATTCGGTGAAGGCGACGTCTACTTGTACGAGGACGTGGCTGGCGGGTACACCTGTTGCGGGTGCAGGCTGGCAGGACCGTCTCACTTCGATACTCGCAAGGCCACCTTGGAACATCTTTTCGATCATCGTGACGAAGGGCACTGCGTACCCCAGCACGCAATATACCGGCTCCAACGGGAGATAGCAGAGGAGGCCGCCCAGTGAGCCCAGCCCCTGACACCCCGCTGTTCACCCCCGATGCCCTCGCCGGCGAGAAGGGCAAGAGCGATGCCTAAAGTCAAGTGCCCATCCTGTGGCTCAGAGGTGGAGAAGGTCAGAGGCGGGGGCGGTGCAGCTACTTCTTTTAGAGAAAGGGACTGAAATGAGCAAGGCGCCGAAGGTTGCGAGTATCACGATCAGCAAAATCGACGAGGACTTGGCTGCGTTGACGGGCGATGTGCTGCCAGCCTACGAGGTCGCCTACCAGGCCCACTGGAAGACGCTGACGGACGAGCGCCGGGCGAAGGAAAAGATGAGCAAGGCCGGCCGGCAGTTCGTTCGCCGTGTCCGCCGAATGTTCAAGCGAGTGATGGGCGCCGGCGTCCTGTGGGGTTCGCTGGGTGGAATCGACTACGACCCGGAATGTGGATTCGTAGTGGCCCATGGACAGAACCCCTGCAAGAAGCGGCCCTATCTCACTGCGAGTATCTGGGTTCATAAGCCCCACCTGCAACTGATCATGCGGATACCGATGGGATCGGGTCAGGAGATTGCTGACTCGGCGCTGCGTATTCGCCGGCTGATCGAAGCGTACTTGGAGGGTTCGTGCCCCGAGTAACCTGCCCATCCTGTGGCGTAGAGTTTGAGCCCAAGGCCCCGGGGAAGGGCAAGGCCGATGGCTTCGACAGGTGGTGGAAAGCCTGTCCGCCCAAGGGTCGTGCGAGAGCGGACAAGAGGAAGTGCCTGAAGTTCTGGCGCGACAACCGCCTTGTTTACATCGAAGACGCCGTTATTGACTACATGCAGCGGTGCGTCAAGTCGAATGACTGGCGCAGGGACGGCGGGCAGTTCATACCGGGCGTGTATCGGTGGCTGCAGGATAAGAAGTGGGTGGACGAGACGTACATCCAGGACATCGGCGGGCCGAGCAGGAAGAAGGTGGAGCGGAAGGCCCGCGCGATAGAACAGGGCGGGCGCGAGGCGAGCGAGCAGAACGCGAAGCTGGCGGAAGTCAATGACCTGTGGGCGGCGGCAACGGATGCCGAGAGAACGACAGCGATGGCCGAGGTGGCACGGAGCCCGATCGGCAAGAGCGCGTTGCCCGCCAAGGCCAAGCTGGGGATGGCGAAGGCGGCGCTGGCAAGGAAGAAGAAGGCAAGGAAGAAGAAGGCAAGGAAGGAGACATGATGGATTACGACGGGAAGGTGTGTTCAGATTGCGGAGCGCCACTGATACAGAGCCGTTCGGGTCCTCTTGAGTACGAGGAGGGCAAGCACTGTTACGGCCTTGCAGATCAGCACACGACAGAGAAGTGCCTCGCGCGCCAGGCAGCACAGGGAGACGATATGGCTGACGAACCGACATGCCCAGGCTGCGGAGCGGAGCTTTGGGGCGATGATGGTGAGTGGTACATTTTCGAGTGCAACAGCCGATTAGCTCAAGGCGATGGCTCCTTTGACGAGCACACCTGCTGCAAGACGGCTCAGATAGCCAAGCTCCAGGCCATCGTGGGCAGGCTGCAGGCGGACTCCGTCTCGGTAGAGAAGGCGCTGAACGGCGAGTCCTCCGACGCGCTGTGCCGGCTGGCGCAAAAGGCGGCAGGGCTGCGGCGCATCGTGGACGAGAACCATGATTGGTGCTGTGGCTGCGGAGACTGGAACGGGCCGAACCTTGCGAAGTGCGGGATGTGCGGTCGGACACGCCAAGCGTCATTGCTCACCCGCGAGGCAGCCGAGGCTGCAGGAGAGCATGACGAGAACTACGATCCCAAGCATCTATCTCGGGAAGATAGGGCTCGGGAAATCTACGACGGAGATCCTCCATGCGAATCCTAGCCCTCCTCCTGGCCCTGCTGCTGTGCTACCTGTCATCGTGCGGGCCTCCGCAACATGGTCTGCCGGTAGAGACAACTACCCAACCTTCGCCAGAGCAAGCTGAAGCCTGGCGGCACTGCATGGAGTGAGAGATGCGAGTTCACGTTACGCCATGTTTTGACTGTCACGACGATGGCAACTTGACCTTTGCGGTCCATTCGTTTGACCGGCGGGGTAAGTGGGTGTCATCGGCTATGCACAGGACCAAGGACGAAGCCATGAAGATTGCGCGTAGGTGTCGTCGGAAGCATGCCAAAGCGGACAAGGCGGCGGTGAAGGATAGCGATGAAGGTTAGGGAATTACAGGACGTGCTGGCTGAATTCGTGCGCCGCCGGCCGGAGACTGCGGAGGATGAGATCGTAATTCGCATGTGGAGTTCGCGTGCTGCACCTGTGAAGCCCGCTGGAGTGTATGGGGCGGCCCATTGTCTGTCGTCCTCTGGGACAGCGATAGTATTGGACCCGGTGGATCGCCTTGTGTATACGGAGCCCCATCTGTGACAAGGACAGCGCCCACGACTCAGCAGCAGGCGGCGTTGGATCATGTTAGAGGAGAATGAGATGGCAAGTAGGAGACACTGGGAACTTGAATGGATTTTCGGAGAATGAGATGACACTCGCTCAATGGAGGCTGGTGGCGGTGGGGTTGCTGATAGTTTCCCTCGTCGGTCTCGGTATCTGTGACTTGCTGGCGAAGGACTGGAAGACGGCTGCTCTGGGCGGGCTATTCGCTGCCTGCAACGTGCTGATCTTCCTGGTGAGGTAGGCATGACCCCCACCTCAGGCAAGCCGTGGACTTTCGAGAACATGCGAGATGCTGCGCGTGAAATCTGCCTGACGAGGTACGGGTTCAACGGTATCCAGAGCCTCTTTGCCTGGGCCTACCCGAACCGCCCGAAGACACACGACGAGTGGATGATGCGGCAACATCTGTACCATCGTTGGAAGGAGATAGCGAGCCATGGATGACAACGAACACATCTTGACCTGGTGGGCCGAGAAGGGGCACGAAAGCCTGCCTGTTGAGTGGGAGGAGGGCAATGGCCGGTTTCGCCTTGGGCTTAACAGGTGGAACGTGGGCGATCAGCCCTTGGCACTGTATCGTTACCAGGGCTGCGAGAAATGGTCGCAGACATCAACGACGCACGGCCACCAAGCCGCCTGCCTCATCCGCCACGCCCTGTGGGTGGGGCTGATAGCGGCTGGCGCATGGATAGCTCAGAACCCTCACCACACTTCAGTGGCCGGCCCGGCAGACACGGTGGTGGAGCGGGAAGACGACAAGGCCCTGACAGCCGCATGGGATGCTTGGGATGAGATCAAGGAGAAGCCATGAAGGCCAAGCTATATTTCGAGCCGAGAGATATGTGGATTGGCGTGTTCTGGAAAGCAGGCCACTCGGGCGCAGAGCAGGTCGACCGCTATCGTGATCGTATCTGGACGGAGTGGCACGCCTACATCTGCATCATCCCGATGATCTGTCTTCGCCTGACTTGGCGACGGTGGATATGGAGACCGCGGCCATGACCCCCACCCCGCCAGATCCTAACCGACTGATCGCTGAGGCAGTGAGCCCTGAGAGAGAAGGGTGGGCGTGGACTGGCTGCCCGTTCTTGGTTGGTGGACTCAGTGCGGCTGGAACGCCTGGGTCATACTGCTCGGATGGGGTGGCATGTACCCGTTGCCACGGCACAGGCCGTGTCCCTGTGGACCTAGCTGACAACGCCTACACGCTGAAGCTGATCGAGTGGGCATGGAACCGGTTTAAGAATCCCCCGATTTTCGTGGCCATCGACAGGGAGTGGTGGGCATTCAAGGCCGACCATGAGGCTGTCCGCTTCGGGATAGAAGTCCGTGATCGGATAGCCGAGGCCCTGGCCACGGAAAGGAGCAATCGATGAGATACGACCGGCGAGATATTGCACTGATCCTGCTTGGCATCGCCATGATGCTGTCGCTGGCTTGGATGATCGGTATGCCGAGACGACGATGCCATGAGCCCTGCACCCGCCCCCACGTCGAAGCGAAAGGACAGCCATGAGCGATAAGTGCCCCGGATGTGGGGCCAAGGGAGACGTTACTGATGGTTGTGGCTGCGTTCACTACGAATGCGAGTCCACCTCCCCCTGCCCAGTCCGGCAAGATGAGTGCTACGAAGGCCCATTCTTGAAGTCCATCAAGTGCGTTGAGCGCCAGCTCGCCCAGCGCGACGAGCAGATAGTCAAGCTCACCACCCGCCACGCCAAGGCCCACGAGCGCCGGCGGAAGGCAGAGCGGGAGCTTGCCGAGGTCAAGGCCGAGAACGTGCGGCTGCGGAAGAGGCCCAAGACCGAATGGCGGCAGTTCTCAGGGGACTGCATATTCTGTGGCGACGAGGCTGAAGTGCTGACGAACGCGGGCCAGGACAACTTCGCGTATGATGGCGACGAGGCTCGGTGTGTGTCATGCCGCTGCCCTGGCTCAGTGATTGTGCCGGGCGACGACGATTCTGCGTATATCGTCTGGCACGACGAACCCGACTGCGACTGTGAGTGGTGCAAGATGTCTCGCGCGCTCGAAGAGCAACAGACGGCCGAGGCAGCGAAGAAGGAGACCAACGAGATCCCTGATGACTTCATCCCCACGCTCAAGGGCACGAACACCAAGCGCTACGTGGCGCGGGAGGTGGGCAAGATGACTGACACATGCGAGACCTGTGGGGCAACAATCATCGACGACTGCCCTCAATGCGGTGCGCCCCAGTGCTGTCCGAACTGCTGCAGTGACTCGACGAAAGAGGCGATAGCGATGGCTGACACCCCAGACAACGCCGTGCCGGCAGCGTGGATGGTAACGTTCGAGCTCCAGGCCGAGCGTAAGGAGAACACGGCGCTGCGGGCTGTGCTGCGGGACATCCAAGTAATGGCCGAGGGTGGCCATGACGGCGGCGTGTTGATGCCGATTGCTGCCAAGGCTCGTGAAGCCCTTGGCGGGAGCACAGACAAGGAGAAGTGAGATGGCAGATGGAGAAGCCAAACGGACGAAAGCTTGGAAGAAAAAGGTGAACTTTGTTGAGTTCAAGTATCCCAAGAGGACATGCGATAACTGCGGTCACGCCAAGTGGGTGAACTCGGCCATTCCATACAGCGCGTGCGAGCTGTCGTGGGAAGAAGCTGATGTGACCGTATGTGGAGGCGACAGCATATGCGACAGATGGAAGAAGAGCAAGTGACCCCCAGCCCCCGCTAGGAGAGACATGGCCCTACGAGGCACAACTAAACCTGGTGCTCGTGACAAGTGGGCTCAACCTCGCCGCTACGCCCAGGCTGGCAGGACACCGGAGGAGCAGGCTAGGATTGCTGTGCTGGTGGATAAATACGCAGCGCAGATAGCTCGTGGTGATAGAATAGCTTTCGACACCGATGATAGGGTCACGGATGGCAAGTGAAGCTGATAAGTTACTTGACGAACACCGCTGTTCTGTCTGCGGGCACGTAGTCTTTGACCCCAGGTACATGCCTAACAAGGTCTGTTACGACTGCGTATTGGATGAAGGGATACCGGAGGGTTTTGAGGACACTGTTGAGCATTACGCTTATGACGTTGTTTGGCGCCATCCGAATCGAACGAATCGGCCCAAAACAGGCGTAGGGCTGCTCGATACCAAGACGGGACGGTTAAGAGAATCTGCCCAGATATCGGTCTCGAAACCACTCCAAGCCAGTGCCGGGGATACGCTGAGGGACTTCTTTCTGTACGGATTGGCCTGCCATCGAGCGTAGGGGTTGTGATTTTCGTCGTAGTGTAACGGAACTCTACAACCACGGAGCCAAGATGGGAATCCGACTAGACAAGTTGCGTGAGGCTGGTCTGACTCCAAGGCAGTCTGAATGCTTGGCTTTATGGGCTGTGGATCGGTACAACCATACCGAAATAGCCAAGAAGCTCGGCATTTCCCAGCAGGCAGTATCATCCCACATTGCCGCCAGCCAAAAGCGGCTGATGGCAATCGGGCTTCCTGAAGTAACGAGAACTCACGTAACCAAGCTACCGGCCTCTCGGATGCTGGATATTGACCGAGTGGACTTGAACCGCATACGGGGATGCTGGTAGGGAAGAGCCGAAGTCGTTCAACCCACGGCGGTTGTGACAATTGGCAAGATATGCTGAACGCGCGCCCACAGTAAGGTAGAGGAGACTGCGCTGAGCGAACATCCGATAGATCGTGATTGCCGAGCCTTGTATAAGGCTGGGTGGACTCAGAAGGCGATTGCCAAGCGTCTGGGCGTCAGCCGGAGTACGGTGAGTCGATCATTGAACCGCCACTCTCGGGTTCCCACGATGGACCCGGCAACGATGGACAAGATGGTGATCGAGGCGGCACTTTAGGGGGTAAGATGGCGACTTGGTATTGGTTTGGCGGTGCAGCGGGTTCGGCAGGTGGCGGGGACGGTGACATTACGTGGTCTGGCCTGAACTGGAACGCTCAGACGGACGGTCTCGGAACTTGGGGGACGCCAGGTGCAGGAGACAATGCCCGGTTCGGAGACGATCTGGACGGTACAGATTGCACAATGGATCTCGACAAGACCATCGCCCAACTCGACATGAACGGGATCGCTGGGATTGTCCCGTGGACCGGGACGTTCACCATCGCCAACACCAAGACGCTGATTGTCACCGGCAGTTGCGAGTTGGAGGGCACGATAGTTCATACGGGTTCGCTCAACTGCAACGGCGCGGCCGATACGGACTTCCAGACCTTCGCCACGCACACAGGTGTGGGTGCGATCAATCTCGCCGGCGGACTGCTATTGTCCTCGGGGCATTCCTTCGCGGGCTACACGGGCACGATAACGTGGGACGGCGCGGCCGCCGACTCCGTCATCGACGGCGCGAACCCGTCGCTGCCTGACTTTGTCGTCAACGGGGCGGGGACGCTGACAATGACTGCGGACACGGCGTTCAAGAGCCTAATCATAAACGCCGGGACGTTCGTGGACGGTGGTTATAGCCTTAACTTCGGCGCTGGCGGCCTATTCTACGGCGGGGGCACAGTCACGAGCACGGGTACGTGGACTTGCACGGCCAGCGCTGAAGTGGATTTCTCCGCCCTAATCTACACTCTTGCCATTGCCGCCAATCAGACGGTGACATTCATAGGTGCGACGACAATAGGGAAGCTGACCGGGGATGCAACAACGACGATTGCCGGGGCGAGCAACTTAACCCTTGAAGCGGTCGTCAATAATTTCTGGGACTTCCAGGGAACGTGTTCGCTGACTGGGATTCTCGTGATCTGGCCCAATGTGAACCGCTCGAACGCCGCGAAGATCACCACCGCTGGCCCGGTGCAACTGCTGGGCGCTCGGGCCGGGACGCTCACGCTCTCAGGCGGGCTAGACTGCGGCAGTGAAGCGTTGCTGATTGCGGCGGACACCGCCGGTGCCGGATTCTTCGCGGTAGACATTACCGGTCTCAACTGTGGAGCCATCACGCTGGCTACCGCCGCCGATAGGGAGGCCAAGCTCACGCTGCACGGCATCTGCACGTTCGCTTCGCTCACTGCGGGTGATCCTGGGAACGACGAGAACGTATTTGCCTTTGAGAGGGCAAATGTGACTGTCACCGGCACGTTTGACGGAGACAACATCGCCTTCACGAATACTGCTGGGGTAATGTCCGGTGGTACTGTTCAGAATGTTGACTTGACTGGCGAGGTGCCGCTGATTCACTTCGGCTCGCCGGATGGCACGAACACGAACGTTATCAATCCATCTCGGCACCAGCAGAACGCACGCGCTGGCCGGGCGGCCTGAGAGGTAAGGTATGGCGATAGCTGACATAAAGAAGGTCCAGACCTTCATCAACGTGGCGGCACAGGCGGCCCAGGACTTGGACGCCATCGCCACCAAGCTGGAGCATCTGCGGACGCTCTGGACATCCCACAACATCGACCCGACCGGGACGGCTCTTGATGGTAACGTGGCGGCCGTCTCGACCTGGATCGATGCCGTTCGGGCCGTCGCCGACAGCGCCGTGCCGAACGGGCTGGTCCAGCACATCGTGCCGAGTCACCGGAGCATGGCGTTCGGGCAGGTGGTCTAATGGCAACTGCAAGCATAATTCTGCCCATCCCGCCGGCCGGATTCGATGCTGTCGTGCCGGCTGCTCTTGAGTTCGTCGGCGGGACTGAGGGGCAGAATCATCACTGGCAGGTGTTGTTCGATGATTCGGACGCGGAGTATTGTTACTGGCAGTTCCAGATGCCTGCCAATTATGCCAGTGCCCCCGTGTTTCACTTCACGTTCTCGATGGCGTCTGCAAACACAGCTGATGACGTCCAGATTCAAGTATCGATCGGCGCTATTGCTGACGGGGAAGCTATGGCGGGCGATGCGTTTGATACCCCAAACGGAGCGACGATCACTGTCGACGACACGGCGGGCGACTTGAACGTCGAGAGCATCGCCCTCGCAAACGCCGACTCGGTAGCCGCAAACGAGCTTGTCCTTCTTCGGTTTACGCGACTTGGAGATGCTGGCCCTGACACGGCTGCTGGCGACCTTCAACTTCTCTCCGCCCGGCTAGACTACACGACCACATGACCCGCCACAACGAACATTGCGAGGTGAGCCATGGCTGTTCTGTTTGATCCTGGGAGTGCGGAGTATCTGCGGAACGATTCGTCACCCGCTGTCGTGTATCCGATTGCGTTTGCCCTTTGGGGAAAGTCGGATAGTGCTACGACCGAGCAGACGGGGGTGGCCTGGGTGGATCAAAGTTCAGGCACAGAGACCTTCGCTTTGTACTTTGCTGGGAATGTCTCTGGCGACAAGATACGTGCTCAAATACGGGCCGACGCTGGAGTATCTTTTAATTCTGATACGACTACGGGCTATACAGCGGGCACTTGGCACCATGCAGCAGCGACCTTTGTAGACAATGGCGGAGACAGGACAATCGAATCATGGATAGACGGAGGCAGCAACAGTCCTGACACCAACACTGCGGCCCCGGTCGTTGCCAATTTTGACCGTATTGCCATCGGGGCGCGAGCCGACTCAACGGTAGGACAGCACTTCTCGGGCCACATAGCCGAGGTTGCAGTGTGGTTTTTGGCGGACTGGCCTGGCGCCACGGGTGCGGACAAGGCTGCATTCTTCGCAGCAAACGCGCTGCCTGCCCTAGCTGCTGGCGCGTCACCCCTGTTCTTCCCCGTCGGCCTGACCTACTGGCCCCTGCCAAGTGTGGTTGGCATTCAGGACCGGATGGGCGTCTACGACATGACGGCGTTCAACACCCCTGCCACCAGCGAGCACCCGCCTATCGTGTACCCGAACTCTATGAGCTATGTTCATGCGGTGGCGGCGGTCGGCGGGGGTGTTTCACAGCGAATACGAATAGGATCGTGCGACATACGACGTGGTGTTGACTTGGTAGCATAACGGGGGGGCCTTCTCATCTAGGTAGCCCCGCACGAAACAAAGATGAGGAGACGTTGGAATGGCAGGAATCACAGCAGCAGACGTTGGGACGTACATCGGCCAGCTCAAGAGCCGGAAGGCGACCAAGAAGAGCCTCTTCGCCGCCGCCGCGAGCGGCGACACGACGATCATCGAGGCGACGACGCCCGGCGGGTCTCGCCGGTACGTCATCACGGAACTGACGATCGGCGTGGACACGGCCGGCGAGACGCTTCTGGTGGAGGACGAAGACGGATTGGACCTGGTTACGTTCTACTTCCCGGTGGCGGACACGTACGTCTTTCGGAACCTCACCATCGAGATCACGCCGGAGAAGGGCTTCAAGCTGGACAAGGGCACCGTCGCGGCGATTCGTGGGTGGGTGACATACCACGACATCGAGGCCGGCGACCCGGTGAGCGAGTTCTGATGTGGGCCGTCCTCTGCATCCTTGTGGCTGGCGCTTTGTGGCTTGCGATAGTGCGGATGAAGCCCAAGCGGTGAGTTACAGAACTACCGTCGGGATCGAGTGTTTGATGATCCGTTCTACGATCTGCTGAAGCTCGACTTTCCTCTGCAGGCATGTGGAAGCCTTGTCAGCCTCTCCTAGCTTGGTGAAAGCCCGAGCTAGTTCATCGAACCTGCCAGCTTGGTAGGCTGCATCGCTGACGTTCTGCATGGCTTGTCTGACCTCTTCGTTCATGGTATCTCCTTTCAGCACACATAGATAGGCAGCATTTCGATCAGCCTGGCAGCACTGGCGCGCAGGCTCTTGGCGTAGCGGGTGGCTTTGTCGAAGCCCGCCAGGTTACCAGCGTGAATACAGGCGTCGGCCAGCTTATCGGTCTCCTGTGCCTCCCACGCGAGGCGGTTGGCCTTGTGCATGATCCGGCGGGCGGATTGGCTGCAGTGCATGTCAGTGGCTCCTGTCAAAGTCGGATTGTTGCTGTCCCGTGCCCGAGCGATCGCGTGGTGCCCTTCAGCGTGAGCCCACGGCGCAGAGTCCAGGTGTACCAGTGAAACTGACCGTGACGCAGGAAGCCGATGAGCCCGTTGGGATCGACGTGGTACTGCCAACATCGCGGATGCTTGGCGTCGCGCAATTCTCTGACTGTCTGGATCATGGTGCGACTCCTTCGGCCTTGGCCGCGTCTCGCACAGCGGCGCCGGCCTTGTCCATCGTTGGGAAGAGCCCGCTGACCTTGGGCCCGTCAAGCAGTGCGCCGGTCCACGACCAAGGGCGGTAGAACACGCCACCGATCAACTCGCCGGTCTGCCTGTCGCGCACCAGCGCGTCAGCCCGGCGGTGCAGCGTTGCCCGGTCCACGGTTACGCCCCTTCAGCTTTGGCGATGGCGGCAGCGGCGGCATCTTCGACTGCGGGGTCGTAATTGAATGTTCCAGGGCAGTCCATAAGTACGGCGACCAAGCCCTTGCACGCCTTCAGCAGATCCGGGGCGGCGGCGATGAGATTGGCATTATCGTTTAGCTCGCCAGGCTTGCAGCCCTCGGTGCGGGCACCGACAGAAGCAACCATGTCGGGGCCGGCAAAGACCTGCGGGTACTGAAAGACAACATCGTCGCGGATGTCGTCGAACCATTTGACTGTCCATGATCCAGGTGTACGTGGCATGGCTATCTCCTGTTCTGTGCCCACTGAGGGCTAGGCGGGGTGCCTTTCGCTAAACGTCTTCATCCACTTGGTTAGGAATGCCCCGGCGGTCTTGGAGTCCAAGTCGAACGCTCGTTCCACGTAGGCTCCGGCAGCGTACATGTTGGTACCGCTGTCGCGCAGCTCGTCGAGGTACTCAAAGACTTCCTGTTCGTCTGGCATCGCTCGCTCCTTTTCTCTGTGCCCACTGAGGGCTAGGACTTGGCGACAGCGGCGGAACAGTGCGGGCATAGTGTAAGACTTTCGCCGCCGCCGAAAAACTCAATGAGCCAGCCTTCCTGATGTGCGTTCTCGTAGCAACCGTCTGGGGAGGCGCCATGGAACCGGAAGGGATCGTCGCCGACTCGCTCGCTAGGCGGCAACCGATGTTCGCACTTAGGGTTGTCGCACCATAGTTGAAGTTCGCACTCGATCGCGATCACAGTTATTCTCCTCAGTTCTGTGCCTATACGGCTAGGTTATCCAGCACACACAGCCGGCCCTGCAAGGGCAGAGCCGGGTCGTGTGGGCTATTTGCTTGCCTTCTTGTAGTGTCGCCGTCCAGCGCCGACGAAATACGTCCCGTGCTTGTAATACTCTCGGCCATTGATTGTTTCGTGAGCCTCGAACTCATGCCGGTGGTCCTCAAAGGATTCGGGGAGCCAGCAGATAATCCACCTGTCGGGTATCGCAAGTGCAGGCGGCGGATTTCTCGGCACCCGATGCTCTATGTGGTCGATAATGGCCGTGGCCAGTACGGGGCCGTCACTGTACCGGACGAATCTTATCTCGTCACCCGCCTTGCCCGGCGGCCTGCCTTTGCATGAGTATTGCCCACGTTCGCGGCATTCCTCAATAAACGCATCAGTGTCCACGCCCTCTCTCCCGGAGCCAATGTAGATTCTCACAATCATTCTCCTTTAGCCGTGTCGATAGCGGCGCGGGCCTTATAGAGTCTGAGGTTCTCACGGATGTCGCGGGGAGTGTACTCGCCATAAGCCAGCAGGGACTTGCACGCCTCCAGCAGATCGTCGGCGGCCTCAAGTCGCCTACAAATCTCCCTCATCATAGCGCGAGCCTCATCAGAGGTGACGCCCACGGCGCATGCGGTTGCAGCGTAGGCTGTGAGAAGCTCATCCGATTCAATGGCAGACATTTTCATGGCTCGCTCCCTTGATTGCCCCACTACCTGTAGGGTCCAGCAAAGCCCAACGCTACCGCTAGGCAACGCAGGGCGGGGGTGCTAGTTGGGTTTGGCCGTGGGCATGAACTCGTCGTAGATACCACCGAGCATTGATAGATAGTCACAATCGCCGTCATGCTCGCCCAAATCGCTATGTTCGATGATCCACGCCTTGAGGTCGTCCCACGGTGGCACAATGCCGTGGTAGGCGCGGAACTCGTTACGGCTCATGCACTCGTAGCCGATGGCGATGAGGATGGCCCAGCGGAACGGATCGGAGCCTATGTTGGTGCTGTTCGGCTCGTTGGCGTGTTCTGCTGCGGCCTGTTCGATTGCGGCGGCTGCAGCCTCATCGAAACACACAACGAACGCCTCTCGAATACTCATCATCCTGCCCTTTCTCCTTGCGGGCTCAAGAGCCCTAGTACAGCGCCTCGCGGGTACGATCCGCACAGCCCAGCAACGCAGGCGCGGGGGAGGCTAGACGTATTCGGCCTCGCCTACGCGGTTTCCGTTGGTGTCATGCAGCGGGATACACTCGTCGCCAGGCTGAAGCGCCGGCGCAGCAGCCACACAAATGGAAAGGCGCTGCAGAATGGTGGCAATCTCTACGCCAGGGAGCTCGTCAAACGCAGCATTGTCCGTGGTGAACTGCAAGCGGAATGTCGCCATTGTGTCTCTCCTAGATGGGTACTGCTACGCAACGGGGAAATACTGACCGGACTCCACCGGCTCGCCGATCAGGTGGGCATAGAGCCAGACGGTTTTGCGTGCGGGGTTTGTAGAGTCAACGGCCAGCGGCGACCCGGCTGCGCTGAGATTGTCGCGCAGATACAATGCTCGCCAAGTGAGCCATTTGCGTTGTAGGCGACGTGCGGCGTGCTCATCCATCCGCCTACCGTCGTGCGTGCCGGCATGAGTAACTTGACCCGCGGCGTCGACTCCGTATGTTTGCCATCTGCGTACCATGGTCTCACTCCTCAATAGAAAAGGCCAAGCGCCCCAGACGCTGGTGAGACACGATAGAAGTGTCCGCCCAGAGCACTTGGCCAAATGTCAGTTGATTGCTCATGGTCTCACCACAGCCCGCCTGACGAATCGAACGCCAGTACAACTCCCAGCACGGGCAGGAAACCCCTGCCTATGCGAGCGCAGGGGGTTGGACTAGCGGATTATGTCATAGCCTGCTCGTCAATCTGCACGTTGTGCCCCTGCCAACGCTTGACACACCAAGGAGGCTCGCTGCGTGTTGTCGTCGATGCCACTTTGACTTGCCAAGGTCGCGGGCAGTCGCGCCGGAATGTACAGCTCAATACAAAGGCGTCGTGTTCAGTAGTGGGCCAGCAGCAGGCCGACCACAACATCACAATAGGAAATGGCCCGCTTCCAGTAACCGTTGCCGTATGGTAATATACTCGTGCCATCACTTCACGACCTTTCGTGTCCACGCGTGGCAGATGTGGCCGCGCTGCCGTGACAGAATGCGGTCGCTGCCCGACTGGCGAGTAGCGTGCCACACAGCCTTGCACTCCGGGCATGAGTAGGTCTCAAGAATGCCCATGGCCCGATAGAGCTTGCCGTGCTCGTTCTGGCACTCAGGGCATTCGTCACGGTGGGCTGATTCAACGCAGCCCGTGACAGTTTCTCCGTACGTGTTCAGCATGATCCTAGTCCTTTATCCCGGCCATAAGTGGCCACTACGTGATAGCCCGGTACGGGAATCGAATCCGCTAACCAGTCCGGGCAGGGGGTGCTAGTTGCGCGGCGATACAGTATCACAGGCGATACGGATGCCATCGGGGTTTTCGCGGGCAACCTCAACTCGTTCAGTGAGGCTATCAGCAGTGGCCTGCGCGTGACGCTTCGCGGCTTGTCTGCTGGTGAATGAGCCAACATACTGCCGGTCCATGCTCCGTACCCAGTAACGCGGTGTGCTTCTCATAGCTCTCTCCCGATAGAAACAGGCCAGCGCCCCAGACGTGGTGCGGCACAAGAGAAGTGCCCGCCCGGAGCAACTGGCCTAGATGGTTGTGCTTGATTCATGCCGCACCGTCCTAACTATAGCATACTCATCGGGGATAGCAAGAACAAACTTGAAAGAAAAGAACAGGGCAAGCGCAAGTGTAGGACAGCACTAGGGTAACGGGGTAAAAAAGAATTAGCTCCCACCTAACGCCAGCCTAACGTAAGTGTAGGGCAGGGCAAGGGTAAGGGAACAGAGGGAAGAAAAAGCAAACTAATGGCCGGATAGGGACATATGCCCGACACGGCGGCTTAATCGACCGCCTTCCGGCCATTCATCGGCGATTACCTGTGATAGGGGGATGCAATGCAGAACCGGGCGATGTTCTATGTGCAGTGGATTGTGGTGGTCTTGGCAGTGGTGGCACCTGACGGCCACCAAACGATGTTCAGCGTGTGGCGAAACAAAGGCGGTATCGGAGTTCCACAAGTGCAAAGGCCACAGCGACGGGCGACACTCGTACTGTAAAGAGTGCGTCAAGGCCAAGCATAAGAAGTGGCGGGAAGATAACCACGCCAGGGCCGTAGAGGCAAGCTGTGAGTGGCAGCGACAGAACAAAGAGAAACACAACGAGCATGGCATCGCTTATCGCAAGACAAAGAAGGGTCGGGATGCTGCGGCGAGGGCACTAGAGAAGCAAAAGACGCCAGAGGGACATGCCAAGCGGCGGGCATGGAAAAGAACGCCACGTGGCAAAGCGGCAAGGCGCAGGTGGGAGCAGTCAGAAAAGGCCAGGGCGTATCAGCGAGCCTATCGGCAGGCATACGCACAAACGCCCGAGGGTAAAGCGTCAGCAGCAAGGCGCAACGCCAAGCGTCGGCAGCGAGTCTCGGCGGCGCCCGCAACTCTCACGGCAGTAGAATGGCAGGATCTATTAGACGAGCAGAACCATGCCTGTGCCTATTGCGGCAGGCCATTCTCGGTTGAGAGCAAGCCCACAAGGGATCATATCGTGCCAGTCTCACGCGGCGGTGGACTGACCAAAGAGAATATCGTGCCGGCCTGTTTAGTCTGCAACTCAGTGAAGGGCACATCGGATCTAGCGGATGGATAACGGCAGAGACAACAAGGGCTTGTTCACCAAGGGCAACACGATCTCTACGGGTCGCCCCAGGGGCGCCAAGGACGGGGCAACCTTGCTCCGGGCGGCCCTGGCTGCGCTTGAGGCTGCGCACCCGGATGGTGGTCAAGCCTGGCTCGAGCAGCAGGCCAAGAACCACCCCAAGGAGTTCTTGGGCTTCATCAAGGCCATTCTGCCCCGCGATAGTAAGGTGACGATCGAGCAGGAGATCACCGTGAACGACTGGATTGCTCGCATGGGGCGCTCAGCGTAGCCCGAATAGCACTGTGCAAGCCTATTCTAAGTCACTTAGATCAGGAAAAGGTATCGTAGGTCCACTTTATGCTCGATGTGCCTTAGAGTGGCCATACTGTTCGATGAGAGGGATATCAGGTGAAGACGGCGCTTGAGGTGGCACTGATATGGGCTTGGCTGGTGGCGGCCACGCTGGGGTTGATGTGGGCTGCTGGGGCGTTGATCTAGCAGGTGTTCCGTAGTACAGGCGATTGGCATATTCCCCAGCAAAAACGCAATTCACGCGCTGGCATGGGTGGCTCATGCCAGCGCTGCCGGCGGCTTACTGCGTGTCAACTAGAACACTGTCCAATCCAGCGCCATAACCCCTTGTCGCACAAGGGGCGTGATGGGCCAATGTGGTGTCATGCCATACTATAGTATTGGTTGGCAGGCGTAAGGGCAGGCAGGGCAAGGGGTATACCCAGGTCCGCGCGGCGGGACTTGCACGTGCCATAGCGGGTCCAGAGTTTCTCCGTCTGTCTAAGCCGGGACTCCTTGGAGTCTCACTTGAAAATACTGTGAGATTTCGGAGCGAATCCCCCATGAAGCTCAATTACATCACTCGTCGATGGTGGGATGCCAAGTGCTTTTCGGCCGGTGTTCTTGGTGGCAGTCGCGAGGCTGCGAATGCCGAGGGGTGGTCATGCGATGATGCTTGGTTGGCCCGTCGTTGCCGCACGATCTTCTGGAAGCGGTTTCTGTTGAGCTTATTTCGTCGCGGCTACTGTTTGTCTTTGCCGCACCTGCGTCCCTAGAATCTGCTTTCCCCCTCTTCAAGCCTAGGGACTCCTGCGGGACTCCTAGGGCAAAAATCCCCCACTTTTCTGGAGAATCCCCATGACTTTAAGTGACGCGCCGCACCAAGTATCTGCAACTGAGGCTTGTGCCAAGGTCGTTGAGCCTACCGTTACTTCTCGCCTGACTGACCTGTCGCGGCGACTGGCGGAGTTAGCGTCGGGCCTTGTGGCGTCGTGCGCGACGTTGGAGATGAGTGAGTCTGCCAAGAAGCCGACCGAGGCTACCGTTGAGCCTGGGAGCCACTCGTCTATCGCCCGGATTCTGTCTATCTGCGAGGAGGAGCTGTCTCGGGCGGAAGGCTTTGCCGGCGAGATTTCCCGTCAGTTGTAGGGACTCCCAAGGCCAAAATGCGCTACTGGAAGTGAGGAAATCATGCCTAGAAAAGTACGAGTTGCATCTGGCAAGGTGAAGCGAACTGGTGGGCTGTCGAAGGGCATTGCTTTATCTAAGCGTCTTGGCGTGAAGCGTAGGGCCAAGCGGGTAGGTGGATTATCTAGGGGGATTGCCTTGTCTCGGCGGCTGGGTACTGCTCGTGCCGGGGGCGTGTCGAGGATCAAGCCTGCCCCTCCTGTGTCTAAGATCAGGCGTGTGAAGAAGGGCGTGAAGAGCCGGGGTTAGTCTGGCCCTCATCTGAAAATGCGCCAAAATCTGGAGCTTTGTCAATCTAGGGGGTTTGGAGACGGCTGATGGACACGGTCCCGTACCTGATCTTCCTGTTTAGCCTTGCTGGCGGCCGCTTTGCGAACGTAGAACGCCGTGACAGCGGGAGTACGATTCTTCTCTTTGGCACTGAGCAGGAGGCGCGGGATTCGATGGCAAAGTATACGATACCCGGTCGCCTTGGTGGTGTGTTTGAGCATGGAGACACCTGATGGACAAACCGATGGTGCAGTGCGATTACTGTGGGGTTTCGGCGGCGAGGTTCGTTGGTGGCTCGCAGCAGATAGGCGGTCTTTATCCGCCGGATGGGTGGGCTACGTTGGTGTTTCACGTGAAGGGCCCATCAGGCACGTTTGTGTCGGTCGGGAAGGACGCTTGCCCTGCGTGCATCGAGAAGATGGGTCTGCCGGATTCCGCTTGACTCCTCCTCATTGATCTGCTAGGTTGGGGGCTGGAGAGAACTATGCCTGTGGCCCTGACAGTCTTGGTGTCGGTGTTTGGCGGGTTGCTCGTGACGGCGGTGTTCCATGCCATTTACTTCGGCCGTCGCGAGAAATCGCACGAGGCGCAATCCATTGCCTGGTTCGTCATCTCCGTCGTGCTTGGCTCTATCAATCTTGGTTTGGCGACAGCATGGTTGGCGTGCCTGACAGAATATGCTGCTTGGGGCACTTGGCATCCGTGGTTCGTTGTGACTCCCTTGTTTTTGTTCTTCTGTTGGCTGTTGGAGACTTACGGCTGGGGTTGGTTGAGGGGGCTGCGCAAGGCGCTGTACGGATAGGAGACCCCCATGAACCATATGGACCAGCTTTTGTACTGGCCAACGTGCATTGTGTACACGATCGCCTTTTGTCGCGCGATTGCGTTCTGCTATCGTCGGTATGACCCGTTTGGTGATATATTCCGCCGAAAGGAAAGGTGGTTGGCGGCTTGTGCTCTGTGCGTCCAAATGTACGGCACCCTTGTTTTCCTTTCGGCGGCATATGGCATAGGAAACCGTTGGGTGTTTGTGATATCTGGCCTAGTGTCGAACGCTTACTTAGCCGGCTTGCTTTGTAGGTGGTTGTGGAAATCGTGGCGTAAGCTGGAGAATCCCCCATGTTCCAGATCATTGGCATCGTAGCGTGTTTGTACGTAGGTTGGCGGTTGATTCGGTTCTTCCGATACGTTGTGGCTCGGTTGAAGTGCCATGTATGCGGGACACCGTATCAGGAGAATCCGGCATTCAGTTGGGTTCGAGATGCCCTTGAAGGCCATCGGGCTCGTCGCGCTGAGCGCCAGGAGTACGATAGGCGCAGTCGCGAGGTACGAGATCTGGAAATCATTACGGCGATGGAAGCCGACCGAAAGCGCAAGATGGGCATGACGGCTGGTGAGATTTGCGATGTGTTGAGTAGTTTCGATACCGATACTCAAATCACGCGGCCGAGCGCAACCAGCATCGCTGGTATTGTCTCTGTTGCTACCGAGAAAAATTACGTTCGATTATCTTGGGATGCGATCGCTTCGGCGATGCCTGCTGGCGCAGTGGTAACGGCGATCCGCAGCATTATGCGCGACGACACTGACATGCCCGTTCGCTGTTTTGGCAAAGGGCAAGAATGGAAAAGTAACCCCTTCCGCGTTACCGAGGTTGACCTTTGCTCTCTAGTTACGGCAGATGGCGAGACAAAGAAGGCAGTCTTCACTACAGAGCAATAGCATTCCTCTTTCTTCCTTGACACCCTCCCGTGGGCATGGGAAGATGATGGGCGTAGAGCCCCGCACGGCGACTTGATCGAAGTGCACCAGTACCCTGTCGGCAGCCTGCCTAGCGGTGGGCTGTCGGCTTAGGAGATGCTTGTGGGCCGCAGATACGCCGATGAAGTTGCGGGCCGTTGGATTCATCCGATACGAAGCGGCTACCGAATGGCCTGCTGTGACTGTGGACTGGTTCATATTGTGGACTTCCGTGTTCGCAAGCGGCGGGTTGAACTGCGAGTCTTCCGCGACAACCGTGCCACTGGACAGATACGGCGGCACATGAAGGCTTAAACGACACCTTCCAGCCTGCCTAGCGGTGGGCTGGCGGTTTCGGGCGTCCAGATGCTGACGCTGGATCGCTCCGTGTATGCTGACGGCATGGGAACAGAACCAGTCAGCCCCAGCCCTGGGGACAGCGCCGCGCCGTCCGGCTACAGGGCAGACGGCATATCTCATCCACCATGTGTGGAAAGAGTTCGGGCGCCGTCGAGTGGCGGCGCCGGCATGACACCTGGCCGAAGCGACACAGCCGTCGCCTAGCGCACAGGCCGTTCGGAGCCACCCGGCAACGAGCAGGTGTTTGGGCTCAGCTTTCCAGATCCTGCCGTCGCCCATGTGACCGGACGAAAAGCTGACTGCCAGCATGGCTAGCGCTGTGCTGGCGGCTTGGCCGCAAGGCCTTGAATAGGAAGGAGACCCGTGCTGGCCTAGTGGCGGATGCGTCGCGGCGACGGCCGGCGTGGGAAAACTCAGCCAGCTTCCGCACTGGAGACATCCGGGGCGGCGGCTTCAGGTTCTATTCCTGAGCGGATAGTTCCGTTAGCGCAATGGGCGTGATGCTAATGCACTCAAGTTTCCTGGCCGGGGTTTCCTGGGCCTGTCTTTTATGCGTCACGTCAAAACACCTGGCTACTGCCAGCATGGTTAATTCTGTGCTGGTGGCATCGGCTCCGAGCCCCGCTTCGGCTGGGTCGAGCCCAACGGCGGAGCAGTCGCGTTTTCACCGTACGCCCGTAAGGGGCGGTCCAAAGGCTCCGCCATTTCAGAGCGTAGTTCAGCTTGGTAGAGCACCGCGAGCAAGCCTCTGGCGCTACGGGATACCGTGGCGTGCAAGCCCCAGTCGCGGAGGCCGGTGGATCGAAGCCACCCGCTCTGACTGAAGGAGACAACCATGTCGGAATGGCACTACCAGTCTTACGAAGAGCCGATGGATGGTCGTGCCCTTCTTCGGTGGGCAGTTATTGGCCTTTCGGTTGCGGCTGGCCTGATCTGGCTGGCGTTCTCCTGCTTCTAAGTGCATACAGCGGGATGGAGCAGTGGTAGCTCGGCTGGTTCATACCCAGCAGGTCGCGGGTTCGAGTCCCGCTCCCGCAAGTTGAAGGAGACACCCATGAACAGTCCCCACCAGCAGTTGTTGGATCATCTGGCCATGGCCTGCGTTGCTGCTGGGCATGACCTAGCAGACGTTGAGGCTGCTAGGAAGGTCCCTCGCAAGGAGCTTGTGGCTCAGGCCGCGATGTTGCTGGCTTTGGGCAAGCGGCTGCTGGAGCAGGGTCGGATGCCGATTGCTGACGTGCCGCCTGACTTGGAGGGCACTTGATTTGGGATCAAGAGGCCCCTGGTTCGAGTCCAGGCGCTTTGATTGGAAGGAGACACCCCATGGAGACGCCCAGGCAGGTTGTGCACGACTTTTTCGTTGACCACGGCTGTTCTGTTGTGGATGCTGATCGGTTGGCTGATGGGGTGCTTGAGTTGCGTCGGCGGGGTCATGTGGGGGATTATGTGCAGGGCTCTGGCGACTGGATTCGTGCTGCCTTGACATTGGCTGAGATTGCTGGGCACATGAAGCCTTGTTAGATGTTCTACGTGGAACAAGGAGAACACCTGATGAAGAACTCACTCCCTTGGCTTGGGTGTGCCATGTTGAGTATCTGTGGGATTGCATTCGTGGTTATGGCCATTGGTTTGGCGTCGGAGGGTGACCAAGCTGTGGGTTGTGGCTTTGCGATATGCGCAGGTGTGTGTTCATTGATTGGCGGCCTGATCTGTGGCCTTCGGGCCGCCTTCTGGCCAGAATGCACTGCTGCTGATGCGATGTGGTAAGAGAATTGGATGGTCAAGCCGATGGCCGGCGACGGCACCTGATTTGAGCAATCAATGAAACGGAAACCCAATACGTCGTGTAGTTGTTGTGGGGCTCCGCTCTATCGCCGGCCCAGCGACCAGGCCAAATGCGTGGATTCGTTTTGCGATGCCGCTTGCGAGCGCAAAGGCCGCGACCAGCGGCGAGGAGCCACCACTAAATACAACGGATACGTTGCCAGGTGGAAGGCTGGTGCCGAAACGGGAATGCGAGGGCAAACGGGTATCTCGAATCACATCCGGCGATACATGTTCGAGAAATATGGCCACAAGTGCTGTCAGTGTGGTTGGGCAGAAATCAATGCGACTACTGGACGGATTCCTTTGTCCGTCGATCACATCAATGGAGATTTTACAGACAATCGTGAAGAAAATCTCAGACTGTTATGCCCTAACTGTGACAGCCTGACAGCGACATACAAGAGTCTCAATAACGGGCATGGGCGACCAGGCAGACAATAGTTACAGGCGAGCGAAAGCCTTGGGAGTTCGATCCTCTCACCATCCAGTTGGCTGGACGTGGCGCGGGCGTTACCGCGTAGGAACCAGTGAGGTTGCGGGCGGCAGGCGACCCGCCTACACTACCGGGACATCGCGAAGTGCCCCAAGCGCTGGCCCGGGAGAGCCAAGAGCCCGTTTGGCCACGGGCAAAACTGCAAAGGTCTGTCGGTCAGGACATGCTCGCCTTATGGCCTAGACAGTAGCCAGGGCAGTGGCAAGATACCTGGACAAAGCAACCCATCCAGCCATACTATTGCAGGAGAGCAGACATGACAGGCGAGCCCGAGGTTCTCTGCGAGATCTCCGAAGACCTGATCGGCCCACCCGGCGAGGCGTTCAAGTCGTCATGGTGGCTGCCGTCCGGGGCCTACCTGACGTGGATGGCAATGCTGGCGGACGAAGCCACTTTTGTCGGCGTGGTGGCAGAAGAAGGAGAGCAGGCCATGACAGACACCCCCAGCCCCTACGATCTGGGCTCCACGCCTGCAGTGCAAGAGCCGCACCGGCGAGTTCCCATGACTCCCATCACCTGCCACGCCGAGCGATGCCCTATCTGCGGAGGTGACGACGGCCCTCTCAACTCCCTTTTGCCCAGCCAGCCCCAGGGCTTGTATGTCACGGCCTACTGTAGCCGATGTGGTCGTGCGGGTTCGGTTTTGTGGAAGCCGGTTGCGGTTGAGCGCCCGTCCGAGACTGAACGCGAGCGAGCCGAGAGGCTCTGCGGCGACCCCGCCGGCGATGTCACGCTGGACGGATGCCCCTGATGTCCAGGTCTCGCAGACTCCGTGACGACCCTCTGCGATCGTTTGATCTCGACGTGAGACTGCAGGTCAAGGTCAGGGTCTCCAGGCAGGATGGCGGGATTCACCGCAACGATGGTCCTTTGCGGCCTGAGTCTTTGGCGAATGCGTTGATCTGGCCTGCTGATGGGGACGAGATGGACGCTGCCGGTGCTGGCGAAAACTATGTTGCCCGGATGAAGACCGCGGGGATGAACAACGTCAACGTGGCAGGCACTACCAGCGAGGATGTTAGGGACCGCGCTGCCGAGCTGATTTCTGCTGCTGGCCTGGCCCGGATGTGGTGTGCTGCATTCGCGTGGGACATTCCCGATCCAATTGACAGCCACCCTGGCTACGAGCATATCGTTGACTGGGACCAACACCCTGATGTGTTTCATGGTTTCAGGAGGTGCCCGAACCAGAGGGAAGAGATATTCTTCTCCAGGATGAACTTCCACCGGGCTCAGTACGACTTCTTCGCTCCGCTGAAGTATTTCGTTCTGAGTGCTGAGTATTGGTTCGCCCCTGACTGGATGCTGGTCGCCGATCTGGACTTCACTCAGGACATTATCGACGACTGCACTTTATGCCAGGGCACTCCAGGTTACTTCAGTGGATGGCGAAATGCCTTCGACTACGTGAAGGGCTACGTTCAAGGGAAGAGCCCCGACACCGAAGTGTATTCGTTTCGGGACTATGACTATCTAGCCTTGCCAACTCCCACCAGGATCACCTTCGATGGTCTTGAAGACCGCCGTTCGTTGGTCTCCTGGCCCAATGTTGGCACCGGCCCTTCTCCTAGAATGTACACAGCCCAGTTCAATGGCGTGGGCTGGATGAAGGGCACGTTGAAGTACAATGACATAACGGGCGGGTATCCTTGGGTTACTGGTTGGGGTACTGATTCGTTCTCCGGCGGTCCGCTATTCTCGATTTCTGAGTTCTACGATTTCTGTGCTGTCTTGGCCGAGGGTGGTGCTAAGGGGTTTGCTTTATGGCCCGGCCCGAACAGGTCCAGCGAGAACCTTCCTGTAGGCAGTTCCCGTAGCGAAGCCTTCTTTGATCTGATAGACGCAGGAATGGATGCCTTCAGAGAGAATGGGATCAATTATGCCTGAACCCCAGAAGTCCCACGAAGCGGCCATTATCGGGATTATGCGCAGTGACGCTGATGACTACCGCACACACTATTCGCGCAGCCCGGTATCTGCTGTCCAACGCCTCGGGCAGATAAAGCTAGCGCGGGCAGGGCGTGCGCCGTGGAATTTCTTTTTCGTGGCCAATAGTCCAGAGGTGCGTGACAAATGCACCAAGGCCTTGATTGCGATGGGAGTGAGAGTTGCCGATGCCTGAACCCCAAAAGTGCCCACTATGCGAAGGGCATGGCCGCGTACTCCACAGCCCGGCTCATGGCGGGGCTGTGTATCGCCCGTGCCCACGATGCGAAGAGACTGGCTGGGTATGGCCAGAGCGTCCCGTGCGTCCGGGCGACTGGTGCGGTCATTCTGTATTTGTGAAGTTCGCCCGCCCCGTCGATTCCTGTGGTACGGTAGAGGTGGAAGAGTAACAAGGAGTCCCCCTTGACTGAGTTGACTCTTGTTGACGCCCGCAAGGCGATTCGTTGGTTCCAGAAAACGATGGGTTTACAGGACTGGAAGTTCCGGTTGTGGATTCAGGACGAACCACCGGAATGGGCTGATCCTAACTCCAGTTCGTCATTCATGGGCCGAAGCGTAACTTCCGTGCCTTGGAAATCGGCTCGTATTTGGGTTAGTCCGTCTCGTGCCGTCAAAGAAAATGAAGATCCACTGGCCACACTATTCCACGAGACGTTGCACACTGCATTTTGGGATTGCGGTGTTGGCGAGGGCAACAGTCATAGTGAACACGTTGAGTTTCTCCTGAATCGACTGGGGACTGCGTTGCTGATGGCGTATCAAGCGGAGAACAAATAGTAGGGGGATGCCTTGTATTTTTTCACCAACTTCGCCAAGCAGCTCAAGATTTTCCCGAAGGACGGAGACCCCGTTCCGTTTCGGCTGAACCCAGCCCAGCGAATCGTTGAGGCCGCCGTGTTGAAGCAGCGCCGTGCCGGTAAGCCTGTCCGGCTCAGGGTACTCAAATATCGACAGGCCGGGGTGAGCCTATACTGGACTGTTCGCTTGCTGTGGGAAGTTATTCGTAAGCAGGGCACTACTGCCATGTCTATCGCGGACAAGCAGGATCTGCCTCAGCAGTGGCTTCGTAGACTCAAAAGTCTCTTGGCACAAATGCCAAGCGGCGACTCGCTCAAGGCTCTGCAGCTCAAAGCATCGAGTGCGAACGAATTGTATTTCGATGCCATGGGCTGTCGCTACACAATCGCTTCAGCCGAGGGTACGACCCCTGGCATGGGTGCGGTGGTCCAGGCCGTACATGCAAGCGAAGTGGCCAGTTGGGCAAATCCCGATAAGGTATTCTTTGATCTGATTCCGGCTGTTCCCAATTCGCCGAATACAATTATCGTTCAAGAGTCCACTGGTAGATCGGTTGGCGATTGGTTCTATAAACGATATAACGAAGCCAAGCGCGGCGAAGACGAACAGGGCAAATGTGATTATCAGCATATCTTCCTGAATTGGCCGTTGCAACCAGAGTACCGCGATAACCCGAAAGAGATTCTCTCCCTGAACAAAGAGGAGCAACTACTCCGCGACATATACAAACTCGACGATGCCCAGATGGCGTGGCGTCGCCGGATGATGCGGTCTGAGTTCCACGGTGACGAAGCGGCTTTTGCGAACCAGTTCCCGATCAACGAAACTGAAGCCTTCCTCTCCGGTGGCCTGAACCGCTACACCAGAGAGCAGGTAGCCAAGGCCCGCGCTACGATACGTCCGCCAGTCTGGCGCGGTGAGATACTCCCCAAGGCCAACCCTCAGCAGTTTGAACTGTTGGGAGTTGACGCTGGGATGATGCTGACTTGGGACCATGACCCGAAGAAGGGGGAGAAGCCGGACAATCAGAGGCATTATGTCATCGGAGCTGATAATCAGTGGGGCACAAGGCTTGGCGGTCCTGCCAACAGGGAACCCGACTACGACTCGTGCTGGGTGGAATGTGTAGAGACCAGGAAAATCTGTGCCCACATTTATGGCCGGATGCAGATGGGGGCCTGGGCCTCGAAACTGGCCGCGATGGGGCACTATTACGCGAATCGCCAAGACGGACCCGCCCTACTTGCGCCAGAGAGGAATGCGAAGGCAGGCGAGGGCGTCATCAGACCCTTGCTCGGCCAGAGTGCGAATAACTGGTCCTACCCGAATCTGTACGTGCGCGGCAAATCTCGTGCCTTTGGGATCATCGACCCGGTAGACTACGGGTGGTTGATGGATCACCACTCCAAGCAGGCGCTGCTAGTCCATTCGTATTTCATGTTCGACAAGCCGTATGGATTCGACTGGCCTGACGAGGCATTGGTTGACGAACTCGCCTCGATCATCCAAAATGACAAGGGCGAGATTGGCGCACCTGAAGGCAGCCACGATGACAAATGGGTCTCAAGGCTCATCACCGCCTTCATAGCCCAGGAGTATCGTGAAGAGCTGATGATAACTCAACCTGGACTATTTGCTGCCCCGCTGGACAGCAGGCAACAGCGCATTGAAGAATACTTGGAAGCCGAAGATGCACGCGATAAGCAGCGTGAATTGGAAGCCCAACACGGAGAGTGGTAGGGGGACTTGGTGGCTCGAAAACCGAAACCAAAATTCCAGAAGGTCAAAGCAGCATACCGCACTCCTGCGCTGATCGAAACAAACACCGAAGAGGGCAGGGGTCTCCTTTGGACCCAGCGCAAGGACCGCGCCAAGATCATCCTGGAGATTGACCGGCGCAAGAAGAAGCGCGATCTTGCCTTTGGCTTCATTGACGGAACCTATGCAGAGCGGTCTCTGCACGAGAAGGTGTACCTGAACGAAGCCCTTCCTGCGTTGGAAGACATGATCTTCGGCACCGTCCCGGCCCTGCCACCGGTAGAGGTCGAGGCACGTCAGTTGGAGCATGAAGACACGGCGATTATGGTAGCTGCGCTGTTGGATCAGGTTCTTACTAGTGGCCTGTCCAGGGCGCTACCTGCTTTGATAGCTGCTGAGTGGGACGAGATTGGCTGGGGGATCGGGTTCACCAAGACCACCTGGCATGTTGAGGACAAGCAGTCTCCGCTGATTCTCACCAAGGACGAAGCGTATCTGACTCCCCATGTTGAATTGGCGATGTGGGAGAACGACAACATAGATCAAGCTCAAGTAGTTGAGAACGATGACGACTTTGTTCACTTGCAGATTCACCGTTCTGCTCCTGAGTTGGTTGAGCATATAGCTGCACACGAAGAGCGCCTTGGTAGGTTAAAGATCGCCCATCCTGTGATTCGCAGGGTTGCTCCTGACCGAATGCTGTACGATCCTGACGCGGAAGAGTGGGCGGACCGCGATTACGAGATGGAATTCGTCATGGAGTTGGTTAGTTCCCTGCAGCAGATTCCGGGCATCAAGAATCTGACGCCGGAGAACTGCCCTTCGGTTGACGAGTTCGACCAACCTAATCTACGATATACAGATAGTGAAGGGCCTCCGAACAGCTTCGACTTCGAGAAGACCAAGGTGGGTGTGTGGCACATCCATGACCGGGTGAACCATACCTACACGATGCTCCCGGCTGTTTCGGGTAGTGCCAAGGTCAAGCCGATCCTTGAGACTGACTGGCCTTACGGCGCGATTGACATCTACGGTGCGATAGTCCACCGTCCTCAGCCGGAGAAGATCCACGGCTTCGAGACCCTGTCGTTGATCCGTCCGATCCTTGAAGAGCTGGCGAGGACGAATGCTTCGATCAGGAAGCATAACCGTAGAGCAGCTAACGCCAAGCCGGTGACTACCCGAGGGCAGTCTGATAAGCAGTTTGAGGCTGAACTTCTTAGTGATAGCCTTCCGATTGCCTACGCACCAAGTCCTGTAGCGCTGAAGATGTGGACGGAGTGGAAGCCGCCTACAGTCCCGAAGGAGTTGATCCAGTACAGGGATATGCTCCTGAGTGAGTTGCGTAGGATGCTGGGTTCTGACATCATGTCTCAGGGTGGTGATACGCCACACAGGATTTCAGCTACTGAGGCCCAGTGGCGAGGTACGTTCCAGGGTGATCGGCTTGGACGACGGAAGCAAGTTGTCTCAGACATGCTCTCGTGGATGGGCCGGAACATAGCCTTGCTGTACCGTCAGTTTGGCGATGAGATAGTTCCGGTCAAGGTAGTTGGGTTGGACGGAATTGAGATCCGTCAGTTGAACCCGAGTTCCATCCCTGAAGACCTGATCGTTACCTTGGACATCGAAGCTGTTACGGAAGAGAAGCAGAATGCGGACATGCAGGCTGCGTTGGTGATTTCACAAGCCATCTTTGCTCAAGCACCTGAACTTGCCAACCCCGTTGAGTTGTTCCGCATGTTGTTCAAGCGTGCCGGGTTCAGGAACCCTGACAAATACTTCAATCCTCTTGGCCAACCTTCGCTGCGGATTGCGCAGGAAGAGGGTGGCGAAGGTGGTGGCATAGCGCCGTTGCCCGGAAATTCACCCGCCCCGTTGGTCGGTGCCGCTGGTGGCCCGGACAGAGGATCGGCTGCTGGATAGGAGACCCCCATGCGAATTGTAAAACTCTTGTGCAGCACGGTTGGTGGATACCGAGAGGCTATTGTTAATTGTGACCATGTGGTGGCAATCTGGCCATGCACGAGATTGGCTGGCACGATAGATCAAGGCGAATCTGTGGTTTCGCTCTCTACGGGAGAATCCGTGATATTTGAGGGAAGCGTTACAGAGGCGTCCTGGAAGATCTGGGGCACCCGCCATGATTCGTGGGATCATCTACGGGTTTCTGGCCCGACTGTTGATGTAGGAGATACTGATGACGATGCTAGACGAGTTGAATCTGTCTGACTTGAATGTAGGTGACGGCCAAATCTTGGAACCTCTGGAGGTAGCTACTCTAACAGGTGACGAGGATGCGCAGTGGAATCTTGCTGCTGCTAAGGCGGAAGAACCCTTCCTCAATCTGCGAGTCAAAGAAGGCGATCTACTGGAAGTGATGAGCCCCTGTTATCGCAAAGCGAAGATCCTGAAGATGCAGCGACTCTCCTGCATTGTAGAATGCCGGGTGATGACCAACGACATCACGTGGCAGGACGTGAAGGGTGCCCTTCCCGAGGATCATTGGGTTGAGCAGGTATGGCAGGAAGTCTGGGCTGTGCGTGACTTCAAGTACCGCGACCCCCAGCATCCCGACGAGTGGCTTGTTGATCGTCACTGCGTATGTACTCAAGAGAACCGCCCGAAAGTCCGTGCCCAGTCGTCTATCGCGGTAGGCACGTTCATCAAGGCCATCCCCGACGAGCACCCCCAGAAGTATTGGCGCGTGCCCGATGAGGCGCAGCCGGGCGCGAAGGTTAAGCCCCCTGTCGCTCCGGTAGTTGAGCCTCTCACCGCTCCTGTCATCGACGACGCCACTGCGGCCGATCTCACGAAGCAGATCGCTCAGCCCGTGAAGTACATGAAGGCTGTGCAGATGGCCAAGGAGGCTGGGGTAGATATCAGCGACATTAAGGGTTCAGGCGCTGTGCCTCGAATCCTGCAGCGTATCGAGGAGCATAATGGCAAAGAAGCCCAAGCCCAAGAAAGTGCGCCCGAGCGTGCTGAATAGAGTGTGGGCAAAGATACGAAAGGCGAATGCCAAGTGAAATACGCCTGCCCTGCTGACTGCTGCCCCCTACCCGTCAAGGGTTCTACCTGCACTATGTGTGGCGAAGCCGCCCAACCCTTGCGTGAAGTCAAACTGGCGCATGCCAATCTGGATGCCATCGAAGCTAAGCCCGAGGTGGAGTACGAATGGGTTGAGGTGCATCTCGGCCGGAAGCACTTGGTTCCCAAGGGCATGAGCAAGAAGGACGCACGAGGGTATCGTCAGTACCATCCATCTGGTCAATATCCACGAGGCTATTCAATGGCCCACGGTGAGACGATCAAAACATGGTCTGAGTATCGCGCCACCAACAAGAGGATGGGCCTTGTAGACGTAGGCCATAAACCTCCAGCGATCAAAGAGCCTGATGTATTTGCAGGCAAGGTTGGCCGTGTTCACAAAGACGACTTCTAGGAGCCCCCAATGGAAGATGAGATGAAATGGCCGCGTAAGGAACTGCAATCGCTGACCGCGCGGGTTGAAGAGTTGGAGCAAACCAACAGCGCCCTGTCCGCAACAATTATGAGCCTCTCTGGGCGCATCACGGCCAAGGACGAGACGGTCAGTGACAAGCTAACTAGGCTGGACACGTGCCTGGCTATAGTGCAACGGGCACAGGCCGAAACTGGCCGGCGAGACGAACTCGAAAAGCTGGTGGAATCGCAAGGCCAACGATTGGAGCAAGCCGAGAATCGCGTGAGCGAACTAGAGAAGCCCGTGACTGTTATCGCAGCAGGAGAGTCTGATGCCTGACAATGAACTTGAACTTGAAGACCCAACTGCCACGGCCTCCGAAGAGGTGGTTGAAGAAGAGAACGAACCAGTCCCTAATGAGGAGACTGGAGATGAACCGGCACCGGAGTCAACGCCTGAACCGGAGTCGGAAGATGACCCCACTGTGCCTACGATGGTTTTAGATTTTGCACCATCAATGGCGGGGCAGTGGGCTGACATGTCAGAGGACCAGCAGCAAGGTCTGATGGCTGATTTGGTGCGCCAAATAGATCAGGGCGATACCGAGGGCGAAAGCGGCGACGTGGACGATACAGGTGAGGCCACAGAGTCCACCCAGTCCGAACCGTCAGTTGAAACCCCGGACCCTGCACCCGCGCCATTCACCATCGACCCTGCAACCGAAGCCGAGCTGCGCGCTGCGTGTGAAGAGATGAACGTCGATATCGACGGCACTACCGGGAAGTTCCTCCGAAAGATGATGGAGCTATCCGGCCACACGCTAACGTCGCTGGCGGGCATCGGACGCGAGGTCGGGGCCTATAACGATGCGATACAGAGTCGCATGTCAGAGGCCGAGAAGCGCGTACAGGAGACTGACGCGCGTGTCATGTCAATTGCCGACGAGAATAAGTTGGTGGCTGCGATGGAAGCGCATGCCTCCGATTGTCGCGGCATGACGAAAGTTGAGATTGCAGAAGTCGTTGAAAATGTGAAGAAGCTGAAAGAGTCAGGGCGAATCAACAACTTCCATGATGCCGCATCATTCGCCCTATGGGAACGTAAGAAGATCCCTGCCAAGCCAGCCTCAACAGCGGCTCGGCGGGCGACCGAAAAAGTTGCATCCGCCCTATCGGTAGGGGGGCGCTCACGCGCCGCCGCCGGGGTAGCGAAGTTGCCAAAGGGCTTGAACACGCCCAGTCAGATTGCGCAAGCATTGATGGACGAGTACGAAAAGACTGGGAAGTTCCGCTAGGGGGATGCAGTAAGCGAAAGGGGGATTTCTGATGGCTAATGAAGGTGGCCCAACAGAACCCACAGTATATGATGGCAGTGCAAATCAGCAATTTAATTCTCAGTTGCTTGCGCACACGGCAGTTGAGTATATGCCGAGGTTTCGGCAAGTAATCTTCAATGCCTTTCCTCTGCTGAAGGTGTTCGCAGTGAACGCCTTCGGTAAGGACCAGATGGTTGACCATGGCCGGTTCGGTAACGCCGAGTCCGTCAAGTCAAGCGACAAGGGCATTGAGTTCCATGACGGCGGTGCTCAGTTCGAGTTCCCGCTCCTGACGACTGCACCTACGGGCAAGGTCATCGGGCGCATGGGTAACGTGAACCCTGAGTACAAGACGCCCGCCGTGACTGGTGCGTACGCTTACAAGCGCATGTACTGGTCCGTCTATGTGCCCGAAGAGGCCATCATGGACAACAGGGGCAACCAGAAGATGATGAGTTGGCTCGATAACCAGCTCAAGATGGCCCAGCTCGCGGCCGCGCGGGACATCAACTATGTGCTGAACAGTCATAGTTCCGCACCTACTGGCTTCACCACTGAAGGTCTGCCGCATATGGTCTCGGTGACTCAGGGTGCGGCAAGCAATGCCACTGGTCGAATCTCTGCCTCAGCAAATACGTACTGGCAGAACAAGATCAACCAGGTGATCTCGGTTGGTGGCGGCGGTGAGTTTGACCGTCCGCTGGTTTTCCTGCGCAAGCTCGAAGCCCTGATCCTCGCAATTCGAGAACTGGGCGGGTCAAGCAATGACCAAGTCCTTGCCGCAACGAAGGGCGCGTATCAGTATTACCGACGCGCCATCTACGCCGACGCCACCGGTCGTGGCGCTACGACTCTGGTGTTCGAGAAGTACGACGCCGTCGCACTCGACCACAGCCCGTTCATGGGCGCACCGCTCATGTACGACGGGTTCATTCAGGTGCCCAACGGCGGAACCGCTTCGCGAGAAGCCGTCTACGTCCTGGACCTGAACGAACTCAAGCTGCACGTCAAGCGCGATCAGTTCTTCCATGTGGAGAATTGGGATATGCCAAGGGCAAAAGATGACCAAAGATTTGCACAGTTGAACATATGGTTTAGGGGTATCCCGGCCGTGACCGATCGACGTATTCAGGGAGTCGCCTACGATATTCCCGCAAATCCGGATGTCGTTTCCTAGATGCGTCCATATGTTATCTAAGGAGTCGCGTGTTGCGTAAAGGTTCAAAACACACTTCAGAAGCACGCGCCAAGATGTGCAGGCGACAGTGGTCTGCAGAGACTCGCGCAAAGCTGGAAGGGTATCAGCACACGGCTGAAACTCGCGCCAAAATGAGCAAGTCCCATTCGGGCAAGACGTTGACGCCAGAGCACTGCGAGAGCATACGCAAGGCTCGTTTAGGCAAGAAACACTCAGCGGCAACTAAGGCGAAGATCGGCAAGGCTGCATTGGGCCATACTCGTCGTCTTGGTATGAAACACACGCCAGAGAGCATTGCCCAGATGAGTGCTACCAGGCTCCAGCCCGAGAACAGGGCCAAGGCCCGCGCCGCCAAGCTGGGTGCAAAGAATCCTGCTTGGCTTGGCGGAATAAGTCGTGACCCTTACGGTTGGGACTGGTCGCCCGAACTCAAAGAGGAAGTCCGCAGGCGCGATGCTTACAAGTGTCGCGTCTGTGGAGTTTCTCAAGAGGAGTGTGATAGGGCTTTCAATGTCCACCATATCAATTACGATCGCACAAATTGCGATCCGGTGAACTTGGTATCCCTTTGCAATAGTTGTCACATACGAACCAACGCTAATCGCCAACACTGGACAGACTTGTTCCAGGCGATGATGGTTCGGGATGCAATTGAAGAGTCGGATGCGCGTAATAGCATCTGACTTGTAGCATAGTGCAGGTCCAAGGGGGATCTGCGTAACCTGAAAGGGGGATGTAACCAATGGTTACTCTCAATATGGTAGTTCCGACAGGCAATTTGTCCGAGCCTGTATTGCAGGATATTCATGTGTGGAGTTCGGCGCAGAATCACACGCTTGGATATGAAACGATTGACCGGAGTAGTGGGAAGAAGTTCAGGTACAGTTGCTACAACTCCGGCGGCGCTGCGACTACGATGCCTATGCAGTCGGGCGTTCCGGTTGGTCCGTATGTTGAGGACGCCAACTCTACTTGGACTCAGAACTGGGTTACGGACGATGCGAGCCTCAGTCTGGTTCGTACTCCGTATGGGATCATTCGTGGCAGTAATTGCTCCAGCACGAATATCTACGGGTTTATCGAGGTGGTTCAGTACGGCTTCCCGACTAGCGCCCTGACGTCTGTGGACAATAGCGTTGCGCAGGCCAATGGCGTGCAGTGGGGCAGCGATGGTTGGCTGGATACGCTTGCCCTGAATACGCTTGGCGCTATTACGGCGTGCGGCGAAGTCTTGACAAGCCACTTGGCAAGTTCGAGTCAGTTGGGTAGCACGATCGCTAGCGCTACTTCTGACAACGGCTTCCCCGGCACTCACGTTGATGTGATCTTCTTCAACTGACAACCTAGTCGCGCTAGGGGCGTTCATTGTGAGCGCCCCGGCGCGATGTTATGGAGAGAACGATGGCTCAAAACCCCAAAGACTTGACAGATGTGACGTGTGATGCTTGTGGCGCTAAGATACATCCCATGGACAGACACGTAAGGCTTCCCACTCAGACACTCTTCGGCGGGCTAATTGGAGTTGGAGTTTTTATCTGTGCCGAATGCCTGCAGAAGAAACTGGGCATTGCCCCAGAGGTGTTTGATGTCGAGTAATTCAGTTGAGGCAGCCGAGAAGCGAGTGGCGTTGTGTATGGCAACCTACCGCGGCCCGCATCCCGACGTATTCATACATGGCCTGCGGATGATCTATGCATTTGCACGACGTAAGGAGTGGGAGTTCGCCCCGTTTGTTGTGTCTCGGATGCACTGTGAAGTGGGCTGCAACGCTTCGCTGGATTTGATGGAGCGGGCCGAGATGTTGTTGGAGCCTGGTCAGAAGTTCACGCATGTCTTCTGGATGGACGATGACGTTTACATGACACCAGAGAAGGCGATTGCCCTCATTGAATGTGTGGACAAGGACCATCCTGTAGTATTCTCGCTATGCTTCTACCGGCAGTATCCTCATAGACCATCCTTGTACGAGTACCGGACGTGGGATGGGCTGAAGACCGAACTCATGCCGATGACGGAGTACCCCGAGAATGAATTGATTCGCGTTAATGCCTCGGGCTTGTGTGCGGCAGCTTTTGACCGAGACATCTTCAGGCTAATCAAGAAGCCGTACTTCGATTGGTACAATGCTGGCCCGGATCAAGCCCCGATGACACCGGACGGTTTCCTCTGCTACCGCTTTCTGGAGGCTGGCGTTCCGATCCATTGCCACACGGGGTTGGACTGTGTGCATATCGGCTACCCTCAAGAAGTCGATAGAGGGTTTGCCCACAAGTTTAAGGACAAGTGGTGAACCTCGGCCTACTCATTCCCACTAGGGGTAGACCGGAGAACGTCCTTCGACTTCTGAAGTCTGTTCGAGACACGGCAAGTGTCCCGAAGCAGATTACGACCTATCTGTGGATAGACGATGACGACAGTTCCGCCGATGGCCACATGGCGTACTTTGCAGCGCAGGGCGCAAAGATCCATCGTGGCCCACGGATGCAACTGTCTCACGTTTACAACAGGCTGACAGAATTGTCGGACGATCCGATTCTCTTTAGTGGTGCCGACGATATCGTGTTTCGTACTCAGGCGTGGGATGATCGTATCAGGGCGCAGTTTGCCGAGGATCCGCATTGCCTTGTGTATGGCGACGACGGCCTTCAGCATGAGAATCTGTGTACCCATCCGTTTGTGTCCAGAGATTCCGTGACGATGCTGGGTTACTTCTACCCTGACACTGGGGACGTTTCGCTGACCGATGTTTGGCTGATGTTGATGTACCAGCATCTCGGCAGATTGAGATACCTCCCTGATGTATTCATTGAGCACATGCACTTCCTGAACGGAAAGGCTCAATACGACGAGACGTATGCGAGTCAGTACGAAACCAATTTCCCCAAAGTACAGCAGGCTTTGCTCGCGCACATGGATCGTCTGAAATCAGATACCCAAGGGCTGCGAGAGGCCATTGCTGGGAGGCACCTGTTACATGACTGACACCCCCGAAAACCGATTCCCCGTCCGCACCATCGACATTTTAATACCGAGCCGCAAACGTCCAGAGGCGCTGGAGAAGGCGATTCGGTCCATACACGACACCGCGGCTGAGCCAGACAAAGTTACCGTAGCGGTATGGGCCGATGCTGATGATAAAGCCACTGGCGAGAAGGTCGCTGAGATTGCTAAATGGGCTGAGAAGAAGTTGCGTGAAATCGTCTTGCTCCATGGCAAGCCTCGGATCTTGTCAGATATCTATAACGAACTCGCCGGCTGGACAGAGGGCGAGGTCATTATGTACGCTGCTGACGATATCGTGTTCGAGACCGATGGCTGGGATGATGCGGTACGCAAGGCGTTCCTGGAGTACAAAGACCGCATCGCCTTGGTGTGGTGTCACGATCCGTCCAGACCTGATTACGGACAGTTTCCAGACCATGGTTTCATCAGCCGTTGGGCGATGAATACGGTGAAGTATGTGTTCCCGTCATTCCCTCCGCATCCAGATTATGCGAAGGCTACTGGCATTTCCTTCACTGATATCTGGCTCAACACGCTCTACACACATCTGAAGCGAACCAAGTTGTTGGCCGATACGTACATTCGTCACGATCACTGGCATCCACGCTACGACGGCGATTCGCATGACAAGCCTCTTGACGACAACTACTGCCGCCACGCCATTCTCAGTTCGTTTCGCAAGACGCCAGAATTTGCTATGCGAATGGCGGAGTTGCCGACCCACGCGGCAACACTTCAGAAGTTCATCGATTGGGTTGACGGTGGAGGGTTGGAGCGGGAGGTGTCCCGCAACCTGGCGATTGATGCCATGTACGCCGAACCCGAGCAAGCAGTAGATGGAGAGCCAAATGAACATGGCAGCGATGGCGGCGATGACCCTCCCAGTGGGGACTGAGTGGCTTGAAATAGGAACGTGGAAGGGCGACTCAGCGATTGCACTAGGCCATTTGCTCAAGCCCTTCGGGGGCAAGATTTACTGTGTAGATCACTGGATGGGTTCGCCGGGTACAGACCTTGAGGCTGAGGCATCCGGGACTGACGTTTTCGCACAGTTTATGGCGTCTGTAAGGGCGTCTGACTTGGAAGATGTCTGTATCCCCATCAAGATGGATTCGCGCGACCTGTTGAAGCACTTCGCTGCCCGTCAGTTCACCTTTGTCTGGATCGACGGCGACCATCGTCACAGTGTGGCTTCTCAGGACATCACAAACGCATCTTCCTTGGTTGTTGATGGCGGTGTTTTGATGGGTCACGATTGCGAGTTTCCTCCAGCCGCTGTGGATTGCAAAATTCCTACTGCAGCAATGATAGGCGAGTTCCCGCCAGGTACGGTGTCCAGTAAGTTCCTGGATGCTCATGCAGAAGATGATTGCGTCCCGCACTACAGCTACGCAAGTAATCTTCATTGCGGTGTGGTGAAAGCTGTCTCCGAGATATTCCCCCAAGCCAGAATTGCCAACAGCATGTGGTCCGTGATCTATGTAGACGGCAACTGGCAAGCCCCCGAACTCCCACACGGACCCAAAGGAGTAGATGTTGAACCCCCCAAAGACAATCGACCTACTGATCCCCACCCGAGGCCGCCCCAACAACCTAAAGCCCCTACTTGAGAACGTCCGAGCTACTGCTTCTGAGTCTAAGAATATCACTGTCTGCTTCTGGGCTGACCGGGACGATCTTGAAACAGCTAGAGCTGCGCAGGCTGCTAAAGAGGAACTGGGAGACTCGTTCCGTGAGATCGTTGTTCTGAACGGGGACAGGCAGGGCATCGCCCACGTCTACAACGAGATGGCGAATTGGGTCAATGGCGATCTTCTAGGCTACCTGGCTGACGATGTAGAGTTCAGGACAGACGGCTGGGACAAGGAGATTTGCAAGGCATTTGGGAAGTACGAGGACAGGATAGCGTTGGTTCACTGTATGGACCCAGCCCGTCCTGCTGATGCCCAGTTCCCGGATCATGGCTTTATCAGCCGGTGGGCGCGGAACGTAAGCAAGTGCGTGTTCTTCTGTTTTCCTCCCCATCCGGATCTTCCAGGCAGTGAGCCGATCTCGTTTACGGACATTCTTCTCTCTCCGATCTACGAGTCGATGGAGAGGCGGG
>SDBV01000344.1_pt1 | contig 65872 bp, 56 predicted proteins | sample 2277081 | NCBI WGS metagenome assembly SDBV01 (sample SAMN10402039, study PRJNA504765) | marine sediment metagenome | isolation source: marine sediment core GS10_PC15, 223 cmbsf | place: Arctic Ocean: Southern Knipovich Ridge | collected 2010
ATCCATTCTACAAGTCTCCTTCCAAGGCATGACCACCTCCTCCAGTGGTCCATATTTTGCCGGAACGAAACCTGTTACCCAAGCTCCCGGTCTGATCTGTTACCAGAGTACCCGGTCTGTACCTAGAGGTTCGTGACGTGTCCGCCTAAGGCATCTTTCGGCCTTCGCTCTCGCACGAAGTGCATCGTGGCCGCGGGTTTCACACCCGCGGAAGAAGAGAGAACGGAAAGTATTGAACGGCTTGGAGGCATGAGAAAAGAGGGCTCGGATCCCGAGATAGCCCGCGGGTGTAAAACACATGACAGGGAGTTTTTAAAAACCAATGCGAATCATGGGCTTACCCCTCATGCCCGCGTCAGTGTTCAGATTGCGTTTTCCAACTGGTTCTCTTTCATTCCGTTTCGTTCCCGCTAGTGCTGCACAGTAACGGCAACATAGCGGCAACAAGAAGCTAGATTCATCTCGGTCGTCAGGTAGTCGCCACAGACTGCCCAGGACTACAGATGATGAGATATTTTTTCGATTCGATATGTTCGGGCTTGACCCGGCTACGTGCCGGTTGAGCATATAGGGAAGGCCCCAGGTTTGCCGCTGAGGGGCAGGGAGCCCGGGGGATCTGAGACGATCCCTCGGGAGTCCCTCTTTTCCGTACCCACCCCCCTACCTACAGGCGAAGACGGCGGGCCGAAGGACACCCTGCTCCGTGCGGAGACCGGGCGTCTTCCCTCTTTGCTTGATACAAGAGAACAACCGGCCCAAACCGAGAAGCGGGCCAAACAACGGATTGATCAACGCGCCCGACGAAAACAAGAGACAGTAAAGGCTATTACCCGAGCCCTGGAGATCGGCAAGCTGGCGGGAGTCGAACTCGATGCTCAAATCGGCCATGCCTTTGCAGTGCTCGAAGGTTGGCGCGTAAGGCTTGCGGGATGCGGACAGCAAGCCGTCCACCTGGTTTGTCCCGACGACAACCACCACATTGTTAAAGTTCAATGCTGCAAGGTGCCCGCTTGCCCACACCAGGAAGCCCGCACCGCAAAGCGCTGGACCATGCGCGGCGATCAGATCATGAAGCGATTGCGAAATGGTGAGAAGTGGGCCGTGGTAAGGGCCAGGCTTCTCAAAGAGGGAGTGAATCTACCCAAAGAAGAACCGGACATAAACGCGAGGATGAGTTGGAAGTTGCTCACCATTAGTACCAAGAAAGACGAGTCGCTTGTAGACGACATAGAAAACCAGATTCACCTTCGCAAGCTGCTCGTGCGGTTCCTGCGCAGACGATACGGGCTTGTCGCCGCGTTCGCCGCCGTGGAAGTGGGCAGCGGAGGGAACGCCCACTTGCACGCCCTGATCTACGCCCCCTACCTACCCCGAGAAGATCTCCAGCACTGGCTACAATCCCAGGATTGCGACGTGCCCGACTGCAAACACAAGCCCGGTGATCATGACTGCGGCGGTTCCTGGGCCGTGGACATCCGCGCGGCCTTCGATCCGCGAGAAGCGCTCAAGTATGCCTGTTCCCCGGACGCCAAGAACCTGGACCGCGACAACTTTGCCGAGCTGCGACTGCTCACATATCTAATTCTCTACAAGCGCCACCGCATCGAAACCTACGGCTTGGCTAAGCCGGGAGCATGGAAGGCCGCCGACTTGGTGGACGTGGTGCTTGAGCAGAACTACTGCCCGTACTGCGGGCAGGAAATGGTGATCGTGGAGATGGCCACGTTATCCGGTGAAACCTACCACTGGAGCGGGGGCACCCACGCACATCATGGTACAGGAATCCCTCCACCACCTCCGAGTAACAGGCGTTCACGCAGAACATCGACCAGATCATCGAATTCTCAAAACACCTCAAAACGCCAAGGAATGCAAGGATCCTGAAGGCGTCCTGGCGGCGTCCTGAAGGCGTCCTGGCGGCGTTTTGAGGGCGTCTTGGAAAAAAACATACACCTCCCTACCCCGGCAAAAATTGCCGGATAAATTCCATGGCGTTTACTGGTAATTCCATGGCGTTTGTAGGCATTTGTAGGCATTTCCAGCAATCTCAATTGCGCACCATTCCCTACCCCGGCAAAAATTGCCGGGATGTGGTCGCCGGCGTCGCCGGCATGGACGTGTATACCCAGGGTGAGCTCAAGGATCTGGTGGACGGGGTGAGGTGCATGACCCAGGGTGAGCTCAAGGACCTGGTGGACGTGCATGACCCAGGGTGAGATCAAGGACCTGGTGGACGTGGTGAGGTGCAGGGCCTGGTGGACGTGGGGACCTTCATTGACAGACCAGATTGGTCATGCATGGACACCAGGTATAAGCGGCGTAACTGTCTACCCAATTCAGATCGTCGCAATCTCCCGGAGTACTCAAATAGCACCACGTATCGGAAGCTATTCCGAAATGTTCATCGAATCCATAGGCCGATCCAAACCCTCCGAGCTGACAATACGCAGCCGCTAAATCGGCGATGTTAGGTGCACAGTAGTTGGAATTGCATGCATTACAGAAAACGTCGGTTGTCTGTCCGCATAGTTCATCTAGAGAAAACGTGTCGCTGTCCGTGTCGCTGTTCGTATCGCTGTCCGTGTCGCTGTCCGTGTCGCTGTCCGTGTCGCTGTCCGTGTCGGTGTCCGTGTCCGTGTCGGTGTCCGTGTCGGTGTCCGTGTCGGTGTCCGTGTCGCTGTCCGTGTCGGTGCCGGAGTCGTTGTAGAATGTGCCGGGTTCGTCTTTACAGTTTTGAAAGCCTATGACGATGGCGATCAAAACAATCAGAAAAACGAAATTTCCCTTTTTCCCTTTTCCCTTTTTCTCCATAGTTTTCCTCCCAGTTTGCGCCCAAAAAAAAGGGCGGAGTGAGCTTGAACGGTGCCAAGAACTCACCCGCCCCCCGGCACAAACGGAGGGAATCACCCCCCGCAGCAACCGCAGCGGTGGCACCGTTCATTTATTTCGAGATCGACGGAAGCTCTATCCGTCGCGGGTGATGAATCCGCCAAGCCCCTTTCGAGGCCGGAAAGAGATTCCTGCGTTCTCAGTAGATGAGAATACCACACACGGAGAGAAAACACCCAACAGAAGGTGTCAGGGATCCAGTTGGCACGAGCGATCGGATCATGGCTTGAGAGGGGGTTGACATCGCGTGAAAAAAATCATATCAATATGGGTGTAAAAACAGGGAGGGAGAGATGATGCAGTACGTAGTTCGATCACCGGAGGAGCTAGTAGAGGCCATCGACAACTGCGTGGACGGAGCGCGGTTCAAGAGCCGCAATCAGCTCATCAACGTGGTCATGGCTGAGTGGGTGGCTCGGATAATCCACCCGGTAGATCCATATCTCGCAATCTACTCGGCCGAGGATGCCGAGAATGAGACAATAAACAAGCGCGAGGCACTGACGCGTAAGCTGCTTGGAGAAGACTGGAAGAAATTTAAAAAGCAGGAGGAGCGACTCGCGGCCGACGAGGCGGAACGCCTCGCCCGCGAGCACGAGCGGTACGAGGTCCTCAAGGCCAAAATCCGCGACGAGCTGCGCGACGAGCTGCGCGCTGAGCTGAACGAGGGGCTGGACAAGCTCCGTTCCGAACTGAAGGGAGGTATCCATGCCAAGACCAAGAAAACCCGTTCCAGATAGGGTCTTGAGCCCCCAGATGGAACCGCCACGGAAGGAGAATGAACGATGACCGAGATCACACGCATGACAGAGACAGCGGATCTTCCGAATGTGATGACCGTGCAAGATGTAGCCCAGTATTGCGAAGTGAGCCCGAAGACAATTTACGACGCCTTGAAACGCGGTGATCTTCAGAGCGCTCGCGTAGGCAGGCTTATAAGGATTCATAGAGACGATGTGATGAGTTTTCTGAGGGGTAACGCCCGTGTTTCGCGAGCATCTAGGAGATAAAAGATGACCGTGAGACGCAACAAAGCGCGCGGTTTCTGGATGATCGATATTGACTATCGACCGCCCAGCGGCAAACCAGATCGCGTAAGAAAAAAAGCCACAGTACAGGACAAGCGTGGGGCCATGACCGAGGAGCGCCTGATCAGACAAGCACTACTCGACGGCACCTACCGCAGAAAGGGGGACGAAAAAGAAACTCCGACGCTGACCGAGTTCGAGGCCGAGTTCATCGCCTACTACGCAGAGGCCAACAACAAGCCGAGTGAAGTGGTCGCGAAGCTGTCCATTTACAAGCACCACCTGGTGCCGTTTTTCGGCAAGCTCAAGCTCAACGATATCGGGCCTCGCGAGCTGGAGCGGTTCAAGGCGTGCAAGATCAAAGACGGGCTCAAACCTGCCACGGTGAACAACGCGCTAACCGTTTTGCGCAAGACGCTCACCGTTGCCCAGGAGTGGAGAATCATCGAGCACGTGCCGCAGTTCAAGTGGCTCAAGAAACCGCCGACGAAGTTCGTTTTCTTGGACTTTGAAGACGCGGCCCGGCTGTTGAACGGTGCGGATCCGAAGTGGCGAACGATGATCACCACCGCGCTCAACACCGGAATGCGCATCGGTGAACTGCTCGCCCTTCACTGGGAAGACGTGGACCTGGTGCGCAAGCGCCTGGTGGTACGACGCAACCTGGTAAAGGGGACGTTCGGCACGCCCAAGAGCGGGCGTAATCGAGAGATCGACTTGAACGATACGCTTCTTGCGCTGCTCAAAGAACACCGGCATCTCAAGGGAGAGCTTGTCTTCTGCGACGAAGCTGGACAGCCGCTCAACAGGGAAAAAGTGAGGCCCCCGCTTTTACAAGCATGCAAGCAAGCTGGACTACAGCGGATCGGCTGGCATGTGCTCAGGCACACTTTTGCCAGTCACTTGGCGATGAACAGGGTACCGGCAAAGGCTATTCAGGAGTTGATGGGACACAGCACATTAGAAACGACAAACAGGTACATGCATCTCAGCCCCGATTCGAGGCGAGATGCAGTAAAGACGCTAGACATCAGCGGCAACATGACGGCAACAAGAGGTGACCGAGTTTCTAACAATGCGGAATGATAGAGGTAACAGATTGGAAACGCCGGGTGTAAAACCCGCGGCCACGATACGGCCCAAAGGGCCGTGGATGAAAGATGAAGTCGCGGTCCAATTGCCGCAGATGATCTCTAACTCCGTTTTCCCCCGATCGCGCCTTCGAGGAGTTTGATCAGGCGATCTCCGAGTTCTCCCTCGTCGAACGGGTGCTCGTCGGCCGAGGGTCGGTTGATCTTTAGATCCTTGAACGACTGGAAGGCGTTCTGGAGGTTTATTCGCGTCTTCCCCTCGGGTTTGGTGAACTCGCCGTCGTCCAGGGTTCTCTCGAAGTCGGCTCGCGCCGGGCGCGACAGGTCGCCGGTCAGGTCTCCTATGACTCTCGACCGCAGGGTCCGCAGGGCAGCGAGATAGATCTCGTGATAGTTGCGCAGGATGTCCGCCAGCAGTCGCGTTCCTTCCCTGTCCCTGACGTGCAGCCGATCTCCCGTGCGCGAGATAAGGGCGCTCGTTTCCAGGGCACGGATTCCAATATCGACGAGCTCGGCTACCTCGGCGTTGAAGGCATCCTCGCGGCTTGCGCCGTACTCGGGCATGAAAAACTCCCATCGGTAGATCCGACAGGCGAGGGCGAAGCCGGCGCGCGCTTCGTCGAGAGAGATGCCCAGGTCGCCGTTCCCGAGGCAGCTTGCCGCCATGAGCGCCGACGGCACGAAAAAGTGGATGATGTTGTTCTTGTAGTAATCCAGAGGCAGGCGCTGATCCTGCTTGATCTCGTAAACCGGGTCGTCTCCCTTGTCGACGATCTTCAGGCGGCCACACTTCACAAAAACGTTGATGGCCTTGTTCAGGGAGTCGCGGCGTCCCCCCATGTCTCCGGTCCATTCCTCGACCGTCTTGCTCAGGCCGACTCCTTGCTCGCGGAGGAACCCGACGAGCCATACGGAGAGCACGCGCAACCTGGAACGGGTGATGCTCGTATCCGGATGGGCGAGAACGGCTGTGGCGAGAATGGAGCCGGGAGTGGCCACGGTAATACGGTTGATTTCCGCAAGAGTGCGCATGGCCACCTTCAGAGCGACAGCGCGCCTTACCTGGCCCTGGTGAAGATCCTCACGGGAGAGGCCCATTTCGTCGATAACCTGCTGGATGGTGAAGAACTCCCCGGTTCGGACGTACAGGCGGCCGTAACGATGGAACAGGACTCGCGGCGTCGTCATGAGTCCGCCGACGTTCTCGTTCTTCTTCTTTCTTCCCTCGGATTCTCTCACGTACGATCGTTCTTCGATGACGCGGTCGTATCCGATGAAGGTCGGCATGATGCCGGGATCTCGTCTCGGCGTGGAGGCCATTGCGCGCAGGGTCATCTCCAGTATGCCGAGCTTGGGTCTCAGGAGCTTGCCGGTCCTGGACCTCCCGCCCTCTATGAACACCTCGATGGCGTAGCCTTCATGGATCAGTCGCCGGATATAGGCGTTGACCACCGCCGTGTAGAAGCGGTTGTTGATGAACTTGCGCCGGATGAAGAACGCTCCCGATGAACGGAAGAGGGGACCGAGGGGCCAGAAGGACAGGTTGTCCCCGGCGGCGATGTGCGGGAGCATGATATTGGCGTCCTGCATGACCTGGGAGACGGCCAGGTAGTCCACATGGCTCTTGTGGTTCGGCAGGATGAGCAGGGGTCCTTTCGCGACCGCCGTGCGCAGGTTTTCGAAGTCCGCCGGGCGTACGTCGAGGCCGTTGAATATCTTGCGCCAGACAAAGGCCATGAGCGCCGCGAAGAACGTGATGACCCTGGGTTTGAAGTCCGTGGCCAGCTTGTTGATGACGGCCCCGGCCCGAGGAACGATTTCCCGCTCGGGGATCCCCTCGTCCTGCGCGATCGCCCGAAGCTCGTCCAACAGCCGACCGCTCCTGAGCACCTCCTCTTTCACCCGGACGGACGGTTTGGTCAGTCCCCCGAGACGAAGCCGCCGTATCTTCTCCACTCCGCGCCCGACCCCGGCTCTGACCACGCCGGACAGGGCCTCGTTGTCTACTTTCCGCTCCTCGCGAATGGCGGCGAGATCAAGCGGGTCCTCCACCCATGCGCCGTGAACCGAACGGCGGCGCACGAGGAGCCACAGGGATCGGAGAAGGCGCGGGTACTCGTTGGAGCCGAGCATGAAGTCGAAGGTTCGGGGGAGTCGATGCATGGCCCCCTCGCCCCAGAGAAAGACCGTCGGCAGGGCCAGCACGGGTACGCCAATTTCACCCTGTGCCTCCACGGCCAACCTGATCCCGTCTATCTCCACCGGGCGGCTGCCGAGGGCGTCCCGAAAGGCGGGTCTTCTGAGGAACACGAGGGCGCTCCTGCCGGTTTTGAAGGTGTTGACAAGGCGCCGCCGCTGTCGATCCGGCAGCCTTCGCCTGAACAGGGCGAGGAGCCATCTCCACCAGGGAAGGAAGAGGAACGGTGATATCCCGGAGACGAACCCCAGGGTGGGAAGGCTGTGCCGTTTGCAAAGGCCCCGGAGACAAAGGAGATCTATCATGCTCCTGTTGCGCATGACGAAGACCAGGGGGCCTCTGGAGGCCGCCTCCCGCACCCGCCGGATCCACTCATCGTTGATCTTGACATAACGAACGAGGACGGCCTCGATTATCGAGAGCCACCAGCTGACTATCACTGTCGGTTTTCTGATATTCTTCATCCGCAATCCAGATCGAAAACGGCCACGCGAATGGTACTACTTATTTGATAAGATCAAAAAGTGAAAGGAAGGTTCTCAAGAATGGGTGTTCCGAAACGGCCGGGTCTTTCGAGGGGATCTTTGCTGATTCCCGGTGTGATAAAGGAGCGGCACGAGGATTTCGTGGTGGAAGAGATCCCGGCGTACGAGCCGGGGGGGCAGGGGGACCACGTCTACTTCGGCATCGAGAAACGCGGTATTTCCACCATGCGCGCGGTCCGGAAGATCGCCGGAGCCCTCGGTGTCAAGCCGTCCGGCATCGGCATCGCGGGGATGAAGGATGCCCGAGGGATCACCCGTCAGATGATGAGCCTGGAGCACGTCGACCCCGACAGTGTTCTCGCCCTCGATCTTCCCGGAATCCGGGTTCTGTGGGTCAAACGCCATCGAAACAAGCTCAAGATCGGCCACCTCAGGGGAAACCGGTTCGTCATACGGGTGCGGAACACCGAACCGGAGCGGATCGATCAGGTGAAGGACCTGCTGCGGGAGCTTCACGAACGCGGTGTTCCCAACTACTTCGGGCCACAGCGATTCGGCTTGAGGGGAGACACTTGGGAAGTGGGCAGGGCGTTGATACTGGGAGATTTCGAGAAAGCCGTTAAGCTGGTGTGCGGTTCGCCCCGCGGCTCGGATGGAGGAGAGGAGCTGAATGCCAGGAGGCTTTTCGAGGAGGGAAATCTGGAAGAGTCGGCGGCGGCGTGGCCCAGGGGGCTCTCGGACAATGCTCGATTATGCAAGGTTCTGTCGCGTCGGCCGGATGAACCCGGGCGCGCGATCATGGCGTCGGACAAGCGGATGTTGCGCCTGTACGCTTCAGCCTACCAGTCCTACCTGTTCAATCGCATTGTTGCCGAGCGAATAGACCGCCTGGACGTGATGGAGGTCGGCGATCTCGCATGGAAACACGATAAGGGAGTGGTCTTCACGGTCGATGACGAGGATGCCGAGAACCTGCGAGCCTCCAGACTCGAGATCTCTCCTTCCGGCCCACTGTACGGTAAGAAGATGTCCTGGCCCTCGGGCGAGGCGGGTGTTCGCGAGAAGGCCCTGCTTGTGGAGGAGGGCCTGTCCGTGGAGGATTTTCCCGGATCCGGCCCTCTCAAATGCACGGGGGGCAGGCGGCCGCTTCGTTTTATCTTCACCGATCCTCACGCGCGGACCGGCGAAGACGAGCACGGAGAGTACATCGAAATGAGCTTCACCCTCCCGGCCGGCTGTTATGCAACCGTCCTCCTCGCGGAGATATTCGAAGACTAACTCGACGCGGCTTCTCCCAAAAAATCGCCTAGACCGGATCCCAGATCCAGGACTGAAGATCCAGGTTTCAGGCCAATCCACTCGACGAACGTTTTTGTAGCATCCAGGAGTCCCGCGTGCATCTGGTCTTTGGGAGAGAGCCTATCGATATCCAGGTCGGCCACGTCGGAGCCCTCGCGCTCCAGGATTGCCATTAGATTCTTGTAGTTGTCGCGATTAACCCAATGGTTACGTATTTTAAGCTCATGATTACTCATGTTGATACTCAGGCTTATGTTACCAAGGGTGCCAGACACATTTGTCGGTCTGGGAGGAATCATAGCACGGGGTGGGTCGTTTGGGAGATTGAGCTAAAGATTTTTTTAAAAGTGAGATACGATGATGCAAATGATAGACACGACGAACTTTGACTTTGATGATTTGATCGACGCGTTGATGGATTTGAAGCACGATCTGGGCAAGTATATTCGCATTCCCTTTTCCATGCTTCCGCGGATCGCATCCGTAAGGGAAGTAGAGTCGGCGCTCGAGACGGCCCTTCGCAGGACTCGGTCGGGGCCCTCGGGCGTCCGTTCGGCGAAGGAGATCTGGGATGCCTTTACGGGGGAAGCGGGCGGCTCCCTTGAGAGCAAGAAGGAATACGGAGCGCTCGCGCGTGCGGTCGCAAAGGCGTTGAGCCATGAGGCGGCTATTTGCGGGAGTGTGCCGATGCCCGATCGGGAAACCCTCGAGGCGGATATGGCCGACGTGGGGAAATGTATACAGAAACTGGTAGAGGAGGTGGCTAGTGATCAGTAACAAGCCGAGGATCTTGGTCATCGACGACGGGACCACATACGCGAATGCCGTGTCGGATCGCATGAAGGAGTTCGAACTCGTGCGCCCGGAGGGTATTTCGGGGCCGCCGTGCCTGGAAGACGGCCCAAGGGCGATAGAGTTTCTTTCGAAGCATCAAGATCAGGTGGATGTGGTTCTGCTGGATATGCACTTCGATATTCCCGAAGACCGCCTCTTTGATATCGAGGGCGCGAGTCTGAGAAGAAAAAAGCGTTTCCAGGGTGTGGCTATTCTGCGGGAAATTCGTTCCCGGCTCCCGGAGTTGCCCGTGGTGCTCCTCACGGCTCTCGAAGACCTGTCCCTGGTGGATGCGGCGGAAGAGCTCATGTCTCAGTCGATGACCTACATCCTCGATGGGGAGGATCTGGACGCCCTTCGGGTGAGGATCAACGCGGCGCTCAAGGAATCTGTCCAGGAAATGGAGGAGTCGAGAATTCTCTGGGGCGCCGATCCCGCCATGAAAGCTCTTCGCCGCCGCCTTGCCGTGCTTTCGAGAGGAAGGATGCCGGTGATACTCGAGGGCGCCACGGGAACGGGCAAGTCCTTCCTCGCGGAGCGTTTCGTCCACGTGAACAGCGGTCGGACGGGTCCTTTCGTCGTGCTCGATCTCTCCGCTCTGCCGTCGGACCTCATCCCCGCTCATCTCTTCGGTGCTCTGCGAGGGGCGTATACGGGCGCGGTGGCCGACAGGAAGGGTGTCTTCGAGGTCGCGCATGAGGGAACCCTGTTCATCGACGAGATTCAGAACACTCCGTTGGAGGTTCAGAAACAACTGCTTATGGTGCTTCAGGACGGCAGGGTGAGACCCCTGGGATCCTCCAGGGAGATAGCGGTGGACGTCAAGGTGGTGGTGGCGAGCAATCGCCCCCTCGACGAGGCGGTCTTCAAAGGTCGATTCAGGTCCGACCTTTACATGAGATTGTCTCCGGCCACGCGTGTCCGGATCCCTTCGCTGAGTGAACGCCCCGGAGATCTGATGTTCCTGGCCCGGAAGTTCGCCGCCATGTCGGTCACGGATCCGGACGTCGGAGAGTTGAGGGATCGGGTAGCCGACGCGGTCGGGTTGCCCGAGGGAACCCCCCTGGAAGTGGTCATGGGTCGCGGCGGCAAGAAACACGCGGGGCAACCGAAGATGGAGTTGGTGGTCCCGGGGCCCGCCTGGGAGATGCTGAAATCCCATAGCTGGCCCGGGAACATACGGGAGCTCGAGATGCTCATGCACAATATCGTCACGTTCACGCTCGTGGCGACCGTGGATGCCATACAGTCCGGGCTCTCCATCTCATCACCGCGAATGCAGGTGGATCCCGGCCTCGTGGGGTTGCTCCTTTCGGGCTCGGCGGCGCTGCCGACGGGCGATGAAAAGCCCATCACCGCTCTTGAGCTGGACCCGGACGAGGTCACGGTGAAGATCGAAGCGGGAAATTCGCTCAACGCCGTGGCGAACTCGGTGGAGCGGCAGTATTTTCTGGAGTTGTTCGCCAGGAACGGGGGCGATTTCAACAGAATGTCGGAGGCGTTGCTCGGGGATAAGGGGAAAGGGCGAGCCGTCAGGCTCAGGTTCAATCAACTGGGCCTCAAAGTGAGGGAGATCGGCCGGAGATGAGAGCGTTGTGCGGCATGGCGATCGTCGCGGCGCTATTGATGCACGCCGGGGATTCGGTGGGGCGGGACGCCGGGACGGATGGAGGGCCCGGGATCGAGGCCATCCTCGACGAGGCAATGAAGAAGATCGCCGTGGCCCGGAGCAAGGAAGCGCACCGGATGTTCAAGAAAAGGGACTACCCCGGAGCTCTCTCCAGGTATCGAGAGGCCCACGAACTCGATCCGCAGAACCCGGAGGCCGCCAACAGCCTCGGGTACATCTACTACCTGCTGGGAAACCCGGAGGAGGCCGAGCGATTGTACAGATGGGCAATGGCCCTCGATCCGGAAAGGTTTGTCGCGTACATCAATCTGGCCGATCTGCTGTCGGAGTACTATCCGGAGCCCGAGCGCCTGAAGGAGGCGGAGGATCTCCTTGTGAGTGCGCGTGAGTTGAAGGGAAACAAGCCCAAAGTGATCATCAGGCAGGCCCGGATAGCGGCCATGGTAGGCAATTTCCCCGAGGCCGAGCGTTTCTATCAGGAGTATCTTCGCCAGCGCAAACCGACGGACAAACTGCGCCTGGAGTTGGGAGACTTCTACCGGGATCTGGGGAGGACCGAGGAGTCCCTGCGCTGGTACAGGGAGATAGACGACGAGGAGCTCGGTCAAAAAGCGGCCGGGAGGATGTGGGAGATCGAGGTCGAAAAACAGACCCGTGAGTTCGGATGGACAACCCACAGCGGGGTGATACCCGCCGGCGCGCGGGCGCTCGCGTCCCGGGGAAGGATGTTTCTCCAGAAAGGCTTGCACGACGAGGCCGAACGGCTCCTGGGGGAGGCTCTTGAGATCGCTCCGGGTTTTTCGATGGCACGCGCCGATATGGGGGATCTGTATTACCGGGAAGGGCGGTACCAGGAGGCGGAGCTGGCGTACCTGCGGGCCCTGGCGGTGGATCAGCGAAACGCCGAGATATACGCCCGCCTTGGAGATCTGTATCTCTCCGCGACGGTTGAGGAACCGAGGTCCGCTCAGGCCGCCATGTTCCTGGCGAGGGCGCTCGATCTGCGGCCGGACTGGACCGAACTCCACTTTCGTCTGGCAATGGCCCTGCGGGGAGCCGGCGATCTGGTCGGCGCCCTTCGGCACGTGACGCGCTATCTGAACAGCGGGCAAAACATCGAAAATCGGCAGACGGCCCTCTCCCTCAAACGATCCATGGAGGCGCTCGTACCGCCGGAGGCGATGGCCGAGGCGGGGGTGTTGAACGAAGCGCTGGCCCTGCGGGACGACATGAGCGAGGAACTCATTCTGGCCATGGGAACCGCCCGGGCGCATCTGGCGCGGGGCGAAACCGACTCCGCAATGGCCGTGCTCCGGAGTCTTGGCGACGAGGATAGAGGCCTGGATATCCTGAACCTGGAGGCGCGGATCCTCATCGGGGCGGGCAAGATGGACGAGTCGGTCGGAACCCTCGAGCGCTCCCTGGAGATAGACGAATCCCAGGGGTTCATTCATTCGCAACTCGGGACCATACTCATCGGACTCGGGGACGAAGATCTGGGGCGAAATCACCTCCTGCGAGCGGAAGAGCTCAAAGAGCTGGAGGCGACCTACCACATCGCCAGGCTCGACGTGGGAGACGAGGAGGCGGGGATCACTTCCTGGACCCGCGATATGGTCAGGATTCCCCGATTGCTGGAATCCAGGGACCGGCTGGACCGATTTCTCGGAAAGGGTGCGGTGTCCATATATCGGAAGGACGCAGGCGTTCTTCGCAAGAACATAGACGATCGCCTGACCGCGCTCATCGTCGCGGCGGGGAGCCTCCTGTTCCTGCTCTTGCTCGGCGGGACGCTGGCCGCAATTCGATTGTGGGGTGGGGTGGATCTTCGAACCCTGATAGAGGAGCACCCGGAGACGGGTCCGGAGGTTCAGCGCATTCTATCCGCGGTCAGGCACGAGGTGCTCAAGCACAACGCCATGATGCTCGGTGGGCTCGTCGACGCGATGGAGCGCGGTCAGGAGGCGACGGACAAGGCGAGGCACTTCGCGACGAGCATCGTGGGCAGGGAAGAGGGGGACGGCGTGGCCGCGCGCCTGCAGGGTTACGTGGACGATCTCAAGAAGATCGGCGACGCGAACCGCCGTCGATTGAACCTCTTGCGCAAGGACGCGGCTATTGCGCCGCTCCTTCGTGGAACAAAGCTGCTCGAGAAGGCCTCTGCGGATCTTTCGCTCTTCGACTCTATCAGCGCGGGAAGGAGGAACCGGGTGCTACGTACCCTCCAGACCGCGTCCCGACTGCTCAACACGGAGGGATACGAGGCCGTGCGGGAGTTGCTGGACAGATTGCGTATCCTGGTGGTCAACGAGGATCTCCTGCGCGCGGTGTTCGACAGGTGCGTCGGGGAGCCCTCATTCTCGGATGTCGCGTTCGCGCCGCTCGATCTGGAGATGAACGTGGACTTTCCGTTCGGGACGCCGGTTCCGAGAACCGCCCTCGAGGACATCCTGGCCAACCTGATGCGAAACGCTATCCAGTCGTCGATTCAGCACGGGGGGAAGGGAACGGAGGTTCTCATAGGACTTGGTGTGAGTTCGGAGGTCGACACGATCACCGGCCTGGAGCGCGTGGTCTTCCTGGTGCGGGATCGGTCCGGGGAGGACCTGACCGCCGAGATGTTGCGGGGGCGCTATATTGAAGAAGGACTGGGGCTCACCGCGGACCTGGTTTCCCGCTACGACGGCACCCTCGACGTGGCCGCGGGCGAGGGCGGATGGTCCAAGTCCGTGGTGGTCAAGCTTCCCCTCACGGAGGTGTCCGCGTCGGGCAGGGAGGATACGAGGAGGACGAAAAAATGACTGAACCTACCGTCCTGATAATCGAGGACGGCGACGAATACCTGGACAGCCTGAGCCGGTTCGTGCCCGGTCCAGGGTACATCCAGGCCCACAGCGGAGAGAAGGCGCTGGAGATCCTGAGCGCCCGGAAGGTCGATCTGATCTACCTCGATATGCGCTTCGATCGGATTCCCAACGGGGATCTCATGGGCGACCACGTGCAAGTCACCCGGGAACACAACGGAGATCCGGAGCGCGCGTGGCGCCATCTCCAGATAAACCAAGGGTTGTACATTCTTCAAGCATTACGCTCCGTTGGACTCCAGAATATACCGGTGATTCTCGCCTACGATTTCTCCAGGCAAGCCAAAAGATATGAACATCTGTCCCAAATCCACCCGGCCCTGCGCTGGGTCCCCGACGCCGTCACCCCCGCCGAGATAAGCGAGCTCATGGTCAGGCTTATCGGGCAGGGATAGCCGAATAATGTGTCTGGCACCTTTGTAAGGTTTTGTTCTACGTGACATTGAGGCGCTCTTGCGGGACAGGAAGACGGCTTTGCGGGACAGGATGACAAGTTAATGGGACGGGGGTATTCTTAAACGGGACATATAAACATGAATACGAGATATTATTGCATGTCTGCGGGACATACTTTTGCGAATGCGAGACAGGGTAATGTCCGTTGGGGACATAACCAGAGAGGCGACCATGTCCCATAGCGATAATTTCGAGCGTTGGAGATGGGAAGCGGAGGCGATCTCCGCCACCAGGCCTATCGGATTGCCCGGATTGCCATTGACATGGTCCACTACATGACTTAGTTTGTAGTCATGAACAGAATCAACATACATGAGATAAAAACTCACCTTTCCAAATATCTCCGTCTTCTGGACGAGGGCGAGACAATAGTGATCTGCAGGCGAAATGTTCCGATCGCCGAGATCCGACCCATTGCCACTCCCAAAAAAAACAAAAGGGTCATCGGACTCGCCAGGGGGGAATTCACCGTGCCCGGGGAGTTCTTCGAACCGCTTCCTGACGATATCGTCGCCGGTTTCGAAGGCGGTTGAATGAACCTGCTCCTCGATACATGCACGTTCTTATGGATAGCGGCCGACGCAGAGGATCTCTCAAAGAACGCGCGTGAGCTGTTTCTCGACAGAGAAAACGAGGTCTATCTGAGCGCTGTCTCGGCCTGGGAGATCTCGGTGAAGAACGCCCTGGGAAAGCTCCCGCTGCCCGCCTCGCCTGACATGTTCGTGCCTTTTCAACGGGAGCGACACGGTATCGCCGCCTTGCCGCTCGACGAGATCGCTGCTCTCCAGTTGCCCAGGCTCCCGGCTCTCCACCAGGATCCGTTCGACCGCATGTTGATCTGCCAGGCGATCGCCGCCGGACTCGTTATCCTCACTCCTGATGAGCAGATATCGCGCTACCCGGTGCGGTGCGTCTGGTAACTCCCGCATGACATGGAAATCCGACCGATTAAGTGATAAACGATCTGTGTTCGCAAGCATGAACCCAACGAGGGAGAAAACCCATGAGGATCGATAGGCTGATCGCCGTGACGCTGCCTTGCCTGGCGCTGTTCTTTTGCATCTCGTGCGGGGATGGAAAGCCGGACCCGGCAATGGAAGCGCAACATCAATCGAGAACCGGCGGGGCGGGTTCGAAAACGGATCCCATGCAAAACTTCCTCAACTTGATTCGCGCTTACAACGACAGCAACGTGGAGGACCTGCTCGATGCCTACTCGATAGACACCTTCTGGCAAGTCCCGAGCGCACCGCGACCTCCTGTTCGTGGACACAAGATCGTTGTCAGGCAGATCGTAGCGTTCAAGATCAAGCTTCCGGAGTCGACCATCAAGGTCCGCAGGATCTTCGGGAAGGGGAACATGGTGGTGGCCCAGGTGGTGATGAACGCCGTCCAGCGATGGGACGCGCAGGGAATACAGAAGCAGAAGCCCGTCGAGGTGGGGTGTGAGATGCTGTACGTCATCCAGGCGGACGTGGACGGCAAGGTCAAGGCGACCCTGCTGTACGTGGACCAATCCATCACCCCGAAGCAGCTCGGGCTCATCTACGGTGAGGCCCCGCCCGTTCCCGCAAAGCCGAAAGGAGAGCCGGAAAAGGTGACCGGCCCCGCCGACAAGGGGATCGAGGATCTTGCAGTAAAGGTCTTCGAACTGTGGGGAAAATCCGATTACGACGAGATCGAGAAGATAACGACGAGCGGATTTCGGTATGATGATATGAGGTACGGGACCAGCTGGGATTTCGCCAGGCTCAAGGCTAACCGCGCCAAGGAGAAGGACGTGATTTTCGACGCCGCCTTCGACGTGAAGCAGGTGATCGCCGTGGGACCGTACGCGCTCGTTCGCTACATCATGAAGGCGAAATACGCGGTGGGCTCAGGCGAGGGCAGGAAGATCGTACCCATTACCATCCACGGCGCCGACGTTCTCGAGTTCAGGAGCGGAAAGCTCGCGCGGGTGGAGTCGTACACCAGTGAAATGGAACTGAAATCCCAGATCTCCGACGTCGAGGCGCCCGGACCCGACGCATCCGTTTCCCCTGACAAATAAATCTTATAGCCAGATTCTCAGCCCCCCGGACAATCCGCCGATGGCGACATCCCCGATCAACCATCCGTCCCATCCAGCGAAGATCTCCAACCCCCAGAAGACCACTCCCATGTGGGCGCGCAGGAAGTAGCCGTAGCAATCGTAGTCCTTGTCTCCCTCGATCAATACGTGGGGGCCGTGCCAGAACAGGGCCATGTACATCCAGTCGAAGTCGTCGCCGCCCGCAGGCTCCTCACAGAAGATATTGTCTGGTGGGCAGGCCTGGTTGGCGTCGTAGGGAGGCTGGCCGTCGCCTGAAGAAGAGGACCCGCCGCTGCTTCCGCGAACCTGGTCCTTTACCTTCTTGAGCTTGCCCGAGTGAACCGCAAAGGAGGCGAGAACGATCGCGGAGGCAATGATAATTCCCGGGGCGAACCTGGATACGAGCGATCTCATGGAAAGAGACAATAGCGCACAGTGACCCGTTTCTGCAAAATCGGTCGAACGGCAGCTTTTTTGCGTTGGGCCGCCTCTACTTTGTACAAGATTTACATGCGCTTTCATTGCCCGACGATGGTCTTCATCGCGGTCCTGGCGATCTCGCCGGGATTGTCGGCCCATGGCCCCGCCCCGGCGCGCAACGTAACAGCTCGGGATGAACCCGATGACGGAGGCGGCGCCATCCATGTGAGATGGGACATGAGCGAGTCCGATGGAATCGCACGTTACGAGGTCGTGAGGATGAAGGGCGCGGGCGCAACGGAAGGAATCGTCGTCGGAACGAGGAACGGCGCGCAGGATTCATTTCTGGACGAGGGAGAGAAGCACACTATCGAGGACGGCGTGGACTATCGGTATACGATCCGCGCGGTGGGCACGGACGGGGAAACAGCCGATTCCGAGCCGAGCGCACCGGTGAGGGCCTCCGCGTCCTGGCTGGACACCACCCTGGCGGCCAACCTGGTCGCCGTGATTGTTTTTGCGGCAATGTTTTTCGTGTTGGTGATGCGGGGGCGAAAGGGAAAGCCCCTTTACATTCGACCAATTGACGCCCTCGACGCCATGGACGACGCCGTCGGAAGGGCCGCCGAAATGGGCAAGCCGGTGTTCTACGCGCCGGGCTTGCACTCCGTGACCCAGCCGGCGACGGTGGCCGCTATCGGTCTCTTGAGTCGCGTGGCCGAGAAATCCGCGCGCCTCCACACCAGGATCATGGTGCCCAACTACGATCCGTTGACCTGGCCCGTGGCCCAGGACGTGGTGCGTCGGAGCTTCATCAAGGCGGGCCGTCAGGAGGAATACGATCCGGACGACATCTCCTACCTGACATCGCGTTCCTTCACCTACGCCGCGGCGGTGGCCGGGATGATGGTGAGGGAAAAGCCCGCCTCCAACTTCATGTTCGGGCATTTCTATTCCGAGTTCCTCATCCTCGCGGAGACGGGAGCCGCCACGGGCGCGCTGCAGATCGGAGGGACCGACTCCACCGCCCAGCTGCCGTTCTTCATCACCACCTGCGACAAGACCATGATCGGCGAGGAGCTCTTCGCCGCCGCCGCCATAGTGGACAACGACCCCATCAGCCGATCAACCGTCAAGGCCCACGACTGGTTCAAGGTGGCGCTCATGGTTCTGATCCCCTTAGGGTTAGCCATCGGGATGCTGGTCGACGCGGGGATGCTGGAAGAACTGCTGCGCGGACTGGGCGCAGGCGATCCGGCCGCCGTCGCGTCCGGGATAACCGAAGCCCTGAGGGGAGGGCGGTGATGAAGGAAAGGCTCGGATACCGCCTCCCGTTCGTGCTGCTCCTGATCCTCGGGATCTTCATGGCGGCTCAGTACTACATCCCGCACCCCATGGTGCAGAAACCGGCCGAGATGATGATCCAGTGGAAGCAGCCGCTCAACGCGTTCATCATCTTTCTCGCCCTTTTCGGACTTGCGGCCATGCACGTGCGCAAGGTGATCCGCAAGCAGCGCAGGTGGGGTTATTCGGTAATCACCTTGACCTCCATGGCCCTGATGATCTTCGTGGGGATGGTATGGGGAACTCGCCACGGCACTATCTTCTCCGACCTTTTCAAGCATGTGATCACCCCCATCGAGGCGACCATGTTCTCGCTGCTCGCATTCTTCGTCGCCTCGGCCGCTTTTCGGGCTTTTCGGGCGCGCACGGTCGGCGCCACGGTGCTTCTGCTGTCCGCGGTGGTGGTTATTCTGGGGCTGATCCCGGCCGTCGAGGATCTGTGTCCGCCAATCGCAAGGGCGTCCGATTTTCTGCTCAGGTACCCCAACACAGCGGCCAAGCGCGCGATCATGATCGGGGTCGCCCTCGGCGCCATATCGGTGGCAATGAAGACCATTCTAGGCATAGACAAGACCATCCTCGGGAGGGACAGGTAGAATGAGCCGAATCATCAAGGCCCTCACGATACTCTCCAATCTGGACCGGAGATGGATCTTTCTGGTCATCTTGTTGGCCGTGGCGCTCCCGCTCCTCACGCCGGTCGAGTTTCGGGCCTCACCGAGCGAGGAGACTCTCCGCTTCGACAACGCCCTTGTGAAGGCCATCGATTCGGGCAAGCCGATCATGGTGGATGTGGACTTCGGACCACAGACCATGGCGGAACTGGAGCCGGTGCTCCTGGCGGTGATGCACCGGATCTTCACCTCCAAAACGAAGGCGATCTTCTTCACGCTCTCGCCTGACGCCGCCGCCCCGACCCGCCGCTATCTGGCCCGGATGGAAAAGCAATACAATCTCAATTACGGCGAGGACTACGCCTTCCTGGGATACGCGTCTTCGTTTGCGTACACGATGTACGGCATGGGCACGTCCATCGAGACATATTTTCACTCGGACGACCGCGGCACTCCGATCCGCCGGATCCCGATCATGGCGAATGTCGAGAGCATCAAGGACGTGTCCGCCGTGGTGAACATCGCCTCCAACGCATTTCCGAAGTTCTGGATCCAGTACGGCGTGGCCGCCTTCGGCTTCGATCTGCTCGTGGGGTGCACCGCGGTCAACGCCACCGACCTCTACCCCTACCTGCAGACCGGGCAGCTGAAAGGCCTGCTGGCCGGGGGCAGGGCGGGCGCCGAGTACGAGACGTTACTCGTCGACAAGGGTGTCATCGAGAAGACCGGCGACGCGACGAGAGGGTTGGCCCCGCAATCACTGGCGCTCCTCTCGATCCTCGCGTTCATCGCGGTGGGCAACGCGGGGTACTTTGCCAGAAAACGACTCGACAGGGGCACAGGCGCGCGATGAGCACGGATCCATATGTCTGGATCGCCGCGATCCTCACCCTGGGGGTCTTCTCTTTTCTTCTTCGTGACAATCCCTTCTTCTGCGCCGTGGAGCACCTCCTGGTCGGCCTCTCGACCGGCTATATGTTCTGCACGTACTGGCACAACGTGTTCGTGCCGGAGCTGGTGACGCCCTTGTGGGAGCACGGCGCCGGAAGTGAGGCTCACCTCTGGGCGGTGGTCGGCATCTGCTTTTTGTGGGCCTGCAAGTACGTCGAGAGCGTCAAGGACCTATCCAGACTCGCCCTCGCTTTTTGGCTTTCAATAGATCTCGGCCTGGCGATTCCCACGGAGATGGAGGCCGGTGTGATCGCCCAGGTGGTGGGAACCATGGGCGTCTCTTTCAACGGCTCTATAGAGGAGATCCTCGGCAACGTCGTGCTGGTGGGCGGGACACTTGCCGGTCTGACATATTTTTTCTTCTCCAGGGCACACAAGGGTGTCGTGGGCGCGACGGCGAAGGTGGGCACGTGGGTGCTCATGATCGGCTTCGGCGCATCCTTCAGCTATATCCTGCTGTCCAGGATCGCTCTGCTCATAGGGCGGCTCCTTTTCCTCCTTCGCGACTGGCTCGGCGTTATCGATTGACCCCATCCCGGCTTCTACTAATGGTTGCGCGACGGCCCGCAATGTTGGAAAATGGTAATAGAGAAAATCATTTGGGAGGGATATTGACATGAGAACCGGAACTATAATTTGGTTGATGGTGATCTCTGCGTCGGTCTTCTTCCTTTGGATGGCGGCCTGCGCGGCCGGCACCCAGCAGACAGGCGGAGACTCCGACAGCGACACGGATAGCGACTCGGATACCGATAGCGACTCGGACACGGATACCGATAGCGACTCGGACTCGGATACCGACACGGACACGGACACCGATACGGATACCGGTGATGACCCCAACTGCGGAGAGCACCTCCAGGAATGCTGCGATGTCGGAGATTCCTGCGACACTGTCGATCTCACGTGCGTGTACTGGCCCAGCGACACCGAACTACACTGTCTCGACAATTGCGTCACCGTCGATTGCACAACCACAGATGGGTTCGACGGCGCCTGCATTCCCGCCGGAAGTGTGGGAGCCTGCAACGGCATGCCCGACCACATGCCGGTGGACTGCGAGATCGACGCGTGTGTCACGGGAACTTGCTACGGATACACAGACACTCTGGGAAATTCGAAGTTGGGTTGTTTCGCCTCGTGCCCCGACTTCCAGGGAACGTGTGCCTACGGCGAGTACTGTGGCCCCCTTACCTCCGGCGGCGGCGTCTGCATACCCATCGCCTGAGAACCGTTCCCGTTCACAACAGGGGAACCCCATGCTCCGGCGATTCTGTCTCTACGGTTTTCTCAAGAACCAGCAGTACTACGAGCCGTTCCTTTTGCTCGCGCTTGCGGACAAGGGACTCTCTTACTCCGCGATCGGTCTTCTGTACGGTTTCCGTGAGATCATGGTCAACCTGTTCGAAATCCCCTCCGGCGCGATGGCCGATGTCTACGGCCGGCGCAAATCGATGATCCTCTCCTTTGCCGCCTACATTGTCAGTTTCGTCATCTTCGGCCTCTCGAAGAACGTGCCGCTCCTCTTCGCGGCGATGTTCTTTTTCGCGATAGGTGACGCCTTTCGCACGGGGACCCACAAGGCGATGATCTTCACCTGGCTGCGCTTGCAGGGGCGGGAGAAGGAGCGCACGAAGATCTACGGGGTCACCCGCTCCTGGAGCAAGATCGGATCGGCGGTGTCCGTGGTCCTCGCCGGGATCTTCGTTTTCGCAAGTAAGAGCTACGTCTACATCTTCTACTTCTGCATCATCCCGTACGTGCTCGGGATTGTGAACTTCCTCTTCTACCCCAGGGAACTCGACGGCCAAAAGGACAAGGACGCGTCGCTTCGAGCAACCGTGGATCACCTCAAGGAGGCCTTCACGGTCGCGATACGGGAGTCAACCATCCGCAGGTTATTGGCCGAGTCGATGGGATTCGAGGGAGTCTTCAAGGCCGCGAAGGACTACGTCCAGCCCGTCATCAAGGCATCGGCCGTCCTTTTCATAGGGTCCTGCTTCGCCGAGAATGATTGGACCGAGCCGCAGCAGGCCGCGGTGCTGGTAGGCCCGGTCTTTTTTCTTCTCTACGTTCTCTCTGCGGCGGCAAGCCGCAACGCCCATCGTCTCGTCTCCCTGTACGGTCACGAGGATCGCACGGCCCGTTATCTGTGGGCGATCAATGCGCTCGTCTTTGCCGCGCTTCTCCCGGTGATGTACTACTCGATCGAGTGGGCTATTATCCTGGGATTCATCGCCCTTTACATCATGCAGAACTTCTGGCGCCCGGTCTTGATCGCCCGCTTCGACACCCACAGTTCCGAGAGTCACGGCGCGACCGTGCTCTCGATCGAGAGCCAGGGGAAGAGCCTTGCGACCGCCGCGATCGCCCCGCTTCTCGGCTTCGCTGTCGACACGGTGAAATCCAACGGCCCCGGCGGTGAATTCTGGCCGATCGCCGCACTCGGCCTCCTGGTAGCGGTCGTGATGTTCATGACAGCCTCCGGCAGGGGCCGACAGAGATGACAGCGCGTGCTGGGCGTATATCGGCCGGCGGGTTTGGGGCACTCAGCGCGTGCAGGGCGTGTGTCGGCGTCGGTTTTGAGGCACTCAGCGCGTGCAGGACGTGTGTCGGCCCCAGCGAAAATGAGTCTGACACCCTTGCAAAAAGGTCAAAAGTCAAAAGGGGTCAAAACCCTCCACTTGACATATAACTTCGGTTTGGATATAGACCCCAAATGCCTAGAAAACCAAGGATAGACTTTCCCGGAGCATGGCACCACGTCATGCACAGAGGTGCGCGCAAGGCCCCTGTTTTCAAGGAAGATGCCCACTGCCACCTCTTCCTGGAAATAGTTGAGAAGGTCGTTCACACGCTTGAGCTGGAAATCCATGCGTACTCCCTCATGCCCAACCACTACCACCTGCTTGTCCACTCCCGACACGGAAACCTTTCTTCGGCGATGAAGCGACTCAATGCAGCCTACACCCAACGCGTCAACTGGTTGGAAAAGTGGGACGGCCCTGTGTTCAAAGGCCGATTTCGAAGCCAGTTGATCGAGGATGAGACAAACCTCCCTTACCTGTTGGCATACATCCACCTGAATCCTCTGAAGGCCGAGCTGATCACAAGGCTTCAATCCCACGCCTGGTCCAGTCACCGGGTTTATCTGGGCAGGGACACGGCACCCGGCTGGCTGAATACGGGTTATTTTGAGAGTATTTTCGAAGATTCGGATGCGCTTCATGGGTATGTGCTGGATATGCATCGGGGAAAGCTTACATGGCCTGAGCAGATGGCCATGGACAGTGGATGGTTAAAGGAGACTGGGGAACGAGCTGTGAATGAGCAGGGCCTCAGCGTCGAGACTAGGTTCTTGACAGTGAAGGCAGCGACGGACAGGATTTGTGAGATCACCGGTGCGGATATGGCGAGGTTGCGCAAAGCGGAGCGCGGTCCAAGGGCGAATCCGGAACGTCGTTTTGCGGTATGGGCTCTGAATGATCGAACACAGATGTCGCACGGAGAGATCGGGAAGTTGTTGGGGATGTCGACTAGCCAGGTGGGTCATGTGCTTCGGCGGATGAGTGCAGGCAAAGAGCAATTGGGTGCCTGGATTGATGAGTGGTAGGGGCTATATGTCAAGTGGAGGGTTTTGACCCCATATTTTTGACCCCATATTTCGGACAAGCTGCTCAAAGTGGGTGCCCTTGTCAGCGAGTCCGTACGACGGATCCGCGTACGACTGCCGCGGTCTTATCCGCTCGCCGAAGTATTTGCCGCCATGCTCCAGCCCGCGCCGACATGACGACTGACTCTTGACGAAAAACAGGCCGGATCCCGTGAAGCGAGGCACTGGTGCGTTTTGGGTGACCATACATCGCCCTCGCAATGTCAAAACCCAGCTTCTGAGATTCAATTCGGTGGCTCGGAGCATCTGACCCTGATCGCATCAGCCAGATCAGCCGGTTACGCGACTTCTTTCGGCATGTGGCGCATTAAGCAGGCTAATGCTCTATACGCCGCTTGACGACCCAATCGAGATTCCAGAACAGGCACTGCAATCGAAACAGCGACAGGGCTTTACTGTCGTCGAATGGGGAGGGCAGCGTCGATAGTAACAATTGAGCTTCGCTCATGTCTGTGGTTCACAACCCGATTTCCCTTATTTCCCCGTGAAACCCGCGAGGAGGGCTGCGGCCAGTTCTTCCACGCGCTTGTCGCCGAGGGGCTCCACGCCGTCCTGGACAATTCCTACCACGTGCTTGCCCGCTACCTTCAACACCAGGGCGCGGCCCTCCAGGTCGGCTCCCTTGACCGACTCCCACGCCGACTTCGAGGCGGCCTCGTCCGGGAATTCCTCGGTGGAGAACGCTATCCAGGCCAGATCCCCGTCGACGTACCGGACGGTATAACCGGGGCCGAACCCGTCTACCCCGATCAACTGTTTTGGGTGCCACGCCTCGGAGCGTGCGAGTCTTCGCTCCGCGGGAAAGAGGGCGAAGATCGGCGGCAGGGGAGGGTCGTTCTCGATCCTGGCGCACACGGCGGCGGCAAATAACGGAAGAATCTTTTTTCCCGCCAACGCAATTGATTTCTGGGAGGCGGTGGGGCTCTCGTCCATCAAGGTCAGGTGGATCATAAAACGATCTTTCCAGGTGACCAGGTCCCCGTCGCCGAGAATGCTTCTGCTCGAGAGCGGGGAGGGAAGGCCCTCGCCCACGCCGGACGGATCCAGAAGGCCGTCGAGGAAACGCGCGGTCCTGCCGAAGGCGCCCCTGGGGGATCCCATGTCGTAGATCTCCACCGTAACGGCGGTGTTTTTCATGGAACGCGAGCGGTACTCGGAAATCACCATCTTCTTGAAACCGAACCGGACGTAAATCTCCGCGCCCCCGTCGATCAGGTCGTAGAGGTTGTTCGGCCCGAAATACCTGGGGGCCGAGGAGATCTCCCAGTCATCGATCTTTGTGGGCAGTTTCTTTCCCGGGCCCTCGAACGTCATGGGCGGCGGCACGTTTCTGGCTTCCATGTCGCTGGATGCGGCGACTGTCCTGTCAGGATCGGAAGAAGAACATCCGGGAAATAGCCCAATGATGACAAGCGCGAAACAAATGCAAATCGTTTTCATCGCAATCTCGCTCCAGTAGAAACTGCTGTGCATTTTTTTCATAACAGCGAAAACCATGCAAGCCGTTCCAGATTATTTCGACTATATAAAACAAATCAATTTGGTTATTTAGTATTTCCTTGTACATGGAGTCAAGTGCCTCCGAAGCGCGAAAATGAACGAAAAATGGCCGTCCGCGTTCCCAACCGTCCAGAATTTATAGACATCTCGCCGGATCCGGCCCGACATGGGTACGAATATTGCAAAACTGTAGATGCACGAGGTTTTCCAAGGAGCAAGAAAGCGCATGAAAGACCGTAGGGATCCAGGATTTTCGCTGATTGAACTCATGATCGTGCTGGTCATCATCGGGGTCTTCGCGGCCGTCGCCATTCCAAGCCTCATCGAGAACCAAAAACGCAACGAACTGACCGATCTCACAAACATGGTGGAGCAGGCCGCATCCCAGACCCGGAACCTGGCGATGCAGACGAGGCGTGCCGCCGTGCTCGAGTTCAAAGCGGACAACATGTGGGTCAACAGGCTTTCAGGGGCCCACTGCTGGTCCGGCATAGACAGGCGCTGCACCTTCGACTTGGGACAGAAGAAGACCAATCCTCTCGACCCCAGCATCTTCGACCTTCGCGATCCGGATACCTACGGTGACGACAATGGGTCCTTCATGTGCGGCGTGGAGGTGGCCGAGCTCAACGCTGCCGGCACTGCCTGCAACGCCGCCGCGACAACGAAACCCCCGGGTGATCCCTTCGCCCTTTGCTACTCGGGGGACGGGAACCTCTGGTTTCGGAACAGTGGCGACGCGGCAACGGAATGCGCTGCTACGGGCATTCCGGCGCTAAAGGACCAGTGGGTTCGCTCGTGCGTCATTATCGATTCGGGAAACATCACGTTCAACGGCGCGAGGATCAAATTCAACCGCTTCGATTCAGCAACTGGGGACATCACGGGCGACTTCACCGATTGTGCGGATCCCGCAGTGATGGACGTCACGAGGGCAGTATACGTTCCTTATGGTGGAACGCCTTACAGCAGGGTTGGTGGAGAATGAGAGGCACTCGCAATAACCGGGGATTCACCCTCATCGAAATCATGATCGCCCTGCTGGTCTTCATGGTCTCTCTCCTGGGGCTCGTGGCGCTGCAGCGCGCATCGGTGGCCGGGACCGCCAAGGGCAGGGAGCACACGGCGGCGGTCAACGCGGCGAGATTCGTCATGAGCGCCATTCAAAACGAGGTGGCATCGCTTCCCCTTCAGGTTGCCGACACGGCTCTCACCAGCGCCGCCGATTATCCCTACTTGAGCTCCGCCGATCTACCCGGCGGAGCCTGGGGACTGCTGCCTGACGGATCGGGAAACGCCGTGGACGACGACGCCAGGCTCGACGCGTACATGGGACACAGCGGACAGGCCGTGTACACCGGGGGCGTGGACAGCGCACCCTACTGCGTAATGTACACGATACAGCGATTCGTTCCTCCCGGTGGCACTATAACGAACCCGGTGGTCGGCCTCTACCAGGCCAGGGTGAGGGTCACGTGGCCGCGCTGGAAGCAGTACATGGAGACGGGAGAAATGAGCGGCGACGCCTGGACCGATTGCGCCGGGCGCCTCGACGATACGGCCACTTCGGGAGAGGTCACCGATTGGGAGATTGTGGAGCTGAGCAAGATCCTCAGCAGGGAGTACACGAGCAAATATGCGCCTCAATAGAACTAAAGGCATTTCCCAGAACGGGTTCACGCTCATGGAGATGATGATGGCCCTCCTCATAGGGGCGATCATCATAGCTCCGCTCTACATCGTAACGCGGGGCATGGCCCAGGAGACAACCAAGCAGCAGATGGAGACCGAGGCCATACAGCGCGCCAGGGTGGGCCTCGAGACGCTCATCACCGATTTCCAGAGAGCAGGAATGCTGGTATCCCCCAACCCGTCGATGGATCCGGACTCCATCATCTCCACCAACGGAGTGAATTTCCAGCAAGCGTTCAACCGCATGGCGGTGGTTCATCTCAACAGGGACGATCCGACCATTCCCGACGCGGTCATCCTGGTGGGCAGTTTCTTCAGCACGAATATCTACCAGGCCATGCTGGCGGGCAACACCCTGACTTTCAGCGCGCCCCTCGCCACCAGGGAGGAATGCGAGGGCCAGTTCAATCCCAACTACGCGTTCGCGCATCTCTTCACCACTACCGGGCAGAATCTCGACTCCATGGTGGACAACGCCGCCTGCGACGCCGACGTGAACTGCAACTGCACCGTCGATCTCGTGGCCGGCGAGCTATTCGTGGACGGCCCCGGCGCCTTCGCCGACGGACAGGTGATCAACGTAGCCGCCAATCAGGCCGTGCTGTACCGGGTGGAGTCGGCCGTCGAGGCCGGGGGCACAACCCGCAACGTCCTCATGCGCTACCTGATGGACTACTCTTCCGGCCAGGGACTTACTTCCAATTGCGTTGTGGGTGACATTAACGATTCCATGCTCGATCTCTCCAGCGCCAAGATCATCGCCGACTACGTGGAGGAGTTCGAGATCTGGTTCCGCCCGGTCTACCGAAACACTCCCGCGAACACCCTGGAGGCGCCCAAGCCGGTGGCGCACATGTTGACGGGCCTCGCGTCGGTGGATCAACCATTCGCGCCGACCAAGGAACACTCGGTGGTCGGCATGGCCGATCCCGATTCGGCGGGCGTACAACCGAGCTGGCTCGCCTGCGCTCCGGTGGCCAACACGATGGGCCCCGAACACGTGCGCTCCGCGATCATAAGGATTGCCGTTCGCACGGAGAAGACAGATCAGTCCATGAAGATCATCGAGCCGGGCTCGGCGGATCCCACGGGTGAATGGGCGAACCTGGGCTACATCGCAAAATACAACGCGTGGCCGCCTCCCGCAGGCGATGTGGGCGCCTACAAGCTGCGCACCCTGATAACAGAGGTGGCCATGCCCAACCTGGCGTCCAAGATGGCCGCGGTAACGCAGGTTCCCAACTTGAATTAGAAGGCTGAGAGAAAAAAAAGAATGAAGAACGGTTCCAAAAAACGCAAAAACGACAACAACATCATGCGCGGCCAATTAAGGCAGATTTCGTGCGCGCCCACAGCACGTGGGCGAGGTATTACGCGGGGTAAGCCGAGGTCGCGTGCGAGGACGAAAGCCGGAAGATGCCTTGAGTCGACGCGCATGGGCCAAGAGGGGGCCATCCTCTTCATAGTGATGCTCCTGATCATCATGTTCACCGGTCTCGGTCTGCTCGCCATGCGCCACACCAGGCAGGAGCTGCGATCCACCGGCGCGTACTTCGACAACATGCAGGCCGCCTCTCTGGCGGAGAGCGCCCTGGCGATGGCCGCCACCGACATCAAGCTCTCATCCGATTTCTACCGGGCCGCCTTCTCCAGCGCCGAGTTCGATGTCATCACCGCCGACGCGGGCCTGGATGGCGAATACGAGATCCCCCTCAACCCGGAGCCGGGAAAGCGCGTGGTCGGCACCCATCCGATTCTTTTCGACACGGTTTTGGGAGGCTATTGCGCCGCCAATGTCGGCACCGTTTCCGCCTGTGTGCACCAGCTCTCCTATCCAATCTCGGGTGACACCGCTTTCGACGACATGATGGGAATCTGGGCGAGGACCACCATCAGGCAGACCACGCCGAAGGTCGGCCCGTGCCCCCCCGGATTCTCCTGCTCCGACGAGCAGAACTACGGCTGGTACATCTTCACGGTGGACGCCACTTCGATATACGGACAGGGGGGGAACGGCTTGAGCGCCGGCGTTCCGTCCGGTTTCAATTACACCCAGGGACGTGCGCAGGCACGCGGGATAATGACTGTGGGCCCCATCGGGGTCTTCGGGCAATAAAAGAAGGACCACGGTAATGGGAAACAAGAACATGGCATTGAGATTGTCCCTCGGGGTCGCGGCGATCGTCTTCCTTTTCGGGAGCACCGCCGACGCCCAGATCTCGGGCAAGCTCGTGAACCCGAACGTTCTTCTGGTCATCGATTCCTCGGGGAGCATGGACTGGCTGGTGAGGCATCCGGACAGCGCGAGTGAATCGTGGCTGGAGGCTCAGCTGGAGTGCGCCGCCGCCAACGATCCGACCGCCGGGGACGCGAGGAGAACCTCGTGGCAACAGATCCAGGATGTCATGCTCGGGGAGATCCCATCCGACCAGTTCCACTGCTTCCTCGAAACTCCGGAGATCAGACCGGCGATCCAGGCGTCCACCATCGAATCCGAAGACGTGAGCACGTACATCAAGGAGTACACGGACGTTGCCCACAACCACTACCGTTCCGTGCCGTGCTCCGACGCCAACTGGAACACAACCTACGGACAGTGCGTGGGGCCCACCATCGGAGTCGAGTACACCATCACGTCCACGGGACACGCCTGCAAGCTCATCATTGACATGGAGCAAAACTATTTCTCCGCCACCGGCACCGCGCCGGAGCTCTGCTACAATTATCACGACAAGGCGATCAGCAGGCCCACCAACGGTATCCTCGAGCGCTACAGAACCCTGGCGCGCTTCGGTATCATGACTTACGACAACAAGCCCGCTCCCGCGTCTCTTCCTGCGGATCCCCCGCTGGTCGAAGAGCACGACGGGCTCTGGAACTATGGCGAGAGCCGCAGATGGGACTGCAAGCAGTGGTACACCGGCGCCTCGGTGGAAGGAAAAGCCTGCACATGGAACGCCGGCGCCCGCGCGGCGAACGCAAACGCCGTGGGACCGATGGTGCCCATAAGCGGCGATCTGGAAGCGTCCAACCGGGGCATCAGAGAGGTGCTCAACACTGCGGAGCCTCTTTATTGTTCCCCGATGGGGGCGCTCCTCGACGATGTGGGATATTACTTCCACAACGACCCGGCCATGCAGCCCGCCGCCACTTCGGTGGGTTCGGACATCTACTTCAACTGTCGTCCCAAGGTGGTCATCTTCATCAGCGACGGGCAACCCACCCCCGACTTCGAGTTTCCCCAGGCGTACTGCGACGACAACCCGCCCGCGGCGCCGGACGGAACTCCCTCCAGCGATCCCTATTCCTGCCCGTGGAACTCATCTCTGCGGGAGGTCCAGGAGCTTCACGACCTCATTCCTCTCAGCGACGGAGTCGACCCCATCCTGCTGGTGGTCATCGGCTTCAACGCCGGGGGCAGGGGCGATGTGGATTGCGCGGGGACGGGGACCCACACATGGGACTGCATCGACCTCAACTGGAATTCCGTATGCGATCCGGGCGAACCCTACGAGTGCAACGCGCCGGATTCCAAATGCGTACAGGTGGGCATCCCCTCCACCGAGGCCGAGTGCCTGGCCGGAGAGTACAACGACGGCATGAGCACGGAAGACGCCTTCCTCACTCCGAGGCAGTTCCTCAACAGCCTGGCGCTCGCGGGCTGGCCGCTGGAATGGGACGACTACCTGGAGGCTCCCTGGCGAAGCGCCGATCTGACCTTCTGCGCCGACGACGCGAACAACTGTGGAGGAGAGATCTACGATGTCCCCGATGAGAAAGGCGCGGTCTTCGTGAACAGCGCGGGAGAGCTCTCCGCAATTCTCGACCTGATCCTCAGCAAGATAACCGCGACCGTCGCCACCCGCACGGAGGTCGTCACCACCGACCAGATTCAGGGCAACCTCGAGGCGGGGGCAATCGAAAATGCCGGCGGAGTGGCCCAGTACGAGTTCAACTCCGGCTTCGAAGTAATAGGCGGCAAGCCGTGGAGAGGCTATCTCTATCGCCAGGGTTATTCCTGCGTCGAGGACGGCACCGGCGGCGATCCCGTGGACGATACCCTCGGTGAATTTCACGAGTTCCTCAAGAACCAGGGCACCCGCGATATCTGGACCGTCAATGAGGACCGGTTGGGTCTGGTCAACTACGGTGCCCCCGACACCGTCAAGTATGGCTCCGACAACATCCTCATCCGGCTGAGCGATCTGGACGACTGCGACGTGGGGGGGCCGATGCCGAAAGCCCTTTGCGGAGGGAAGTCCGATATCCTGGACCAGGTGAAGACACACCTCCACGGAGATGTCGGGAGCGCCAGGGACGAGCACCCCCTGGCAGACATCTACAACTCCACGCCGGCCATCCTCGGGCCGCCGATGGAGCGGCTACCGTTCGCATCGTACAACGACTACCGATCGCAGGAGTACACGGACGCCCAGACCAGCAACACCGTCAAGCGGATGAACCGCCCACCATATCTCTATGTCGGCACCGGCGACAGCGTGCTCCACTCGTTCAAGGTGTGGGGGACAGACGGCGACGTGGAGACCTGGGGATTCGTACCCCACACTCTGTTGAACACCGTGTGGAAGCAGTACCCCATCTCCTGGACCCTGACCGAGAATCCCGTGACGCACCTGATCGACGATTACGTGGTCGATCCGTTATCGGATGACAACGGCATCTACCAGCACTACTTCGGCGTTGACGGGTCGCCTGTCGCGTCGGACGTGAGGCTCTGGCGCGATCCCGACGATGCGACCGGTGAGGTGGACAAGTGGCGTTCCGTCGTCCTCGGCAGCTTCGGAAAGGGCGCGGTGGGATACTACTGTCTCGACGTGACCAATCCCTCGGATACACCCAGGTTCAGGTGGGAGATCTCCGAGCGCACCGCCGCCCTGGGTGACGGGAAGGCCGGCAATAATGATTCCTCGGTGTTCGATGACGGATCGTCATTCGGCATGGGAGTTCCTCTTGGCAAACCGGCCCTCGCGTACGTTTATATTGACTCCCCGATCCCCGGCGGAAGCGGCACGAACAAACTCCACGAGGAAGCCGTGGCGATCCTTCCGGGCGGCTACAAAAACGACGAGAACGGCGGGCCCGAAACCTCCACGGGTGTTTACATCGTGCGCGTAGCCGACGGGGAGGTGATCCGTCACCTGGACCCGAGCAACGTCGACGACATATGCGGAGGCGGCGATGCGCAGACGGCACAGCTCATCGGAACCCCGGCGGTTCCTGTGGGAAGCCGCTCCGCCACGGTGGCGGACGAGGCCTTCATGGGAGACGACAGAGGTCGCCTGTGGAGGATCGGAATGTCCGGCGACGATCCCGACACGGACTGGTGCCTGCAGATGTATTTCGACACCCTGATCACGCACCACTATCCCTACAAGGACTGCGTCTATCCGGGCAGCACCTATGCGCCGGGAAGCAACGATTGCTGCTCCGCCAAGAACACCGATCCGGCCGCCGAATGCACCGGCATGCTGAACCTGTTCGCAATCGATGACGATTGGGGAGTGGACGCGTGCACCGGCCTCCCGTGCGACGACGCGGACTACCCCTTCCCGAGAATCCCGATCATCAGGGCGCCGACCATCGTGCAGGACAGGGACCGCAACAACATCATCATATTCGGCACAGGCCAGCTCGACGCCCTGGAGACCCTCAACCACAACCGGATCTTCTCGTTGACCGAGAAGATCAATTACGTTGTGGAGACCGGCGGGGGCCACGCGAACACCGAACGCGAGCCGCCGGAGATCAACTGGTGGATAGGCGAAGAGCTCGTCAGCGCCGAGATGATCGACAAGACCCCGGTGGGCGATCTGCGCACCCAGGCACAGGGCATGAACGATACCATTGCCTGGTTCGACGGCGCCTCCGCGCCCACCATACAGGGCGTCTTCTTCAACATGGGCGAAAAGATGCTCGGCAGACCGGTGGTCTTCGAGGATGTGGCTTATTTCGTGACTTACATCCCGGCAATCCTCGATTCGGGAACCCTGGACGGCTGCGAGTCGGGCGGCTCCAGGATCTGGGGCGTCAATTTCGGCCCTCCGGCAACCGGCCCGGGTACGCCCTGGAGCAGTGTGACAGAGTATGGCAGGCTCTCATGGGACACCAGCGATCCGCCAGACGGCATAATGAACGAAATCAACATGCCGTTCAGGGACTACGAGAACGTGCTCCTGTCCGGGCTCAAGATGGTTCGACGTCCCTCGTGCAGCGGGGAGGCCACCTTCGAGCTGGTCGCCCAGCGGGCGGCCACCCAGGATGAGATCGCCGCCACGCCGTCGGGAGAAACACCGAAGCAGTTCACCACGGTGAAGATGGAGGTCCAGTCGCAACGGGCCGGATTCACCACCGTTCAGATCAACTCCTGGTCCCTGGTGTTCAATTGATGAAGCTCATCGACGGTTTGCCCATGCTCCCGCTGATCGTCTCCGCTTTCACGGGAGGCGCGCTGATCTTTGCCTCGTGTCAGTCAGGTGAATCAGGGGAACCAGGTACTGCGGACGTCGCTCCCATTGAGGAGCCCAGGGCAAACGTTCCGGAAATAAAAGGGGAGGGCGGGGAGAAGCCCACAGATCCCGATCTTTCCGACAAAGTGCTTCAGGACGGATCTCACTCGGTCTTCGGCCTCAAGATGCCCCGCGGGATGATGCCAACCAAGGTGCCCGGAAATGTCCACCGGTTCGAGGGAACCCATTCCCTGACGGTGTTGAGGCGCTACCTTGTCAACCAACTCCAGATCCCCGTGGAGATCGTGGACGACGGCGTCGGCGGTATGCTCATCAGGAACGCCCGGGTTCGCGCCGCTGACAAGGAGAACGATATCCGCATCTTCGTCAGGATCTTCCAGGGAAGCCTGGGGGGAGGGTCGGTCGACGTATCAAAGGAACGTGAGGGGTTTGGAGAAGAAGATGCCGTTTCGGGCTCACCCGCTTCTTTTCCCGAATATGTCGGCGACGGTTCCGGCAGAAAACTCACGGCGAACCGATCGCAAATTCCCCCGCCGCCCAGGAGCAAGGCCGAGCGCAGAAAGCGCATGTGGGAGATGATGCAGAAGGTCCAGCGCGGGAAGAAGCTGACGCCGGGTGATATGGAGAACGAGTACTTTCATTGATCACTTGACGGCCACGCCTTCCAGCCATCTCGCCGCGAGCTTGTTCATCTCCAAATTCGTATCCAGGGAATCGAGGAGCTTCAATCCCTTCTTTGCGAAACGGCTTGCCTCGGCCTTCTTGTCGAGCTGGAGCAGGGACTTGACGAGGGCCACGTACGCGGGCCCACGCACGTCGTTGCGGCCGGTCAGGAGTTGTTTCTTTGCGCTTTTGTCCCAGACATCGAGCAGCTTTTTCAGCCCCTTGACGCGCTTGCCCGGATCTCCTCCGTACAGTTCCAGATCCGCCAGCCTTATCCTCGCCCGGAGGTCACCGGGGTTCGCCTTGACGATCTTCGCAAACGCCTCCAGCTCTTTTTGAATATCGAGACCGGGGAGATATTCGAACTCCACGTGAACGGGTATCTGGTCTGCTCTGAAATTCCAGGCATGGGCGCCGGGCGTTCGCAACTTCGTTACATGCTGCTCGTGGGACATGGCGCGGGTCCAGTGGAGCCCGTCGCGGCCGCGCAGGATTATACGACTCTCCACGGCGGGAGCGGTGAGGAATGTTCCGTGGAACGGTTTGAGATCGGCGGCGACGGCCTTATACTGCGGCGCCTTGGTGTAGGGCCAGTCCCAGTTCTTCCAGTTCCTCGAAAAACGGTCGTGGAAGCCGAACAGGGTCTCCGGCTTATCCGCCCTCGCGATGGTCACCTGATATCCGCCCACCACGTGCGTCGAGGCCCCCGGTTCGATGGTGACCTCCACGTAGTGAACCTCGTCCTCGAACGGCTGCTGAATGTGTTGATCGCTCTTGTGGTAGCAGGTCTTTACTTCACCCACTTTGAAATCGATCCGCGTGGGCGGCGCCTGCTTGCCGGTCATTCTCTTGCGCCATGCATAGCCCACCATGGCGGTGTCCGAGGCACTGCCGGCGTTCTTTAACCCCATGTTGAACTCGACGTATGCGCCGCCGTCCTTGTCGACAATCAGGGTTGCATCCGCACGGGTGGTTTCGATGGATCCCGAGGCCACGATCTGTGGCAGAGCCGGTCCGATTTGTGCGAAACTGAACCCCTCGGGGATCGTGCAATCGGTGGTTTCCGACCGAACAGCCGTGGACTCACCCTCGCTTTCGACGCGGGCCTCGCCGCCGGCTGAACCGCCGCTCTTTGCTCCTTGAACGTCGTGAGCATGGATCGCGCAGCCGGAGACAAGCAGCACCGCCGACAGAAGAGCCGCGAAGTATCCGAATAGGGTTTTCATCTAAATACCTCCGTGTGGGTTTCGTCCACTATACATGATGGACGTTTTCGAAGTTTTGCCAATTCACAAACGAATAACTAATCAGGTTGCTGTATGGAGATCCCGTGCCTTATCATCGTTTGTGTTGGTGTTTTATTAAAGCAACGGCTCAAAGAGTGCCGAACGGAGGGAAAATGAGATTTATTACGATAGCTATTATTACAGCGTTATACGTTCTGGCGGCAGACTTCGCGGTAGCGGAAACGGATCTCGAACGTGAGCGGGAGATCGCCGAGCAGGTGCCGCTTCAGGTCCAGCGCATACCGAGTGTCCACCCGACCGCCGATGAGCTTGCAAACCCGGAGCTGTACCGGCCGCATAACGACTGGGTGTACACGCCTCCGGCGGCGGACAGCCTTCCCCCTCCACCCGAGGACGCGGTCTTGAGGCCCGGTGAGTTCGCTGAGATGGACTCGACAATTATGGCGATCGTCAACTACGGGCCGGTCTACCTGACCATGTGGGCCGACATGATGGAGGCTTTCCAGCACGGCGGACATACCTATGTGATATTCAGCACCAATACCCTCAGCCTGCAAAACTCGATGACGAGTTTGTTCGACGGGCGAGGCATCGATCCGGAGAGCTACACCTACCTCGAATATCCCCTCGACAGCATCTGGATAAGGGATTACGGCCCCGAGTTCGGCTTACAGGAGGACGGCACCCGCTTCATTTTTGACGCGGATTATTCCTGGCGACCCAACGACGACGTGGTGCCCATCGCCATCGCCAACGACGACTGGATCAACGAGGACGGCTCTCCTATACCGTACTATTCAACCAAACATGAGCTCTCCGGCGGCAACATCATGTCCGACGGAAACGGAACCTGTTTCTTCTCTCACATCGTGTACGGGTACGAAAAGCCATCCGGCTGGTCCGACGCCGACGTCGACGACCTGATGCGCGACTACCTCGGCTGCGAGCAGATCATCATTCTCAACTCCATCTGCCTCGACGGCACCGGTCATATCGATCTGTACGCCAAGCTCTTGACGGAGACCTCCATCTTGTTGAGCGAGTACCCCTCGGATACATATTTTGACGGCACCGTCGATTCCGGCGAAAACTTCGGACACTGTGACGACCCTCGGTTCCCCAATGATTACCAGGACCAGGAGGACAACCTGGCGATCATCGAGGCCAGCACCAACCTGGATGGAGACCCCTGGCAGATCACCCGGCTCCCCATGTTGGAGCCGTTCCAGGACGGAGGATACTGGGTATATCGGTCGCACATGAACTCGCAAATCTTCAACGGTCACGTGGCCATGCCTTCCTACTACGCGCCGCAACCCGACGAGACCGCGGAGTATCTCCTGGATGTGGAGGAGGCAGCCATCGCAGCGTACGAGGCGGCGGCTCCGGGGATCGTCGTTCACCCCATCGATTCCGATCACATCATTCCGCTGGCGGGCGCCATGCACTGCATCTCCCACGAGATTCCGGCGCCCAAGCCGTGGGCGGGATGGCCCGGCCCCGTGGTGGATGCCGGAGTGGACAGCGGCCCCGACGCCGGTTCCGGCGGCGGCGACGACGGCTGCGGCTGCAACGCCCTGGGCGCCAAAAGCGCACCGGCCTCCCTCCTGTCGATTCTTCTGTAGAAAATTTCCATTTATTGGGGACCATCACGGATTCCGAGGGAATGTGTCTTGCTATTACATATTGAGATGGCTATTATGTACATATGGAAAAAGTTGCCATATCAGAGTTGCGAAATCGGTTGAGCGCCTATATCAAAAAGGTTCGAGCCGGGGAGGTAGTGGTCGTTTGGGATCGCAATCGGCCGGTGGCGCGATTGGAACGCGTGGCCGCCGATGAGGAGCCGGATGACCGATTGGCGAAACTTGAAGAAGACGGCCTGCTCCTCCGTGCATTGCAACCCGTTCCGATCGATATCTTGAAGTCGGTCCCTCCGAAATCCAGTGAAAGCGTGCTGGCGGCGCTGCTGGAAGAAAGACAACAAGACCGTTGAAGTTCTGGGACAGCTCGGCGATAGTTCCGCTGCTCGTCGCCGAGGCGAACCGCAATCGCCTCATCGCTCTTCTGGAGAGCGACCCGGTCATGCTTGTCTGGTGGGGTACGAGAGTGGAGTGCACCTCCGCCATCGCGCGAAGGGAGCGCGAGGGCCACCTCGGCACGGACGGCGCCACGAGCGCGTTGGAGCGTATGCGCGAGCTGGCCAAAAGCTGGCATGAGGTCCAACCCACAAACCAAATGCGTACTATTGCGGAGCGCCTGCTGAGGACCCATCCGTTGCGCGCTGCCGATTCTCAGCAGCTGGCCGCGGCGATAATCGCCTCTGGACGAGAGCCTGCCTTGTTGGAATTTGTGTGTCTTGATGAACGACTGATCACGGCGGCTCACCGCGAGGGCTTTTCAATATCGAGGCTTGAATTGTAACTTTGCAATAGGCGAACGAGCGCCGTGCAATCGGTAGAGGAGCACCCATAAATGCTCTATTTAACTACATATTCAGGCCCGGCCGGGTATGTTGTACCTGGACGTGCGAGTGATAAAGCCGCGTTTGTGAGCAATCTCAGTCCAGCTGGAGGTTGGTCAGCTTATCGGTGACGTCGTAGTCGTACTCGGGGTATTCGTACAAAGCCATGCGCGGTTCGGTCTCTCCCAATGAGTATCCCCAGAGGCTCTCGTACTCGTCCGGATCTTCTCCGATCGATGAGAGCTGATGCAGGTACTCGCTGATGGATTTGGATTCGATGATCAGCACCTTGCCCATCTTGTGGATAATAGGGCTGTGCGATCTCGTGGCGTCGTGGTCGAACTCCAGGATACGCCGCCCATAGCGGGTTATCCCGATGGCCCGATAGGTCAGGCTCTTGCCCACGCCCGGCAGATTGAGAACATTGCGATCGGTCGCCAGGAACGGAATATCGGCCTTGCCCCTGAGCCGCGCGATTCCCTGGAGAATATCTTCGGCGTTATCGGGCAGGTCGTTCAATGAAGCGAGCAGCTCGTCCGGAACGGCGCCGATCACCTTCTCTTCGAGCTGTTCCTGGACGGCCCGCGCGTTGGTCGCGAAGTTGTGGTTGTTCTCCATGTACCCCTTCACGGTGAACGTGTAGTAGGTGAGCACGCCGATGTCGTTGAGCACCTTTCTCAGGGCGATGGTATGGCCGCGCCTCGAAGAGGAGGTGGTGAAGACGTGCTGATTGGTGATCATCCAGCCGGCCTGCAGCAGGAGCGTGATCGCCTCCTTTGCCTCCGGCGTCACTTCCATTGGCGATTCGAAGTGGGTCTGTATGACGAACTGCCTCACGCCCAACACCGACGCCTTTTCCCGAAAGTCGCCGAGGATCCTCACCAGGGACGGTGTGATGCGTTGCGGCAGGTAGACGGGAAGTCTCGTGCCGAGTCGAACCCGCAACATTTCGGCGAATTTTTCTCCGTCCGGTCGCCCGGTGTTCGCATCGACCTTTCGCTTGATCATCTCGCAGATCGCGTTGAGGATCTTTTCGATGGTTTTGTCAGAGCTCATCAGCGCGTCGCCGCCGGTGACGAGGATATCGCGAAGCTGTGAATCGTTCTCGAAATACGCCATCAGCTTGACCAGCTTCTCTTTCCAGGGCTCCTTGGGCTTCAGTTTTTCGAGATCGAAGTTCAGGTGACCGCGCTGGAAATCGTACATGCGCTGACAGGACGAGCAGAGGCCGCCGCACGCGCGCCCCATCGTATCGGGAATCATGATGGCCACTTCCGGGTAGCGGCGGTGGATGGTGTTGTGGTAGGGCAAGAGCCAGCCGGCGGCGTTGGGTTTGCCGGGCTCCACTTTGTCTTCTTTTTCCCATCCGACGATATTGCCGAACTCGTCCACAAGCTTCTGGGAGTAAACGATATAGTCTCTGATGGCCAGGTCGGCGCCGACGGCGAAGTAGGGGACCCTGACGTGCAACAGCGAGAGGTAGTAGGGGTTCACGAAGAAGGGGATTTTGGCTTTTTCGGCTTCGTGGAGGACCTTCATGGTGTCGGGATCGAGCGAGTTTCCCAGCATCTCGTTGAGGGAATCGGCCGAACGAACGGCGAATTTCAGGTGAAAGAGATTATCTTTCCACCAATTGAGACAGCTCAGATATTTCTGCTCGTAGGACATTCCTGTGTCGAACTTGAACTTCCCGTGAACGATCTCGCCCTTGTCAATCTTGCTGATGATTATGTCGATGATGCGATCCCGGTTCTCTTCGCGCAGCTTGACGATACGCGGATCGAGCCCGGAAGGATATCGCGCCATCCACTCCATGACCTTTTCCCGTGTGGGCTGTCTTCGCTCTTCGGCCCCCGAAAGCTGGCGAAAGAGGTGGAGCATGTCCTCGAAGAAGAAGGGCTTCGCGCCGCCGGTGCCGTGAGTGACGGCGAGCCATATCAGCTTGATGGGATTGCTGACCGCCGCCTCCCCCCCCCTCAAGTTGAGATCTTCGAACTCGCGCCCCGCGTTGTCGGTGTAGTCGAGAATTCTTATGGCCGCGTAGTCACGCCAGGTGAGGGACTCGAAGATCTCGCGCCCGGCGGCCGCGCCCTTGTAGTATTCGACTGCGGCGGGGTTTTTTTTGAGGATTGTCATCACCCAGTTCTTTACGCCCACCAGCGCCTCGGTCTCGTTGCGGGCGTTTCGCATTATCTCCTCTAGTGTTCGGTTTTCCTGGAGCAACCGGACCAGGAGCTTGTGCGATTTTGTGTTGATCGCTATCGAGTCCAGAGTGTGGGAGCGCGTCGTTGTCATGGCGGCCTCCTTGTTTTTCATATTCTACTAGGCTAACGCCGCGTTCGCCAGAATGGGGCAATGATTGGGGCGAACGTTTCTTGCTTTTGAAGTACGTCCCCTTGGCCTGCTCAATACGACAACCTCATCTTGCGATAATATTAGTCGAGAAGAGAAACCAGGACCTGCACGAGAGCGTTGACTCGAACACTCCCCACAGAGCGGCAAGCACAGCTGTCGGTAGTAAGAGAATTCGAATCCGAGTCGGAATCACTATCGGAATCGGAATCCGAGTCTGAGTCTGAGTCGTCATCGGAATCGGAATCAGTATCGGCATCGGTATCGGAATCAGTGTCGGCATCGGTGTCTATATCCGTGTCGGTGTCTGTATCAGATCCGGTTTCGTCGCAGGTGGAGGGCTCGCCGGTACAATCCCGGCCGTCCTCAACCTCACAGATGTCGTCGTGCTATTTGAAAAGCTCGGCGACCTGCTCGTGGCGGTCGGAGATTTGATGTATCAGCCTGTCGAACTTCCTGATATTCAGGATGGCCCTGGTGATCAGGTAGGCGCCCAGGATGGCGAGCCCCCCGCTGAAGGCGACCAGGGGGACGAGCAGAGGGAGCACCTCGAACACATTGTAGTAGCGGGAAGTTGCAACCAGCACCGAGAGGACCGAGAGGGGCAGGGCGAACACGGCGATTCCGGTCCTGAGTGTGGCCAGGGACGTGCGCTTCTCCGCGAGCACCAATTGGGCCTGCTGGATGGCGACGAGCGTAGATGTGTCTGCGTGCTTGTTCATCGTTCGTCCTGATTGCCTCCTGTTCGCAATATAACGACGTTTTGGTGGTTTGTTACTTCTAAAAATAAGTGGCACCCCTGGAAGAGAATAGTGAAGTATTGCACTTGACATAACGGGTAAATAGTTAAGCCTGGAAATACCGGCCATCGGCCGCGATCTCGGGGAGAAATAATAAACCCGAAGGACTCAACCCGGTCCGGATGAAAGGAAAGGTCCAAGAGAATGAAAAGGTACTACTTTATTGCGTTGGTTTTTATGTTGGCTATTGGCTGCGAGGAGAATTTGCCCACCACCTCGGATCCGGACGCGGCGCCGGAAGTGAATGCGGAAGTGGTCGAGCCGGAAGCGGTGGGAACCAGGGCTGAAGGCGAGTGCCCCTGCAAGGACGGCAAATGCCCCGAGGGATGCTGCAAAGGCAAGGGCGAGTGTGGCTGCAAGAACATGGGCGAGTGCCCGCACAGGGGCGAATGCGGTTGCAAGGTCGAAGCCGAGTGCCCCTGCAAGGACGGTAAATGCCCCGAGGGATGCTGCAAAGGCAAGGGCGAGTGTGGCTGCAAGAACATGGGCGAGTGCCCGCACAAGGGCAAGTGCGGTTGCAAGGGCGAAGCCGCCGCCGCAGAACAACCCCCCCCATGAGTCCCCCCAAAATGAGTCTGGCACCCCTCTGGTAGCACCCCTCTGGTAATGAGTCTGCCCCGCCCCTGGAAATGGGTGCTCAAAGATGGAATAATCGCTTTTTAGGAGTAAGATTAGTAGTTGTCTATAAGGGAAAAACTGCAACGGAGGTAGGCAATGTGGAAACTGGTTATGGGCATTTATGTGACGATAGGCTTCGCGATCGTCGTTGCGGCCACCGAGGGCTTCCAACGTGACAGCGAGAGCGCACTCATGGGAGCATCCGTAGGTGTAATGATAGCAATAGCTGGGACCGGGGGATCGCTCATCAAGCGGCGCCGATTCTGGTGGTCGTTTCTGTTCGCGTCAATCTTCGCCCAGGCTTCCTTCGCGGGAATGTTCGTCTTCTTCGAGACGATATGGCGTTCTTTGTAGACCGAAGAACAGTCATGACTACTCGGTCATATCATTCTACGACCAATGCGCTGTGCAAGACCCCGGAGGGCAAGCTCGAGGTCGTCGTCACCTACCTCGAGATGAACCATCGCCCCAACCGTCCTTCAGCGCTGCATAGTGGCGAAAAGCTCGCGCTGATGCGGGTCGAGCGTCCGGTACCTTCCTTCTACCGCTACCTGTACAACACCGTGGGTGGTCCCTGGTTGTGGTACGAGCGCCGGCTCATGGACGACGACACCCTGTGTGAGATAGTCCACCACCACAAGGTAGAATTGTATGTGCTCTACGCCGGCGGCAATCCGGCGGGCTTCGTGGAGCTGGATTGTCGCGCTACCGAGGATATCGAGATCGTCCTTCTCGGTCTTCTGCCGGAATACATCGGCCGAGGCCTGGGACGCTATCTGCTCGACTGGGCGGTGGATAAGGCCTGGGACAAGGAACCCGAGCGTGTTTGGGTGCATAGCTGCAATCTAGATCGTCCCCAGGCAATCGCCGTCTATCAGCGCGCCGGCTTCGTATCCTACCGCCGGGAAACGACGATCATCACCGATCCGCGACTGCCGGGAGTCATGCCCGCAGGCCAGGAATTCCGCGACAGCTGACCAACGACCATTGATGGTGTTACAGCAACACGAATAGATCAGGACGAACTCAGTCGTCGTCGGCGATTTCGCGAAGCGGATTGGGATCCGGTGTGGGCCCCGGACCGTCTATCCGGGTGAGCTTGATATACTTGCCGTCCAGCTCCGACAGTGGTTCGTTCAGCCATCCTGCTGGGTTGTCCGGGTTGTACGCTTCCGGGATGACCTCCACGCCGACCCCACAGTTTCTGCCCGACTCCTTGGCAAGGTACAGGGCCTTGTCAGCCAGCTCGATGACAACCTCGTGGGGAAGCTCCGTCGGATGCTCCCGGTAGGAGGGAAGCACCGCCCACCCGACCGAGCAGGTGCGCCTGAATTTCCGGCCCTTCTCCGTCTCGAACGGCGTAGCCCCGATCAGATCCAGGACACGTTGGGTGACCATGTGCCCCTCTTCCCGATCGGTGTTGCGACAGACTATCAGAAACTCCTCACCACCCCAGCGCACCAACAAGTCCGACTGTCGGATGCTCAGCCCGAGTCGGCTCGCCGTCTCCACGAGCACCCTGTCGCCCGCCGGGTGACCGAGCACGTCGTTGACCTTCTTGAAAAAGTCAATATCCACCATGTAGAAAATCAGATCCCTGGTCCGATCGCAGGCATCCTCGCTGCGCGGGTCGTTCTTCCTGAGCACGTCTGAGACGTCACCGTCGATGACCGAGGAGAAGAATCGCCTGTTCCGTACCCTGGTCAGCGCGTCGGTGAAGCTCATCTCCCTGAGCTCCCGATTGGCCTCCGCCAGTTGAGCGCTACGCTCGGTAACGGCGGCTTCCAGACGGCGCCTGTCCCTGGCGAGCTTGCGCGTGCGGATCTCCAGGATCAAAAAGACGATGAGCACCACTATCACACCGCCCCCGAAGCGCACCCACCAGGACTCCCACCACGGGGACTCTATGACAAAGGAGAACACCGCGGACTTCTCGCTCCAGACGCCGTCGCCGTTCGCGCACATGACCTCAAACTTGTACTTGCCCATCGGCAACGCCGGATATCGAACCTCCCGCTGGTTCGTCTCGAAGTACTCCTGCTCCAACCCCACCAGCCGGTACCTGAACATCGTCCGGGCTGAATCCCTGAAAACAAGCCCCGAGTACTTGGCCACAAAGGTGTTGCTCGCGTACGGCACTCTGGGATTGTCCGAGCGAATCTGCTCGCGACCGCCCAGCATGGCCGAGGTGATGACCACGTTCGGAGGCAACCTCGGGCTCGTCTCCTCGGACGGCCGATAGTACGCCAGCCCCCTTCCCGTGCCGATGAACACAGAGCCGTCCGGCTCGGACCAGAGCCCCCCCTGGGAAATGTCATTCCAGATGAGGCCGTCACCGGTGTCGAAACTCCTGACCTCTCCGTCCGTTGAGATAACGGACAAACCGTCAGCGGTCCCCACCCAGACACGCCCGAGCACGTCGTGCTGCAACAGGAAAACCGTGTCCCCCGTGAGTCCGTCCTCCGATCCATATCGTCTCACCGCCGGGCCGTCCGCCTTCAACTCGAAGCGACTGATACCGACGGACTCGCGATAATCAATCCAGACCGTGGTGCCCGACTCGGCGGAGAGGTACTCCACACGGTTCGCCAACAGGCCATCTTTCTTCGTGAAATGCTCCCACCTCTCGCCGTCGAATCGCCCGAGACCGTTCTGCCCACCCGCCCATACCACGTCATCCTTTGAAACGGCGACCACCTCGGTGCATCCGATGATCTCGTCAGGGTAGGGAATGTCTTCGAACGTCAACTCCTCTTCACCGACCCGGATTTTCAGGAGGTACTGATTGCCACCAACCCAGAGGTCTCCCCCGGGCCCCATCACCATGTCGGTCGGCCCGCTGACAAATCGCTTCGGCAGGGTCACTATTTCGGGAGTGAGGGTCTCGAGGTCTATTCTCGTGATACCCAGGCGTCTCGACAGGATCCACATCTCACCGTAGTTGCCAAGAACCAGCTTCCAGACGCTATCGCCGAAGATCCCGTCCTCATTCGTCAGGACTTTCCATCTTGCCTCGTCCGGCAACCAGATTCCCACGCCCCGGTTGGTCCCCACCCAGAGCCTGCCCATGGGATCGCGGATGATTCCCCAGACGCCATCGTCCGGCAGGCCGTCAAGGGAAGTCCAGGCAGACCAGTTTCCACGCCCCGGGGACCAGCTCACGCCGGCACCGCCCAGACCGATCCAGAGGGAGCCCTCCCTGTCCTCGAGGACCGACCACACCGCGTTGACCCTGAGACCGTTTCTGGCGGAGAGCCGCTCCCATCCATCACCATCCTGCAGAAGCAACCCGATCCTGGTCGGTACGAGGATGTTCCCGGCGTGATCCAGGCTGGGCATCCCGTTCGGCGCAGCCTCAGCGATCTCCTCGCAGGCGGCCGAGAACCTCGGTGATTCAGGGTCCATCCGCAGGAGGTTGTTCCTGGTCCTCACCCAGACCGTGCCCTTTTTGTTGACCAGGATCGCGACAATGTCTTCGGGGGGCGCGTCCTCGAAGACATCGAACAATTCGACCTTTCCCGATTCGGGCCGCATCCACCCGACCTGGCTCCCGGCGGCGAACCACACGAGACCGTCCGGCGCCACATGAACCGCACGGATCGCCGACGACGGGATCCCCTCCTCATTCGCCCAGTTTCTCTTCACCTCACCGCTGGTGGGATCAACCAGCGCCAGACCGGTATTGGTGGCCAGATAGAACTGCCCCAGGCGATCGAAGGCCATGGGCTGCGGAATATCCAGGGTGATTCCCCCGATCTCTCCCTTATTGAAAGCAATGTTCAGTGACTCGAACCCGAGCCCGTCAAACCTGGCGACGTCTCCCTCAGCGACCACCCACACGTCTCCGTCGGGGTTTTCCAGGATCTGGTCCACGACCGCCCACGGAGCGCCGTCAGCCGCGGAGAACCGCTTCACATGCGCTCCGTCGTACCTGAACAGGCCGTCCTGGGTGCCTATCCAGATGAAGCCCACGCGGTCCTGGTGCATGGTGGTGGCGCCGCGGGTAGCAAGGCCCATGTCATCGCCGATGGGCTCGAATAGATAACGGGGGTTGTCGGGGATGGCGCCCGCGGTCGAAGCAAGGGGGGCCAGCAGTACGACGAAGAAAATCAGGCCCGCGGGGATTGTCCCCGTCAAAGCCGTCGACCGGTTGCCGCTGGGTTCCAACGGCCCAACATTTTCGCGGTGCTGTAGACCCATCGCGACATAATAACAGAAAAACGATTTCAGATGGCGGTTTCGGGACCGACGGTTACCGTGGTCTCGAACGGCGAGGTGCCCTGGTGGGTTGTGCCGATGGCGCCGACGACACCGGACGCGCTGTCCCCGCAACAGCCTCCGGCGCCGCCTGAAACGCTGATGGTGGCTGTGATGTTATCGTCCGAATCGTAGAACAGCTTCACCCGTCCACCGCCGCCTCCTCCGCCACCGTCATTTGCACCGCTGCCACCGGTTCCCCCAGCGCCGCCGGTCGCTGTTAGCGTCCCCGAGACTTCGATTCTGTCAGAGACCATGAGGATCCCGCCGCCGGCGCCTCCGCCCCCCGATCGTCCGCTCCCGCCGCCGATGTTTCCGCTCACTCCGATGGTACCCGAGACGCCGATTCGCGAGGCTTCCAGCCAGGCTGCGCCGCCACCGGTGCCACCGCTTGAGGAATCCGTCGCGCCGCCGCCGGACCCCATATCGATTCCAAGGCTGGTCTGGCTTCCGTTTGCGCTGCCGCCGGATCCCGGGGAATCGCCGGAATCGTAACCGCCTTGTCCGCCCGTTCCGCCATAGCCGCCGCCCCCACCGCCGGCCGAGCTGGAATAGCCGCCAGGCCCGGGGCCGTTCGCGCTCGTGTACCCCGTGCCATTGCCAAGAAGCGTACCGTCGACGATGATATTTCGCGCTGTTACCTGAAGCACCTGGCCCGCACCGATGTTGACTATGTGGCCCGCCTGCACCTCGAACCAGTCGTGGTTGTTGATTCCGGTCAGCGTTTCTCCGCCGGCGCTGATGAACGCATTGGGGAACATGGTTGCGAACGCAACCTGAGCGTCGGGCTCGCCGGCGTTTCCGTAGAACATGTACACGGTTGTGTCTGACCCGGCGGTGATGGTGGGGATCTTGACCCAGACGACACTTTCGTCGCCGTCGTTCCACGATTCAATGTAGTGATCCAGATTGAAGACCAACCCGGTGACGTCAGTGGAGAACCGAACGTCCTCGCCGTTTGGTTCTGCGTTCGAATGGTCGAAGGTTGAGTCCAAAAAGACTGGAATCTGATGATCCGTCAACGCGCTGGTCCCGACTGAGGTGATGGTGATGTCCCGGCGATAGCTCCAGTCGCTGTCTGAATCGGTGTCAGAATCGGTGTCCGTATCCGAATCCGTGTCGGAGTCCGTATCCGAATCCGTGTCCGAGTCCGGTCCACCGTCGGAATCGGAGTCACTGTCCGAATCGGAGTCGCTGTCTGTATCTGTGTCTAAATCGGAGCCGGGTTCGAACTCCGTGGTTGCACAGGACTGCGCTCCGAAGACAGACGCGAGCAAAACACCACAAAACGTGAGTGGAACCAAATATTTGGACATCAAGCACTCCCCAGGGTTGTCTTTCGAGAAACCCACTGCATTTCAATGACGAAGGTAAGAGACAAATCGCATTTTACCACTTTTTTTATTAGTTGTCGGAGGGGATGTAGATATCCGAAATCAATCGGAAAACTCCGGACTTTTTTTCCGGGATGGATCTATTGGGGAATGACCTCCACCGAGCTTATCGGCCCAAAACCATCATTTCCTCCTACCATATACACGTGAGCGTTTACCTTTTCAACTGCATAGTATGAACGGTTGTAAAAAACGACATTGCTGTCCAAAACAGCGCAAATCTCTCCTGAACCATCGCGCGGTTGCTGAATTTCCCGTCGTATGAAGTCGTTGTACGCCCGGTCCATCGGGAATATGGATATCCGAAACCAATTTTTAATGAGCCCTCCCCCCACCGTTCGGGAGAATAGCCACCGGCAAGTTGAACGAAGGACGAAAAATTCAATATAAGGGCTGTAAAAACAAGATCCGGCGTTAGAATTCCAGTTGAGGAAGGGGGCGGACGATTGAGCCCAAAGAAGCCGACAACTAGAAAAAAACTCAAGGTTCTCCTTGTCTTGTGTTTGATCGTGGGCATCGGCTGTGCGGTGTTGTACCGGCTTGTGATGCCGGGCGCGCTTTTCCTTTCACACTACATGGCGAAGGAGGATCATTCAGGAGAGCCGCCCATGGAAATCGACGAGAGATCATTCGTTGCAGGGGAAAGAGAGATTCCGATGAGGGTTTTCTCCTCGCGAGCCGATCGCCGAAAGACGCTGTTGGTCATCCACGGTGTCCACTGGAAAGGCTGCCGGGAGCCTCGCCTGATACACTTCGCCGAGAACCTGGCGAGGTTGGGGTACGCCGTCGTGACGCCCGATATCGAGGATCTGAGGAATTACGATCTCAAATCGAGAGCGGTGGATGATATCGAGCGCAGTGCGGCCTGGGTGTTGAACGAATCCGGGCTCGTGAAGGACGGCGAGCAGATAGGTCTTCTGGGAATCAGCTTCGGTGGCGGCCTCTGCCTCAGCGCCGCGAAACGGGCCGGACTCGCGGGCCGGGTGGCGTTCGTTTTTTCCTTCGGCGGGCACGGGGACATGAGCAGAACTCTCGATTACCTGGTGACGGGGAGGATGCCCGGTGGGGAGGAGCGCCCGGCTCATATCTACGGACAGGCGGTCGTCGTCAGACACTTCGCCTCCCTGTTCGTGCCGGCGGATCAGGTAGAGGACTTCCGCAAAGTTGTTTTCGAGTATCTGCGAGGTGAGAAGAAGACTGTGCGAAAAAGCCTCGGGAGCCTGGGCTCGGAGTCGCGGGTGATTGTCGAGCTGCTTCTGGAAAGGGACGGCGACGCTCTGGGAGCCATGCTCGTTTCGAAGAGGAGGGAGTTCACAACCGAGAAGGCCATGTCACCGGTCCTCGAAGATCCGCCGGATTGCCCGCTCTTTTTGCTGCACGGCGCGGCTGACAACGTCATCCCCCCGTCCGAGACCAGGCTCGTTCACCGGTGGGCGACCAAAGGGACTGAGTCGACCGCCCTCGTAAGCGAGTTGATAAAGCACGTGGACCTGGACGACGACGAAAGCTATCCGCCGCTTTGGGAGTACTGGAAGATGATCCGGTTCTGGACGAAGATGCTGCGGAGTTACTGATCCGCTTTCACGCAGGTGCGAGCGAATGCATCTTTTTGTTAGGATTTGACTTTTCGTGGACATTTAACGCATTATCATCCATGCATAATGCGAAAGGGTGTTTCGATAATGCATGGTTATGTTCATCGTTTCGTGGAAAAGGAGCTTGTACGAGCCCTCGCGCGATCGCCGGTTGTCGCGATCCTGGGCCCGCGACAGTGCGGCAAGTCAACGCTGGCCGGAGAATTCCTGACCGGGGTCGATTCGGTTCATCTCGATCTTCAGGATCGCGTCGATCTCAATAAACTGAACGAACCGGAACTGTTTTTCGAGCGACATCGCGGCAAGCTGGTTTGCCTGGACGAGATACAGCGGTTGCCTGACATCTTTTCTGTTTTGCGTTCGGAGATCGATCGTGAAAGACGACCTGGTCGTTTCCTGGTCCTCGGTTCGGCCTCTCGGGACTTGATCCGTCAATCGAACGAAACCCTCGCGGGGCGAATTGCCTACCTCGATCTCACACCTTTTCTTTTCTTTGAAATCGAGAAGGTGACCGATTGGCAGACACACTGGTTGCGCGGAGGATTCCCGGACAGCCTTCTGGCGGAGGATGAAGCGGACAGTTATGATTGGCGCCGGGATTTCATCCGGACATTCCTGGAGCGTGATATCCCAATGCTCGGATTTCCGATTCCGACGCCGACGATGGAACGCTTCTGGCGCCTTCTCGCCCATTATCATGGACAGACGGTGAATTACAGCAAACTCGCCGAGGCGTCGGAGATCTCCGTGCCCACGTTGAAGAAATATCTGGCGGTGCTCGAACAGACCTACATGGTCAGGTTGCTCGCGCCTTTCGAACAGAACCTGAAAAAGAGACTTGTCAAATCTCCCAAAGTGTATTTGCGCGATTGCGGGATCCTGCATGCGCTTCTCGGCATTGAAGATTTCGATCAACTGCTCGCGTATCCCTCGAACGGGGCGTCCTGGGAGGGATACTCGTTGGAGAACATCGTTGCCGCCATGCCGCGTCATCGTCCATCATATATTCGTACGTCAAACGGTGCCGAGATCGACCTTGTGATGGAACGCGGCGCGGAACGGGAGGTGTTCGAGTTCAAGCTCTCCAGATCACCGAAACCATCCCGTGGGTTTCACGAACTCATCAAGGAGGTCAGGCCCCAAAGATCATGGATTGTCGCCCCCGTGGATGAGCCTTATGAATACAGCACGGATGTCACGGTGATCGGTCCCGCCTATCTGGCTTCACAGGCTGTTTGGGACAGTGGTGACCATCGGTAGAATCCATGTAAGATGCACTCATGGCCGGAAGAAACAAATGTCAAGATCCAACGGTACACCCGGCCGGCGCTCAGGCCCTCGCCGACCACAATCGAGACAGTCGATCAATCCACTTCTCGTGCGAGATTTTCTTTTCTGCGAAAGAGTCCGGGGATGTCATCCACTAAAATCAAGTAAACCGCGGGGATCATGAAGAGGGTGAGAATTGTGCCCACGCCCAGGCCCCAGGCGATCGTGTTGGCCATGGGACTCCATGTGAGCGATGCGCCGCCGATGCCCAGCGCCATGGGAAGCAAACCCCCGATGGTGGTCAGAGAGGTGAGGAGGATCGGTCGAAGACGCAGGCGTCCGGCCCCGATGACAGCTTCCTTCGCCGGGACCCCCCTCGCTCTTTCATTGTTGACAAAAGACATGAGCACGATGGCGTCGTTCACCGCCACCCCGGCGAGGGCCACGATCCCGTAGAGGGTGATCAGCGAGAACGGATTACCGGATATCCACAGGCCGAAGATCGCTCCGATGAAGGCAAATGGAACGGTGAAGAAGATAACGAAGGGCTGTATGTACGATCTAAATTGGGTGCCGAGAATCGCGTACATGAGCAATATTCCGAAAAGAAAAAGCTGAACCAGTCCGGCAAAGGTGTTCTGGAACTCCTGGAATTCACCGGAGAAATCGAGCGTCACCGAGGGATATCGCCGCTTGATTTCCACGAACTTCTCCCTGATACCGTTGTTGACCTCCACGGAGTCCGGCCCGTCCGCCGCCAGGTTCGCGAACACGGTGATGGTGCGTTGGCCCTTGTAGCGTCTGATTTGCCCCCTGGAGTATTCCAGCCGGTACTCGGACACGTCGCCCAGGGAGATACTCGTTCCTGCGGGCGTCAGGAGCGGAAGACGCAGCAGGTCGGCGGGGCGTTCGAGGGCGCTCGCGTCGAGCCGAACCACCACGTCCAGCTCCTCGTCACCGTCGTAGATCTTGTCGGCCACCACCCCGTCGATGGCGTATCGTATGGCCATGCCCACCTGGGCCACGCTCAGCCCGTGGATTGCGGCCAGCTCCGGATCCACGTGGAAGCGCACTTCCTTCTTGCCCGGCTCGAAGTCGTTGCCGATCTCCATCACGCCGTCGAGGGAGGCCAGATAGTCCTCGAGTTCTTCGGAAGCGGATTCCAGGTGGTCGAAGTACTTCCCTTTCAGCTTGACCTCCACCGGTTTCCCCACCGGAGGTCCCTGGTTGATCTTGGCTATCTCGATGTTCGTCGGGCCGGAGATCTTGTCGAGCCGTCCGCGCAGATCGGTCATGATCTCGTCCGAGATGCGATTTCTTTCGTAGACGGGAACCAGGTCCAGCCAGATCTGCCCCACGCTCGTCCGGAAGATCCAGTCCGCGTCTGTCATTATCAGGCCGGCGGTGGCATGGATCGCTCGGATTTCGCTCTTCGGGAGCTTCTCGATCACCTTCTCGAACTCCTCGAGCGTTTTCGCCGTCGTGTCCAGGTTTGTGCCCACCGGCATGGTGACGCGAACCTGGAGGGTGTTGATCTCCTCTCCCTGGAACATCTTCACGCCCAGCAGGGGGATCATGGCTATCGCTCCGGTAAACACAACGAAGATCAATCCCAGGAAGAGGTAGCGAAACCGCATCACGAATCGAAGGCCGCTGGTGTAGGCATCGGTCAGGCTCACGAGCCATCCGGGGGTAGGGCGCGGCTCGGCGGCTCCACGTCCCGGCCATCCGGCGAAATGGGACGGCAGAATGAACAGGGCTTCGAAGAGGGATGCCGCCAGGGCCAGGCTCACGACTATGGGGACAATCCTCAACCACTTGCCCATGATGCCCGGCATGAGCATCAGGGGCAGGAAGGCGGCGATGGTGGTGGCGATGGCGGAGAAGACCGGGGAGGTCACCTCTTCGGTGCCGTCGATGGCGGCCTGTTTCCAGGATTTGCCCATCTGTCGGTGTCGGTAGCAGTTCTCGATGATGATGATGGCGTCGTCCACCACGATACCGAGCACCAGGACAAGGGCGAACAGGGAGCTCCCGTTGAAGGACTCGCCCATGTTGAACATGAAAATAAAACAGATGAGAAAGCTCATGGGTATGCCCATGGCGGCGAGAATGGCGTTTCTGAAACCGAGCACTACGAAGAGCACGATCAGAACGGTGACGAAACCGATCCAGGCATTTCGCACGAGCTTTGAGAGCACGTCGTTTACCTGTACGGAGGAATCCTGGGTAAAGGACACGTGGAGCTTGTCGCCGTGACTATCGGCGAAGGCTCCGGCGATTCGCTTGACCTCGTCCGTCACGTCGATGACGTTTGCGGTCGTCTGTTTGGTGATGGTGAGAGAGACCGCGGGTTCTTTGTTCAACCGGCTCCGGGTCCGTTCGTCCTCGAAATCCTCGCGGATCTCGGCCACGTCGCCCACTCGAACAGTCTGACCCAGAGTGGTGGTCCGGACGATGACCTTCTCGATGTCCGAGATCTTCCCGTACTCGCCCACTGTTCGGACGAAGAGCTCCTGGCGTCCGGCAGTCAGGCTCCCGGCGGGGATATCCAGCCCGTGGGCGCCGATGGCGGCCTGGATCTGCCGAATGGATAGCCCGTAACCCTCCAGCTTGACCGGATCCGCCTCCACCCACACCTCCCGGTCGCGCACACCCGTGAGCTGGACCTTGCCGATTCCGGGTATGTCCAGCAGTTCCTCCCGGAGGGTCTTGGAGTGCTCCATGAGTTTCTTTGTGGGCAGATCTCCGTGCAGGTGGGCGGAGATGATGGGCATCATGTCGGATGTGCTGAACGACTCGACCGTGGTGTCCAGCGCGTCTTCCGGAAGCCCCTGCACCTTGTCCACCTCGGTGCGCAGGTCCTGTAATCGCGTCCGGAACTCCTCGCTGGACATCTCCTTGAACTTGACGGAGATGAAGCAACTGCCCTCCGCCGACTGGGACGTGATGGTGTCTATACCTTCCACGTCCTGTATCTCGTCCTCGATGGGCTTGGTGATGAGCTTTTCTATCTCCTCGGGAGATATGCCGGGATAGGGCTTGATGATGAAGACCCACTGCATGTCGATCTCGGGGAACAGCTCTCGCGGGAGGCCGATCAGGGCCACCGTCCCGAGGCCCATCACGGCGAGCATCACCAGATTGACCAGCACCGGGTTGTTGACCGAGAGTCGCGCCAGGGAGAACCTATGGGGCGCCATCGACGTGCTCCGCTGCCTTCCCCGTGTTCGTCACTTCGATGGGCGAGCCGTCCTCGACCTCGTCGTATCCCACCACGATCACTTCGGCGCCCGTTGCTAAGCCGGCGGTCACGATCACGTCGTCCTCGATGCGAGGTCCCAGCTGCACCGCAATCTCTCTTGCGGTATCACCGTCGGCGACCATCACCGATGAGGCGTCACCCTTGGTGTGCACGACCTCCACGGGCACGACGAGAACGTTCTCGTGTATGGCGAGCTCGCAGACGGCGCGCACTATCTGCCCCGGGCGAAGGAGCCCTTCCGACCCGGAAGTGACTATCTCCACCGGGAAGGTCCTGGTCAGGCGATCCGCAGCCACGCCCAGCCTCGAGACCTCGGCGACGATGCGGGTCGCGGACTCGGGCTCGGAAAGAAAGACACGCTGACCGACCTCCAGGCGAGTGAGCTGTGAAGCAGTCACGTTCATCACCAGTTTCAGTTGATCGACGTTGACCAGACGCGCGAGAGGGATAGACGGCCCGACGGTCTGGCCCAAGTCGACCATCCGTTCTGCCAGCCGGCCTTTGAACGGGCATTTTACGGTGGTTTCCTTGAGGCTGCGCGCGGCGGCTTGCCGGGCAGCCTTTGCCAGTTCGAGCGAGGCCTGTGCTCCTTGAAGACCGCCCTGGGCCGAGTCGAGTTGCTGCTCCGTGGCGACATCCTGCGCCTTGAGGGCTTCCGTCCTCGACATGGTGCGGCCCGCCTGGTCCACCGCCACTTCAGTCTGTTTGACAGCCGCGCTGGCCTGGGCGAGGCCGATCCGATAGCCTTCCCGGTCGAGCTGGAGCAGGGTTTCTCCCTTCCTGCATTCGTCGCCGAGGGCCTTGTTGATCTTGATGATACGTCCGGCCACCTCGGAGGTGAGCACCACGTCGGTGTTTGCCTGGAGAACACCCGTGCGCTCAAGCTTCTCGGAGACGGTGCTCGGGGTGATGGTGATGGTTCGGACCGGATACCTGGTTCGTTGCACCTCGTGAACGAGATCGTCCGACCTCTCCGGGGCGCGGTTCAGATAGGTGATCGTCCCGCCGATACCGGCGACGGCCAATAAAACGATCGTTACGATTATTCCTGCTTTCATAACTATCCTAACAGATGGTTGCCATCATCTTCCCCCGCCACCGAGCTTCTTCTCTATCTTCGCCCACGAGTCCCTGAGGGTGATCGTTCGGTTGAAAACGGGTTTGTCATCTGTGGAATCGTACCTGTCCACGCAGAAGTACCCGAGCCGCTCGAACTGGAAGCGGCTTTCCGGCCTTGCTCCTCGAAGACTGGGCTCCGCGAGGCACCCGGTCAGGATCTCACGGGAGGAAGGGTTGATGTTCTCGACGAAGTCGTGTCCGTCCTCGACGTCGAGTGGGTTCCTGGTGTTGAACAGCCGGTCGTACAGGCGGATCTCGACCGTGACGGCAGTAGGCGCGCCGACCCAGTGCAGGGTACCCCTGACCTTGCGGCCGTCCGGTGATGTCCCCCCGCGCGATTCGGGATCCCAGGTGCATCGAAGCTCTGTTACCTCGCCATCGTCATTCTTGATAACCTCATTGCAGGTAACGAGGCAGGCGTATCGCAGGCGGACCTCCTTGCCGGGAGCCAGACGGTGCCACTTTTTGGGCGGATCCTCTCTGAAATCGTCGCGCTCCACGAAGATCTCGCGGCAAAACGGGAGCGCGCGAGTTCCTTTCTCCTCCTGATCGGGGAAGTACGGGGCGTCAAATTCTTCCTGCTCGCCCTTTGGGTAGTTCTCGATGACGACCTTGAGAGGATCGAGCACCGCCATCACGCGTGGGGAGGTTTCGTTGAGATCCTCGCGAACAGTATGCTCCAGCAAGGCCAGGTCGACCGTGTTGTCCCGCTTGGCCACGCCGACGCGATCGCAGAAGTTGCGAATAGAGGTCGCAGTGTAGCCCCTGCGACGAAAACCGGAGATCGTCGGCATCCGCGGGTCGTCCCAACCGTTGACGTGACCGGCCCGGACGAGATCCAGGAGCTTTCGCTTGCTCATCACCGTGTAGCTCAGGTTGAGACGGGCGAATTCGATCTGTTGTGGGTGGTACACTTCGAGCTGCTCGAGGAACCAGTCGTATAGCGGGCGGTGATTCTCGAACTCCAGAGTGCACAGGGAGTGGGTAATTCGCTCGATGGAATCTTCAAGTCCATGGGCCCAGTCGTACATCGGGTAGATGCACCACTCGTCGCCGGTGCGGTGATGGGAGGCGTGGCGGATCCTGTAGATGGCCGGATCCCGCATGTTCATGTTGGGCGACGCCATGTCGATCTTGGCGCGCAGAAGGTGCGCACCGTCTTCGAATTCGCCGTTCTTCATCCGGGAGAAGAGGTCGAGGTTTTCCTCCATTGAACGATCTCGGTACGGGCTGTTCCTTCCCGGACGTTTGTAGTCGCCGCGATACGCGGCAGTCTCTTCCGCGTTGAGGCTGTCCACGTAGGCCTTTCCGTCCTCTATTAGCTTGACCGCGTACTCGTGCATGGCCTTGAAATAATCCGATGCGAAGAACAGCCGATCTCCCCAGTCGAAACCAAGCCAGCTCACGTCTTCCTTGATGGACTCGACGTACTCCTTGTCCTCTTTGGTGGGATTGGTGTCGTCGAAACGAAGGTTGCACGTGCCGCCGTACTCCTTGGCGAGGCCGAAGCTCAGGCAGATCGCCTTGGCGTGGCCGATGTGGAGATAGCCGTTGGGTTCCGGTGGAAACCGCGTTGCGACGCGTCCGTCCCATTTGCCCGTCTCCAGATCCCGCTCGATGATCTCGACGATGAAGTTGGAGCGCGCCTGGGAGTTGTTGTTCGTTTCGCTCATGGCGTCTTGATCCTCAATTTGATTCTTTGCCGGAGCCCATCGCGGACTCCTTTTTTCTTGACAGGTTCCGGGGGCCGGGCCTTTTCCAGCAGGTCGGCCATCAGGTCCTTCATGTCCCCGGCCAGCCCGTGTTCTATTGCGATGAGGTCTTTCTTTTCGGCGGGGTCCTCCTTGAAATTGTAAAGCGACATCCGGCCGCCAATACTGTGCAGGACGTGATCCTTCAGGCGAACCGAGACGCGGCGCAGGGGATCCTTTCCCCGTGCGATGTCTTCGGGAAGGAACATCTGCTGCATTATCGGCCGGTTCAAGTCGGGCGCACCCTGGATGGATGGGAGCATACTGTCGCCGGATACATCGGCCTTCTTGATGCCCACCATGTTGAAGAAGGTCGGCGCGATATTCAGTGTGCTGGTGAGTCGATCGATTCTTCGTCCCTCCGAGTAGGGGCTCCACACTATCATCGGGACGTGGGTGACGGAAGTGGAGAGATCCCATCCGTGGTGGCCCCTTTTTTTGTGTTTCCAGTCGAACGATTCACCGTGATCGGCGGTCAGAAGCACCACGTGGGGGATATCGCCCATCCGTTCACTTATTCCGAGGAGCAGTCGATCCACGTGCTCGTCCAGAATCTGCAAGATTCTGTCATAGTGGTCCGTCTTGCGGCCCCCGGGGAAGGGATCGATTCCCTCGGGCAGGACGTACTTCCCGCCACCGTCGTGGGCGTCCGAGTAGTGCACCCACAGGAAGAACCTGCTCTTGCTTGCAAGATGATCGAGCCTCGCGAGAGCCGCGTCGGTGACATATGCACCGGTGCAGTGGCGAATCTTGTGCTCGGCGGCGCTGGTGTCCGTCTTCTGGAAACCGCTGTAAAGCCATCGAACGCGCTTGGAGAAGTAGAGGTCCGGGGCGATAGCTTCGGTCTCGTAACCGGCTTCCTGCAATACATGGGCAATGGTCCGGTTGGACCCGTGCCACGCTGCGGTGGCGCGCTTGGAGACTCTGCGCTTTATCTCGGTGCAGTACTTTCCGGTCATCATGGAAGGGAATGTGAGGCGCGTGGATGGACCCTCGCTGAAGGCCCAGTTGAAGACGGCGCCAGACTTGGCGTGAGCGGCCAACCTGGGCATGGTTTGCCTTTTGTAACCGTACATATCGAGATGCGGAGCGCCGACCGTGTCAATAGTAACGAGAATGAGCGGCATGTGTACGGCGGGAGGGGTTGAGGGATAGTCGAATCGGCCCTTTTTGACGGTCATGGAGAAGACCCTGTCCACGCCGCTGCAGTCCTGATCGATTCCATCGTTCGGGAGGTCGCGGGTCCCCGGGTGGATTGAGGGATCGTACGGGGCGCAGTCGCCCTGACCGAGGAAGTGCAAGGATCCGTCCGCGTCCCCGTCGAAAACGCTCGACGTGAGCTCATGGACGATGGACACGGGGCCGGTCGCCTGTGCCAGCACCGCGTTGGTACCCGTCATTGAAACAGGCAGGAAGCGCGCCGTCAGGATTCCGGCGATGAACATGAGGATACCCACGGTCTTCAGGATTCCGGATATCAGGCGTTTTTTTGGAATGCGGTTTTTGAGGGTGAACCAGGCGATGAGGGTTGCCGTCCAGCCGAGAAGGAGCGTGGGTGCGCGCCAGGGAACCGCGAAGCCGACGATGTCCCATGTGAGGATCACCGACAGAACCGCGATTGCGACCGTGATTGCGAACGCGATTGTCAGCGTGAGGCGAGGGGAGGACCGGATCCTCAAGATGGTGGCCATCAACGATCCGGTTCTGAGCCATATGGGCCACAGCAACGCCGAGACAAGCAGGCATCCCATCACCGCCGCAATGGACAGCAGGGCGCCGTAGAACGGCGTTTGAACGGTCACGACAAGCCACTCCACTGGAAACACGGAGATTCCAAAGGCCGCCGTGAGCCAAAGGACCGAAGCGAAGAATCTCGCCGCGAATCTCCTTCGAATCTCCGTATCCGGAGATCTCATATGCGCACGCACAGCCGACAGGCGTTGTCGCAAAATTTCGTCGATTTGCCGTGTACCTCCGATATATGCCGCCGCCAGACCGAGGGAAGCCGCCAGACCTATGTAGATGACCCCCATGACAGCGGCGGCGATGATCATCGAGGCGAGGAGAATAGTCAGCCCGAATCCCTGGCCCCAAAAATCGAAGACGAGGGACGCGCATTCCGCGATGAACAGGCATCCCATGAAGGGGAGGACCCATCGGGCGCCGCAGCGCAGGTTGTGCATGAAGGTTCGCAAGCTTTATTACTCCAAGACGATGCACTATTACCGCGTCGAGCGTTCACAGTCGAGTGATGTTTGTCCGCCAAAAATGATATAGTCATCCCAATAATATGGAGGTGAACGATGATGGGCAGAATATATTTATTTCTATTGTTGGTCGCAGCAACCACCGGCTGCTCGGCCGGCTCGCCGGGCATCGACGGTGGGACCGACGGTGGCGACACCGATGCTGATACCGACACGGATACCGACACAGATACTGATACCGATACTGACACAGATACCGACACGGACACTGACACGGATACGGACACAGATACCGGTCCGAACGAGTGCACTCTGGGGGAGTACAGCGGCGATTTCACGATCGGCACTCAATCGGATTTCGCAACTCTCGCGGGATACACATCGATCTCGGGAGACCTTACAATCGAGTGCCCTTCGTGCGCCGACCTGAGTGAGTTGATTTGCCTTACCTCGGTGGGCGGGTTCTTGTGGATCTCCGGCAATACCGCCCTTGCCGACCTTGACGGACTGAGTGGGATCACCTCGGTGGTTGGGGATTTGCGGATCCTTGGCAACGAAGTTCTTGCCAACGTGGGCGGCCTGAGCGGGATCACCTCGGTGGGCGGGTACCTGGCAATTATGAACAACGACGCTCTGCCGAACCTGGACGGTCTGAGCGCCGTCAACTCCCTGGGCGAGAACTTGAATATTTGGGACAACCTCGTTCTTCCCGACTGTGAGGCGTGCGACCTGCTGGACCAACTCGCCAGCACACCCACTTCGATATATGTCCAGGACAACCTCGACGACACATGCACGCCGGTCCCGGCTGGTTGTCCGTAGGTTGGCGGTAGCCGAGCGGAGCAGGACAAGCGTCCTTTAGGGACTCGGTCTTTTCATGGGCTAACGCTTGCCGCGTCTTTCTTTTATAATGTGCCTGGGGCCCGTGCGGGGCGTCGGCGATCCAGGGATATCTATGTGTCAACTGTCAGTGCCAGACCCTGATAACTGATAACTGATAACTGATTCATGGGCAGGAAACGACGGCTCGTCAATCCAGCGCGATGGCCGTGGAAGCACCTGAGACCAAGTTGCCGGCGAAGGTGTTGCCTCCGATGTGGAGGCCGTCAGCATCGTCGAACAGGTTGATTCCTATCGCCCTCAGATCGACACGCAGACTGACCAGGGATTCGGCCAACGAAGTCGCAATAACCAACGGAGTTTCATCCCAAAAAACGGCCACGCTCTTGTCGCCTCCCACGACCCGTACGCTCAGCGCGGATTCTGGTTGGCTGACGTTGTCTACTACCTGCACAGACCTTCCAGATGGCAGATCAGGGGGCGTCATCAATGAAACTCGGAGAGGCGAGGTGATAACTCGTAACAGTTCGTGCTGCCGTATCGCGACAATCGCATCGCAATCAACGAATCGGTTAGAGCCGAGGATAACGTCGGTCATGCTGCGTATTCCCAGTCCGTAGTCCTTAGAGGATCATGCCGTTGCACAAGTTCGGTGATATGCGGAGGAGAAAGGAACAGATCCGAGCCTGCGGGCGTCTTGAGCGACACGCCGGAGCCGATTGAGATGGTCCGCGCGTCCAGCAGCGAATGCTCCTCGTCAGACAGCCCGTACCACAGAGGATCCATGGCCTCGCGTAGTAAGTCGGCCAAGGGATCCCCTGCGTCGTCCAGCATCAGCATCTGACGCTCCAGTTCCAGATAGGCTCTCAATCGGTTGCTCGTCATGGCCATACCTGCACCCAGCTCTCGCGAGTGCTCGCAAGGTTTGTCTCGTACAGAGACAGCTCCACCAACTCGACCGGTTCGACAAAGGCGTGCTTAGTTGGCTTCGTTGCGTCGGGTCTAACAGTGAGGTCAGCCCGGGCGACGGAATATTCGTCGATGGAAAAAACGTGATCTTGATTCTTTCCAGACGAACCGCGCCCCATCCCCAAGGGACGACGATGGTTCGGCAAGTCCCACATACTCTCGGGTGCGACGGACAGGCCGCCGGTACCGGGAGCGACTTTGTTTTCTTGGTCGAGTACGACGTCCTTGTACGGTCCCCAACCCGTACACCGAGCGCACGGGCGCTACGTGCCACTTTCGGAAGTCCATCCATCTCAGGAGTCATGATTCGGAAAACCATAATATAGTATAGGCTTGCCCGAATCCGACACGCAAGCACGATCATGGCACCGTCCATCTCGGAGGCCCTACGCAGAGTCCCTGGACTTGGAGTCATCCAGATTACCCTTACTCCAATAACCCGCGAATATCTTCGGGCAGGGGAGACTCGATGGTGATCTCGCTGTCGGTGAAGGGGTGTACGAAGGAGAGGGAGAACGCGTGCAGGGCGTGGCGATTATGGCCTGCGCGTTGCTCGATGTCCGGGGTCAGTCCGCTCTCGATATACTCGAGAAAGAGGTTCTCGTCGGGGCCGTACATTTTGTCTCCCACTATGGGATACCCCACGTGGGCCAGGTGAGCCCGGATCTGGTGCTGCCGGCCGGTTCGGGGTTTGATCTCCAGCAACGCGCGATCGCCCGCGACCTTCAACGTGCGGTATTCGGTAAGAGCGGGGAGTGTGTGCGAGGGCCCGCAGGCCATCTTGACCCGGATTACCGAATCGGGATCGAAGCCCATGGCAACCTCGATGCGCCCCGAGGGTGGATCCATCACGCCGTCGACCACGGCCAGGTAGGTCTTCTTTACCTTTCGTTGCGCGAACATCTTCTTGACCAGGCGCTCCGACTCGGGACCCAGAGAGCACAGCAGAATTCCGGATGTCTCGACATCCAGTCGATGGGTGAGGATCGGTCTGTCCGGGCCGTAGCGCTCCTCCAACAGGGCCGTAAGCGTGTTCTTGAGGTAGCGGGCGGTGGGGTGTACCGGGAGCCCGGCGGGCTTGTCGACCGCCATGAGCCACTCGTCCTCATAGATCACACCGAAATGCAAAGGCGTGTCGGGTTCGTCCGGGGGAATCTTGTACACAGTGATCTTCTCGCCCTCGCGCAGGACACGGTTGGGCTTGACTTGCTTGCCATCTTCGTCGAAGGCGAATTTCTTGAGGATCCTCTGAACGCGGGTTCTCGAAAGCCGAGGGATCCTGTCGGCGATAAAGCGGTCCGCTCGCCATCCGGCGTACTCCCGGGCAACCCGAAAGGTGAGCTCCAGAAAACCCGGATCTATATGCGCTGGACGTTTCATCACGCCGGCAGGATAGCAAAATTCCACATCCATGCACATGCGTCGCCCGTACAGACAACGACTGCGGAAAATGATAGACTCCGGCTTTCTGAAGGAGGCGTAACTCGATGGCGAAACGTTCGACGGAAACGGATTTCATGAACTTGTTCGACCGGGCGACGGACTCGATTAAGGACGAGTACAGGGATCGGCGAGGGGTGATGTCGTTCACACAGTACCTGGCGGTGTTTTCGCAGCGGCCGCGCACGGCGTTGCGGGACGCCTCCCGATACCTGCTGGACGCAATGGATTACTTCGGATCGACGAAGACCTTGCATCCCTGGGGAGAGGTGACCCGTCACAAGATTTTCGACCTGGACTACGACGACGGCTCCAAGCGGTTGGTGGGGCAGGAAAAGGCGCAGTCCGCGGTGCACTCCGCCGTCGCTTCCCAGGTCAGGGACGGTGGTGTCAACCGGCTGCTTTTGATTCACGGGCCGAACGGCTCCGCCAAGTCCACGCTGGTCAACGGTTTGTTCAGCGGGATGGATCGATACTCCCGGCTCGAAGAAGGGGAGATGTTCCGTTTTCGATGGATCTTCCCCGCGCGCAAGACTTCCGCCGAGCGTATCGGTTTCAGTGCGCGTCTCGAACGGGACAATATCGACACGTTTGCGCACCTTGAAGACAACGAGATCGACGCCACTCTAGACTGCGAGTTTCGCGATCACCCGCTCCTCCTTGTCCCCAAGGCCGAGCGTCGAGTAATCATGGAGAAGTCCCTCGAGGATGCGGGCATTGGCGACTACAAGATCCCGGACCATTTCTTCAATGCGTCCCTGTGCCACAGGTGCAGGCAAATTGCCGACGCGTTGATGCGCACCCACCGGGGAGATATCAAGAGGGTGCTGGCACATGTGCAGGTGGAGCCCTGGGCTCTCTCGCGGCGTTACATGCGCGGCCTTGTCCAGTTGGGACCCCAGCAGTCCGTCGACGCCGGACAGCGCCAGGTCACGGCGGACCGGAGCCTGTCGGCACTCCCCCACGAGATGCAGAACATGACCCTGTTCGAGAGCTTCGGTCCTCTGGTCTTCGCGTCGGGAGGGATCCTGGAGTTAGAGGACATGCTCAAGCGGCCGCTGGATTCCTTCAAGTACCTGCTGGGCTCGATCGAGTCCGGCGAGGCGACCCTGGGACAGTCGATCCTCAGGCTGAACACGGTCTTGATTGCAACCACCAACGACGTGATGATCGAGGCGTTCAGAGAGCATCACGAGTACCCATCGTTCAGGGACAGGATCACGTTGATCCCGGTTCCCTACATGACGCGAATGAGTGACGAGCGGCAGATCTACGAGTTGCAGCTGGTCCCCCACGTCGGGCGTCACGTCGCTCCACACGCGGTGAGCGCGGCGGCCCACTGGTCCGTTCTCACCCGGTTGCACAAGCCCAACCCGGACGCCTACTCCGAGAGTCTCGCCCCGGTGATCAAGGAGCTGACGGCCGCGCAGAAGTGCGACCTGTACGATTCGGGTATCGTCCCCGAAAATCTTGACGACGAGGCCGCCGCCGAGCTACTCGACGTCGTCCCCGAGATACAGACGGAGGACGCCGACACCTGGCAATACGAGGGACGATACGGGGCCTCGCCCAGGCTCATTCGTCAGGTGCTGTTGACCGCCTCGTTGCGCGACGACTTCGAGTGTCTGTCTCCGTTCTCGGTCATCGAGGAGTTCGAGGCAGTCAGCGGTCGCACCAGGGAGTATGCCTTTTTGGAGATCGGTGAGCAGGAAGGCGGTTACCACGCCCATGTCGGCTTTCTGAAGATCGTGGAGGACAGGGTGCTCGATCTGATAGAGGCGGAGGTTCGAAGCGCGAGCGGGCTGGTCGATGAGCATCGCCACGAGGGGTTGCTGGAGAAGTACGTCAGCCACGTCAGTCAACACGTGAAGGGAGAAAAGATCCTCAACGTGACCATCGGTCAGGACGAGGATCCCGACGAGGGCATGATGAGCGCCGTGGAGGAAAGCCTCGGGATCGCGCCACAGGACAGGGAGGAGTATCGCAGGGGTGTGATCTCCAGGATCGCCGTGTGGGTGATCGAACACCCGGGTCAGAAGATGATGGTGGCGGCGGTCCTCCCCGGTCAACTGCAGCGTTTGCGAACAGCTTACTTCGACCGACACAGGGAAAAGGTCGCCCGGGTTGCGCGCCTCGCCATGCGCGTGATGGAAGGTGACGACGCGCACATGGGGGAGGAGGAGAAAACCGCCGGTAGAAAACTGCTGGACAGGATGATAGAAGACCACGGGTACTGCGAGTCGTGCGCCAGGGACGGCATCGGACGGCTTCTCGCCCGCCGGTTCGGAGATAACTGAGGATGTGGGAGAAATGAGCAAAGAGAAACTCGGCGAAGCAGGCGAGGATCTGACCCCGCTCGATCGTCTGGTGATGGTAGCCGACGCCATATTCGAGCGGGCCATCAAGCTCGACGGTATCAAGCTGGCCAGGAAGAACGACGAGGCGAGTCAGTCCATCGAGGAGACACGCGACGCCGCCTTCGGAGGGTGCATCCAGGTATGGAAGGTCATCTTGCTGCTCCTTCCCACGTCGGGGCTGGAACAGCCGATCCGCAAGGAGCTGGAGACGAGCGCGTACAAGGTGATCAGCCGCTGTTTTCACCGCCTCGACAACCTTGCGGCAGCGCGCAAATATATCATCAAGGGCATCGATGCGGGTTACCAGGACGGCTTCATCTCCCTGGGCGCCATCTGCCTGGACCTCGGGCTCCACGACGAGGCCGAATCAGCCTTCAAGACCGCCATCAAAAAGGAGGTGCAGGAAACCAGGGCCCATGCGGGGCTGGGCGAGCTGTACTTCGCCATGGGGACGGAGAGTCTGAAAACCGATCCCAAGCACAGCGACTTCTTTTCAATGGCGGAGGAGGAGTTCGTCATCGCCGGCAAGGAGCGTTTTACCGAGGGCTTCGATCGAGCCATGGACCTTTTTGAGGCCGTGGGCATGAAGGACAAGGCGATCTCGGTGGGCAAACGCGCGGCGATGTTCTACGGCGAGCACAAGGCAAATTACGGAGGCAAGTTGAGATCTCTCAACTCGAGGATACGCAAGCTCACCGGCGAAGGGCGACACGATCGCATCGTCGAAGGCGTCGGACGCAAGCTCGGAAAGGTGCTCGGAGGAAAGAGGAAAACCCATTAGGGTATCTCCGCTCCGGAGGAACCGGCAAGGTAAGTCAAAAAGGGCGCCCAAGACCGACCTCAACCGCTCTCGGGTGATGGTCGATGTTTCTAAGGGCAGCCTTCCGGAACGGGCGAGCAGCCGTCGTCGAGGTTATGGTGGGCCTCTACATATTCGGTTGTGATCTGGTCCAGCAGGTCGCAAACCTCGCAGTCGGGAAGAGAGTCGTTGTAGTAAATGATACAGCTCCCCCCCAACGAGGTGAGAGCGCTCAGACCGTCCAGGTTGGTGAGGACGGGGTTGAGGGCAATGTAAAACATGTCTTCGCCCACCGAGACCAGGGAACCAAGTCCGTCCATGTCGGTGAGTGCGTCGTTGTACATCATGTACAGGTGCCCATCCACCGAGGTGAGGGCGTTCAGTCCTTCCAGGTTTGTCAGGGTGGTGTGATAAAACTCCATGTCCCCCCCCACCGAGGTGAGGCAAAACAACTCGCTCAAGTCGGTGCACGAAGGGCAGTCGATTTTAAGGTTTCCCGAGATAGCGTTGTATCCAGCGAGGGTTGCAACGTCCGATTGTGTGTCGATCTCGAAATCCCCGCTGTACTCTCCGTGTGGGCAATTGGTGTCCGTGCCGGTATCGGTGTCCGTATCGGTGTCGGTATCTGTGTCCGTATCCGTATCGCCGTCAGTATCGGTATCGGTGTCTATGTCTGTATCTGAGTCGGTGTCTGTGTCCGAATCGGAGTCGCTGTCCGTGTCGGTCCCACCGTCTACGATAGGCAAAACGTGTGAGCAACCGCCGAACACCAGCACGGTCGCAAGCGCCATAAAAAAATACTTCATGTTCTCTCCCGGTCTGTCAGCAGCAACTAAACAAGTCCGCATCATAAGCTTTTAGAAATGTCCGCTTTTGTCATCATGCTGCCTTGGTTGATTTTCGCTTTCTCTTCGGCTTGTTGGTTTTGATCAGTTCTCCA
>SDBV01000345.1_pt1 | contig 65857 bp, 64 predicted proteins | sample 2277081 | NCBI WGS metagenome assembly SDBV01 (sample SAMN10402039, study PRJNA504765) | marine sediment metagenome | isolation source: marine sediment core GS10_PC15, 223 cmbsf | place: Arctic Ocean: Southern Knipovich Ridge | collected 2010
TTCTGCATGAAAAGAAAATCTCGAATATTCGCGAGATCATACCGCTGCTCGAAAAAGTGGCACAGGTTGGCGCTCCGCTTATAATAATCTCAGAAGATGTCGAAGGTGAAGCGCTTACGGCGTTGGTTATCAATCGTCTTCAAGGTGTGCTTAAGATATGTGCGGTTAAGGCTCCGGGCTTTGGCGATCGCAGAAAAGCTATGCTTCAGGATATCGGCACGCTTACGGGCGGGCAGGTCATTACCGAGGATCTTGGTATCAAGCTGGAAGCAGTTGAACTTTCACAATTGGGTAAAGCCAAGAAGATCGTCATTGGTAAGGAAAACACAACCATTATTGAAGGCGAAGGTAAGAAAAAGGACATCACCGCAAGGTGCGACCAGATCCGCGGCATGATCGAAAAGACTACGAGCGATTACGACCGTGAAAAACTTCAGGAAAGATTAGCCAAACTTACCGGCGGTGTTGCTGTTATCTTAGCCGGTGCCGCTACCGAGACCGAAATGAAGGAACGCAAGGATCTTCTCGACGATGCTCTTCACGCTACGAAGGCGGCGACCGAAGAGGGTATTATCCCGGGCGGCGGAGTTGTTTTCCTGCGTGCTATCGCAGAGGTTGAAAAAGCAAGGGCTAAGGCCAAAGGCGATGAGAAGATCGGTTTCGATATTCTGGCTGGGGCACTTGAGGCTCCTACGCGTCAGATCGTCGATAACGGCGGTGGCGAGGGTGAAGTTGTAGTTGCCCAGCTTCTGGAGAAAACCGGCAATACAGGTTATGATGCCAATACTTGTGAATTTGTCGATATGATCAAAGCTGGGATCATCGATCCTGCCAAGGTCGCAAGATGCGCATTGCAGAATGCAGCTTCGGTTGCCGGTTTGATGCTGACGACGAACGTTATTATCACGGACCTTAAAGACGATAAGGCAGAAGAAGCGACTCCGGGTGCGGTAATATAATCGCCGGATCTTAAGGAAAAGCAAATAGTATATGGCAAAGCGGGATTACTATGAAGTTTTAGGGGTTAAGCGCAATGCCTCCGCCGACGATATAAAGCGTGCGTATCGGCGGATGGCTATGAAGTTTCACCCCGATAAGAATCCCGACAACAAAGAGGCCGAGAATAAGTTCAAGGAATGCGCCGAAGCCTACGAGGTGTTGAGCGATTCCGACAAACGGAAACGCTACGACCAGTTCGGGCATGATGGCTTGCGGGGTGTCGGTATGCGCGATTACTCGCACATGAATGTCAACGATATCTTCAGCATGTTCAACATGGACGATATCTTCGGCGACTTTTTCGGTGGCGGCGGACGGAGAAAAACCGGTCGGCAAAGAGGCCCGTCGAGAGGCTATGACCTTGAGACAACGGTTGAGCTTACCCTGGAAGAGATATCCGGCGGAACGGAAAAGACGATCGAGTTTACACGTCAGGATAACTGTTTGCCTTGTTCGGGTACGGGTACGGCAAAAGGCAAGGGCCCGAGCCGTTGTCCGACTTGCGGCGGGAGCGGACAGGTTCAAGCGGCTGGGCTGGGCGGACTGTTCCAGATGGTCTCTACATGCACGCAGTGCCGCGGAGCCGGACAGGTGATAACCGACCCTTGCAAAAAATGTAAGGGAACCGGACGCATGGCAAAAAAACGAACCGTAAGCGTGAAGATACCGGCAGGTGTCCATGAAGGACAAGGCATACGTGTTACCAGCGAAGGCGAACCCGGACGCAACGGCGGTCCGCGGGGCGATCTGTACTGTTATGTACGGGTCAAGGCCCATCCATTCATGATGCGGGACGGTAACGATCTGGTCGCGACGGTGCCGATAAGCTTTACGCAGGCCTCTCTTGGAGCGATGATCGATGTGCCTACGCTTGATGGCACCAGGCAACTGAAGGTTCCGGCCGGTACCCAGCATGGGAGCCTTTTTCGGATCAAAGGGCAGGGCCTGCCGAACCTTAGAAGCGGACGCAGAGGGGACGAACTTGTACGCGTAGCCGTCGAAATACCGAGGAACCTTACGACCGCGCAACAGAACCTTTTGAGGGCATTTGCTGAAACCGAGGACAAAAACGTCATGCCGGAGAGTCGTGGGTTTTTCGATAAGATGAAGAAACATTTTGGTAATGATGAGACAAGCTAAGAACTTAAATATTTTGGTAAGTAAAAATGACAGGCAAAGAAACAAAAAAGAAAGAAGCTAACGAGAAAAAAAGCGATAAAGCTTTGACTGAGGTCGAAAAGCTTGCCCGGCAGATCGAGCAGTTGACCAAAGAAAAGGACGAGACGTTTGAGAAACTTCAGCGGATAAGCGCCGATTATGCCAATTATCAGAAGAGGACGCCAAAGCTTATTGCCGATTCTGTGGCCTATGATAAGAAAGCTATTATCCGTTCGCTGCTGCCTTCTTTTGATAACCTGGCTCTTGCACTGGCAAATGCCGGCGCTGCGACCGAAACCGAAGCCGGCGATAGTTTTGTCAAGGGCGTACAGCTCGTATATGATCACATGTTAGATGCTTTGAAGAATCATGGCGTCGAGCAGATCGAAGCTGCCGGCCAGCAGTTTGACCCGACACTTCATGAGGCAATGCTGCGGCGAACAGAGGAGGATAAGCCGGACAATGTCGTGCTGGAAGAGTTCCAGGTCGGGTTTAAACTTAACGGCCAGGTGATCAGGCCGAGCAAGGTCATCGTTAACATGATACCATCCGAGGACCAGTCGCAAGATCAAAAGTGCGATGAGGGTGAAAAGGAAAGTGACCAGACCGGTGAGGAAAACCAATAATGCCAACGTATGATTATCTGTGCAGCAAATGCAAACATATGTTCGAGAAGTTTCAGTCGATAATGGCCAATCCTCTGAAGAAATGCCCCGAGTGCAAGAAGATGTCCCTGCAGCGTCTTATCGGTACCGGCGCTGGTGTTATCTTTAAGGGGTCCGGGTTCTATGAAACGGACTACCGCAGCGAAAGCTACAAGCAGGGGCAAAAAGACGCCAAGCCAAAGACAGAGAGCAAGGACAAAAAAGATACTGCCGAAAAGCAAGCCAAGCCTGACTCCAAAAGCAAGGCAAAAAAAGACAAACCCAAATCAGAAAAAAACTCCTGACCCCTTTAATTTTCCTCAGCGATGTGAGGGTCCGCATGAAAATCCGGCAAGGCAGGCTTGATATTTGATGGATAACGTTTTTTCAGTTTATCTAGCTCGTCCTTAGTAACAGCAAACATACTGCAATGCTTGGCACCAACGGGCGTAGTCACTTCTATCTTCTTAAAGGTTTTAAAATCTTCCGTCTGCCATGCTTCAAGTGGACTGGAAAACGGATCACCATAGACATACCACACATCCTGACCGATAAGCTTTATGACTTCAGGGCCTTCGGTGGGCTTTGCTTCGTCCTTGAAAACAACTCTGCCAGGCTCACGCTTCCATAGACCATCGACAGGACGGTCAAGTTTGTCCAATACAAACAGTCGGTTGCCCATTTTATCTTTGACACCGCCGGGCTTATGGAATGCAACATACTTATCCTTATATATTATCAGCGTAAGATCAATGTCGTGTATGCCAAGATCATAATAAACGGCAGAGTCAGAAGGATCGATATTCTTCCAGTCCGCAGTCTTCAGATAATGAATTGCGTTATGCCCTTTATGTAAAGATGCCCAGTACACGTAAAACATCTTCTTTTTTTCATTAAAAGTAAATTCCGGTGCCCATGCCCTTTTCTTAGCCGGATCAACAACCTGAATTTCTCCGCCAGTCCAGTCGATCAGATCATCCGATTCCCAATGAAAAATACTCGGGTGATCCCAGCCCTTAGTGTGAACCATATGAAATTTCCCATTTGCACGCTGCACATAAGGGTCACGAAGCCTGGCCTTGGAATCAAACACTGCTTTGCCGGCATTAAGCTGTACCCAGTTCCGTGCATCACAGCTGTAAGCATAAAACAACTTCTCCTCAGGGCCGAAATACGCCATCAGATATGCGGAATACTTACTAGTTTGTTCTGCTGTTTTATTGTTCGCCTGCTCTACAACTTCGGCATTATGTATTTTCTGGTCGGAATATACCGTTGCTGCAATAAAACTAATGGATATGGCAACAAACGCACTAAACACTTTTTGAGACACCTAAAGGTCCTTTATTTTAACTGATATTATCCATGACCGCGGTTATTTAGTTGCGTCTGGCTTCATTGCCAGCCCATAGTTAATACCCCTCGCTTTTAGATGAGAAAATTGAAGGGGTCAGAAGCCTTTAAATTTCATAACCCCTTTAATTTCAGTTATTCTTCCAGATGTTTTGCTTTCATTTCCCGGCAGAATTTATAAAACTCATTTGCTTCTTCTGAATTGTCAAACGCTCTCAAAGGTATAATGTGCGCGCTTAGCTGCGTTACATAAAGAAGTATATGTGTTTTGGTTTTTACAATGCTCGATATGGCATTCCAATATGTTTCCGAATTGCCGTATTTCGTTTCCTCTGTCAACCCATGCTCATTAACACTGATGGTGTGTTCACATAAAAAAGTTTTGTTTGCCTTGGAAATCATGCATAAAATAGCAATGACGTAGGCAAGAAGGAAGATGACAACGAAAATCACAGCCGATACAAGCAAAAAAGACAGCAGGAATAACGGGACGGGTTTATGAATAGTCACGAGTATACCAAACGCGATAAAAAATGAAGCACTTGATACGATAGCTAAGAGGCCGGGTGAGCGCAAGTCGTGGGACCACATAAACGAAGCGAGATCTTTGAAAGAGATCTTATACGTTACATTTTTCATTTTTTCCTCAATTCAATTTTAGTTTATTTTACCAATTTCGCGATATCTTTAAAGTTTGGGTGTTTGGCATCTTTTAGCAGTTCAAAGAGGGCCATTTCGGTTGTGCTGAGTGAGGCTCCTTCGGCATTGAGTCTTTGCAGGGCAATGTCTTTGTTCTCCGGCCTGCGGGAGGAAACGGCGTCGGCGATCACATGGACGTCGAGGTCTTTGGCCACAAGGTCCATTGCGGTCTGATAGATGCAGATATGGGCTTCGATGCCGGTCAGGATCACCTGCGAGCGTTTAAGTTCTTTGACTCTGGCGGAGAAATTAGCGTCATCACAGCAACTGAAGGTGTACTTATCGATGGGATCCGTGCTTTCGAGGAGTTCGGCAAGCTGGCCGACGGTAGGGCCCAGGGCAGCGGGGACCTGCTGGCACCAGATTATCGGGATGCCGAGAATATTTGCGGCTTTTATCAGGATGGCGATGTTGGCAAAAAGGGTCTCCTTGTCGAACATGAGCTCGGCGAGTTTGCCCTGGACATCGACTACAACGAGTGCTGTTTTACTTATTTCAAGCATAGTGTTACGATTATAATAAATTCGGCTTGCAAAGTCACATAAAAACAATCACAGGCAAATCTTTTGTGTAAGTTCTTTGCAAACAACATGTTATACAAAACATAAGGCGGGGGGTTTTGCCTGCTTTTTTTGGGTCAACTTCACTTATGAGTCGTATATGCTATATAAGCAATGGCCAGCAGTAAGGTTTTTACTGGGGGGGTTGTAAGGGATATACTGTTTCTTATAAATGTTTTTTGCATTTAATATGTTTTCTGTTAGTATGGCGATATAGAAAAGTCATCAAGGTATAAATATCTGATTCCGGGGAAGATCGAATGAAACTTGGCTGGGCCAACCGAATCACAATTGTTCGCATAGCACTTATTGTTCCATTTGTATATTGTCTGATAAGTGCAAGCGGCGGCGATGGCAACGAGAATATGCGGTATGTTGCTACGGCGATCTTCTTTTTGATGTGCATCAGTGATATTGTTGACGGGCACCTGGCAAGATTGCACCATGATATTACGAAGTTGGGCGAGTTTCTCGATCCTCTTGCCGATAAGCTCTTGATGTTGTTCGCGTGCATATTATTGGCGATGCGGTCAACGGCAGTAGAGGGTTTCAGGCTTCCACCAATTGCAGCTATGGTTATCATCGGCAAGGATCTTGCAATTCTATGGAACGTGATAAGGTGTTACCGATCCTTGAAAATAATCCACGTCGATACGATCACGCTGGGAAAGATCGCAGCGGTTTTTCAATTATCAATGATCGGTTGTATTCTGATAGGCCCCGAAGTATCGCAAGTGTTCGTGTGGTGGGGCGATCTTGTGCATGTTCTGTTTTGGGCGGTACCTGTGATGGCAGTGATAGCAGCATACGTTAATATCCACAGGGGAACACGCTATGCAAGGGCATGTCTGCGCAAACGGCAAGAAGCAGCGATAAGCGAGAGCTGAAAATGCCGATTCAGAAAAACACAAAGAATTCGTCAGGTTTTCGATGGCAGCCGATATTGTTAGTGCTGTTATTGGTCACGATGATAATTGCCGTCAATGTGTTCGGTCTCGGCAGACATTTAGTACAATTGCAGGAGTGGATAAACGGTCTTGGACAATTGGGCTACGTTGTTTTCATACTTCTGCACATCGTCTCCATGATAGCGGTAACTCCCCGTTCTGTACTTTCGGTAGCAGCAGGGATGTTATTCGGTCCGGTGACGGCGATAATTTTAGTAAGCATTTCCTCTGTATCAGGGGCGTGCGTAACTTTCCTGATAGCGCGGTACTTAGCCAGAGATATGGTTCAGCGATGGTTTGTTCATCATCGGCGATTTGAGAAAATCTATGATCTTACCGCAAATCGCGGCGCGATAATGGTGGCGATGACAAGGCTTACGCCGTTTTTTCCGGCGACAGTTCTTAATTATGGTTTTGGCGTTACGAAGATAAGGTTTTCGACGTATTTTTTGTCTACCGTGGTGTGCATGATCCCCGGGACGCTGATGTACGTTCTCGGAGCCGATGTCGCCAGTAGAATGATCTCTGATATGGGAATTTCGGTGAGATCAGTGATCCTGCTGACAGTTGCGGTATTATTTTACGCGGGAGTTTTCTTCGTCGTGCGGAAACGCATCATGTGCATAAAATAATATCCATCAGATATTGTAACGATCCTCCAAAACATGCGAAATTTTCAGAATCCATATTAATTCCCTGATTTAGGTAATATCCCTCTTATGTTTGGCCGAAATAACAGAGATTGGTAGGAATAGTTTTGTTCCGATAATATATTATCATAGCAAGCGTAACGCGGTCCTTGAAAAAGAGGCCGCTACAAAGGCAAAATAGCTGTGTTTTTGGCATGATATTCAGGTTAAAATGAGCGTAAATGATTTTAGTTCAATAAGAGTTAACGGTAGTTTACCGGACCCGGGAAAGATCAACGTCGACGAGGTGGTCATTGACCTGTGGGTGCCGTACGTTGACTCTGTGACATCGGCACTGCCTAAACTTGAGCGAATGGCCCTTGCGTACGAAGCCGGTAAAAATCTGGAAGAAAATGCGGCGAGTATCCGCAGGGTACTGCATTCGATAAAAGGCGAAGCAGGTATGTGCGGCGTAATGGATGTTTATAAGCTGTGTCACGAGGCGGAATTCGCTTTTGAGGAGCTCGAGGATCATCGCCAAGCCGGAGATATGATTCTGAAAGTTAAGGACTGGATCGAGACAGCTGTTAAATATGTCTCCGATAACGGGTTGTGGAGGCATGACAATAAGAGTAAGGAGTTAAGCGGCAAAGTAAACTGTGACACTGCCAGTAACACGGACATAGTACAAAGGCAAGAAAAACGGATGTCAACAAAGGACAGAAGAGTGGGCCAGAGGGCGGACGGTTCGAAAATACGAACGCTTGTAATTGAAGACAGTGAAGTCTGCAGCAAGATGATCGGGATACTGCTTAAAGATTATTGCGAATGTCACTTCGCATATGATGGTCGGGAAGGTTTTGAAATGTTTGAAGAGGCGATCCTTACGGAGACACCTTTTCAGTTAATTGCGCTTGATATTCAGATGCCGAAGATGGACGGACATGAAACACTTCAAGCCATCCGTCAATGCGAGAGCAAAAACGGCGTATACGGACTTGACGGTGTTAAGATCATAATGACAACGTCGCAGGAAGAGTCCAAAGATGTGTTCAAGGCTTTTCGCGGAGGATGCGAAGCCTATGTGATCAAACCGGTGGGCGATAGGCTGCTTAAAGAGATGAGCAAACTCGGACTCCTGAAAGTACAGAAGCAGTATTCGATAGCCTGATACCCTAATCGGGCCATATCTTTTTTGAATTCTTTTCGATAGTGCAATAGTGTATAATCGTTGTCTATGGGTCTGAGCAAATCTATCAAATGTAAGGCTTTGGAACTGGGTTTCGATCTTGTTGGTATAACCGGTGCCGGACAGATCGATCACGATCAGGTCGAAAGATTTTCCGAGTGGATCGAAGCCGGCTTTTGCGGGCAAATGGACTATATGCGGAGAAATTGCGATAAACGTATGGAGCCGGCAAAGCTTATGGATGGGGCGAGGTCGGTGATATGTGTCGGGTTGAATTGCAGGCCTCCTGAGGATACGCAGAAAAGTGAAGAGACCCGCGCAGGGCGTTTCGGCAGGGTTGCTAATTTTGCATTGTATGAGGATTACCATGAATTTATTAAAAAACGGTTGCGCCAGCTTGCGGGGTTTATAACCGAACAGATCGATGGCGAGTGGCGGTTTAAGATATGTGTCGATTCGGTACCTTTGGCTGAGCGGGCGATTGCCCAGCGGGCGGGGTTGGGGTTTATCGGTAAGAATCATACGCTTATACATCCCGGGATAGGCTCGCAGATATTGCTGGGGGAGATCGTTAGCGATATTGAATTGGAGGCGGACAAACCAATTGCCGGCGAATGTGCCGGGTGTGAAAAGTGTATTCGCGCATGCCCTACGGGAGCGCTTCGCAGGGATGGCAGATTTGACGCAAGCAGGTGCATCAGTTACCTTACGATAGAACATAAGGATGATATTGACGATGAGCTTGCAGGTAAGATCGGTGACCGCATTTTTGGCTGTGATGAGTGCGTGAAGGTTTGCCCGTATGACCTGCCGTGTAACTCGAAAGAGAGGGCGAATAAGGAATTTAAGTTTTACCCTGACCGGCGACGTTTGGACTTGGAGGAGATTTCCGGCTGGGAGGATGATGATTTCGAGGAGTTCTTCGCCGACTCAATCATAAAGCGAACCGGCCTGAAGAGGCTAAAACGCAACGCAAAAATATGCCTGAAAAACCATTTGGACTATAAATAAGGGCAGGTTAATGGAGAAGATTATATATAAGAACCGTATCAATCGAAGAAGTTTCATGAAATTATCCGGGGCCTTTACGGCAACATTGGCACTAAACAGTTGTCGGAGTCCGAAGCTATTTACCGGCGAGCAGCAAGGGCGTCCCAATATTTTGTTTATCTTTGCCGACGATCAAACATTTGAAGCAATTCATGCGTTTGGGAGCAAGGTTCAAACCCCGAATCTTGATAAACTGGTTCAAAAGGGCGTTACTTTTACGCATGCGTACAACCAGGGGGCATGGCATGGAGCAGTTTGTGTGGCAAGTAGAACCATGCTGAATACCGGACGGTTCCTGTGGAATGCCAAAGGCATTGAAAAGAAACTCGACGACGAAAAAACGGCTGGCAGATTCTGGTCACAATACATGAAACAAGCCAGCTATGACACATACTTCAGTGGCAAGTGGCATGTCGAAGCAAATGTCAATGAACTATTTGATGTTGTCAGCAATGTGCGGCCAGGTATGCCCCAAACAGTTTCCCATGCATATAACCGCCCTCATGAAGGCAAGCCAGACGCATGGAAACCCTGGGATAAGTCCCTCGGCGGATTCTGGCAGGGCGGCAGACACTGGAGTGAGGTGCTGGGTGATGACGGGGTCAAGTTCATCAATCAAGCAGCCCAAAAAGACAATCCGTTCTTTATGTATCTGGCCTTTAATGCTCCACATGACCCAAGGCAGTCGCCCAAAGAATATGTAGATAAATACCCGCTTGACAAGGTGAAAGTGCCGGAAAACTTTTTGCCGGAATATCCTTACAAGGACGAAATGGGCTGTCCTGAAACATTAAGGGATGAGGCACTGGCCCCATTTCCCCGCACCAAGTATGCGGTTAAGGTACATCGACAGGAGTACTATGCGCTGATCACTCATATGGATGAGCAGGTGGGAAGGATTCTGGATACACTTAAAAAGCGAGGTTTGGACAAGAACACCTATGTCTTTTTCACGGCTGATCATGGACTGGCAGTGGGTCACCACGGACTCTTGGGTAAACAGAATATGTACGATCACAGTATGCGCGTGCCGCTAATGGTAGCCGGCCCGGGGATCAAATCCGGTAAGATCGACTCACCGGTGTACCTGCAGGATATCATGCCGACCACATTGGAATTGGCAGGGGCGCATATTCCGACGCAGGTACAGTTCAAGAGTTTGCTGCCAGTTATGCAGGATCATAACAGTAACCCCTATGACGCCATTTATGGCGGATATATGAACTTGCAGCGAATGGTCATTGAAAATAACTACAAGATGATCCTGTATCCTGAGATCAAAAAGGTTCGACTGTATGATCTTAAAAAAGATCCAAATGAGATGATCGACCTGGGCGAGGACAAGAAATATAACGCCATCAGGACAAAGTTATTTGCTGTCCTACAGGCACTTCAGAAAGAGACTGGCGATCCACTGGACCTTAAAGCTGTTTACCCCAATTTATGGAATAACTCCAGCCGACTTGCGCAAAAACGCTTCGAAAACGATGGCTGAATAACCATTTGGACCTTAAATAAGGGAGGAGAGGATATCTTTTTGAGTTTTTTTTATGATTTTTGCTCCTGCAACGACTTATATATAGCTCGAATGGTTTTTTGAATTACATAGGAGATAGATAATGTCGTATGGTGATAACATTTTGTTAGAACGTTTTGTGCGGGCAGGCGATGCCGGGGCTTTTTCGGAGTTGGTCCAGGTTCATGCCGGTCTGGTTTATGGGACATGCCTGAGAGTACTGACGGATCATAACAGGGCCGCTGACGCCACACAGGAGACATTTTTTCAATTGCTCAAGCAAGCCGAAGATATTACCGGTTCGGTATCGGCTTGGCTGCATCGGGTGGCGACGAACAAGGCGATAGATATGATCCGCAGGGACTCTTCCCGTAAACGCAGAGAGGTTCAATATGTATCGGAAAAAGCGATAGACAGCAACAACTGGCAGGAGATATCGCCTTATGTCGATGAAGCCCTGATCGAACTTGATGCGGATATCCGCCATGTACTGACCGAGCATTTTCTTTCGGGCAGGTCGATGACCGCAATCGCGGCAAGCCTCGGGGTTTCACAGCCGACAGTATCAACGAAGATCAAGAGCGGGCTGGCCCAGCTTCGCGGCATATTCCGCAGGCGCGGATTGCTTGTCGCGGCAGCGGTGCTCAAGGTGATGCTGATCGAAAATACCGCTCAGGCGGCACCTGCGGCGGTGCTAAACGAACTGGGCAAGATGGCAATTGTTTCGGGAGCCTCAGCGGCGGCTACATCTACGGCATCTGCGGGCGCAGCGGCAGCAGGCGGCGTAAAAGCTGCCGCAGGAGCAGTGCTTACCGCAGTCAAAGCCAACGTGGTAACAGGCGTCGCTATCGCTGCCATAAGCACCGGCGTGATAGTTACATACGACCATGTCCTGAAACGAGCTGACAGAGCAGAGCCTTCGGCCGCATCAACTCAGCAAAGCGGTTCAGGTACGGCAAGTAGTTCAAGGGCAGCATCTTCTGAGGACGAGCAATGGGACGGTTTCTGGGAAGAAGTAGAAGCAGAGGAGACCGCTACGGGATCATCGACCGTGGTGGAAGGAGATGACTTTACGACGCAAGCCCAGGATACGGAGAAGTCCAACCGGACAAGCGAAGATGGATCTGACACATGGCAGGAAGCGGCGCCGGCAGCAGTGACAGCCATGGCGGGCGCCTCAGCTTCAGCAGCGGATGACCCCAATGACAACACCGAAGAAGAAGCCGGTACCATACAAGGTGGCGGAGGTTATGGTGGAATGGGCGGTGGTGGATTTGGCGGCGGTAGAAGCAGACGTACCCGCAGCAGAAGATCCGAATGATAACAGGCTACAAAGATGAATAGAATTCAGCGAATCACAATTGCTTGTGCATTGTTGGCTGCGCTATCGGTATGCGCATACGGGCAAGGGGGAAAGGTTCTGCATTTTCCGGCGGACCGATCCGTAGGGAAGATATATATTCAGGATGCTGACTTTCGAAGAGAAATAAAGAGTTTTTTCTATTGGACAGACGATGGCGAAAAATGGGAATATTACTGCCCGGCCAAGGGCAGCGTTCGTATTCCAGCGGGTAAGGTGGTTAAGTTAATTACAAATTGGAATCGTAAACCTGAACCGGAGGATCTGTCGAAGCTGAAACCTGACGACCTTTATTCATTGGTCGTGCAATGCGGGATGGACAAGAGATTAAGAGCAGGTGACAGCTATATAGAGTCTGTGGGGCGTCTTACCGGTTTGAAAGCGCTTGATATTGATGATTCAAATGTTACGAGCCGGGGGTTATTTAAGATACGCAAGCTGGAGGGACTTGAGCGGCTTTCGTTAGGCGAGAGGATCTCTAATTCGGGGATGCGTGTAGTCGTGAGTTTTAAGTCGCTAAAGGGATTGTATCTTAAGGCATGCAGGATAACGGATATCGGGCTGGCGAAGATCTGTGAAAATTTATCGCTTGAGGAGCTTGCATTATCCGGTAAAAAGCTCAGTGATGAAGGACTTGCTCATCTGGCTAAGATAGGGACACTGAAGTATTTGATGCTTAGCGGTAACAACTTCACCGATGAGGGGGTGGCGCATTTGAAGAATGTGAAGTCACTGAAAATACTTAATGGTATGGGCTTAAATAATATAACAGATGCGGGAGTCAAGCATCTTTCCGAGCATCCGGGTTTGGAAAGGATAAGCTTTTCCAAGAGCGAAAATATCACAAATGAAGGCGCCAGACATCTGAGCCAGATGCGTTCGCTGAAGATGCTGGATGTAACTCATAGCAAGATAGACGACATTGGCATTGGTTATTTGAGCCAGTGTAAGGCGATGGAACAAATCGTACTTCCCACAACAGGGATAACTGACGTTGGATTGAAGCATCTATCGACAATTGACGGACTCAAGGTGCTTGGAATCTCAAGGCCTTGGTATGTAGATCCGAAGATGGATGTCGATCACTATACAGACGAGGGGCTAAAAGATATTGGAAAGCTTGTCGAGTTGGAAGAATTAAAAATCGGCGGGATCGGCGTAACCGATGCCGGTATGGAGCATATCGCAAAGTTAAGAAAGCTTAAAAAATTGATGTTGTTTGGGTGCCTGATTACAGATAAGGGGCTTGAAAAACTTACAACACTGAAATCTCTTGACGATCTATATGTCCATAAATCAAAGATCACCATGTCGGGGCTTAAATCTCTTAATGAACTGACTAATATGAAGAGGCTCAATCTCAAACCTGTCATACAGGACCATTCTGTCATGGATCTTTCCGGCCTGAAGAACCTGGAATACCTTACAATAGGTACTCCGAGTAGATCCAAGGATCTTTTGACAGATGCCGATCTGGCCTGTCTTGCCAAGCTTAAAAAACTTAAATGGTTTCAGATCAGTTGTATCAGATCAAGAAACGAAATGGATATAAGCGGCGAGGGACTAAAGCACCTTGCCGGGCTTCCAGATATTGACCGGCTTTGTCTCGGCGGACCTAATCTGAAGGACGAGGATTTTCGGCATTTTTCAAACATGAAAAAACTTACCGTTCTGAGCGTTTATGGCGGCGGCCTCACTGACGCTTGCCTGAAACATCTGGAAACTGTACCACAACTCAGCAATCTAAATATCTACATGGAAAATGACATCACCGATGAGGCCCTGGGACGCTTGCAGGCGAAGTTGCCGAATCTTAGCTCGATCCGGATACACAGAGATGAAAATAAAAGCAAAAAGAATTAAGCGTATTACGGTGCGAGGAAGATGTCGTTTTCGTCACAGGGTAGTTCTCGGCCGAGGTAGGTGTCTTTGCCCCTGACGGTGAAGATATCGTCGTTGAGAACTATGCGGTTGTTGTTAAACAGTGCGCTTCCGCCGCTGAACAGGACGTTCTGGCCGCGGCCCTTATGGTTTGTACTCATCATGCTTCGCAGCTTTCTTGTGAGCATGATCTTTGTGAATTCATCCTTTGAAGTTGAATTTGCACTGGCATTAATGTTTTCAAAGATGGGGTTCAAATCAGCCATGAAGGCCGTAAGCCGCCCTGATCTTTGTCGTTTGACGGCCTCATCGCACATCACCATTAAACTGTAATTTACGTTGTTCCTTGAAGGGAAATCATTAAGGGCAGTAATCTCCTCGGCGGTGATGTCAAGCGGTTTCGATCCATCTCTTGCCGGACACGCAAATTCCGACCCTTTCAGATAATCGTTCTTTACCAGCAGCCAGATATGCCGTGTGTTTGACTGGTTCGGTTTGCCCTGGTCGCCGACTTTCCACCATGGGTCACCGGCTTTGATCGATACGGAGGGCAGGAGACCATTGTTGCCGGCGGTATACGCGCCCATCGCACTGCCTACCTGCATGAGATTGGCGGTGCATTTTTGTTTCCATGAGTTCTGCCGCATATTTGAAACGGCGGGGTAACCCAAAAATACCACCAAAGCCAGCATTGCGGCCATGGCGGCGGTGTTGGTCATGCTTTTCCAGAAGGTTCGCTGGGTGGTAGCTTTTGCGGATACAGGATTGTCAGCAGATTGCTCGTTTAGAAGGTTTTCTAAATACTGCTGGGCCTGCGTCCCGGCGGCTGCGTGTTTGAGTCTTGTGATCGTAAGCTCTGCGAGGTTATCAGGACAAGGTTCGTACTTGATATGATCGAGAGTTGTAAGAGTATCCTCAAGATCAGCGTATAGCTGAGAGGCCTCGGGGTGGTCAGCGATCAAATCTCGCCCGCGGTTAATATGCTCATCGGTTCCGCATCTGAAATAAAAATCCAAGATTACTTCTTTGTCTTCTTTGCTTAGATTGCTCATAATTCCTCATCGCCCAAATTAGCTGCCTTCCATTTTTTTGTAAAGTGCGCCACCGCCGTGTGCAAGCGACTCTTAACCGTTCCGATTGGTATACTGAGTATCTCTGCCATATGTTTGTAAGAAAATTGTTCAAAATACGCTAAAATTAAAATTCCTCTAAGATTTTCCGGCATATTCGCTACAATCTGCCTTACTTTTTCGGCGGTTTCTGTGGTTGAGGCTTCCTGGTCCGGTGTTACATCGTAGGAAGAAAGGAGATTGAATACGTCGCTAACGGACACATCGCTCGTATCGGCTATGGCTCCTATGCTCATGGATGAGTGTCTCTGCATCTTTCGCAGTGCGTCCTTGGCCTTGTTCGCGGCGATCGTAAAGAGCCATGGTCGCAAAGGACGAGAGAGGTCAAATTTATCTTTGCTGGTGTAGAGCTGTAAAAACGTTTCCTGAAAGACGTCCTCAACGAGGTCCTGACGGTTTAGAAACCGCCTCAAAAATGCATAAAGGGGGTTTTTGTAGCGATCTACTATCTCACGGAAGGCGTCTTCATCGCCCTGGATGTATTGCCGAAGCAACTCAGCATCAGAATATTCAGTAGGTGAGTCCATTTCAAGCCCCAATGAAGCCTAATTGCTATCTTTCACAATTTCTATTGTAACTCAATCAGCCAGGATTTGTAAGTAAAAATATTTTATTCGGCGTCATCTTCAACAACCGTTTTAATAACTGTCGCCGACTCGATCGTCACGGTATCGACGGGAACATCGTCAAATCCATCTTGGGTACCTGTTTTTACCGCGGCAATGGCATCAAGGGTTTCCAATCCTTCGACGATCTTGCCGAATACGGCATAACCGGGGTTGTCCGGGCCGGTATAATTCAGGGAGTCGTTGTCGCTGTGGTTGACGAAAAACTGGGCTGTTGCGCTGTCCGGGTCATTGGTGCGGGCCATTGCGATCGTGCCGCAGTCGTTCTTTAAGCCGTTTGAAGCCTCATTCTTGATCGTGTCGCGTGTTTTTTTCTGCGACATATCCGGGTTGAATCCTCCGCCCTGCACCATGAAACCCTCGATGACACGGTGAAAAATAGTGCCATCGAAGAATTTATCGTTTACATATTGAATAAAATTAGCACAGGTTACAGGGGCCTTGTCCTCGCTAAGCTCTATGGTCATATTCCCCTTGCTCGTTTTTAGTTCCACATTCGTTGGCATATCGCAATCCTTAATTGAAGGTTGGTCATGATAGTTTTATTTTAGTACTGTCGCCGACTTTATTATCACAGGCTCTGCGGGGACGTTGGCCATGCCGGCTCTTGTGGTTGTAGTGACAGCGGCAATGGCATCGACAATTTCTATGCCGGAGATAACCTTGCCGAAAACGGCATAGCCGGGACTATTAGCTCCACGGTAGTCTAGATTGAAATTATCCTTGTGGTTGATGAAGAACTGATTCGTTGCACTATTGGGGTTGTTTGTCCGGGCCATCGCAATTGTCCCGCGAAGATTCTTTAGGCCATTGGAGGCTTCGTTAATAATAGGGGCATTTGTCGGTTTTTTGGCCATGTTTGCAGTGAAACCACCGCCCTGTATCATGAAGTTGGGTATCACACGGTGAAAGATCGTGCCATTATAGGAGCCTTGCTTTGTATAAGTCAGGAAGTTCTTTACTGTGATCGGTGCCGCTGTCTCATTGAGTTCAAGGACTATATCGCCCATGGTGGTTTGAAGTTTTACCGTGACGAGAGATACTGCCGGTTTGGGGGCAGGGATCGGTTTGGGGACAGATTTTGCTGCCTCCGGCTTGGGTGCAGGTGCGGCGGACTCTTTTGCCGGGGCCTTCTCTTCATTGCAACCGATGAAAAACATTGCAGCCGTAAGGGTCAGGATCGCGAGTGATATTGGGAAAAAATTTCTGTGATTCATGGTTTTTACCTTTCAAAATTGGTTTTAGATTGTCTGTAACACAAAATTTGCTCTTTTGAGCCAAATATAGGGTAGTTTCAGCAAAAAAGCAAGACTTTGCATTTTTTCAGACGATAAAATTTTTAGTAAAATATTCGATTTGGCCGTTACCAAAGGACGTTTTCGAGACACTGATAAGGTGTAGAGGGCAAATAAACAAATTAACTGGGAATTCAAACAGAAAGGGTAAAGAGATGAAAATGACAAATATCTTGGCAATGTTGGCTGTTTTGGCGGTATTGGGCATGAGTGGGCTGGCAATAGCGGCTGAAGATGACGACAGGCCCAGACGCAGGCGTGGTGAAGGCGGTGGCCCTGGAATGCGTCAGCGCGAGCGCGGCGAAGGCAGGCCTGGGATGCGTCGGCGAGGTGAAGACGGCGGCCCTGGTATGCGTCGGCAAGGTGAAGACGGCAGAGCTGGTATGCGTCGGCAAGGTAGAGGCGGACCTGGAGAGGGCATTGGAATGGGTGCTGGACTTGGGTTTCTTGCGGGCCTGGATCTTACTGAAAGGCAAAGAAATAGGATCAACAATATCCGCGAAGACGCCATGCGCAGGATGATGGAGGATATTAAAAAAGTCCTTACGGACCAGCAGCGAAAACAGATGGAACAGACACAGAAAAGAAAAGCCGAGTCTGAGAATGAAAGGAAATCTGCCCGCGAGCTTAACATCTACAACAGGCTTGATCTCACTAAAAAACAAAGCAAAGAAATAGCAAAGATTCGCAAGAAAGCAAAAGCAAATATACAAAAAACCGACGGTCGCCAGGAACGTCGACAAATGCAGCAGCAGATGCATAAAGACATCAGAGCACTACTGACCGATGAGCAACGCGAGGAGTTAGCAAGTTTTCGCAACGATCGTCCTGGCGGTCAGCGCGGTGAAGGCGCCGGTCCTGGCGGAGGGCCTGGTGGAGGGCCTGGCAATAGAAGCGGTCGCGGTAGAGGCGGCGAAGGTCGCAGGGGCCGTGAGCGAGACGAGCGTTAGACTGCAACGTATAACAGATGATCTGATGAGCCGGCAGGGGCGAAAAGCTTCCCGGCTCATATTAACGTCAGTAATGGAATTGACCGTGCAGAGCCAAGAGGGTACAATGGTTTCGTGGAAAATACAGATCAGGCAGACATTACAGCGTGCCTTAACGGTGACGAGAACTCATACGAAAAGCTTGTGCGCAGATACGAATCTGAGATCGCTGCCGTTATGTGGCGGTTTACGCGTGATAAATCTGTCTGTATTGAACTTGTGCAGGACGTTTTTGTGGAGGCCTATTTCAGTCTTGCAGGTTTCAAGGGAAAGGGGCCTTTTCTTCACTGGCTGAAAAAAATAGCGACGCGTGTCGGTTACAGGTTCTGGAAACGAAGGGCCAAAGAACGATCGGTCCTGTCACTGGACGACGTCGGGCCCGGAGAACTCAAGGGAAAGGAGCCCGACAGCGGGCTGGCCGGCGAAGTGGTTTACCGGCTGTTGAGTCGGTTGAACGCGAAAGAGCGGTTAGTACTTACGCTGATGTACCTTGAGGGATGCAGCACCGAAGAGATCGCACAACGAATGGGATGGAGCCGCGGAGCCGTTAAGATGAAGGCGTACCGTGCGAGAAATAAGTTAAAGGAGATCGCGGAAAAAAATCGATTTTTGGAAGGAACAGGATGGACACTTTAGAATTCATAAAAAAACTTGCGCTTATCGCACGCCAGGACAGCGGGCCTGAAGTTGATGTCAGCGGCAGGGTCCTTTGGCAGATACGGTCGGCAAGAACCCTTAAGGTCGCACCCCTGACATTCTTTGCCGCCGCCTCGGCGATAGCTGCCTGTCTGGTACTGTTCTTTACGATCCATTCGTGGATATATATGAGCGACCCCATCATGGAGTTCTTTACGCCCTTACAGGAGACATTGTTGTGGTAGACGAAGCAAAGACAACCGAACCCGTAGTGATCCGCAGCCGACAGGCATGGCAGTTGATCGCTCTTGGCGTGATAATTTTGGCGTCGGGTATTGTGATCGGTTCCGGAGCTACGATGCTTTGCCTTAAGGACAGAACCGTAAGGACCAAAAAGTATGAAGGCAAGCAGCATTTACAAATAGTGAAAAAGATGCAGTCCGATTACAAGCTTAGCAAAGAACAGTCCGGGCAATTAGAGGAAGTCTTCAAAAAACGGTTTGCCAGTACGCAGGCGATACGGCAGGAATCGCGGCAGAAAATAGACGCAGAGCGTAAAGAGCTTGTCGCCAGCGTAAAAGAGGTACTTACGCAAGAGCAATTCGATAAATGGCTCAAGGAATTCAAAGCCAGAGAAAAAAAGAGTCGCGACCGAAGACGGCAAAGGCAAAAGGGTCAGGGCGAGCGCAGAAAAAGGGAACGTAACGGCCCTGGCAACGGCAAACCGCAGCCGAGAGAGCCCGGCGGGGCCGGGAGGCCTGGCGGACCAGTAGACCATGATGCCCCGATGGACAGACACTAAGTAACGTCGGATATTGTTAAGATTGGGCAGTTTTTCATCATATTTCCAATGAATCTCTCGCTTTCTATAAAAAAACAGGTTTTTTGAAGTTTCTTTAGAATTTCTGTCACCTTTTTTTACTTCTTGTTCCTTTAGTATTGAGCAGTTAATATATATCTAAAGGAATTGTGATTATGTCAGTAGAAATTCACAACGAGACAGCACTGCTAAAAGCAAGTATGCAAGGCGATGCGGTTGCTTTTGAAAGCATCGTCAAAAACTATCAGTCCTTTATTTGCGCTATCACCTACAGTGCCACGGGTGATGTGAGCAAAAGTGAAGAACTGGCACAGGAAACATTTCTCAGTGCGTGGAGGGATCTGGCGCAACTCAAGGATCTCAACAAATTCCGAGGCTGGCTTAGCGGCATTGCCAGGAATATAATAAGAAACTCGTTTAGAAGTCAAAAGCGAGACATCATAAGCAAAGCTGCTTCGATAGACCAGGTGGAAGAAGCGGGGGTCATGGAATCCGATCCCGCAGAAATAGCGATAACCGCAGAACAGCAAGCAGTTGTTAAACGGGCATTAGAGCAAATTCCAACGGGGTACCGTGAGCCGCTTGTGCTTTTCTATCGACAGGAACAATCCGTAAAGCAAGTGGCAAAACAGCTTGAGCTGTCCGAAGAAGCAGTGAGACAGCGTCTCTCACGAGGACGCAAACTACTGAAAGAGCAAGTAGCAGCTATTGTCGAGACCACCATCCGTCGCACAAGTCCGTCGATGGTATTTACCGCAGCAGTTGTCGCGGCGTTGCCGGCATTAGCTCCACAGGCAGCCAGTGCCGCTATCGGAGCGGTAGCTGTAAAAGGCTCACTCGCAGCAAAGTCAGCGCCGATCATAGGCACAATGGGTTGGATACTGGGGCCGCTTCTCGGTTTAGTAGGAGCAATAATAGCCATCAGGCACGATCTCAAGAAGATGTCTCCGCGAGAACTCAGATTTCAGATAAGAGTCGCTTTGATAACGACAGTTTGTACTTCAGTATTCATAATTTTTTCGGTCGCCTTTGTTCTCTGGTGGAGATATTTTCTTGGTCGTCCACTCTGGCCTTGGCCGATTAGTGTGGTATATGTGCTTTTAATAGTATTGCCAGCAATACCTATTAGCAATTGGATCGATCGGCGAGTAAAACAAATCCAGATCGAAGACGGCACTTACATAAAGCCGGAGCGGAAAGCATTAACAACTATGACAAAGGGGCAAATTTACGGAGCATTTGGCGGTTCCATTTTTGGTTCACTTGCATGGCTGTTTCGTATGACAGCGATAGCCGATGACTGGACCGCGTTCTGGGTGGTTTTGGGAACAGGGATGTTAATTTTTCTTATAGCAACTCAATTGTGTTTAAGACATCCCAGAGATAACTTTAAGATCGCAAGTGGCGTTTTTGTTTGTGTTGGACTTTTGAATATTCTTGTGGCGAACCTGCGATGGGACAAGTGGTCGCATGTTCAAAGAGATCAGAATATCACTCTTGTACACATAAACTGGATAATAGCTTCGCTGGTAGCAATGCTGGCATTAGTAGTCCTGATAGCTGATTGGCGATACCGAAAAATGAGAAAGATCGACCCTGCTTCTGAAGCTGATGACAAATCGGTATCGTCTAAAGTGACTTCTCAAGAATAGCTACTTTATGCCCAAGATATTCCGTTTGCTCCAAAATGTGCCAGCCAAGCTTTCTATAAAAGTCTTCGGCATCCGGTGTATACAGATACAGCTTACTTATATCTAAAGATATGGCTTTTTCGATCAAAGCTTCAATAAGCAATGAGCCAATCCCATTACAACGATGTTCAGTCACCACATAAAGACCTGCCAACCAAGGCGATAAATCCTTTCGGGTATCCATATCACACTGTTTTAAACCGATTGTCCCGATGACTTTGTCATCATTGATCGCAACCAGAATCAATGGGATTTTGTCATAATTACACCTGTCAGCAATACTGTTTTCAGCATCTTTTAAAGTCATAGATCTATTGACATATAGATCATACCACTGATCATAAAACCAGCCAGCGATCACAGGTACCCACCCCGGATGGTCCGCCAAATAACCAATTGTAATGTCCTGATTCTCCATATTATATGCTTTCTGTGCTTTTATACCATATAAACACCGCCCTCTGCTGTCAAAAGTTAAATATCGGATAACGGTGCAGGTTTCTTTTTTCCCAAGACAATTGTGTTTTTATGGGTTCTGTGGTATCCTTTGGGGTTTGAACAGTCATTATTATGGGAAATCAGGGAAATATCCATGGGTAAGACGCTTACATATAAGATATTGGAAAAACACCTCATTGACGGCCAATTGGCTGCGGGCAGCCCGATCGGGGTACGGATCGACCAGACTTTGACGCAGGACGCCACGGGTACGACAGCATTTCTGCTGTACGAATCGATGGGGGCGGGCAGAGTCAAGACCGAGTTATCGGTTAGCTATATCGATCATAATATGAGCCAGTTCGGGCCCGAAAACCATAACGATCACCTGTATCTTCAGACGGTGGCAACCAAAGCCGGAGCCTATCATTCGCGTGCGGGTAACGGTATATGTCATCAGGTTCACCTCGAACGGTTCGGCAGACCGGGGGCGACGCTGTTAGGGAGTGATTCACATACGCCGACCGGCGGCGGTATCGGGATGCTGGCAATAGGTGCCGGCGGAATGGACGTAGCTGTGGCGATGGGCGGCGGAGCGTTCTACCTTACGAGCCCGAAAGTAATCGGTGTAAAACTTATAGGACAACTCAATGACTGGGTGGCAAGCAAGGATGTTATCCTTACGCTGCTTAGCATTCTTACGACCAAGGGTAATGTCGGCTTTGTTGTCGAATATTTCGGTGAGAGCGTCGAGACACTTTCGGTTCCGCAGCGGGCGACGATAACGAATATGGGAGCCGAACTCGGTGTTACGACGAGCGTTTTCCCAAGCGATAAGAGGACGGAAAAATTTCTTGCGGCACAAGGACGCGGGCGTGTGTATGAGCCTCTCGCCGCCGACGAAGATGCCGAATATGACCGGGTGATCGAGATCGACTTGGCGAAAGTAGAGCCGATGGCGGCGTGTCCCTCTTCACCGGATAATATCAGAACGGTCGCCGAACTTGCCGGGATGGAAGCAAAACAGATCGTCGTCGGCAGTTGTACGAATTCGAGTTTTACCGATCTGATGATGGTAGCCGATGTCCTTAAGGGCAGGCAGATCGATGCGATGGTCGAATTTGCGATCGCGCCGGGCAGCAGGCAGGTACTTAATATGATGGCAAAGAACGGCTCGCTCGCAGACATCATCGCCTCCGGGGCAAGGGTACTCGAATCCGGATGCGGGCCGTGCATCGGGCAGGGATTTTCGCCTGCTGATGGCGTGGTGAGTCTGCGGACGTTTAACAGGAACTTTGCCGGAAGGACCGGTACAACCGGCGATATGGCGTATCTGGTCAGTCCGGAGACGGCGGTCGCTTCCGCTATAACGGGTAAGATAACCGATCCGCGAACACTAAAGGACGAGAAGATAAAGTATCCGCATGTCGAGCTGCCGGACAAGTTCCTCATAGATGACAGCATGATCGTTGAGCCGTTAAGCGATGCCCAAGCTGGCGCCGCAGAAGTATTGCGCGGGCCCACTATCGTAGTTCCCGAGTCGCCTGCGCCGGTCGCCGAGAAACTTACCGGCAAGGTACTCTTAAAGTGCGACGATAAGATAACAACGGATCATATCATGCCGGCGGGCGCGTTCCTGAAATATCGGTCGAATGTGCCCGAGTACGCTAAGGTTGTGTTTAACTGCTTTAGCGAAGAGGGTAAACCCAGCTTTGCCGAGAGAGGGCTTGCGTGCAAGGCTGAGGGTGTCGGCGGGATCATAATCGCCGGTGCAAGTTACGGCCAGGGGTCAAGCAGGGAACACGCCGCGCTTTGTCCGATGTATCTCGGCGTCAAAGCGGTCATCGCAAAGAGTATCGAACGAATTCACAAAGCGAATCTGATAAACTTTGCGATCGTGCCGATAGAATTCGCCGATGGCAACGACTATGACAAGATTAATGGCAGCGATGTGATTGAGATCAACGGTCTGCTTGAAGCGATCAGGGACAAAGACGAGGTCGTTGTAACCGATAGAACCGGCGGCTTTGAGTTCGTCGGGAAACTGAACTTGTCGGACCGCGACAGAGAGATACTCCTGACGGCGGGGCTGCTGAATTATACAAGGACAAAGGCAAAAAGCTGATGACACCGGCGCCCAGGACAATAAGTATATTCGGAACCAGCAAGGCCATAGCGGGTGACAAAGTATTTGAAACCGCTTATGATATAGGAAAGTCACTTGCCGGCAAAGGGTTCGTTATAGCCAATGGCGGCTATGGCGGTACGATGTTAGCGGCGGCAAAAGGGGCAAGCGAAGCCGGCGGCGAGGTCACCGGGGTAACATGTGCCGCTTTTGGAAGAAAAGGGGCCAACGAGTTCGTTAGCAAAGAGATACACACCGCTTCGCTCGGCGAAAGACTTAAGACGCTGGTCGAGTTAGGCGACGGGTACATCGTCCTTATGGGCGGGACCGGGACGCTGCTTGAGCTTGCCGACGTGTGGGAGCATAAAAATAAGGGCTTTATCAGTGAGGACAAGCCTGTTATAATAGTCGGACAGTTCTGGAAGGGACTGGTTGAGACGATTGGCGAAATCGACGCCAATAGCGCCGGCTGTGTTGAAGTTGTCGAAGACGCGAATGAGGCGGTCGAGAAAATAGCAGCTTGTTTTTCTGGATAATGACGAATATGAAAATTTATCTGACAATAATATTAGCGTACCTTGCGATATGCGGACTTGCGATCGGCCAGGAGACCGACGAAACCGAGGAAGATTCTCCGCCGCCCATATTGCTGCGTGAAGGATTCGTCTATAAGGGCGTTTCCGGGCTTATTACTTTCGATAAAGAAAACGGCAAGTGGTTTTTCGCGGCGGACTCGAATGTAAACGATACCCGGAAGACCATCACAGCCGGTACGAAGATCGAACTGCTTAAAACTGGAACGCTTGAACAGGTCATTAAGTATTCAGAGAAAAACGCCCCCCCCCTGCCGGTAAGGCTCTGGGCGAAGGTTACGCGATACGATGATCGTAATTACCTGTTTGCGGTTTACTTTATTACGATGAGCGGCAAGGTGAGCGACGAGGTCGTTGAGAATACGACGGAGCCAGAGCAGGAACAGGCGGCAGAAGAAGCTGCCAGCGACCCGAACGAGTCATCGATCATACCCGCTAATATCATGAAGATGTTAAAGCCCAAACGCGTGGTGAGCCTTACGAAGATGCGCCAGGTGATCCAGACCGAGGGCAATGTCGTGCTTGTCGGCAGGACCGGTTTTGTGGCTTTGAGCAATGGTGGCAAGACTTTTGAGATCGACGGCCTTGGCAGGAAAATTGACGGGGCCTCGTTTGTGCTGCTGCCGTGTGAGGCACTGCAAAGGACCGAGCTGGCGATGTCGATCGGTCTGACCAGACAGCGTTATCGGGTAGCCGGTGAAGTGACCAAATACAATGACAAATACTATATCCTGCTGCAGCGGGTGGTAAGGACGTATAGCCATGGCAATTTTGTAAGGTAGGGCCGACGGTGAGTAATGAATTCCAGAATATATTGTTGGTCGAAGGGCAGGATGACTTTAATGCAAAGCTTCTGCTGCTCAGGGGTTCCATAGCAAGTGCGGCGGCATTTAGGCTGGGCGACGAGAGGCGTCAGGCGGTGCTTGAGATCCTTACCGATGTCGCAAAGAACGGAGCCGAGGCACTGGTAAACCTGACGGAAAAATATGACGGCGTTAAGCTAACGCCCGATCAATTGCAAATAAGCCAGGCGGATATGAAAAAGGCCCACGAGGAGACGGACGCCGAGCTTATGGCAACGATCCGCAAGTCGATCGCGAACGTAAGAAAATATCAGGAGGAAATATTTACCGGCAAAAGCATTGACGGCAAAGTCAAATATACACCAATAGAACGAGTGGGTGTTTGTGTGCCGGGGGCCTCTGCTCCCCTACCGTCGACAGTGATAATGACGGTTGTTCCCGCTCAGGTAGCAGGAGTCAAAGAAATAGCGATCATGTCGCCGCCGAGATTCGAGGGCGGCATTCACCCGGTGACGTTGGCTGTCTGTTATGAGTTGGGGGTCAACGAGGTTTACCGGATCGGCGGAGCACAGGGCGTTGCGGCACTTGCAAGCGGAATATGGACAAAGACGGACGGCCAACTCGAACCGATCATTCCAAGCGTAGATAAGATAGTCGGGCCCGGCAACCAGTGGGTGCAGACGGCCAAGCAATTGTTTTTCGGAACGGTCGGGATAGATTCGATCGCAGGTCCAAGCGAAGTGCTTATAATCGCGGACGACAGCGCTAATCCTGCATGGGTCGCAGCCGATATGCTCAGCCAGGCAGAGCACGCACCCGGCAGCGCAATTGTTTTGACACAATCGAAGGCCCTTGCCGAAGGGATCCTTGGCGAGCTTTCAATACAAATTGAAAAACTGGATCGGGCACAAGGAACAAAGGAATGTTTGAAAAAATATAGCGGCATAGCTGTGTTTAATGATTTTGAGACTGTGATCAACTGCGCGAATTCATTTGCGGCTGAGCATCTTCAAATCCAGTGCGGTAAAAAGAGCAGAGATATCGCGGATAAAATAAATAACGCCGGCGCTATCTTCATTGGTGATTATTCGCCAGTAGCGGTGGGCGACTATTGGGCAGGACCGAGTCACACATTGCCGACGGGCATGAACGCAAGATTCGCAAGCGCACTTAGCAGTAACGATTTTGTCAAGGCGACGAGCATAATCGAATATGATAAGAAAAAACTCGAGGGAAGCGCCGATGACATCATCCGCCTTGCGACTGTCGAAGGTCTTGACGCGCACGCCAAAAGCGTACAGATCCGCAGGGGTTAGAGAAACGCCTGTGCAACGCTAAGCAAGTTTCTGCTTGATCATTTCCGCAGCGGCAGTGAGGGCTTCTTTTATTTTCGCGGGGTTCTTGCCGCCTGCTTGTGCCATCTGCGGACGTCCGCCGCCTCTGCCATCTATTAGCGGGGCGACCTCTTTGACTATGTCACCGGCTTTGAGACCCTTCTTTACGAGGTCGTCGGTCACCGCAGCGATGAGCATTGCTTTGTCTTTACCCTCTGCTATGCCGATAACGATCGCAGCGGACTTTGCCTTTTTCTTCAGGCTGTCGATGGCAGTGCGTATCTGGTCGATAGGCCCGGCAGCAAGCTCACCGGTTATTACGGCGGTGCCGTCAATGGTCTCGGCTTTTTCCAGCAGCCCCTGCGCTTGTGCCATTGTATCGGTTCCACCTGTTTTGGCGGCGGTCTTTAATTGCTTGGCGAGTTTTTTGTTGTCGTCCAGAAGTTTATCTACGCGTTCGACGATCTGCGATGTTGGGACCTTCAGCGTCGTAGACAGAGCATCGGTTATGTCGCAGCGATCGAGCAGATATTCCATAAGGGCCTCTCCGGTAAGAGCCGTTATCCTGCGGACACCTGCGGAGATGCTCTCTTCTCTGATTATCTTAAAGCCGCCTATCGAAGCGGTTTTCTTTATATGCGTTCCACCGCAGAATTCGAGGCTGAAAGATTGTGTTATCTGTGCGGCATCATCTGTGCCGACTGCGACGACGCGGACCCGGTCACCGTATTTTTCGCCGAAAAGCGCCATCGCTCCAAGCTGTTTAGCTTCATCGATAGCCATCTCAACACATGTAACGGGATGGTTCTGGGCGATCTTTTCGCGGACGCGTTGCTCTACATGCTGCAACTGCTTGTTCGTTAGAGCCTTGGGATATGTAAAGTCAAAGCGGAGATATTCCGGAGAGACCAGAGAGCCCTGCTGCTTTACGGAATCGCCGAGTACCTGCTGGAGCGACCACTGCAATAAATGCGTTGCGGTATGGTTCTTCCGTGAGGCATGCCTGCTCTTATCGACATAAGCTGTAACATCTTCGCCAGCGGAGATGGTGCCTTTGGCCAGTTTGCCGCGATGGATAACGCAGTTTGCGATCCGTTCGGTGCCCTCGATAGTGAATGTGCCGCTTGACGATTCAATGATGCCGACGTCGCCGACCTGTCCGCCGGATTCGGCATAGAAGCAGGTCTCTTCGAGTACGACAGCGACGGATTCCTTTGTATCCTTTAAGGTGCCCTTCTGGTTAAATGTGCCGTCACCGATCCAGCCGATGATCTTCGTAACGATAGTATCCGCTTCGTATTTCGCCGAGTCGTCGGTTTCGGGAAGGCTCACACCGCTAAGTGACATCGCAAGGGACGTAGTCCTTTGTGCCGAACGTGCGCGGGCGCGTTGTGCTTCCATAAGTTCGCCAAAAACAGCATTGTCAACTTCGAGGTTGCGTTCGCGTGCCATAAGCTGCGTAAGGTCGAGCGGAAAGCCGAATGTATCGTAAAGTTTGAATGCGTTTTCGCCGGTTATGGTTTTGTCTTTGGACTTTTCGGCTTCGGCGGCCGCGCCAGCGAAAATCTCCAGGCCGCGATCGAGCGTACGTCCGAAACTTGCTTCTTCGGCTTCGATGACGGTGGAGATGAACTCGCTGCGGCCGGCAATCTCCGGGAAAGCTTCGCCCATGGTGTCAACGAGGACCGGCAGGAGTTTGTACATGAATGGTTCGTGCATGTCGAGTACCCGGCCGAATCTTGCGGCGCGTCGGAGAATGCGGCGAATGACATAGCCTCTGCCATCATTGGACAGCGTTACACCGTCGGCGATGGAGAAGGCAATTGTGCGGATGTGGTCGGCGACCACACGAAATGCGCTGTCGGTTTTGCTCTCTAAGTTCGACGTGTACTTACGGCCGGTCATCTCGCTAACGGTATTTATGATCGGCATGAACAGGTCGGTATCGTAGTTGCTTGTCTTATTCTGTAAAACAGAGGCAAATCTTTCCAGGCCGGCACCGGTGTCAACGTAATTGGCGGGTAACTTCTCAAGCGTTCCGTCCGCCAGGCGATTGAACTGGATGAAGACGAGGTTCCACAGTTCGATGTATCTTGCGCATCCGGCATTGACGGCGCACTTGTGACCCTTGATATGCTTCATGTCGCAGCGGTCGGGCCCCAGGTCAATGTGTATTTCGCTGCACGGACCGCACGGGCCGGTTGCGCCCATTTCCCAGAAGTTCTCCTTCTTGCTGCAGTAAAGGATCCTTTCCTTCGGCAGTGAGGTAAGCTTTGCCCATAACCTGGCAGCTTCGTCGTCGGGCTCGGCATTGTCGGATTTGTCGCCTTCGAATACTGTCGCCCAGAGCAAGTCCGGATCGATCCCGTAAACTTTCGTTAAAAGTTCCCATGCCCATTCAATGGCTTCGGCTTTGAAGTAATCGTCGAAGGACCAGTTGCCTAACATCTCGAAGAACGTATGGTGATATGTATCGAAGCCGACTTCTTCGAGGTCGTTGTGCTTGCCGCTTACGCGAATACACTTCTGGCTGTTGGCGGCGCGAGGGTAAGGTGGAGACGAAAGGCCAAGGAAAATATCCTTGAACTGGTTCATGCCGGCGTTTATAAAGAGCAGCGTTTCGTCGCCGATGGGCACGACCGGTGCACTGGGCACGAAGGTATGGTCCTTATCCTTAAAAAAATCAATAAACGTACTTCTGATCTGTTTCGCTGTTAACACATTTGCCTCAATGATAGTTTTGTAACGTTTTAGCCATGTGTAAAAACAGGAAACCGCCAATGGCGGATACTATTTTAACATGGATTCCCGCCTGCGCGGGAATGACAAAGTATTACGATAGTTTTATCTTACTATTGGACCATCTCCATTGCTGCAAGGATCTTAGTTTCGATCTCTTTTGTAAGCTCTGGATTTTCGCGGAGCAGAATCTTTGCGTTCTCACGGCCCTGACCCAAACGCATCTGGCCGTAGTTAAGCCATGCTCCGCTTTTAGTGACGATCTCATGTTCGACGCCGAGATCGATCAGGTCGCCTTCGCGGCTGATACCGCTATCGAAAGTAAGGTCAAATTCGGCGGTCCTAAACGGTGCGGCGACCTTGTTCTTGACGACGCGGACGCGAACGCGGTTTGCTATTGCCTTGCCCTGTGAATCCTTGATCGTGGTGATCCGCCTTATGTCCAGCCTTATGGAACTGTAAAATTTAAGTGCGTTTCCGCCGGGTGTTGTTTCCGGATTGCCGAACATAACGCCGATCTTCATGCGGATCTGGTTGATGAAGATCAGGCAGGTTTTGCTTTTACTGATCGAGCCGGTAAGTTTCCTTAGTGCCTGGCTCATAAGACGTGCCTGGAGGCCGACGTGGCTTTGGCCCATTTCGCCCTGCATTTCGGCGGCGGGAACCAGAGCTGCGACCGAATCGATGACGATTATATCAACGGCGTTTGATTTGATAAGCATCTCGGTTATATCAAGTGCCTGCTCGCCGGTGTCGGGCTGGCTTACGAGCATGCTGCTTACGTCGACACCAAGTTTTTTTGCCCATGTGGTGTCAAGGGCATGTTCGGCATCGATAAACGCGGCCACGCCGCCTTTTTTCTGAGCTTCGGCGATCGTGTGAAGAGCGATCGTTGTCTTGCCGGACGATTCCGGGCCGAAAACTTCGGTGACCCTTCCACGGGGCAAGCCCTTTCCACCCAGTGCGACATCGAGGGACAAAGCGCCTGTGCTTATACCTTCGATCCTTGAAATGTTGGACTCATCCATCTTCATGATCGAGCCGGTTCCGTACTGTTTTTCGATCTGCGAGATCGCCCGTTCAAGAGCGGTACCCGTCGAAGCCGGTTTTGCCGACGCCTTTGAAGATCGCTTTACAACCGCAGTACCCCTTGGTGCTTTCTTTGCTCCCATTATTGTTTTTGCCATGTTCGTCTCCTCTTTCTTTTATAAGGTTTTTATGATAGTGATACCCTGTGCATGAGGGTATATTCGGGGCCCTGATCTGTCAGGTCGCTTTTGTAGAGACAAAGCGAGTCGATGTATAAGGGCCCAAAGTTTGTGTCGGTTATTCCTGCAACAAGTTTTGTAAGCGCCGATGCCGCATGGCGGTTTTTTATTCTGCAAAGCGTAAGATGGACGCTGAACTTTCTGTTATCGGCGGCAAAACCTATCGCTGCCAGGCGTCCGTCGAGATCATTTTGCAATTCGATGAGGGGTTTGTCGTCTGAAGCGCCCGCCCAGACCACCCTCGCCGGAGCCCCGAAAGTGCCGACCTTTTCAATGTTCATCGTAAAAGATTGACAGCCGGCAGCAGCCTCTGTAATGATCTGACATATCTGCATGATATCCCTGTCGCCAACTTCTCCAAGAAATTTCAGAGTGATATGCATAAGTGACGGGTCAACCCATTTGGCATCGCTCTTTTTCAGGCGAGACTTTTCGCGCAAGTCGTCCTGAACGCGACCAACCGCCGCTGCGATCTGCTCATCAATATCTACTGCAATAAAACATCTCATCTGATCTTGCCCGAAATTAGAATTGCGTTACTTTTCTGAGGACGTCGAATCTTTCGTCGATGTCCATCTTGTCGACGGCCTTTATGCCATAGACGGAGAAATCACTAATAGTAAATGACGCCGCGACAGTACCATAGACCATTGCGTTTCTCAGGGAGATAATGTCCACCTTGTTCTCCTTTGCCAGATAGCCCATCAGAGCCCCCGCGAACGAGTCACCGGCACCGGTCGGATCGATCACCACAGCCGTTGGAAACGCCGGCAATATGAAGGTGTCGCCGTCACTGTTGCACATCATCGAACCGTATTCGCCCTTTTTGATTATGATGACTCTCGGTCCCATATCGAGTATGTTCTGGGCGGCGGTCATAAGGTTGCGCTGATTGGTGAGCAGCTTTGCCTCGCCTTCATTTATTACGAGCATATCTATCCGATCCAGCAGCAGTTTCAGGTCGTCCAGAGCGGTTACGATCCAGTGATTCATCGTATCGGCAGCTACGAATGCCGGACTTGTCATCTGGTCGAGCAGTTGCATTTGCAATGGCGGAGCGGTATTGGCCAGGAAGACATAATCGGAGTCCTTGTAGGAATCGGGGACCGCCGGGGGAGCTTCGGCAAGGACGTTTAGCTCGACGCCATCGGTTTTCGCTTCGTTCATATCCCCTTCGTATGAGCCCATCCAGCGGAAAGTTTTCGATTCTTTTCTGACCTCAAGGCCCTCAAGGTCGATGTCCCTGTCTTTGAACGTCTCGGCAAGATCGAACGGGCAATCGTTTCCAACTACACCGAGAAAACGAACCGGTGTAAAGACACTCGCCGACATGCTGCAATGAACGGCCGAGCCGCCGACGCAATCTTCGCTGAAACCGAAAGGGGTTTTTACAGTATCTATGCCGATTGAACCGGTAATTAAAAGTGACATTTTTAATTCTCCCGTTATTAAAAAGTTTCCACAGATTTGAATTTATTTATCGTCAACTCAATTCTTTTTAAAGTTTTTTCCATTCCAAGCATATCGACCGCGTCGAAGATCGCCGGGCTTATGGTGTTTCCGCAAATAGCCACGCGGAGCGGTTGTGCGACCTTACCAAGGCCAAGCTGTTTCTCTTCTGCGAGTGACCGGAGCACCGCCTCTATACCCTCAGGCGTTATCTCTTCAAGGGCGGCAAGTCTCTGGCCCACTATTGCGAGTATGTCAAGAGCATCATTTTTCATCAGGACTTTTTTCACGGCCTTTTTATCAAATTCGATCTTGTCATCACCGGTAAAGAGGAATTTCGTCTTCGTCTCCATATCGACAAACGTCCTTGCCCCTTCGGTCACAGCTATTATTCTGCGTAACAAGTCATCATCGGCAGAGCAAAGAAGTGAACCGGCTTCGTTAAGATAATCTTTAAAATGAGCGAGCAGTTTTTCCTTATCGAGCATACGAATATGTTCCGTGTTAAAGGAGATAAGTTTCTTCCGGTCAAAGAGGCTGTTGGTCTTTGCAAGTCGCGTAATATCAAAGCAGCCGATCAATTCATCGAGCGGCATTATCTCTCTGTCGTTGCCGGGATTCCATCCGAGAAGCGCAAGGAAGTTTATCATCGCCTCGGGCAGGTAGCCGCTCTTTAGGAAATCGACGACGTTAATTTCAGGCAGGTTTATATTTAGATGTTCGGCTATGGCGTTGATCGCGGGCATATCGGGGACGCTCTTGCCTTTGAGAAACATTTCAATCTCATCTTCGGATATCGAACCGGCAGCGGCAAGTTCCGCAAGGTTCGCGCCTTCAATCTGCTTTATAGCTTTTTTAAGTGTCTTGGGTCGCTCTCTCTTTGAGAGTTTGCCGCCAGTGTCACTGACCGTAACGGACATGTGCGCATAGATAGGTCGCCTGAACCCGAGGGAGTCCTGAAGTGCTTGATGGCCGGGCGTGTTCATGAGGTGTTCCTGACCGCGGATGACATGGGTTACGCCCATCAGTTCGTCATCGACAACTACGGCAAGGTGATACGTCGGAAAACCGTCGGATTTGCGGATCACAAAATCGCTGAGTACATCATCGGAAAAAGTGACCTCCTGGCGCACAATATCGGTGATCGTAATATCGCTGTCGGGCATGACAAATCTGACGATTACGGGCTTGCCGTCTGCGCGGGCGGTTTCGGCATCTTCTTCAGTTGGAAAAACGTCGGGCCGCGGATATTTGAAATTCTTTTTCTCGGCCTCTGCCTTATCCCGCATCGCTTTGAGTTCGTCCGGGGTATCGAAACAGTAGTACGCCTTCTTTTCGTCAACAAGCTGCTGTATATACTTATTGTAAATATCCAGCCGCTGCGATTGCAGGTAGGGACCGTTGGGCCCGTCAACTTCCGGCCCTTCGTCCCAGGTTATCCCAAGCCACTTCAGATCGTCGATCACCTGCTGTTTCGCGGTCGGAGTGTTGCGTTTGGCATCGGTATCTTCGATACGAAGGATGAATTTGCCGCCGCTTCGCCTGGCCAAAAGCCAATTGAACAGAGCGGTCCTGGCTCCGCCTACATGGAGATAGCCGGTCGGTGAGGGGGCAAACCTGGTTACCACAGTTTCAGACATTTCGAGGACCTCATTCGCACAGAAGTAGAAACAAACAACAGTAAGCTACATCCACTAAGATGTCAAGAATAAGCTCCGGCTGAATGACAAATTTATTGAGAAAAAACCGCAAAAAACGACTCCCATGGTCGGCTAACTCGGCCCGCCCCTGCCAAAATTGACACCATCGCTCAGGATGTGGTTGACATCAGCCCTGAAATGTGTTGGAATTGGCGTTCGAATTGTAATTTCTGAAAGGTTTTGTGAAATATGACTGAAGAGACACCAAGATCGCTTGATTTTGTACGAACTATCGTCGCTGAAGACTTGAAAACGGGCAAATGGAAAGAGATCCACACCCGTTTCCCGCCGGAACCGAACGGATACCTGCATATCGGCCATGCAAAGAGCATCTGCCTGAATTTCGGCATCGCAGCCGAAAACGAAGGTGCCCTCTGCAATCTGCGGTTCGACGACACCAACCCCGTCAAAGAAGAGGACGAATACGTCGAAGCCATCAAAGACGATGTCCGCTGGCTTGGCTGGGATTGGGAGAGGCGTCTCTATTTCGCCAGCGACTACTTCGAGCAGATGTACGATTACGCCATTCAGCTCATAAACTCTGGCCAGGCATACGTTTGCGACCTGACCGCAGAGGAAACCAGAGAACATCGTGGTACCCTGACAGCCCCGGGTAAGGACAGCCCGCATCGCGACCGCAGCATCGAGGAAAATCTCGATCTCTTCGAACGCATGCGTAAAGGCGAATTCCCGGATGGCTCACGGACGCTAAAAGCTAAGATCAATATGATATCGCCGAATATGAATATGCGCGACCCCGTCATGTACCGCATTTTACACGCCGACCACCACCGCACCGGCGATAAATGGTGCATTTACCCGATGTACGACTGGGCACACGGCCTGGAGGACTCCATCGAGGGCATCACGCACTCGATATGTACGCTCGAATTCGAGCATCACCGGCCGCTTTACGACTGGTTCCTCGATAAGTTAGCGGTCCATCACCCCCAGCAGATCGAATTTGCCCGCCTCAATATCACATATACCGTCATGAGCAAGCGCAAATTGCTCTTGCTCGTAGAAGACGGCCTTGTTAACGGCTGGGACGATCCGAGAATGCCGACGATATGCGGAATGCGCCGGCGCGGGCTTACCCCGGAGTCGATACGCGAATTCTGTAAAACCATCGGCGTTAACAAATTCAACAGCACCGTCGAGATCGAGCTATTGCACCATTGCGTCCGCAAGGATCTCAACGAAAAGGCTCCGCGCGTAATGGGCGTACTAAAACCGCTAAAGGTCGTCATAGATAATTACCCCGAGGGGCAAACCGAGCAGATGGAAGCGATCAATAACCCCAACGACCCCGCCGCCGGCACTCGTCAGGTGCCATTTAGCCGGGAGATATATATCGAGCAAGATGATTTCATGGAAGAACCCGTCAAGAAATTCTTCCGTCTTGCTCCGGGTAAAGAGGTTCGGCTTCGCTATGCGTATTTTGTTACCTGCACGGATGTGATCAAAGATGAAAACGGCCAGGTCGTTGCGATCCACTGCACTTATGACCCCGCAACAAAAGGCGGCGATGCTCCCGACGGCCGTAAGGTAAAGGGAACCATCCACTGGGTCTCAACAGAGCATGCCCTCGATGCCGAGGTAAGGCTATACGACCACCTGTTCACAAAAGAAAACCCCGAAGATACCGAAGAAGGCGTAGATTTCAAAGCAAACCTAAACCCCGACTCACTCGAAACCCTTACCGGCTGCAAACTAGAACCAAGCCTAAAAGACGCCCCGCCCGAAACCCGCTACCAGTTCGAAAGACTAGGCTACTTCTGTGTCGACAAAGACTCTGCCCCGGATAAGCTAATATTCAACAGAACCCTAACCCTTAGAGACACCTGGGCAAAAATACAAAAGCAAAACCAAAATAAACCTAAGAAAAAATGACCAAATGTCAGTATAGCTTACAGACTCTATATCTTTACAAACATAGCGGGTGACAGGCAATGAGCGTATCGAAGTGTGTGGTGTTCATAAATGGATAGACAAAAAGTAGATGACGAAGAATTATCCAAGTCAAGACTGGTATGGTTTATAGATATATGGCTGTATCCGCTGAATTTAGCAGGTGCTATCCATCTTATCTGTTTATGGCTTTTAGTTTTTTTATGTTGCCCATTAGTAATGAGAATGGGGTTAGGCACGGAATATGCCCCTATCGTTTACGCTTTGCCTATTGCATATGTGATATATTATTTTACTGAGTGCATTCGTTATAGTGCCACCGGTCTTTATCGTGCTCCCGGTTTTCTGATGAATACATCAGGATCCGATAAATGGGACTATATTTCACAATTGCTGACCGTGGTCGGATGTGTTGCTATTTGCTTTTGCCCGGTGTCGGCATACTATCTTATTTCAGGACGAACCGATATGATCTATTGGCTGCTCCTGGCGTGCGGTGGATACTTTTTTCCGATGGCTCTACTTGCCGTGGTCCTGTTTGACTCGTACAATGCACTGAATCCGATATTAATAATTGGCTCGATATTCCGCACGTTCTTTCCGTACTGTGGAATGGTTCTGCTCTTTTACGGCGGTGTATTACTGTTTATAAAAATGGGCCTGAGCACATACGGATTTCACCCACTACCGGCCGTACCGTTTATTTTCAGGGCGTTACAGCTTTATTTGATATTTGTGACAGCGGGGCTGCTGGGCAGGTTCTACCATAAATACGAGGAAAAGCTCTACTGGGAAGTTTGAGTACCGTATTATGGTTAGTTCCGTAGGATGGGCAGATTTCTGCCCATCATCTCATTATAGCACCTTAGCCGAAAAGTTCTTTGAATTTTTGTTCTATGCTTTTGCTTCTACAGAGGGTTTCGCCGATCAGGATCGCTCCTGCTCCTATTGCGATTACTTTTTCGACGTCGGCTCTTGTTTTTATTCCGCTTTCGGCGATCAGTTCGGAGGTGTCTTCGACGAATTCGGCTAATCTAGAGGTGGTGTTTATATCGACGGTCATGGTTGTCAGGTCGCGGTTATTTATGCCGATAACGCTGTAGTGTTTTACGGGAAAGCCGACAAGGCTCCTAAGCGCAAGCAGCGAATCCGCACTGTGGACCTCTATGATAGACGTCAGTGTAAGCTTACTCGCCAGGATCAGCATGTCCATCAGTTTCGCCGGTTTCAGGGCCTCTGCAATGAGCAGGATAGCGTCCGCCCCCGCCGCCCGCGATTCATATATCTGGTAGGTATCGATCATAAAATCTTTTCGCAGGACCGGAACGCTCACCGCCTCTTTGATAAGCGGCACATATTCGAGTTTGCCCTGAAAATATTTCTCGTCGGTTAGAACGCTTATAGCGTCTGCTCCGCATTTTTCATAAGTTTGTGCGATAGCCACCGCATCGAAGTCGGGACGTATCAAGCCCGCAGACGGCGAAGCCTTTTTAACTTCGGCGATAATGTTTACGCCGCGCGGATTCTTCTTCGTAACGGCTTTGTAGAAGTTGCGGCACTTGCCCATACCCGCTATCCGATCCTTAAGAGAATCCAGCGGAGTTTCGACAATGCACCCGTCCACCTCAACTATCTTATCGGCAATGATCTGATCTAAGATGTTTCCCAATGCAGTATCCTATTTAGACAATTGTACGAAGAGCATTCTTAACTGGTGAAGGGTACTGTCTAACAGTTCCTTTTCTTCCTTTTCAAGATTGCCGGCGGTTTTCTTCTCGATGGTCTCTATCATATCGATATTGAACTTCGCAAGCGGCAGGTCGGGCTCCTTTTCCTGACCCTCTTCTTCCTTCGTACGGATCAGCCCCAACGCAAAGAAAGCCTGCGTAGCGAACATGCTTACAAGACCGGCAAAATCAGCCGGCGGCAACTGCTGTCCCTGCTTGACAGCCTCAGCCTCGGCTTTTTTCTCTTTCTCCACTTCCTGCTCAGCGGCTAATTCCTCTTTTTCCTTTTGAGCCTCTTGTTTCCAGTCGCTATCGATTATGATCTTTTTTTCTTCGTCAGCCATTTTTCAAACTCTTTCCGAATTTAATGTTCATATTTTTTCACACTTCTGGCTACGTCCCTTTTCTGCTGGGCTTCTTGTATCTTATGGCGTTTATCGTATTGCCTCTTACCTTTTGCAAGGGCAAGTTCCACTTTCGCCAGACCCCTATCATTAAAGTATATCCTCAGCGGAACCAGAGTAAAGCCCCGTTGTTGCAGTTTTGTCTTTATTTTGTCGATCTGGCGCCGGTGCAGCAGCAGCTTTCTTTCCCTCAGCGGGTCGTGATTTCTACCGGCTGCCTGCGGATATGGAGCGATCTTGGCACCGGTCAGGAAGCATTCGTCCCTGACGATCTTGGCGTATGAGGCGTCGAGGTCGGCTTGGCCGTTGCGCAGGGATTTTACCTCGGTACCGAGCAGGACGATACCGGCTTGGATCTTCTCGACAAGCTCGTAGTTAAAATACGCCTTTTTATTGCGTATCTGACCGGGCACATTGTCCTTGGGATTGTGATCGTTTTTCGCCATACGCCATATATTAGCACAGACCGCCGGTTTTGCAAGCTTATCTGCCCAGCAGCCACTGGTGGACAAACGCCGCCGCGACCCAGACGGTGAAGCTCAGGCTAAGCACTATAGAGATATGCAGACGCTTATTGAAACAGAACCAGGCGACAAGGAAGAAAAAAGCCGATGGGATAATGCCCCAGAGAGCGCCCTTGGCGTATTTTATCATTAGCTCCTGCTCGGCAGGGTTATCATACCAAAGCCACAACAGCACTATCAAACTGGTGATGGGCATTGTAGCGATCAGACCGGCCAGAGTGGGCAGTTTCCGCCCGATCTGCGAACAGAATACGATTATCGCAACCGATATCGCTATCTTTATTATGAATTGAAGCATTTTTCGTCTGTCCATAGCCGAACATACCGCCCTGCCGTCAGGAAAATATAACGGCCCTGCAAAACCCAATGATCAGGCTGAATGCTTATCTACTTGACCAGTCTAAGGGAACACGGATATCTGTAATCTTCGCCCTTACTTGACTTGACACAAGCCATGATCGAAAAGACCAGGTCCGCTACGCCGACGGCGATCGCTAAAAAGACTCCGATACATACCGCTGTCAAAAGACCGCTGACAATCGAAGCGAGCAGGATAGTGATCTGAAAATTCAGCGCTTCTTTGCCCTGACGATCGACGAACTCATCATCGTCTTTCTTGATCAGCCAAAGGATCAGCGGGCCGACAAAGTTTGTCAGCAGCCCCAGAAGATGGCAGAGCATAGCCATGTTCCTTGAATCCTGCGACGGCAGAGCTGCTTCGGGTTGCGATTCGGCAGATTCACCGGATTCGACGGCAGGTTCAGGTTCCGGGCTTTCGGCGGGTTCATTGACGTTTTCGTCCATTTTAGTGCCTCCAATTCGATAATTGTATTTTAGGTATCTAAACGACATTGCTATCTTTAACCCGGTTGGGTCACAATGTCAAGTATTTTGGGGCCAAAACTGCATAAAATAAAAAAAAACGGCACCGAGAGGAGAATTCGGCACCGCTTCGCTTTGTTATACAGTTTTAATCGTTATTTTGTCGCGGCACAGAACTGACCCATCAGCATCATGGCGTCATTGGTCCTTTCCGCGGAACCGTCCATTTTCGCAAATGCGTCGACGAGTTTGACTAATTCCGGGTCCGCCGGCTTTTCGCCAAAGTGGTGAGCGACATTCACTATCCCGGCGTCAAGGCCGTATTCCATCGCTTTTTCGACGTATGCCCTGCAAATTCCAACCTTCCTGCCGGGCAGATCACGACAGGAATTACTGATACCCATCGAGAAATGCACATCTTTCATCCGCGGATCGGACTTGATCTTCCTGATAGTCTCAAACGCCCTGTATGTATATCCGGGCACACCCGGGGTCATCGGCATATCTATAGCTATGGGGAAAACGGTCGCATCGAAATAGATCTCTTCCGGCTTGAACCCGAATTCATCGACGGCTTTGTCGAAAAGCTGCTTTGCCAGAGAAAACAGTTCATCGACGGAATGCGAGCCGCCCGGGCCCGTAGGCTGATCCTCGCTCATCAGCAAACCGACAAAGGAGAATTCGTACTCCTTCTTCAGCGGCATCATCGCATCCATATTGTAAACCTTTAGCGAATTGACAAGCGGAGGTTTCACCTGCTCGTCCGTATCGTACCATTCCTTCAAACCGGCAACGAGGACCTCGTCGTCACTGCTGTCGATACATGCAGGCACTCCCTTGGACCATTTGCGAACCAGACGGACATACTGTTTCATCAGTTCGATCGAGACAGCCGCATCATCCTGGCCAAAATCATCGACATTTATGCCTATATACGCGGCACCTTCATCGGCCTGGGATTCGATAATATGCTTAATGTAATCCAAAGCCTCGCTCGGCTCTGTGTAAGCGCCATCCCCAGCGGCATGTAATTTCCTCATAGCCTCACTCGGCTTCGGGATTGAAGCGTGAAGCAGTTCAGCAATACCAATAATTCCTTTTCCCATTTTACCATACCTTTCAGAAAGACAGAACACGGTCAGTTAATCATGGTATTTTAAGTAATATTTCTGATTTTGATACAAATTCATAAGTTTTTTTTTGCACTATATTGCTACTCAATGGCAATTCAATCGCAGCCCAACGACCTGACCGCCCTTGTGGATAAGCTGTTGATAAGTCCTACAGGCTGCGGTCTGATATTTGCCCGAAGGATGGATATATCTATTACCACATCGGTCTTAGTTTTAAAAAGATATTCAGAGTTATGCTTCACTTTAATGCTATAGCTTGTAACTAACTGTAAAACAAGACGTTATGTCGGACGACACAAATAGGTACACAGAGACATACCGCCCGGTCGGTATATTCGCCATCATTGTCTACCGCCACTAACTGAAACATTACCTGACCAAAATCAAATATGCCCATAGTGGATAACTTTATTGACACTCACGCAGAAAAATATCTATACGCACATAAAACGACCTGTACAAAGGCCTTAAGAAGCAGATATCAACGCCTCCTTCAATTGACGGCAGATCTTTTCAGGGTCTTTTGCCTCTGTTACCACCGAACTTACCGCTATCGCTCTGGCCCCGGCCCCCAAAACCTGCCCGACATTTTCAGGTGTAATTCCACCTATTGCAACATGGCCGATACTGCTATCGGCAAGGATATCGAGGGCTTCGGATACATATTTTAATCCGACAGGTTCTGCAGACGGTTTGGTCGGCGTGGCAAAGACGGGCCCTAATGCTGCATAATCGGGTCGTTGACCAATAGCATCCTTGAGTTGATCGATAGAATGCGTGCTCAAACCTACGATCATCGGTGTCATCTGCAATTGCCTCGCCTGTTCGACACCGATATCATCCTGACCAAGGTGAACGCCGTCCGCTCCGGAACTGACAGCAATATCAATACGGTCATTTATAATACTCAGCGCATCTCCGGCGCGGCAGATACTGACTATTTTCTTGGCAAGACACAAAGCCCGGCGGTCGGTTATCCCCTTGCAGCGCAGTTGCAAGCAGTCAACACCCGCTCCAACGCAGACCCGGGCGAGGTTCATGATTTGCTCATCGCCAGTATCTTCCGCAACTGTCAGGAGAACATAGAGCTTTACAGAACTGAATTTCGCGGTGGTACTGCTAAATACGAGAGCATCTTTTTCGAGGGCATACCCGTCAAAGCGAAGCCTCTCAAAATCGGCAGCCATAGCCGGATCGAACGTCTGGACAGCCTCTGCAAGAACTCTGAGAGCCTCGGTAAGACGTTTGGCCGCTGCAATGAAACACTCCGAAAGCGTAGAACGGCAAAGCTGCCCCTCAATTTGCATCTGACGACCGACATCGCCTTGCACATCACGGTTTGCAATAAGCAGGCCCGGATCGAACTGCTTAATGATCGCACAAAGATCATGCCGCAGTGTTTTCGCCCGGCTGCTCAGATCAGGGCTATTCAAAGCGAACCGGCAGTATTCCTCCATCGTTCGCGCCGCTTCACGTCCGCGATTGAAGTTAGCGTCGATTATCCTGAAAAGTGCTCGTTCCATGGAGGGCATTATATCAAGAGCCACTGAAAAATGCGCCCTTATTTACCCGCAAGAATTTACGAGGAAACTCTGTAGCCGTGCCCATGAACGGTTCGTATCATTTTGCGCCCGGAGGCCCCAAGTTTTTTTCTCAGCGTGGCAATGTGAACATCCACAATTCTTTCATTCTGGCTCTTAGCTGACGGGCCCAGTGCGGTTTGGAGTTGCTCTCGGGAAAGTATATCGCCGGCTGCCTTCATAAGCGCCAGCAAAAGATGGTACTCTATGTTGGACAGAGCAATATTTTCACCCTCGACAAGAACCTGCCTCTGCGAGGGAATGACCTTTATCGCCCCTGCGGAGATGGAGTCTCTCACCTCGTGCGGGCGTCTCAGAATGGTTTCGATCCGGGCGATGAGTACAGCGCTACTGAAAGGTTTTGTAATATAATCGTCGGCTCCCATCCTCAGCCCGACTACAATATCGGTTTCTTTGTCCTTGGCGGTCAGAAGTATCACAGGCAGCCCCGCCGTTGCCGGCGTATTCTTGATCTTGCCCGTCAACTCGATACCCGACATATCCGGCAGCATCACATCCAGCAGGACAAGATCGGGCTTTTGCTCACCGATACTTTCCAGAGCCGCCGCCGCCGTCCCAGCCGTACGAACATCATAGCCTTCCATAGACAGATTCATGCTCAGCAGTTCCAGCAGATCGGCCTCATCATCTACAATTAGTATCGTCGCATTCATAACGTGGATTATACAGCAAAATATTGGCGTGTCCACATAAAAAATTGATATACCTTTAACATTCGAGCCCGCCCCGGAAACAAAAAAAAGGCCGGCGTGTTAAACCGGCCCTTTGATCTTGAAACTAAATGTATTCGCTTCGTTAGAAACTGAGTGAGTAAGAGATACCTGTCCAGAATTCATCTTGGGTATTTACAGTATCTTCCATTGACACCTGATAGTAGACACCCGGCGTGAGAGTTCCGCTACCTATTCCATCGAACGAAGTCGAGAGACCAAATGTCTGGTGCGAGAAATCATGGTCGATGTCAGCCGCACCCGCATCGTCATTGTATGTCAAATCCCAGCTAAAGCTCAGCGGATTTTCCAAACCGGCAACTTCGATATCCTTACTGATACCAAAGACATGAATGAAACCTCCAATATCTCTGGCGTCACCGCCGCCTTCTGCGCCCCAAAGGTAGACCAGTGTATAGCTTGGCACCGTGCCAAACGGACAGATTTCTGGCCATGAGAAGTCGATATTGAATTCCTGAATATCGGCATCCTTTGAATCCATATCGGGGAAGTCATAGTAAATATAACTTGCGGCATAATCCGTCTGCCATGCCTGACCTTCACATACGGTATTGCTGTATGTAAGGGCATAGTTAAACTCTTCGGCGTCAACTGTACTCTTGCTGCCGCCGCCCTTGCTTGAACCTGCGGTAGAATACCACACGTTGAAACTCCAACCACTGTCAAACAGATCGAAATTTATACTCGGCTGAAATGCGGCCTTGTCGTCCAGACGATCAATACCACGCCAGATATACTTACTTACCCATGTAAAATCCACCTCAATGCCCAGATCACCAGAGGCGGTTTCTACGGCACTTGCAACACCTGCGGCCACAAACAAAACCAAAGCGGCCAACAATAACAATTCTTTTTTCATTTCGAACTCCTTTTTCCTTTTCAATCCCATTAACTTAGTTAGTTACGTTGCACTTCACACAAACATTTCAAGAATTATTTGAACCCCGAATATATCAATATGGTCCTTTTCAAAACCATGTTGCTAAGAAGTTTATCGGCATTATCGAGTAATGCAAACAAAAAATTGCATTTTTTCTGAAATGCTTGAAAAAAACAATTATTTAGCAATAAAATGGTATGCTAGTCGGCAAGTTTGCCCCTGGTGTGAGATCAAAGCTATAACCGGGGGGCTAATACAGAGGAAACAGCCGGAGAAATAAAATGAAGATCAGCTTACCTGAAGCTGTTCCTTTGCCTGACCGACAAGGTAGAAACTCCCCGTAATGCAGATGAGGTCTTCTCTACTGATGGCACCGCTTGCGATCTTTACGGATTCTTTGATCGTCATGGCAGTCTGGCTCATCTTGCCGCAAATTTCGGTATACAACTCAGCCAGATCATGAGGAGCCATCGCCTTGGGCGAGTTGCTCCGTGTAAAGATAACCTTGTCAGCGCCGTACCGGAGTTTTTCAAGCATGCCGCGAACATCCTTATCTTTATTACAGCCGAATATTACGATCATCGAATCATACGGTACATGCTGGCCAATGGCATACATCAGTGCCCGGATGCTCGAAGCATTGTGCGCGGCATCGACGATGATCCTTGGATACTCGGAAATCATTTCCATTCTGCCCGGCAACGATATACCCTGCAAACCCTCAATGGCCCGTTCGTCGTCGATCTCATAGCCCTGGGTCTTCAAACGGTCGAGCATAGCAAGGGCCAAACCGCAGTTGACAGCCTGATGTTCACCCGGCAGAGGTACTCTTAAATGCTCAAACTTACTTGTCGGTGTAGTAAGGCAAATTCTTGTATGCGGGCCGTGTTCCCGAGAGGACTCGAAACGAGATGAAAAATCGATATCATGGCCGGTAATATGCATAGGCGCATTGACTTTGAGAGCCTGTTTTTTAAGCATCTTCATCGCATCGGGTTCCTGAGGTACGGTAATGACAGGTATACCCTTTTTGATAACGCCCGCCTTCTCCTTTGCAATAAGGTCTATCGTCGCACCGAGCAGGTTCTGGTGGTCAATGCTTATGTTTGTAATACCAACCAATGCCGGTTTAATAACATTTGTGCTGTCGAGCCTGCCGCCCAAACCGGTTTCGATAATTGCGATATCGACCTTCTTGTCAACAAAGTACATAAAAGACAGAGCCGTCATTATCTCAAAAAAAGTCGGAGCATTGTCAGCAGCCGACATCTTCTCAACCACTTTATAGACGCGATTGATCAGACCGAGCATTTCACTTGAAGAGATCGAGCAGGAATCAACCGCGATTCGTTCATGAAGTGTCGTTACATGCGGTGAAGTGTACAGGCCCACTTTGTACCCATTGGCTTCGAGCATCTTGCCGAGCATAGTGGCCGTTGAACCTTTCCCTTTGGTCCCGGCGATGTGTACGGTCGTGATCTTATCTTGTGGGTTCGCCAGATTCTCAAGCAACTCCTCCATACGCCTAAGATCGAATGCGGTAACATTATAGCGCAGCTTCCGCTGTCGCTCGTAGTCAGTCTTATCGAACAGATAGCGAAGTGCTTTGCTATATGTCTTAAAAGCTTTTTTGCTTTTTACCTTACCGACGGAGGAGGTCTTTTTTTTAGCCCGTACCGGGCTCTTCTTAACTGCTTTCCCTATAGTTGTCATATAACACCATCATACCACAACAAAATCGCCTCGTCAACCCTAAGTAGTATAATAAAAGTATGAGGGCCCGATTTCGGAAAACAATCCTGACCGTAACACCTTATTAGACAGGTACTTACACGACGATATTATTATATCCCTTTTTTTTATAAATATATAACTATAAGCAAAAATAAAATAAAAATAAGCCCTGCTTATAAACCACAAGGATTTAACTCCAAAAACCACCACTTTCGCAAAACATAACCAACTTACTCCACGGGTGGCAGCTATCCCGCGTTTTGTCATCCCAGCGGTTTTGTCATCCCAGCGCAGGCTGGGATCTAGACTCAACAATTTCAATGAACCTCCACCTCCCGATCAATCCCCCTCATGAGGAACCGAAACCGGCTGAAGCACAACCTTATTATCGATCACCTTAGGAGGGAGCATGTCTTTTGACGGATTATCCATCTTTTTCTTCAGCCTTAAAAAAATGGATTTCGCATTTTCGGCCTTCACAAAGATGCTCTGGCGTTGATCTTTAATTCCTTGAAATTCTGTTAAGTATTCAATGAAATCCTCTGCACCTCTGCGTATTTTATCTGCTTCCATAAGCGTGGCCTCAACTTCGGCATGATTGATATCAAGATCGATACGAAGCTCTTCGAGTTTCATGGCTATGGGTTGTCTGTTATATTTTTCGGGGGCAGTGCCTGCCTCGATAGCCTCCTCTCTATCAAGGGCCTGTGCTAATGCTCGAGACTTTGCTCGCAACACTTTTTCTTTAATACCCTCCGTTTCCATGATCATATTCATTCTTTCTATCGCTCTTGACGCTGCTTCCACATTTTGATAATGAGTGTGCCGTTTTTGCTTTTCATACTTTTCTTTTGCAGCCTTAAACTTTTCCGGATAACCCTCTTTCTCCTTAGTTGCCTTTTGATAATATTCTTCAGACCTCCGCAGTCCTTTCTCTCCATCTCGATATTTCTCTTCAGCGGATTCGGTCAGATACTCCAGAAATGCAATAGCGGTATTTTTCGCTTGCTCCTTATCCACACCAAGAGCATAAAGACTCGTCACCTCTGAATCGTTTTTTGACGCAGTTATGCCGTATCCATTTGAAAGAAGTTCTTTCTGCTTTGAAGACAATTTTTTGCCGGAAGATGTGCTCAGTATCTTTCCTTCAAGACCTCTAAGAAAATAGAATTTTTTGTGATTTCCGCCGTCCCTCTTTGACCATCCATCTAGGAACGAGAGTCCATTGGTATTAAGGCCAACAAGATTGAATCGAGCAAGATATGTCACGCCACGAGGAGCCCTATTATCAGACCGATTATCAATGAAATCCATGCATGGTTTTTCAACGGTTTCAAATTTCAGCTTTGGCATGCTAAAATCCGGTTTTTTAGGTGCAGGGACTGGTTTTTCGGCTGCGATTACTGGTGCGGCGAATACGAGTGCCATCAGGGCGATAAGAATGGTTTTCTTAGTCATGGTTTTGCTCCTTAAAAGTTAGTGTATTAGTTTAGCTGCTTTTATTGCGGTTAATGTTTCCGGGTACATTTTAACTATATGACGATATTCGCTTTGCAGATACTCAGCCGGGTTTGCTATCTTGCCCGGGTTCTTTTTTATCATCTCCGCCCTGGCAAGCACCATCGCGGCGATCCCTTCCATCTCGATCTGCAGTTCTATCTCCGCTAGCGTTGGCAGGGTGTCGGCTTGGGCTATCTCGATCTCGCTGGTCGTCGCCTCCTCAGGCTTGTTGTAACTAACGAAGAACAGTCCCGCAACGATCAATAACCCCGCCGCGATCTGAATATAACGCCTGACAGGCCGCCTCTTTACAATGGGCCCATCAAGATTATCCTGCCATATCACCTGCGCCATCGACAATGAATTTTTCAGAGCCTTTGCCGTCTCTGCGCAACTTGGGCAGCCATCCAGATGCTCCTCAACAAGCACCCTGTCGAATTCGTTAAGCTCGCCATCGGCAAAGTCCACCAGCAATTCTTCTATTTGCTTACAGTTATCATTTTTCATGATCCTATCCCCTTACTCGTCAGGGCCTTAGCAAGTTTTAATCGACCGATCCTTATCCTGCTCCTTATCGTCGACGAATTTTCATTAAGCGTCTCAGCGATCTGAACGGAATTAAGCCCGCCAAAATATTTCAGCACCATCGGCCCCAGCAGCTTCTCATCGAGTTTTGCCAGAGAATCGCGAACCAGTTCAAACTGTTCTGCCCGCATCACCGTAAGTTGCGGGTCCAAGCCGGACTCGGGTTGATGTTTCCGCCGTTGAATGATCTTTTTGGTAGCGGTTCTGAACCGTTTTTTCCGCCGGTGTCTATCCATGCATAAATTAATCGCAACCCGCGTCAGCCACGCCATAGCTATGCCCTCAGCCGCGAAACTTTCGCCCTTTTTTATCGCTTCGACGGACAGATCCTGCAAAACATCCTCAGCATCAGCAGCGCAAAGCCCCAATCCGGCGATCACACGCTTCAACTGCCCGCGACAGCCAAGCAACACCTCAACTGCCCGGAATCCCGGCTCAGAAGGTAAATCCGTATCATTTTCAGTTCGTGATGGCCGATCCACGCAGATTTCCATATAACAGCATTTCCGTTGGTTTTATGACGTCTCTGGCGTAATTCTACTATATTAGTGCGCAAAGGGGGCAAAGTGTTGCAAGAAAAATAAAAAAATCCCCCAACCCCCGAAGGACACTGGATACATATAGGACTGTCAACTTCTTATTACAACGCCACCACGGTGATCGTGAGTTTGACTTGCTGACCGCTCTCGGACTCGGTGGTATCGTCCTCGATAGCCCCCCTTTCCGGCTGGGCCGTTAGTATGGGGATCGGCATAGCAATATCAGATGCACTCTCTTTGCTCGCCGCCCCGGGCACATTTCTCGATTCGCTATTGAAAGAGGCATAGTTCTTCGCCATCGCCAAACGAGTATCGTTCTTTTCCTCTTTGAAGATCGCCATAACCTGCTCAGCCGTAATATCATTGACAAGCAGACCACCGACGCCCTCAGAACCATCAACCGAGAAAGAGGTACTGCTGCATCGATCCCAGATCGGCTGCAAGTCACTCAGCAAAGCCAGCACCTTAACTGCCGAGGCGCTTATTTCATAAGTGGTGGAATTATCACCTCGCCTCGGAATGGTAGTATCTCGCAAATCGTTGTTATAAACTGTTTTTTCGATAAAATTATTCAAGGCTATCGCCTGATCGCTCATAAGATTCAGGTGCGATTCAAAAGGAGCTGCTTCCGCGACGGCTACTCGATCGGGCCTTAAAACACCACTCTCTTCCGACTTTGGGGCAAGGATCGACGGCAAAGCCGGTTTTACGACAAGCGGCTCCTTATGCTTGCTGTCCAGGGGCATAACAATATTAAACACCACCCAAACGAGTATACCCGCAGGAACAAGGAACATCGCCGCAGCCGTTACGAACCTGCGAAACATCAGGTGACGAACGCCGGCTGCCTCATTATGACCAGCCGATGCATTATCCAGTATCGACTGCCTCTCCAGAGACGCCTTAACATCGTCGAGCAACCCCTCCGGTGCCGAAGCTATGGGCAATGCGCCCAAAAGCTGCTTTTGCCTTTTCAACTCGCCCAATCTCTGCGACAACTCATCGTCATGCTGGATAAGACGCTTGACCTCGGTACGCTGCCGTTCGGAAAGTTCTCCGTCAATATAACCGCTCAGCAGTTCATCGATTTCCGCTTTACTTTTCTCGCTCATAATACCACCTGTCATTAAAAAACTTCACACACAAACACGCGCCAACATCATCCGACGATCCCCCGCAGTATCTGCCGCAGGTTCTCGCGGCCTCTGCTCAGCCGGCTCTTTACCGTACCCAATTCCAACTCCAGTGCCTCACCGATCTCAGCGTACGACATCCCTTCGATATCCCGCAACACGACAACAGCTCGCTGCGGCTCATCTAACTTCAGCAAAGCCCGCATAGCGATCTGCCCGATCTCTTTGTTCTGGGCCAACACCGCCGGATCCATGGCACTATCATCTGCCAAAAACGCACCCAACTGCCGCCTGGCACCATCCTGCTCAGGCCCCACAGACGCATCCAGCGACCGCATCCCAAGCCTGACCTTCCTCTTGCAGTAATTCAAACTCAAATTAACCGCCACACGGAACAGCCATGTATAAAAAGTGCTCTGGCCCCTGAACGTATCGATCTTTTCTATACATTTGACAAATGTTTCCTGAGTTAGTTCCGCAGCATCGTCAGAATTTGAGCAAATCTTAAAAATAACATTGTAAACTCGGTCCTGATACTTCACTATTAGCCGCCCCATCGCCGCTGAATCCCCCTGCTGGCACTGGCGAACCAGTACGGCATCATCAATACTTATTTTTTCGAGTTGCTTATCCATTTGCCCCGAGTGAGTTCTGATTTAATATTTGAGATGGTAATTATCGTATAACCGCTTGCCGGATATTGTGGTAAACATCACCTGCACAACATAACCAGCCGGTCTTGAAGGGCCGAATTCAAAGCCGAGATCAAACTGATATGCCCTCAGAAAATCCCGCCAGTTGGCATTGTTTTCCGTCAAATCCAAAAGCCTGATATCATCCCAGAGTTTCAGCCGTTTGCCCATAGGCTTAGCCGACCGCGGAACGAACTGATACAACTCGAATCTGAACGTGCCGGGAGCTTTTATCCTTGCCCCCGCCGAATCCAGCACATCGACATAAACCCGCAGCTTCGCCCTGTTCGAATTCTCCTCGTCCACCACTATCTCAGTAAGCCCCATGATACTCACACTCGATGCCGTATATGATGAAAGTATATCAAGTTCCCTGCCCGGAACCGTAGAATATCTCGAAGTCTCCGGTTCACAGCCGCCAAAAACCGCAAGCCCCAAAAGAGCAACCCATGAAAGTACGTTTCGTTTCAACATAACCCGTAATTCAAAATTCAAAACTCAAAACTCAAAATTTAATCGCTGTACCACAGCGATCAAAGATCCTCATCCAGAAGATGCCCGAATCTTTCCTTCTTCGTTCGCAGATAATCGACATTATGCTCGCCCGGCTCTGCTATAAGAGGGATCTGCTCGGCGACCTTTATGCCATAGACCTCAAGCCGACTAACCTTTTTCGGATTATTCGTAAGTATCCGCACGTTCCGCAATCCGAGGTCGTGACATATCTGCGCCCCGATACCATAATCGCGTTTGTCCGCCATGAACCCGAGTTTCAGATTCGCCTCGATCGTATCAAGCCCCTCTTCCTGCAGCTTATAGGCATGGAGTTTATTCGCCAGTCCAATGCCGCGTCCTTCCTGCCGCAAATACACAAGAGCGCCCAAACCCTCTTTTTCGATCATCTTCATAGCCGAGATAAGTTGATAACCGCACTCACATCTTTGCGAATGAAACAGATCACCCGTCATGCACTCCGAATGAACGCGTATCAGAACCGGCTCATCATGTACGATCACATTGCCCGCTTCGTCCAGATCGCCGACCCCGCCCTTACAAAGTGCAAGATGCGGTTCCGCTGCGCCGGGACTATCGTAACCGATGAGTTTAAATTCGCCGTAGTCCGTCGGCAGATTGACCGTCTGGATACGCTTTACCTGCCGCTCGCGCTGCAACCGGTACTCGATGATCTTGGCAACGGAAGTTATCTTAAGCTCATGCTTCTTGCAATACTTTAGCAGTTGTGGAACCCTCGCCATCGACCCGTCATCGTTTATTATCTCGCAGATAACCCCCGCAGGTTTCATCCCCGCAAGCCTCATCAGGTCAACGGCCCCTTCGGTCTGACCTGCCCGAACCAAAGTTCCGCCATTCCTTGCCCGAAGCGGAAAGATATGCCCCGGCCTGGCAAGATCGCCCGGCTTGGCCCCATCCGCTACCGTCACCCGTATCGTATGGGCACGGTCCGCTGCACTTATCCCCGTCGTGGTCCCTTCACTCGCGTCAATGCTAACGGTAAACGCCGTCCCAAGCGCCGCCGTATTCTCAGGCGACTGAGCATGAAGCGATAGACTGTCGCATTTTTCCTCAGTAAGAGGAATACAGATCAGACCCCGCCCATGCGTCGCCATAAAATTAACAGTCTCAGCCGTTATACTCTCCGCAGCCGCAACCAGATCGCCCTCATTCTCACGATCCTCATCATCGACCAGAACGATCATTTTGCCTTGCTTCAGATCCGCAAGTACTTCAGCTATTTCACTAAATTCAATCATTTCGCAATTCTCAATTACAGCTCTGTTACATCTTCCAAACACACATTAAGACAAGCAATATAACCCATTCACCCCCAAATGTAAACGTCGAAAAATACCCCCTCACCCCAAAAACAGCAAACAAGGCACAGCCGGTCGCCATCAATCCTTCGCTACAGGGTGCCTTATAATGGTTTTAAGTTTCTCCGGAGCCGTCCTCCGCGGGTCAGACAGGTACACCTCGTGATGCTTGCCGCTAAATGAATACCCCTCGGCCTCTATATGATCCTGTATCTTCTCGATCGTCGAGCCCTGCTGAGAATAGGGCCCTATGTGAAGCATCTGCCCGCATACTCCCTCCTCAAGCGTTTCATATCGCAGCTTATCCAGCATATCCGACGGCTTTTTCTTCCGGAGCGTTTCGATTGCCCCTTCGATCATATCCGATGTAACAAAATCCGGCTGCATTATCATAACCGTCCACTGCCACTTATCTTTTGCCTCAGGATCGAACGGCCCCGGATCCATCCACCACAAACCCTCCAGCGGAGGAACAACAAACTCAAAATAACCTTCAGGCTGCGACTCCTTCATAGCGAACTTCAGCGTATAAGCCGTCCCGTACAACGCCTCGATCGCCGCCTGAAAATCCGCCGAAGTATTAGGGTCACCGACCCCGTCAACCATGATATATTTCATAGCCGGCACTTCAACGATAGCAACCTTACTCTTCGAAGCCGAGTAAAACTCCTTCAACTCCTTCTTGAAATCTATCTTCGCCATATTCATTCTCCCTGTTTTTTTATAACGAACTGAATTTCGGTAAGATATTTTTTGGCATTACCCTTAAATATCATCCCCGGCCCTTTCAGATAAACCTCGCGGCTAGGCATAACGATCTCATACCCTTTTTCCTTTACATACTCAAGGATCTTAGCATAGGATCTCCCTAACTCATCATAAGGCCCTTTATGAAGCAGGGAAACACATTGGCCGGCTGGCAACTGACGAATCGAAAACCCCTCGACTTCCTTGCCGCCTCTAACCGGCATACACGCCTCAAAATCCGCATCATCCGGACGATACTCGTTATCATAATAAAGGCACAAAGGTTTGCCGCAGATATAACGGCCAAATTTTTTACCGATCCGCGCAAAGCCTTCGCCGCAATCACTATACTTGCCCTTCATACGAACCCCGGCGATCTTTATCGCCTCCAGCGGTTTCTCTTCAACTTCAAACGACGAATTTTTCATAGCAGCCAAAGCCTCCCTTTCATTCGAAATAATATTATCCAGCGAAACAAGAATATTCTTATGCTTCCGCATTTTGCCTTCGATAACCTTCCTGTGCTGTTCAAGATAATCAAGAATATCCGCCTGATCGTCATAATTTTCCAGGATCGTCTTGATCTCATTAATAGAAAATTCCATCTCCCGAAAACAAGTTATAATACGAGCCCGCTCAACATTATTATGATCATAATATCTATACCCCGAACCCACATCAACACTAGACGGAATAAGTATCTCTTTCTCATGATAAAAACGAATCGTCTTCAAGGACAAACCGGTAATTCTGGAAAACTCGCCAATACTAAACATAGCAGCCTCTCATAAAACAAAAATACTTTCAATGACTATGGTAAGGCCTACCCCAAGGGGAGGGTCAAGGGGAAAAATAAAAAAAATGAAAAAAAAATGAAAAATCTCATTTCGGCGTAAAAAACCAAGAAAAAATCGCATCGCTCAACAAAGTAGAACGTAGCGAAATCCGCAACTAAAAACTAAAAACCAAATACTAAAAACTAAATTGCCCTTCCCCCGTCAACGGCAAGAACCTGTCCGGTTATATAGTCGTTTTCCAGCAGGAATATCACTGCGTTCGCCACATCGCTCGGCTGACCTGTCCGCCCCGCTGGAATAAATCCCAACTGCCTTTTCTTCTCATCCTCAGTGAAAGCATCCGGCCAGGTGATCACACCCGGAGCAACTGCGTTTACACACACCCCCGGAGCAAGCTCCTTCGCCATCGCCTTCGTCACCGCCACTAATCCCGCCTTCGATGCGCAGTAAACCGCATATTCCGCCCACGGCTTGATCGCACCGACATCGGAGATATTAACGATCTTACCGACCGGCTCATCGCAATCGGCTCCGATATCCAATAACTCAGCAAAGCGTTTGCTCACAAGCATCGGCCCGACAAGATTCGTTTTCAGCACCTCTTCGATACTCGCAAGGGCCATCTCCGCTATCGCCTGCCTCTTGAACACCGCCGCCGAATTTACAAGAATACTCGCCCCCCCCATTTCGCCCGCCGCCTCAAACAGCCCATCGATCTCATCCGTTCGCGTTAGATCCGCCCCCACTGCTATCGCCTCTCGCCCTAACGAACGTATCACCTCGACAAGATTTTCAGCTAAGTGGTCGTTTCTGTGATAGTGGCAGACGCAGTCGCAGCCGGCATGAGCAAGCCCAATGGCAATAGCTCCGCCCAACCGCCCCGTAGAACCGGTAATTATAGCTGTCCGTCCGACAAGTTCCATACCCGGATACTAAACCCAATCCTCCAATTTAGCAAGAAAAATTAACCGTACCACTCGTACTACTTAGCTTGAACTAACCTGCGCTTTCGCCAGGAAACAAAACTCCTTATAATAAGGGATGGACTTTTTCAACAGCCCCACAGTCACCTATTATACGGATTCTGAAAATTTAGTGTAATTTCTCTCGCAGAGAACAACTTTTTTTGACAAGAACTTATAGATAGGCCAACGCGAGGAGAGAAAAATACCCATTGGGTATTTCAGCAAAGCGCACTTTCGACCAGATCGCATATCATGTGATAAGCCAACTGATGCATCTCCTGCGCAGGTGCCGAACATGGCGCATCAACTGCTATGGTAACATCAGCGATCCTTTCAAGCGCAGAGTCCGCCCGTCCCGTAAACGCCAGTATTGCCGCCCCCTTATCCTTTGCAAGCTGGGCCGCCGCGACAACATTCGCTGAGTTTCCACTCGTCGAAAACGCCCACAGCACGTCATCTGCCCCCACGAGCCCTTCAACCTGTCGCCGGAATATCTCCTCGAAGCCGAAATCGTTACCAATAGCCGTAATAAGCGAAGTATCCGTCGTAAGCGCAACTGCCGGCAGCGCCTTCCTGTCCTTAAGGAACCTCCCGACAAGCTCACCTGCTATATGCTGAGCATCCGCCGCCGAGCCCCCATTGCCGCAGATATAAACGCACCCGCCGGCCTTGATGCACTTGACGATCATCTCAGCCGCCGATACCACGCTGTCAATGCAATTGTTTTCGAACGCAGCGACTAAATCCTTATGAGTTTTTATCGAATCAATAACTTTTTGCTTCATATCTATATTTTCTTCCGGTATTAGGATTGTAAAAGTTGTATTACAGTTTCACAAAGCTCCGCAAGCGTCCCCTGATCCGGCGCTGCCTTTTCGAGCATTATTGTCCCAGCCAGCGATGAGATCAACAGATGCGTTTGCATCTTCACATCGACATCTGTATTTATCTGCCCGGCTTGTCGGCACTTTTCGATCAGTTCTTCATAAAGCGAGCTTTGCCACTGCCAGAAGTTTTTTATTCGACGCTGCACATTAGGATGTGATTCGAAACTACTCGTCGAAAATCGAAGGATCAGTTTGCAGTTAACCCATTCTCCGGAGGCGTTAAGCTCAACGATAGACCTCAACAACCCTCGTAGTTGTTCTATCGGCTCAAGTTCATCGTCGATCGATTCGGCAAGCTGTTGATAGTCCCCGACAACCTCATCCAGAACACTTTCGCACAGCGATTCCTTACTCTTGAAGTAGTGATAAAACGCCCCTTTCGTAACACCGCTTGCCGTCAGAATATCGTCAAGTGTCGTGCTTTCGCACCCGTGCGTACTGAAAAGACTCCGGGCAACCTGCATGATCCGATCCTTTGTGTCGGTTGCGACTCTTGGCATGATCTTACACCATTTGCAATTACAAAATGCGCTTTGATGCGCGGTTAAATTTCTTTACGGCAATACATTGCGATTTCCAACGCGAAAATCTATTACCCTATAAGGGTACTCAAAAAGTCCTTCATTACATTGCGTTTGGATTGGCGACGGCGACTGTTTAATCGTTCCGGTTTACTCGCCAACCGTCATGAAAAACAGTACTACCATCAGCAGGGCAATAAGAGCGGCAAGTATAACGATCCCCACTCGGTACTTTGTGATCGTTTCCTCACCATAGACTTTGTCCTCACTGTCGTCTATCTCCACTGCCATACCTTGTTCCAACTGTCCTAAGGTTTCCATGCTGAACTTTTGTCGCGCTCTTAATGGTGCCTGACCCTCCTGAACAGCTTTCAGGTCGGCAAGCACGGCTTCGATACTATTGTAGCGTTCCTTCAGTTTCTTGGCCATCATAACCTCGATGACCTCCGATATGCCCGCAGAAAGCGAAGTGTTTATATGGTCCGGAGGCGTCAGAACTTCCTTGAGATGTTTTCGCATCACTTCGGACGGAGAACCGGCATCAAACGGCACCCTGCCGGTAACCATATGGAACAAGGTTGCGCCAAGTGCATAGATATCGGCACGACCGTCAATTTTCAAATCGCCTCTGATCTGTTCCGGAGCGATATAGTAGGGCGTCCCGAACGCTTTGCCCTTTTCGCTCTTGGCTGCCTTAATGTCGGATGTCTCGCGTGCCAGACCCATATCCGCCAGCTTCACGATACCCTGCTTATTGATCATGATATTCTTGGGTTTGACGTCCCGATGTATCAGTCCGTGAGCGTGAGCGTGTTCAAGCGCATTGGCAAGCTGGATTATTATATCAAGAGCTTCTGTTTCCGAAAAAACTTTCCCTTTAGACAGGTCATCGTAAAGTGTCTTGCCCTCGACGTATTCCATTATGAAATAGTAAAGACCGCCAGATTCGCCAACGTCGATCGCCTGAACGATATTGTTATGATTAAGCTTGGCAGCCAGCTTCCCTTCTTTGTAAAACCGCGTTATATAGTTGGGCTTTTCACTGAAACGATGCGGCAGCACTTTGATCGCTACCATCCGGTCAAGGCTCAATTGTTTGGCTTTGTAAACAACAGCCATCGCACCCGAGCCGAGCTTACCAAGAACCTTATACCCGGGTATCCGACCGGCTTCGCCCTTGCTTTCGGTGATACTGCCTTTGAGTCTGCTGGCCTGTGTCTTGGTAAGATAGCCGTGCTTTAGCAGCAACTCTTCTAAAGTCGTCGGCACTTCGCTGCTCAGCGACTGTCGCCTCTCTTCGCATTTTTGGATCTCGTCTTCGGTACACAGCTGCTGCTCTATAGCCATTCGGCCAAAGATCGTATCCTGATTTGTTGAATCATTTGACGACAAGTATCTATCCTATTAATCTAATTAGTCTAACCTAAATGTAACAGTCGCAAGGACCGATTATCCTCTTATATTCACCGTTGTCAAACAAAAATTGTCGTAAATCATTACAAAAGTGACATTTTTCAGCATACATTGCTTTGGTCGTATATCGGTTATTTCCCATCTTTTCTGCAACGCCTGTCGGTCCGCCATCGAAAAGCTGGCTTATCAACTCCATCTTCGACGGGTTAAATTCTGCCCATATCTTCTCAAGCGGCCTCTCTTCTACATTTCCGATTATGATTCCGCTGCACAGTCCACTAAATACATTCCCGTAAGGGTCGATATGAACCCCCTTAGACGACAAAAATGCCGATTTGCAATTCTGACCCCGGAGAGATTCAACTGGTGAGTTGGCGAAAAGATCCGCCAGTTCCCCTGCCCCGCGACCCATAAACCGGCAGGGATAATCGGCAACAGCACTTCGATAGCCCTTTATCCGCTCCTCTAATACCTCCCCCTTCATTCTGACCGGCTCGTTAAGATACTTCGCCCACCGAATGAAAACACGCTGCGACCCCATAATTTCCTCTGCAATCTCCGCCAATCGCCTGACGCACTCGATATCGATGTACTCAGCATGAAACGGATCCCAGCTTATCTTAAGTCGCTCCAGACCTGCGCTATCCAGTAATCTCAGCCTTTCTTCGACGATCTTCCGATCCGTTGCCCAATATCCATTCGTCTCGATCGAGTCCAGAGGCCCGAGTTTGCGCTTCTGAGCCTCATCAAGTATCTCCAATACATGATCAAAATAAAGAAACGGTTCGCCACCTGTAATATGCACCTTTGCGTTTTCGCCGGCAAGTACCCGCAAAGACTCCCATGCCGAAAGGGCGGTTTCAATCGGCATCAAGCCAGCCTTTTCCGGCGAACACTTGTAATAGCAAAACTCACACGCAGCGGGGCACCGGTAAGTCATCATCAGCCCGGCATAACGCCACAACTTAAGCTTCGCCTCCTCACGCCCAAGGTGGCGATTATAGATATTATCAGAGATTTTATACATAAGAATGCCCTGTATACGCACGAACATAGCGATGGTTCCCAATAATAGAAACCATTTCACCACCCTGCAAGAGGATATTTTTATTGCCTGGGCATAAAAATTAAAAAATAAATATTTTTTTGTCGCCCCTCACCAACTTTTGCATGCGATATTATTGGACCTCTACCAGATATTTTAAGCTGTTAGCCTGCTCACACTATATACTGTGGTGAAGGTACAATAAAATTGTATATATGGGGTGCCGAAGAAAACACTCTGTATTATGACGCATCGCATCACATTCAAGATATTTTCGCCTCACGTCCGATACCCTAAACAGAGCAAACAGTCATTCAATTTTATGGAGTACACAAATGAGCAAGAGAGAAATTATCGATTATATCATGGAGATCAACAGGGGCGCCAAGCCCGAATTCCTTGCTCAGTTTCGCAAAGAGGACCTGGACCTTTACCTCGAACATCTGATAGAGATCGATCTCGAAGATATAATTATGTGTGCCTGATACCCTCTTGCGTTTCCGCGGGCATCATTTCTCTTTCGATTCACCGCGTATTTCAGCTTCAAGTTCACGTTCGACCGCACCGCTGCTTTCTACAGGTTTCGGCAGTTCGACGATCGTATTGTTCTTGAATACGAGAAAAGCCCCCTGCATACCGCTTGGCACATTGAAAGCAAGATCGATCCAGGCTTTGCCCCTCTTGAACTCTTTCCCGGAAAATGAAACCACCTTACCAAGTCCCGGATCCTTGATAGGCCGCTTACCGGCGATGAGATATCTATCCGGATAAACGACGGTACTGTTTCCGGACATTTCATTTAAGGCACCTTTGGCCTTGCAGATAAGCCTTACCTGTGACAGGGCAAAAGATACCGTTCGCTCTTTATTAGCGGCGCCGCCTTTTGCGATCTCACTTGACTTTATGCCGACCCTCACAAACGTACGGCTATGATCGTCAACATCTTTGATACGCACACTGTATTTTTTCGGAAGCACAATACAATCGCTTGCGGCGATGGTCAGGATTTTGACCGGATCGGCTTTTTTAGAGAATCTCGGGGCTTGCTTCGGTTCTATAGGTTTGACGCGATTGAGGTGCAGACCGTTGACGTAATCAGGGTGCAACGCGTCGAAACTTTTGTCGCAGCTAAGCGACCCCTTGCTTATCCAACCGAAAAAGCCGGCTGCAAAACCATCGGCATTGAGCCCCAGCTTATCGGGTTCGTTTACATTGATCTCTTCGCCGAATCTTGCGTAAGGAATAGTCGCTCTGACCGGCAGCATTGTTACCGTAATGACAAAAACGCCGGAAATGATCATCCCTGTTATTGTACCTGAGATAACACCCACTATTTTCGTGCTGACTTCGCCAAAGCTGATATTTGCGCCTACAACATAATCAGATCCCATCCGAATGATAGCAAAACTTAAGACAAAAAGAAGAAAGAAACAACATCCCTGGGCCCATTGCCCGCCGCGACCGCGAGATATCAGCATATTAGCCAAAGGTTCATAGTAGCTAAAAGCAATAATGAGTCCTAACACAGCCGCTATTGTCGTAGCGAACGACTTTAAGATAGGGCTCTTAAGGTAAAAGTGCGCAACCGTCAAAAGAGTAATTAATATTATCGAAATTGCTCCAAACATCTTATAAGGATCCTTCTTAAAATTAGTTAACCGTTATACCCAATAAGGGTATTAATCCTTGCCGTCTTTACCGGCATTCTGCGAACCGCTCGAAAGCTCCCGTATCACTTCATTGATCGCGGTTATTCCGGTAGCTACTTTTTTGATCGATTCTTCCTGAATGTAAAGCATACCCGCTCGTCGGAAACTGCCGGATATTTCCTGAAGAGATTTGGCTTGTTTGATAGCTGCACGCTGCTTGTCATCCAACATAACGTACTCAAAGATCGCCGTCCTGCCGTAGTAACCCGTTCCCTGGCATTTCTCACAGAGTATAGGTTTGCCGTGTTTATCATATTCTATCTCACCATTGCGGTAAAACACCTTGATCTTCTCAGATGGAATATTGAACTTCCTCAGCAGATCGGGGTTCGGCTTATACGCCTGTTTGCAATCATCGCACAGCTTACGGATAATTCGTTGGTTGATCACAGCCGTCAACGTATCTGCTGCAAGGTTGCGGTCGCCTACCAGTTTGATCCACTTGCCGACGGCCTGTACTACACCGTTGGCATTCATCGTTACATGCATGATCTTGCTATCCATCGCTGCTTTTGCAGACAGTTGAGCCAGCTCCGGTTCCTCGCAATCGGCCACACCGACAATGTCGGGCCCCATCCGAAGGATCGTCCGAAGCGTTTCTGAATATGTCTTACTGTCACTATCGCTCAACGTATAGGTGTGCTGAGTAATATTATCAAGCACAGCCGCCGGTTTCTTCTCAAGCATATTGATGCCGTTCATAAAAGGATCATGATTACGGATCATCGCATAAAATGTCGTAGTGACACCGCTTTTAGGCGGCCCGGATATGATCGTAACCCCGCTGACAACATTACGTATGCCTTTCAGCGCCGTCAACTGGATGGGATTAAGTCCAAGATCGTCTAATTTCATAGCTGAGTACTGCTCGCATTTTCGTATTATGAGTTGCTCACCCGCAGTAGAGCCCGCCGCCATAACCTCCCATGCCATCTTGCCGGATTCTATTATTATGGAAAAGGGGCCCTTCTGGGGTTTACGCTTTTCCTTGACATCAAGATCCGCAAGCTGTTTCACATAATAAATAAGATACTCGATCTCTTCACGCATTCGAACCGGCTGTTTCAATATGACTCCGTCAACCTTATAAATGACGCTGTATTCCTGATGTTGAGGTTGAAATATTATATCGCTGGCCCTTCGCCAGATCGCGTCTTCAAATATCTCACAGAGAATCCCAAAACCGAAAGACTCAGGGCTTTTCGGACGAGGAATGGGCACCTCATTACCGTTGGCGGTGACAAAACGCATACCACGGCTTAGCTTCATCAACTTCTTATCTTCATTAACGAAAATATTCTTTATCGAAGAGATGGTCCCTATTTTCTCAAAATCCGCCACCATCGAATTGCGGTGGATCGAGTACACGATCAACGTAGCACCGATCGCAATGATATATATCAATAAGCCAATGAGAAAAAACGGGGCCAGAAGCCAGACTATCAGGGAGATACCGCCGGAAAGCACTATAGCAAGTGTCCAGAATTTCACCTTCGTGCGAACCGACTGGGCATCACCGTGAATCCAGTTGACAAGCGGCATCCACACAAAGAACATCGCCACATAAACGACAAGTTTTATAATTGATACATAGCCGCCGTATGACACAGCCGCACTAATTGACAACAACATAAAGATGCTCCATCAAACTTAAAGAATGCCGCCCGAAGAGGTTCTAATACCCTTCAGTGCCATTTTCAATTCTTCCCTGTTCGGTGCATATTGCATCGCCACTTTATAATCGATCCATTCGTCCTCAACAAGGAGTCGCAAACTCTCCGTATAATCCTGCATACCTTCATGCTGACACGAACGTATCACGGTTGGAATATCGGTCTCACGTTCCTCCTGTAACAGCTTTCTTACGATTGAATTCGCTATCAATATCTCGATCGCAGGTATTCGCTTGGCCTCAGGTTTTAGCCCCGGAAGAAGTTGCTGACTGATAACCGCACGCATGGTAAGGGCAAACGTCTGCCTTGCCAGTTCACGCTCATTCTGTGGGAACAGATCAAGGATACGCTGGATAGTCTGTGAAGCGCTTGCAGCGTGAAGTGTACCGAATACCAGATGACCCGTCTCAGCGGCACGCATCGCTGCGGTGAGAGTCTCGTTGTCACGCATCTCACCGACAAGAACAACATCGGGATCCTGACGCATTAGTGAACGCAGAGCGCTGTCGTAATCAGGAACGTCGATACCTATTTCACGTTGAGACACGATCGCCTTATCGTCAGCATAAAGAAACTCGATAGGGTCTTCGATCGTAACTATGTGGCACGAGCGGGTGTGGTTGATATGGTCGATCATCGAGGCGATCGTCGTACTCTTACCGCATCCGGTAGGACCCGTTACAAGGATCAAACCGTCATGTGTCTGATCGGCAAGCGTTTCAACGATCGCCGGAAGATGCAGCGACTCAAAAGGCGGAATATTGCCACTGATATGCCTTGCGACAAAACTCATACCCCCACTCTGGCGGAAAACATTACAACGGAAACGGTCCATCTTGCCCATCTGATGGGCAAAATCAAGTGCGCCCTGTTCAACAAAAAACTCCTTCTGTTCCTCAGTCATGATCTCGAACACAAGATTTTCTATTGCCTGCGTCGTCACAACTTCAGCCGTTGTATTCTTCAGCGCACCATGAATACGCAACTTTGGAACCGAACCAACCTTAAGATGCAGGTCACTTCCGCCCGCTTTGACAAGAGCCTTAAAAAGCTTGTTGATCGCAGGTTCTTTGTCACGTTTGACGTCATGTGCTACGGGTTGTTTCTTGGCCATAACAGCACCTTCATTCCATTCCGCATAAAAAAATGTGCGTTTATACGCGGAAAACACCTTTGTTTACAATGACTTATAGTCTTTATACAACGCGAAAACAAAAAATACCATTGGTATTATATATCTTCCTCTAAAGTGCTTCCCCGTCTCAACCAGCCCGAAAAAGCGTTTTTCACATCACCCTATATAACACTTCATTATACACTAAATGAGTGCAATTGTCAATAACTTCGTCAAATTCCGCTCAAATCAGCGATAGCGTCAGGCTAAGGTAGATCGCCACACTTATCGAGTCGTTCGCCGTCGTAACCAGCGGACCCGAGCTTATCGCGGGGTCAATACCCACTCTCCGGAACAAAAACGGCAAAAACAGCCCTAATGTCGTCGCAACCATTATCGCAGAGAACATCGCTATCCCGAACGCAAAGACGATTTGCAGATGATCGCTTAAAACGATCGGCTCGCTCTTGGCCGCCTCCCCGGCCCCTGCCAATATTCCTGTATTGATCAGATTCGGCAGCACACCGCAGATAAACGCACCGATAATGCCGCAGCAAATCGCAACTAACAGTGCAACCCGCACCTCCCTTGCGAACACCTGGCTGAGTCTAAGTGCCGCAAGGTCACCCGTCGCCAAACCGCACACCACGATCGCCGAAGTCTGCAATCCCGCATTACCGCTTATCGCAGCTATCATCGGGGCAAACGCGAACGCCGTCGTAAATATCAAAAGACGCTCAGCATCAATAAACACATTTCTAAATGACAATGCTACGATCGCCGTCACTGCGGTTCCGGCAAGGCACGGCAAAAGCCACGTCATACGCACCTTTGCTGCGCGAAGTATTGACATAGTTTCCAACTCCGCCGCATCCGTACCCGCCATAGCGTACATATCCTCTGCCGCCTCTTCTTCGGCAACTTCGATAACACGGTCCGCCGTGATCCTCCCCGCAAGCCGGTTTTCCGCATCGAGCACCGGCACCACGATCAGGTCGTTCTTACTGAATATGTTCCGAACCTCTTCCTGATCCGTATCCACTTTCACATAGATGGTATCGGTATTGATATGCTGCTTAACCTGCGTATCTTCACGGCTCGTGATCAGCGAACGAATTCGAACATCGCCAAGAAACTCACCAAGCCGGTTAACCACATAAATACTGAAAAAATCCTCTTCGATCTCCTGGGCTCGTATCTCGTTGATCGCCTCCCCGACCGTTGCATCCTCCTGAACGCTCACCACCACCGGGTCCATAATACCACCCGCAGAATCCTCAGAGTAGCTCATCAGCCCCTTGATCTGCTCGGCATCGGCCTCCGGCATATGCTCCAGCACATCTTCGCTTTCCTCTTCAGGAAGTTCCGCAAGAACGTCCGCCGCATCGTCAGGGTCAAGCTCAGCGATCAGATTCGTAAGTTCCTCTTCCCCGAAAATATCGAAAAGCTCCGAACGCGTCGCCTCATCGACCTTTTCAAGAACCTCCGCCGCCTCATGGCTATCAAGCAGATCGAACATCATACGCCGCTGATCGTCATCTAATAACTCGACAACCTCAGCGATGTCGCTGCTCCGCTGCTCAGCCAATAGCTCGCGGAGCCGATCACGATTATCCGCACCAGCTAATTCATAAACCTGCTCAAGCAACTGCTGTTGTGTAAGTTCATTCGCCATTTTATACCTTCTCGGTCCCGCAAACACTGTCATTCCCGCTCTAAGTTGCCATTGCTGAATCCAAAATAGTCCATTTCCACATCAAAAATGACATTATACCCAGCCTTGCCTCAAATGTCCACACCATAAAAAACAGCAATTGCCAAAGGCAATCATCCCCTACTATTAGCCTCCCGACCCGTCGGGGGGTTCACTCCACAATTTCAATGAACATCCACATATTGCCATGCCCACGCGGTCAATCTTTTAGCCCTCTGCACTGTAGAGGGTTTTGAGTAACCGAGGAAAAACTGGGACTGGTTACGTTCTGCCGAAGGCAGGTTGAACCTGTCCCTTTTTTTCCGGCACGCCCAGAGACAACCCCAAAATTCACCTACACCTACCCAACTATCCCCTGGCGCGACCAATACACGCTACCCCCCACCCGATCTTATCTGCCTATAAGGCAGTGGTGAGGAGTTTTTTGCCAGTACAAGGCCATCGCTGTCATCTCCACGTTTTGTCATCCCAGCGCAGGCTCCGGATCCAGACTCACAAATTTCAATGTACTGTTTGCCGTCATATAAAGTGGGACAGGTTGGATAATTGAGTTAGATGGAAAAAATATTTTTTGAAAATAAAACTTGCAAAACCTGGCTTCATAGAAGGGTTCGAGTCCCTTCGGGGTGTTACACACAGATTCCGTACTCCTTAGCATGTTAATAGGTTCATGCAGAAACTCGCTACTCTCAGACGTGGCGGGCGAACGCCCTTGAACGGTTACTATTAAGTTATTCTTTTTTCCAGAAAGAAGGTACCAACAAGCACAATATAACCATTATTTCCAGCCTGCCCAGTATCATTAACAAACTAAGGAAAATCTTCGCCGGAGTTGAAAAGAATGCGTAATTTTTAGTCGAACCGACCATATTTAATCCCGGGCCGATATTATTTAAAGTGGCAGCCACGGAGCTGATCGCGGTTTCAATATCGACCTGTTTATCTTTATCGACGCAATAATCATTGTGAAGCACAAAAATAAGCAAAGTTGAAATGAAAAATATCATCAGAACCATTCCAACATAAACAGTTACATTTCTGATAACATTTTTATCCAGTACTTTTGTGCCAATTTTTAGAGTTCGGACGACCCTGGGCCGAAACATGCCTGCTATTTCCATGAACATAGCTTTTGCAAAAACAATGGTGCGAATAACTTTAATGCCACCCCCAGTAGAGCCAGCGCAACCTCCGACAAACATCAGAAGCAACAAGAGCCAACGTGAAAAATCAGGCCAGGCATTAAAATCGGCTGTGCCGTATCCGGTAGTTGTCATTATCGACACCGCCTGAAAAGTTGAATCTCTTAAAGCTTTTTCGGTGTCGTATTCATCAGGGCCGTTAAGAAGAATATCCGCTGTTAACAAAGCTATCGCGATGAACAACACCAAAAAGTAAATTTGCAGTTCACGGTTTCTAATTACTTTTCGCCAGTTACCCGCCAAAAGCATAGCATAAAGATTGAAACTGGCGCCGGCTAAAATCATAAAGACAATAATCGTTATTTCAATGCCATGGTTATTATACTGCCCTATGCTTGCATTTTTGGTACTAAAGCCACCGGTTGCCATAGTTCCAAACGTATGGCAAAGCGATTCAAAAAGATTCATTCCCTGAAGCATTAAACACATTACCTCAGCGACGGAAATCACAACATAAATCTTCCAAAGCAGTAATGCCGCTGATTTTATTCTTGGTTTCAGGACTTCATCCTGTGGACCTGGTACTTCAGAGATAACCATGTGTTTGGATCCGGATCCTGCCTGACCGAGTATCGCTACAAACAATACAACAATTCCCATTCCACCCAGCCAGTGAGTCAGGCTTCGCCAAAATAATATGGCACGGGGCAATGTCTCAGGTTCGGGAAAAATACTTGCGCCGGTGGTGGTAAAGCCGCTGA
>SDBV01000346.1_pt1 | contig 65802 bp, 55 predicted proteins | sample 2277081 | NCBI WGS metagenome assembly SDBV01 (sample SAMN10402039, study PRJNA504765) | marine sediment metagenome | isolation source: marine sediment core GS10_PC15, 223 cmbsf | place: Arctic Ocean: Southern Knipovich Ridge | collected 2010
CCATATCGATCATCGCCTACCGTCAGCCGGTCAGCCGTCCGGAAATCGAATCGCTCCGCGGCGTAGACAGTTCACAGGTGCTGCGCCATCTTCTTGAACGCGATCTGATCAGGATCACCGGTCGCGCCGAGGCCCCGGGGCGTCCATTACTTTATGCAACGACGAATTCATTCCTCACCTACTTCGGGCTTGAAGATCTGAACTCCCTCCCCAAACCGAAGGAGTTGCTCGGCGAACCGGACGAAGCGGATGGTGTCGAAGTTCCACGGGATGAGGAAAGGGAAGCCAGGGAATTGACCCTTCTCGCGATTCCCGACGACGGAGAATCGCAGGTAGAGAACATCGGGGAATCGGAAGCGGAACCGAAAGCCGATCCGTTGCCTGACGGACGATCGCGGGAAGCTGAGTAAGGACCGGACTCGAAAAAAGACATCGAGGTGAAATAATGGACTTGAAAGGCCGGAAGTGCCTTGTGCTCGGGGGTTTCGGAATTGTCGGCATGGCCGTCTGCAGGCAACTTGCCATGGAGGGAGTTGAAGAGGTTATCGTCACTTCACTGCTCGAAGAGGAGGCGAAATCCGCCTGCAAGATCCTCCGCGCCGAGCACCCCGATGTGCAGTTTACTCCGGAATGGGGCGACCTTTTTGTCAGGAAAGAGTTCAAGGATGTACCGCGGCGGGAGCTGATGACCGATCCAAGGCGACGGATGGTGTTTATTCGTGACATACTCGATCCATTCACCTCCGAGGTTTACGAGCGAATTACGCTCTATCGCCAAATCGTCGCCCACAAGCCTTACGTGGTTATCGATTCTGTCAATACGGCCACCGGGATTGCCTACCAGGATATCTACGACTGGAGCGAACGTGTGCTCAGCGAGCTCGAACCCGCCCGCGAGGGGGTGGTATCGCCGGACCTGGTTAATCTTGTCGAGGAGCTGATCGCGAGCATGAATGCCCCCCAACTCGTGCGTCATGTTCAAATTCTGCACCGTGCGTTGATCGATGGTGATTGCAGGGGCTATCTAAAGGTCGGGACCACCGGAACCGGTGGAATGGGGCTGAACATTCCCTATACGCACAGCGAAGACCGTCCGAGCCGCGTCCTGCTGACGAAAAACGCTCTTGGCGGCGCACAGACGATGATGCTCTTCCTGATGGCGAGAACCCCGCTTCAGCAGGAGAATGGGTCGGTTCGCGAGATTTTCGTCAAGGAAATCAAGCCGGCGGCGACCATCGCCTGGAAACGGGTGGCCGCGGGGGAGATCAGCAAGCGGGGGAGGAAGTATCCCCGGTACGACATGGAGTTCAGTGAGGCGATAGAACTGGGGAGTCAGATCAGAACCGAGGAGCAGAACGGCCCTTGGAGAATGACTGGCGACAACCTGCGGAGCGTCTTCATCGACACCGGGGAGAACGGAATCTTCTCGGTGGGCGAGTTCACCGCGATCACCGAGGTCGGGCAGATGGAGTTCGTCACCCCGGAGGAGATTGCGCAGCATGTGGCCTGGGAACTGTCAGGCGGCAACTCCGGACACGATGTCATCGGGGCGCTGGATGCCAGCGTGATGGAGCCGACATACCGCGCCGGAGTCCTCCGTAATGTTGCGCTCGAAAAGCTGAAACAGGTGAAGCTGCGCGCCGAGAAGGAGGGAATGGACCTCGATGAATCCGTCGCCTTTGAGCTGCTCGGACCTCCGCGCCTGACGAAGCTGCTGCATGAAGCGAACCTGATACGGCATGCCTATGGAACCATGCGCTCAGCGAGCAGGGCCGAGCCGAAGGATATGTCCGACAGGCTGCAGGAGGTGGTCAGCGGGAATGCGAAGCTGCGCAGCACGATCCTCTCGGTCGGCATCCCGATTCTGCTCGCCGACGGTGGGCATTACCTCCGCGGACCGGACATTCACATCCCCAAAGACCCCGTCAGGAACGATTTCGAAATCACCCCGGAGAAACTCGATTATTGGGCGAAAAAGGGATGGGTTGATCTTCGTCCGTCGAACATGGAGCTCTGGCAAAGCTGGTTCGGCGAACTGGTGCGGCAGAAGGACGAACGTCCCGCGGACGACACCTCTTCGCGTTTCGATTTCGACGAGAACTACTTCGATCCCGACGAGGAGATCAACCCCGGCAAGATGGCGGGCTGGATCTTCATCAACGTCGACAAGGGGAAGCGGACGAAACGTTAGGGCGGTGCGCGGCGAAAAGGCAAGGGAGTTATTCGAATCGATCCTCGTCCACTGGGAGGAAACCGGATGAACAGCCGGAGAATTTTCACCCGGAAATTGAAACGCCGGCCATAGACGGAAAACCCGGCGACCATTTAACGGTATTCCTGGAGCAACTGGGTGCGCACTCTAAAACAGATCAATGCCGAGGAGTGGCAACGGCGGCGGGGCGATATCGATGAACGGTACAGGCTGAAGCACCGGTACCGCATCGCACTCGAACGCCTGCTGGCAAATCCGCCGGCGCGGTGGATCGATATCGGGGCTGGTAACGGCTACCTCGCGTCCGTCGTAAAGTCCCGCCTCCCCGGTGTGCATGTTGCCGGAGTCGATTTTGTCGAAGAGATGGTCAAGGGTGCCGAAGCACTCGATGAAGCCCGAGTTGTCGACCTTGACGAAGCCGACCTGCCTTTCGAGGACGCCGGCTTCGACTATGCCACCTGCCTCGATGTCATCGAGCATCTCGTCCTGCCGGATCACGCGCTGGTGGAGATATTTCGCGTACTCCGGCCCGGTGGACATGCTCTGTGCAGCGTGCCGAACATGCAGTTCATCGAATACCTGCTGGCTCTTGCGAGGGGCAAGATGCCGCATCCGGCGAGGGACATGCGGCACATGAGCATATATACACTCCGTTTCCTTGCCGAGCGAATGAAAAAGGCCGGGTTTGACGTAGTCTTTACCGCCGGTTGCGACGCTTCGCCTCCATTCCTTGCGCGAGTTTCAAAGCGATACTTGGCAAAAACTGTCCTCGTTGAGGGGCTGAAATCCGCCTGAAGCTGATTGATCCATACATACTTGAATGAAAAGAGCAGGGTTCTCCTGAACTTGTAGCGACGTCGTTGCATGCAGCTATCCTCTGGATTATATTAGAGCTGCCTTCGGGGCATGGTGAAAATCCAGACCGGCGGTGAAAGCCCGCGAGTCCCGGGATGGGAGGAAGCTGAATGGTTGACTGCGACTTCCCAGGACCGAACCGGTGAAATTCCGGTGCCGACGGTGAAAGTCCGGATGGGAGAAGGCGTCACATGGAGAAGGTCTGCGCAGACTTCTCGATGACCGGTGGATATGACTGTGCATCCGGTAGCCCTTGTCAGCTGCTAAAGATCGATTCTTTTTCGGCGCGGTGAGGGTTAATTCGGGATAAGGAGCCGGTGCAGACCTCCCTCGGTCACAGGTGCGCCCCCAGATTCTTTTTAGACTGTCTGCCCCGACGGAAAAACATAACCGTTGGGGCTTTCTTTCTCATCTTGGACGGGTGATGACAAAACGGAATTCCAGGGACGCACAGATGATGCAGCGGGCGCTGACCCTTGCACAACGGGGTTACGCCTGGGTCGCGCCGAACCCGATGGTCGGAGCTGTGGTGGTCAAGCGTGACAGGATCGTCGGAGAGGGTTATCATCATCGATTCGGCGAGGCGCATGCCGAGGTCAACGCGTTAAAGGCGGCGGGGGAGGCGGCGCGAGGGGCCGATCTCTATGTGAACCTCGAACCATGCTGCCATTTCGGCAAGACGCCCCCCTGTGTCGATGCGATCATCGAGGCTGGGATCAAGCGTGTGGTCGCTGCCGTCAAGGACCCGAATCCAAGGGTTAACGGCAAGGGCGTCAAGAAGTTGCGCAAGGCGGGGATCGAAGTCGTTCTCGGCGTTCTCAGGGGACGCGCGAGTGAGCTGAACGCGCCATACCTGAAGAAAGCCGCCACGGGCGAGACATCGGTCACGCTGAAGATCGCCCAGTCACTCGACGGGCGGATCGCGAGTATCACCGGTCACAGTCAGTGGATCAGCGGACCGAAAAGCCAGCGCTATGCGCATTCAATGCGCGCAAACCATGATGCGGTGCTCGTCGGCGTCGGGACCGTTCACGCCGATGATCCGCTGCTGACCGTGCGTCATGTTCGCGGCCGTAATCCGGTCAGAATCGTGCTCGATACGAATTTTTCAATTCCGGCGGACTGCAAACTGCTCAATACGCCTGAAGCCGCGCCGACCTGGGTTTTCGGTGCGCCGGAGGATGGGAAGCTGCCGGTTTGGGCGGGCAACGAGAACGTCGAGGTATTCTCCCTGCCCCGGAACCACAAGGGCATGGTCGATCTTTCCGAGATGCTCAACCGAATCTCCTACCACGGGATCGGTTCGCTGATGGTCGAGGGGGGCAGCCGGGTGTGGACGGCTTTTCTCGATGCGGGGCTCGTTGACAAGATCGAGGTGGTAATCGCCCCGATCATTCTCGGCCACGGAATAAACGCCATCAGGGATCTCGGTATCCTCAGGGTACACGATGCGGTGAGGCTCGAACCTTCGCGCTGGAGGAAAATCGGAGAGGATCTGCATATCGCCGCACGTATCGAACAGCGAGAGGAGGCATGATGTTCACCGGATTGATCGAAGAGGTTGGAAAGGTATATACGGTGCGATCCCGAGGCGAAGGCGCGACGCTTGCGGTTCAGGCGGAAAAGGTCATGGACGGACTGGAGACAGGTGACAGCGTCGCGATTTCTGGTGTCTGTCAGACGGTTGTCTCGCGGGAAGCCGGCAGCCTCACGGTGGAGGTTGTGCGCGAAACCATGCAGCGGACACGCTTCGGGAATCTCAAACCGGGCGACCCGGTGAACCTCGAACGCGCATTGCGTGCCTCGGACCGTCTCGGCGGGCACTTTGTTCAGGGGCATGTCGATGGTTTGATCGAGGTCGTGAAGTTGACCCCTCTCGCCGGATCATGGCGGCTGCGCTTGCAGATGGAGGAAGAAGGCGGCAGATACGTGGTCGAAAAGGGATCGGTTGCGCTCGACGGGGTCAGTCTGACGGTCGCGGCAGCAGAAAAGCAGGAATTCGAAGTCGAGATTGTTCCGCATACCTGGGAACATACGACTCTCCACAGACTGCGTCCCGGCGACAGAGTTCATGTTGAATGGGATCTGATCGCCAAGTACGTTCAACATATGTTGAGCGCCTATTCCGGGAAGCCGGAGATAACGCTCGAAAAATTACTCGCAGCGGGTTTCGGAGATTAAGTATATAGTGGTTCGTCGCCCATGAATGAATATCGGTCAGGTCACAGTCCCGAAGGTTCGGAACTAAAGACCCGACCGAACGTAAAAAGACCTGTTGAAGCGGCTGATAAACCCGGCTTGGCAAGCAAGCCGGGCCACACGACCCGGGTGCAGGATTATAAGGATGTACTTAAATAATAATTAGTTGAAGGAGGATGATTCGGTGTTTCATCCAATTGAGCAGGCGATTGAAGACATTCGTGAAGGCAAGATGATAATCCTCGTTGATGACGAGGATCGCGAGAACGAAGGCGATTTTGTGATGGCTGCTGAGAAGGTGACGCCCGAAGCGGTGAATTTCATGGCGAAATACGGGCGCGGCATGATCTGCCTTGCGGTAACGGAGGAGCGGTCCTGCCAGCTCGATCTGCCCCTCATGGTCGATCATAGCACCGCCTTGAAGGGCACCCGCTTCACCGTTACCATTGATGCGGTCGAAGGAACGACCACCGGCATTTCGGCCTCGGACAGGGCGGAAACAATGCTCAGGGTCATCGATAAAAACTCGAGGCCTAACGATTTTGCCAGACCCGGCCATGTCCACCCGATCATCGCTGTGGAAGAGGGTGTGCTCAAGCGTGCGGGTCACACCGAGGGCGCTGTCGATCTTGCACGCCTGACGGATCTGTATCCCGCAGGCGTGCTCTGCGAGATCATGAACGACGACGGTACAATGGCTCGTGTGCCGCAACTTACGAAAATCGCCGAGAAATTCGACCTCCGATTGTATACGATCCGGGATCTGATCGAGTACCGGCAGCGGACGGAGACGCTGGTTGAACGTAAAGTGGATGTTCCGCTGCCCTCGAAGTTCGGCGATTTCCATCTGTATTACTACCGTGAACTGCGTGGCGGGAATGAGCATGTTGCGCTTGTTCTCGGGGAGTGGGAGGAGGACGAGACTGTGCTTGTCAGGGTTCACAGCGAATGTCTGACGGGCGACGTGCTCGGTTCGAAGCGTTGCGACTGCGGCCAGCAGCGTGACCGTGCTCTTGAGATGATCTCGGAAGAGGGCAAGGGTGTATTCGTTTACATGCGCCAGGAAGGTCGTGGAATCGGCCTCGAAGCGAAACTGAAGGCGTATAAGCTGCAAGATGAGGGGCATGATACCGTTGAGGCGAACATCATGTTGGGTTTCCAGCCGGATCTGCGGAACTATGGTGTCGGCGCACAGATTCTATATGATGTCGGGGTACGTAAGATCCGCCTGTTGACCAACAACCCGAAAAAGATCGTCGGTCTTAAGGGGTTTGGAATGGAGGTGATCGATCGGGTTCCGATAGACATTAGCGCCAGTGATGAAAACCGCGAATACCTCGCGACAAAGCGCGAGAAGATGGGACATATGATTCAGGGCGCATAACCGGAAAGGATTGAAGATGCCCAAGATTATCGAGGGAAAGCTTAGTGCTGAAGGGAAAAAATTTGGGCTGATCGTCAGCAGGTTCAACAACTTCATCACGGATAAGCTCGTCGAAGGGGCGCTCGACGGACTGATTCGTCATGGTGCGAAGGACGATGATATCACCATTGTTCGAGTTCCGGGCTCCTTCGAGATCCCGAGTGCGGCGAGGAAACTCGCTGCCAGCGGGAAATATGACGCCGTGATCGGCATCGGGGCCATGATCCGTGGCGCTACTTCTCACTACGATCACATCGCCGCAGAGGTGACTAAAGGACTCGCGCAGATCGCCATGGAGGGCAATGTGCCGGTGATATACGGTATAGTAACCGCCGATACGCTCGAACAGGCAATTGAACGCGCCGGTACAAAGGCCGGCAATCGTGGGTTCGACGCGGCGTTGTCGGCGATTGAGATGATCAGCGTCTACGACGAGCTCAGCTGAGCATCGGAACTCGAAAGACGAGATTTACGGTCGGGTCCAACGCCTCCGGCTTGACGGCGTAAAATCGCCGGTCAGTCAATCCGGCCACTTATATCGTTGAAAGAACGGCTATCCGCGAGGTATGATGCGAACTGGATTATCAACTCCCGCGCTGGCGGCAATTGTTGCAATCGCTCTCACCTCCCAGACCGCGGCCCAGAGCTGGCAGACAGTCACCTCAGGTTGGCGGCCGAAACGTATTGTCGCCGCACAGGATGGTATTTGGGCGGCTTCCGAGGGTGGGCTGATCTTCGTTGATCCCGCCACCCTTGAGCTCGAAGTGAGAAATCGCGATCAGGATCTGTTCGCCAACTCCCTCAACGTAGTCGCAGTCGAACCCGGAGGATTGTGCCTCTGGGTGGGCTATGCGAACGGCGGACTCGACAGGATCGATCCCGCGACGGGGAGGGTCGTCCAACGGATAACGGATTTCTACTACGAGAACGATATCTTTGCGGTCAACGATGTCGCTTTCGGCGATGGTTTCGCTCTTGTGGCCACGAGTATCGGAATCTCAAGACTTGAGCCGACCGATGATCCTGACACCTGGGTGATCAAGGAAACCTACCGTGAATTCGGTTCCTGGGAGCGTCCGGTTGAAGTGTTGAGGGTGCTTCCCGGGGAGAGGCGAGTCTTTGTCGGCACGGAGAGTGGAGTAGCAGTGGCTTCGGTCGAGGCCGATCTCATTTCCGCCGCGTCATGGACGACCTATGAATTCGGCGATGAACTTCCCGATCGCGAAAGCGGAACATATGTCACCATGATTGCGGACGTGGACGATGAGATTTACGCGGGTTTCTATTTCGTCGGGCTCTACAAATATACTGAATCGGGATTCGATCTGGTCGGTGATGCCAGTAATCCGTTAGGCTTGACCGTAACGGATGAGGGCCGGCTGTACCTTGCCGCTCAAGGGGGACTTTATACTTTGAACTCGAGCGGTTCAGCCTGGATTTCGGTCGACGAGGGGTTCAACCAGAAGGTTTTCGACGTTGTCAATGATAACGGGATTTTCTGGCTCGCGCTTGATACGGATACAGGGCATGTAGGCGGCATCGCACGTTATGATGGGGAGAGTTTCACGGTTATCAATCCGAATACGACGGGCGCCGACCAGGTGAGTGCGGTCGAGATCGCACCGGATGGCGCGGTCTGGGTCAACGCTCATGGAACAATAGTCAGTGGGATGTTCCGATTCAAGGATGGGTATTGGAGCGGTTTTACCAGGCTGAACGTTCCCTTCTTTTTTTTCTATTACTCGCTTCAAGCGATAGGCTTCGACCAATATGGCGGTTCATGGATCGGCAGCCGCGGTCACGGCGTACTCTACATCGAGCCGGACGGCGAGCGTTTCCGGTTGTATCATTTCGACAGTACGGACGAGACCGGCGGAAGGCTCGCGGGGATATCGGAGGGTTCAGCGTTTACGCTCGTAAGAGGGTTTGCCTCTGATCCCGGCGGCGGATTCTGGATGTCAAACCCGGAAGGGGCGGGCAACAGCCCGCTGATCTATGTTCCGCAGGAGTGGTTTGAGAGCGATTCAGCCGCTCGCGTGGATATTCCCTGGATTGAATTCGGCAGCTCGGAGCGCCTGACAACGAATTTTATCAGCCTGATCGAGATTGATCCATCGGGCAGGTTGTGGCTCGGTCCATTGAGCCCTTCGGCGACATATCCACTGGTCATGCTCGACCATCGGGGGACGATCGATAAACCGCTGGATGATGAGTACGAGTATTTCGGCTTCGACCGTGGAGCTTCGTTCGGTCATCTCAGCGATATGAAAATGGGAGATGACGGCGTGCTCTGGCTTGGAACGCCGGAGGGACTTTTCTATCTCGATACGAACCTGGAACCGGAGTCCTTCGAGATCGTCCGCAAGCGCGGCGCCATCGGCGATCAGATTTCCGCGGTTGCAGTCGATCCGTTAGGCCAGGTTTGGGTTGGAACGGATTTCGGCGTGTCGGTACTGAGTTCCGATGGTTTCTTCTGGCAGCGGCACTACACGTCCGAGGACGAGGAGGGCGCTTACCCCAGTCCGCTGGTATCCAACCAGATTACCGCAATGGCCTTCGACTCGAAGACGGGGAACGTCTATATCGGAACAAATGTCGGCTTGTCGATTCTGACGACTCCATACAGAGATTTTTCCGACGAACTGGGCAGTATTTCCGTCAGCCCGCAGCCCTTCATCACAGGTTCCGCCCGTGCGATAAACCTTACCTTTTCCAGCACCAGCCTGGTTGCAGGGGCTGCGGTCAAGATATTTACGCCATCGGGACGACTTGTACGGCGGCTGAGTTTCGCTGAGGCTTCATCGCTCGGCTGGAATGGACGGGATGACGGAGGGGACTGGGTTCCGAGCGGCGTTTATCTTATCGTGGTCACGGATCCCGAGGGAAGGTCCAAGGTAGGCAAGGCAGCACTTGTGAGGGAATGACGGTGAAACGGCACGGTGAGATCGTATGTTCCGAAGACAGGCCGGTTATCGGCATACGTCTTTTATTGCGGTTCGGTCTGCTCGGTGCTGTTGTTGTCGGAATGACAGCTATCCTATTGATATTCATATTCTTGCGTCCGGGAAAGGCTTCCACTGGAGAGGATTCGCTGTCACCCGCCGATGAACCGGTTATCCGCTTTGGAATTGTCACTTTCTACAATCCCCGTCTGATGGTTCTGCGCTATCAGCCGTTGCTCGACGCCCTCACCCGGCGCACTCCTTACCGCTTTGAATTGGCGCTGGCAAGGTCATACCGCGAAACCGTGTCCCAGCTCGAAATGGGTGAGATTGACCTCGCGTACCTGGGGCCGCTGACCTATGTCCGTGCAAGGAAGTAATTCGGCGCGGTTCCGCTCGTCAGGTTGAACACGGGAGGCAAGCCATACTATCATGCCGTCATCGCGGTACGCGAAGACAGCGAGATCCGGAGTATCAGCGACCTCGCGGGACACAGCTTCGCCTTTGGATCGCCGCTTTCGACTTCGAGCCATCTCTACCCGAGATTGATGCTCAGGCGCAATGGCCTGTCGCTCGATGATCTCTCGTTTTTCTCGTATTACCGTCACCATGACAGCGCCGCCAAGGCGGTGCTCACGGGAGAAATCGATGCCTGCGGGATACGCGATGTGGCCGCGCAACGTTACGCGGGCAAGGGGTTGTTGGTGATAGCCGAAAGCGCACCGATACCCAATTTCCCCCTGGTCGTCTCCCGGCACGCACCCGATACGCTGCGAAACATACTCAGCGAAGCATTGCTCTCTCTCGATCCTGTTTCACCTGAGGACAGTGCCGAGATGTCCCAATGGGATGTTGAGCTGCGCGGCGGCTTTGCGCCTGGCACTTCCGGTGATTACGACGTTGTCGAACAGGCAATGATCGAGATATTCGACGGAACTGCCTTCACCGGCGATCTTGTGGCACCCGGCGCAAAATCGCCCGGTAGGCCCGGAGAAGGATTGTCACGGTGAAGCGATCATCTCTGAGAAACAGGATAATCGTATTATCACTCGGCCTCTACATTCTCGCCGTTGTCATCGTAACCGTTTTTGTTACGCGCCGCGATGAGGATTTTGTAATCAGACAGGGTGAGATCTGGCGGCGCTATCTGACCGAGATCCTCGCTATCTCGATAACGAACGCGATGCTCTATGAGGAACTGGGATTCATCGAGGAAGGCGGGCTGATCGAGAACACCATTGAGGAATGGATGGGCAAGGAGGATCTGCATGTCCGCTCTATCCAGGTGATCAATCCCAGGGGCCGTATTGTCGCGGCCAACGATCTCAGGCTCTACGGCAAAGAGGTCGACGACGCGCTTTCGGACGAAGTAGGCATGTATGCCCGGTCGGTGGTTCATCATCATACCGGCGCCGACGGGAAGCCGGTGCTGAAGGTGGCGACCCCGCTGAATATATCGACACGATCATGGGGCCACCTCAGGGTCGAGTATTCGATGCGGGACCTCATCGACGAATTGAGAATGCTTTCGAGAACCCATCTGCTGGTAACCCTCTTCGCCCTGCTGATCAGTTCGATTCTGATAGCGTTATACATCTATTCGCAGTTCAGACCGTTGACGGAGCTACAGGGTTTGGTCAACCGAATGAGCGGTGAGCCCTGGTTACGCACGCCGGTGCGACGTCATGACGAGATCGGCGACCTCTCGGAAGCTTTCAATTCCATGCTCGACCAACTCGAAAATTTACATGAACTTGAGCGTGACACTCAGGAGAAATTCATCCAGGAGCAACGGATCTCGGTGATCGGAAAGATCGCCGCGGGAGTGGCGCACGAGGTCCGTAATCCGCTCGCCGGCATCCTGAATATTGTCGAAAATCTCGAACGCTACAAGGTGGATGACGAAAAGCATCGCGAATACACGAGGAATATCAGCGAAGGTCTGGTAAGAATCGAGAAAATCGTGGACGGCCTCGTCTCTTTCGCCCGCCAGTCCCGGTTCACACCGGAGCATTCAAATATCATTACACTGGTAAAAGAGACACTGAAGCTCGTCGAATACCCGATGCGCGAGGCACAGATCAAGATTCTCTGGGAACTGCCGGTCAGGGTTCCCTCCATCTATGCCGATGCGGACCAGATACGTCAAGTACTGCTGAACATCCTGCTCAACGCCATCCAGGCGATTCAGAGCGGGGGCGGCGGGAAGCTGACAATCGGGCTGCGATGCGATGAAGGGGAATATCTGGCGCTTTATATTCAGGACGATGGAGTTGGGATTCAGGCTGATGTCCTGCCCCGGATTTTCGACCCGTTTTTTACGACCCAATCGGTCGGCGAGGGTACAGGACTTGGGCTCGCGGTCAGTCAAAATATCATCGAACAGCATGGAGGCAGGATCGAGGTGGAAAGTGTTGAGGGAAAGTGGACCCGGTTCACGATTCTCCTGCCTACCGCCGTGGACCGTAACCGCATTGAAACCGAGGAACGCTTGACGTGAGCGAGATTCTCCGCAAGAAGATTCTCGTTGTCGAGGATGAGCCTATCATGCGCCTGGCATTGAAGGATGCGCTCGTCGAGGAGGGCTGCGAGGTCGACACCGCCGAGGATGGCCACGAGGGAATTGAACTGTTCAGGTTGAAGAGACATGACATCGTTCTCACCGATCTCATCATGCCCGGTCTTCATGGACTCGAACTGATTGAAAGGATAATGGAGTTCGATCCCGCGACCGATATATTTGCGTTCACAGCGTACGGGAATGTCGATACCGCGGTAAAGGCGATGAAACTCGGGGCGCTTGATTTTCTCACCAAGCCATTCATGATTTCCGACCTTGTCGAGCGTATACGCCGTGCACAGCTCCGTCACGAATCACCCGTGGAGATGCGGGCCAGGCTTGAGGAGGTCGATGACCGTTACCGGTTTGATCGGCTGCTTGGCAAATCGCCGAAGATGCAGGAGGTTTACGACCTGATAGAGATCGTCGCGACCTCGGATGCGAACATCCTGGTTCAGGGTGAGTCCGGAACGGGGAAGGAGCTGGTCGCGGCGGCAATTCATTTCAACAGTCCAAGACGTGACTTTCCTTTCGTGAAGGTGAGTTGTGCCAGCCTGACGGAAACCCTGCTCGAGTCCGAATTGTTCGGCTATGAAAAGGGCGCATTTACCGGTGCGCTTGGACGAAAAATCGGCCGGTTCGAACAGGCGGACGGCGGCACGCTCTTTCTCGATGAGATCGGCGACCTGAGCGAAACGGTACAGATAAAGCTGCTGAGGATCCTCCAGGAAAGGGCATTCGAACGTGTCGGCGGTACGGAGACAATTCGGGTCGATGTGCGCATAGTGTCGGCAACCCTGCACGATATCGAAGGGCTGGTCGAGAGGGGGAGGTTCAGGGAGGATCTCTTTTACCGGATCAACACCGTGGCCGTCAAGCTGCCGACGCTTGCCGAACGCGGCGGAGCTGACATCCGCCTGCTCGCCGATCATTTCTGCAAACTTCACGGCCAGAGGATCGGAAAGGAAGTTGACGGTTTCACCGACTCGGCTTATGAACAACTTGAACGCTATTCCTGGCCCGGAAATGTGAGAGAACTGAAAAACAGCGTGGAGAGGGCGGTTCTGCTGTCGCAGGGGAGGTTGATCGATGTCGATGACCTGCCCGAATCTTTGAGGCGGGTTGAGCCCCATAGCGAGCCAAAAACGATACGGGAACGGTTACTCTCACCACCGTCGACGCTTGAGCTGGAACTTAGAAAGACCGAGGAGAAGCATATTCGCCGGGTCCTGGATTATACCTCGTTCAACCGTACCAAGGCCGCAAAGCTCCTGGGCATCAGCCGCAAAACCCTTTGGGGCAAGATGCGTCAGTTTGATATAAGGGAGCGAGATCAGCATGGGAAGTAACGCAACCTATAGAAGTTCCTGAAAATCTTTCCGTGTACAGCGTCATTGCGAGCGAACCGAAGCGAAGTGGCAGTGTGGCCCGACTTGTCTTGCAAGTCGGGTTTCATGCGTCGGATAGCTCTGGTGACGGAACTTCCGAGCGACAGCTCAATGCCGTGGAACAACAACTTGGACTTGATCTGCTGCGCCAGACGGACCCGCTACCTGACCAGCTGCTCCCGTGTGCGGCAGTGTGGCCCGGCGAGCTTGCCTCGCCGGGTTTACTACCGAACATACCGGCTGACAGGGAGATGTGTGGAGAACCACGATTTGCACGGTGTGTATGAGTCCGTTTATATTGGCACGTTTAGTGGAGAGCATCCAATGCAGTTGGCGACAGCCGGTCCCGGAGGTAAAACCGGTTCGAGACGGCTCGATGCGAGGGCGAAACTGATAGGCGGCTTTTTCCTGATTTTCGCCTTGATGACGCTTCCCTGGGGTCCCGGCCTTTGGGTTGCGTCCTTAATTGTAGTCGCGGCATGGACTGTAGCCGGGGTCCCCGTCGGAAGATTGATTGCTCCGCTGGCCGCATTCGGCTGGATGCTGATCCTGACGGTGGTCGTCCACGGTTTCAGCACACCCGGACATATTGTCTGGGAAATGCCGGCGACAGGGTGGACCCTGACCAGCGAGGGACTGTTGCGTGGCGTCCTGTTTGCGGGGAGGCTGATCTTCGTAATCTTCGCCGGCGCTTCCATCGCATTGACAACGGATCCATTGCAGGCTATCAGAGGAGTGGAAAAGCTGGCTTCGCCGCTGAACCGGCTGGGAATCCCGGTCGGGTTTCTTACACTCACCTTCGCGATGGCGCTACGTTTTGTGCCGACGCTGTATGAGGAGGCGGTTACCCTGCGAAAGGCATTGCGTACGCGGGGTTGGACCACCGGCCGGGGATTGACGGGCCGGGTGCAGGCATGGATTCCACTGTTGATACCGCTGCTTGTCTCAGGGCTAAGGCGTAGTGATGATCTGGCGACGGTGCTTACTGTTCGCGGCTATGATCCAGCCGTCCGCCGAACCGAGATGAACCCGTCGAAGTGGGCCTTGCCGGAGACGGCGGCGGTTTCACTCGCGATGACGCCCTTTCTGTTCGCGCTCGGGAGGATGTTTTAGGTGAGGCTGCGTCTGAATCTCGCCTATGACGGCACGGAATACCGGGGTTGGCAGGTTCAGCCTGATGCGGTTACCGTGCAGGAAACCCTTGAAAAGGCGCTTTCGCGGCTCTTCGCTGAGGATTCACTCAGGGTGATCGCTGCCGGGCGGACGGATGCTGGGGTGCACGCGGTAGGACAGGTCGTTCATTTCGATCCGCCTGCTGAAAGGGAGGAACGGACTATTCTTCGAGCGCTGAATTCGCTTTTGCCCGATGACATCCATGTCTGGAGGGTGCGGGGTGTTTCGGACCAATTCCACGCCCGCTACAGTGCGCATGAACGGGTATACGGCTACCGGATATTCTCCCGAACCGATCTCTTCGGGCACCGCTATGGATGGTTCCCAAAGCTGGATTTCGATCCTTCGCTGGCCGAAGATATAGCTCGTGATTTCGTCGGCAGGCACAATTATCGGGCGTTCTCGACACGCCCCGATTCGGAAACTGATCCTCTCTGCGAGGTGCGGGAGATCGCCTTCGAAGCCATGCCGGGTGGATGGCTGCTGAGAATATCCGCCGACCGGTTTCTGCGAAGGATGGTGCGCACGGTAGTTGGGACGGTGGTTGAGGCCGCCGCCGGAAAGTTCGACCGGGGCGAGATAGGAAGACTGCTTGAGGCAGGTGAAGGCAGGGCGGCGGCACCTGCGCCGCCGCAGGGTCTGGCGCTGCTGAGAGTGCGCTACGAAACTGACGACGACTTCGATAGACCTGGCAGTTCACCTTGGGGAGAAAAGAGATGAAGCTGTTCATCGATACCGCCGACGTGGATGAAATTCGCGAAGCGGCGGCGCTGGGAGTTCTTGACGGGGTTACGACGAATCCCTCGCTGGTTGCGAAAACCGGTAAACCGTTCCGCCGGGTTCTCGACGAGATACTGGAGATAGTCGACGGTCCGGTTTCCGCCGAGGTTGTCGCCACGGATTCTGAAGGTATGATCGCGGAGGCGAAGGAACTTGCCGCGATTCACAAGAACATCGTGATCAAGGTGCCCTTGACGAAGGAGGGCCTGAAGGTGACAAAGGCGCTCAAGAGCGAAGGTATCAAGGTCAATCAGACATTGTGCTTTTCACCGTTGCAAGCGCTTCTTTCCGCGAAAGCCGGCGCCGCATATATCAGCCCATTCGTCGGAAGGCTCGACGATATCAGCCATGACGGCATGGAATTGATCCGGCAGATTGTCGAGATATACGGGAACTACGGTTTCGAGACGCAGGTGCTGGTCGCATCGGTGCGGAACCCGCTGCACATCCTGCAGGCAGCGCTGATGGGGGCCGATGTGGTGACGGTTCCTTTCAAGGTGATCGAGCAGCTTCTCAAGCATCCGCTCACCGACATCGGCCTGGAAAAATTCCTCGCCGACTGGGAAAAGGTGCCCAAGGGATGAAACGTCTTTTGAATATGTTCAGCCACGGTGTCACGGTCGGCGTCATCGCGGCCGTATTAGTTTACCTTGCCGGGGGTTTTCAGGGTCGGCGGCCAGTACCTGATCAGGCTGAGCACCCTTCCGGCGATTCTTCGGTCCCCGCGGTCGCCGGCCGGACGACTCTGCCTCGGGACAGGGTCGAGATCAACGAGGAGATTTCCACTTCACGCCGGAATGTGATTACAGGTGTGATCCAGCAGGCCTCGCCGGCTGTGGTCGGAATTACAGTAACCCAGGTCCGCGAGGTCAGGATGTTCAATCCGCTGTTCGAGGATCCGTTTTTCCGTTATTTCTTCGGCGTGCCGCAAAGCCGGAACATCAGGCAGAAGGTCGAGAACATCGGTTCCGGCTTCCTCGTCTCCTCCGACGGTTACGTTGTGACCAACGAGCATGTGGTTCACAACGCCAGCGAGGTTGTCGTTACGATGACCAACGGTAGCAAGTATCCGGCAGAGCTGATAGGGCTTGATTTCGATACGGACCTGGCGTTACTGAAAATCGACGGCAAGAGCTTGCCCTACCTGCCCATCGGTAAACCGGATGACGTCATCGTGGGCGAATGGGTGATGGCTATCGGCAACCCTTTCGGCCTCTTCGAGATCAACGATCAGCCATCGGTTTCGGTCGGGGTGGTGTCCGCGCTGGACCGCGACTTCGAGCGCAATGAAAGAGGAAGGCTCTATCGTGATATGATCCAGACGGATGCGGCGATCAACAGGGGTAACTCCGGAGGCCCACTGCTGAACGTTACAGGCGAGGTTATAGGGGTAAATACCTTTATTTTCAGTGAATCAGGGGGGTCGGTGGGAGTTGGGTTCGCGATACCGGCTGCTCACCTGCAGGATGTTATCGACCAACTGAAAATCCGGGGCGAAATCGATCGTGATTTCTGGACCGGGCTTTATATTCGGAATATCGAACGGTTGATTGCGTTGAGCCTCGGGCTTGACAATACTAACGGGGCTATCGTCACGGATGTCGAGAAGGGAAGTCCGGCGGAAAAGGCCGGACTGAAGGCTACCGATATCATCGTTGAAATCGAGGACACGCCGGTAACCGATACGGGTACGATCAGGAATTATATCGTCAACCATGATCTGCGCGTTGGCGATACCATCGACGGCGAGTTCTTCCGTGACGGCAGGATTCATACATTTACAATGAAGCTGGAGGCACGGCTCAGGTGATAGCCCGATATACTCGGCCCGAAATGGGCGCTGTCTGGTCCGATGAGAACAAGTTCTCCGCGTGGCTGAAGATCGAATTGGAGGTTTGCGAGGCGTGGGCACGGCGTGGAGGCATACCGTCCGAGGCCTTGGCGGAGATCAGAAACAAGGCGGCCTTTGACATAGAGAGAATCGATGAGATCGAGGCGACCGTCCACCACGACGTCATCGCCTTTCTTGCCTCGGTCTCCGAGCACGTCGGTCCGTCGTCGCGCTACATCCATCTCGGGATGACCTCCTCGGACGTACTCGATACGGCGCTCGCGCTCCAGATTCGTCAATCGGGCGGAATCCTGCTGGAGGGATGCGAAGGGCTGAAGAATGCGCTTGCCGGGCGGGCAGTCGAATTCAAGGATCTCGCCGCGGTCGGCAGGACTCACGGCATCCATGCCGAGCCGGTCCGTTTCGGTCTCAGGTTCGCGCGCTTCCATGAGCAGATGGTGCGGACGACCCAGCGGCTGCGGACGGCCTTGGATGCGGTCTGTGTCGGGAAGCTCTCCGGCGCGGTCGGCTGCTACGTTCATCTCGATCCGGAGATGGAACTGGAGGTAATGGAGGCGCTTGGACTTGGAGTCGCGCCGATCAGTTCACAAATTGTCTCGCGCGACCGTCATGCGGACTACCTCGCGGCGATTGCCCTTGTCGGCGCCGTGCTCGAAAGTGTTGCGCTCGAGATGCGCCATCTTCAGCGCACCGAGGTCGGTGAGGCGCGGGAGGGTTTCGCCAAGGGGCAGAAGGGTTCCTCGGCGATGCCGCACAAGCGTAACCCGATCAACGCCGAGAAGGTCTGCGGAATCGCCCGGCTGCTGCGAAGCAACATGCATGCGGCTTTCGAGAATGTGGCGTTATGGCACGAGCGCGACATCTCGCACTCTTCGGTGGAGCGGGTGATCCTGCCAGATTCGAACATCGCCCTTGATTACCAACTCGACCTGACGGTCAAGCTGATCGAGCGGATGGTAGTCGACCGGGAGCGGATTGCGAAGAACCTCGAGTTGACCGGTGGCGCGATACACTCCGAGGGACTGCTGCTCGCGCTGATCGAGAAGGGATTGACCCGCGAAGAGGGTTATGCGATGGTGCAGCGGGTTGCTCATGACGCGCTCGACCGGGGCGTGCCCATGCTCGAAGCGGCGCTGGCCGAAGCGGGACTAGTCGACAAACTTGGTGAACGGAAGATTGAAACCATTTTTGATCTTGACCACGCATTGCGTAACATTGATACCATATACAGGCGACTTGGCCTCGAATGACGGGAATGGATGAGTCGCTAATGGGGGACACCAGATTGGAAAAGAAGGATTTGCTCTACGAAGGGAAGGCGAAAATCCTCTATCTCACCGAGGACCCTAATCAACTTATTCAGGTGTTCAAGGATATTCTGACCGCCTTCAATGGAACAAAGCACGGCAAGTTCGACGGTAAGGGAGCGATTTGCAACTCGATTTCCACTTACCTTTTCGAATATCTTGAACATTACCATGTTCCGACGCACTTCGTCAGGACTTTGAACGAGAACGAGATGCTCGTTCACCGGCTTGAAATGATTCCGATAGAAATTGTCGTCCGTAATATCGCCACCGCGACCCTCGCCAAGACCTACAACCTCGAAGAGGGCAAACTGCTCAAGTACCCGATTATCGAATATTTCCTTAAGGATGACCGTCTCGGCGATCCGATGATAAACGAGCATCATGCGTATGCCATGGGATATGCCACCCCGGAAGAGATGAAGACCATCTCTCGTGTCGCCTCGAAGGTGAACGCGATCCTGAAATCTTTCTTTGACCGTCGCGGAATGACCCTTGTCGACTTCAAGCTGGAATTCGGAAAGTACGACAGGAGCCTGCTTATCGGCGATGAGATCACTCCGGATACCTGCAGGATCTGGGACAAGAGGACCAACAAGAAGATGGACAAAGATCGCTTTCGTTATGATATGGGGGGAGTTGACAAGGTTTACCAGGAACTGCTTGAACGGATTACCAGCCAGAGTTGATGATGATTGCGCCCGAAGGTTTCGACTATATCGCTTTTACGATACTGCTCGCGGTGGCGCCAGGCATCCTGGCGGTACTTACCAGGCGGCGGACATGGTATATACTGTCCGCCGCCGGACTCCTCCTGCTTGTTGCGATGCTTTTCTTTTTTCGCGATCCCGCCTGTCCCGAACCCCTGAAAGGGATGATTGTCTCACCGATGGATGGACGCATAGTTGAGTTGGAACACAGAGATGACGGTTCCACCCGGATCGCGATATTTTTATCGCTGTTCGACGTTCATGCCATCCGTACACCTGTGAGCGGGACGGTAATCGAACTCGAGCATGTGCCCGGCAAGTTCCATCGAGCCGACAGACCTGAAAGCGGCCTCGAGAACGAACACGTGCGCATCGTGATCGAAACCGAGCACGGTCCGGTGATCCTGAGGCTGATCGCGGGGATGGTGGCAAGAAGGATAGTATGCGGCATTGACGAAGGTATGAAGCTGAGAACGGGAGAACGCATAGGCTTCATCCGTTTCGGTTCACGCACTGAAATCATATTTCCGGAGGGTTTCGATTCGAAGGTCGAGAAAGGAGAACGGGTGCGGGGCGGCAGGACGTTAATGGGTACTTTCGACCATGAGGCAGTGGATGCGTAGGGTTCCGATGATTCTTTCGGCGGGCAACGCCGTTGCCGGAATGGCCGCCGTCGTGCTCATCAGCCGTGGATATCTGATGACGGCTGGGTTGCTGATTCTGCTTGCCGCGGTGATGGACGCTTATGATGGAAAAATCGCCCGCCGCCTGGGTGTCGCGAGCGGTTCGGGGGCGAATGCGGACATGCTCGCCGATCTGGTCTCGTTCGGGATAGCGCCGTGCTTCCTGGTCTGGCATGTATCGCATGAGAGCTGGAAAATTGCGGCGGCCGCAATCTACCTTCTGCTCATTGTCGCCAGGCTGCTTCGCTTCCGCCTGAGACCGGCGTCACGGGGGAGTTTCCACGGGCTTCCTTCTCCGTCGGCCGCATTGCCGCTGGTGGCGGTTTGCCTTCTCGCCGTGCAGGGAAAGCTCCACGAATCGGTGCCGACATATGCGGCGATTGCAGCCGGCGCGATGGCGATCTCGCGAATACCCTACCCGGGATTTTCGCACCCGTCGATACGCATCCTACCGCCGAAGGGAATATTGATTCTGTTCGTATTGGACTTGGCAATTTTCTTTTTCCGGCCTGTGGAGACCGTGTTGGTCACGATGATGGTCTACATTTTCCTCGGTCCGATCCTGTTGAGGCGATACCAGGCGAAACACCGGTCGGAAGGCAATTCAGGAGGCGGTTGATAATGGTTGTCGTTGTGGAGGTGATGCCCAAGGAGGGCATCCTCGATCCTCAGGGAACCGCTGTAATGCAGGCGCTGCACCAACTGGGGTACGGGGAGGTTTCCTCGGTAAAGGTCGGCAAGAGGATCATGCTCGAACTGGATACGGCCGATCCCGAAGCCGCCCGTGCCCTCGCCGCCGGGATGGCCGACAGGTTGCTGAACAATCCTAACGTGGAAAGCTATCGTGTCGTCCTGCCGGAGGGCGAGGCATGAAGTGGGGCGTAGTGGTGTTCCCCGGGTCCAACTGCGACCATGATGCCTTTGATTCCCTTGGGCGGGTACTCGGACAGGAAGTCCGTTATATCTGGCACCGTGAGCGAGACATGACTGATTTCGATGCGTTGTTGCTTCCCGGGGGGTTTGCCTACGGCGATTACCTCCGCGCCGGAGCGATAGCGCGGTTCAGCCTGGTGATGGAGGAGGTTGTCGGTTTCGCGAAGCGCGGAGGCATCGTGATCGGTATCTGCAATGGTTTCCAGATTCTTACCGAGGTTGGACTTCTTCCCGGAACCCTGATGAGAAACTGGGGCCTCCGGTTTATCTGCGAGGACTTGCCCATCCGTGTCGAGCGCAACGATTCGCGTTTCACCTCGGCCTGCGGCTTTCACGAGGTGCTCACCATACCGATTGCCCATAACGAGGGCAATTATCATCTCGATTCCGACGATCTGAAACGGCTCGAGGACAGGGGCGGGGTGCTATTCCGGTATTCGACACGCGACGGCGAAGTCGACACTGCGGCCAATCCCAACGGTTCGGTGAACAACATCGCGGGCGTGATCAACGAGGAGGGCAACGTCCTCGGGATAATGCCTCACCCGGAACGTCGGTGCGACGATATGATCGGCCGGGTCGATGGAAGGAAAATATTTGAAAGCATTATCAACGGGTAGGCGGGCATGAAGCAGACGGCGGGCGGACAGATGAGTTTTCTCGACCATCTCGAGGAATTTCGCAAGGCGGTCATTCGTTCGCTTATCGGGCTGGTAATCGCCATGTTTGCCTGTTACTATTTCGCGCCATACATACAGGATCTGCTGGTGATTCCTTTCCGCGAGCACGCAATCGGCAAACTCGCGCTGCTCGCGCCGACCGAAGGATTCGTAGTCCGTCTGAAAATTTCGCTGATTTCGGGTCTGTTCCTCTCGTCTCCCTGGATATTCCTCCAGCTCTGGCTGTTCGTCGCGCCGGGTCTGTATGCCAAAGAGAGGAAAAAGGTCTTCCCCGTGGTGTTGTTCACCAGCATCTGTTTCATTTCCGGCGCAATCTTCGCTTATCATATTCTTCCCTGGGCGACGGGGTTCTTCCTCAGCTTCGGCACATCGGAGGTTGAGAACACCTGGTCGCTCGGGAGATATCTCGACTATGTGCTCAGGCTGTTTCTCGCCTTTGGAGTGGTGTTCGAACTGCCGGTATTGATCTACTTTCTCGCTCGTTTGGGCGTCATCACTCCCGCCTTTCTGCGTACCTACCGCCGCTACGCTTATATCCTCGTGCTTATCGGCGCAGCGATGATCACCCCGCCCGATGTTTTCACTCAGGTGGTGCTCGCCGGTCCGATGGTGATTCTCTATGAGGGCAGCATCCTGCTCTCGGTCATTGCGCACAGGCGCTACCTCGCCGCATCGCCGTTGAATGAGGAGGAACACCGGAGCGAAAGGTCCACGGCGATCGATCAAGCCGTTGAGGCTGAAACGCCGTCGCCGAAACCGGAGGGCGAGTGATGCTGCCGGGTGGAGGCGAGCTTCTGCTGATCTTGCTGGTCGTGCTTATCCTTTTCGGTGGGCGCGAGCTGCCGAGGATCGCAAAAACGATCGGGAAGTGGATGTCCGTGTTCCGCAATTCAATGAATGAGGTCCGGCAGGAGTTCAACCGGATCAACCTCGAAGAGGAAATGAAGGAACGGGTCAAGACGTTCGATGAAACTGCGGAGTCCCGTGCGAAAGTCGATGGGGTCTCCGGTGACAAGTCCGATTCGAATGAGACCGCTTCGAATGGAAGGGAGATACCTCCCGAGGATGCGGCGCACGCGGCCTCTTTGCGCGCCAGGGAGGATCGACCCGGTGAGCGGAACGGCGATCCCGAAAAGAAGGATGAAGATTCAGACGAGAAATCCCGGACTTAAGCCCGCCTGAAGAGCGATACCGGTTCTTGAAATAAACTCCCAGTGAAACTTGTCCTCGACACCGATCGGGGAGAGGGAATCCATATAATAACAGTATGTTACATTTGGTTGACACAGGAAGTTGTTTGGAGAACCGGTATATCCTCTTAATTGACAACGAGTTGTTGATCTATCGATTGCGTGGACCGGGCATCCTGAAGAGGTTCGTTCCGGGAAGTCCTCAGTAGACCTCTTCGCCTATGCTGTAGCTGTAGGTGATGTCGCTCTTCAGCTCTGGCAAGACAGGTGGATTGATATCCTTCGCTGGTATGTCCGCAATCATCTCAATCGGCGGTTCTTCGACCGGGGCTTGAATCATGGATACCCTGGCCGGTGACTGCAGGGGCGGCAGAGGATTGGACGGGTTGGGCGAGGGGGACTGGGAATCCGGCTTTTTGAATTGATCCGGGACCGGTGGGGGAGACGCACTTCGTTTCACTACCGGTTGTTCTTCGATTTGGGCCTGATTGACCTGCTGCGATTGCGGCTGACTGCTTTTCAGGGGCACATGATCTGAAGCCTTGGGCCTCGGCGATTCGCTGTCTTTCGTCCCCTGCCGCCGGGGAACGGCCCCGACGCGCTTGCGGTTTGTTTTCTTCAGCTCGGGCAGATGTAACAGGCTGACGGGTTTTTCAACTCTCGACGGTTTTTTCGTCTCCTTGTCCTTGATGCTGATCTCTTCCTTTTCGGTTTCGGTCACCTCCGCCGAGGGCGTCGATTCTCGTTCGAGTTCCGGTCGTGGCGCCTCGACCCCGCTCATATCCACTGTTTCGCCTGCCGGGGGGCTTTCAGGAGTGGTTTCCGATGCTTCGTCCGGTTTCTTCGGCTGCTCTCCTTCAACAGGCGGCTCCTCCTCAACCGGCTGCTCCTCCACGGCGTCGGCTTTCCGACCGTCGATGAGTGGAGGCAAGGCGATCATGGATTTTGGTTTCTTTTCTTCTATTGCGGTGGTCACGGGCATGGGGGGCAATTCACTTTCGGGCTCTTCGCCGAGGAGAAACACGGACGGCTCCTCCTCGGTGGATTCGACTTCGGCTTCGATTTCAGCCTTTTCCGGCGAAACCATTGGGATTTCCTGTCTCGGTTCACCTCGACGTATCGGTCCGGGAGGCGGGGGCTGTTCACCTCTCGCAGGCGTTTCCCTGACCCTCGGTTCGCTTATCGGCGGTGTGGATTTCAACTCGCTCGGTTTGGGTATCGCGGACAGCCTGGCTGCCTCCGAGGGTGTCATGACGCCGGGTTCTACCGGGACCTTCGAGGGCGCCTCTTTCAATGCGACATCCTTCGTGTACTTCCTTGCTTCCAGGCTTGGTTTTTCCTTCTCAACGGTCTCTCCGGCTTCAGGTTCAAGCTCTGCCGTAGCGGCTTCGATTGAATCGAGCAGCGCTTTCGCCTCCTGCTCGTTCAAGGATTCCGCGAGATTATCGAAGTGTTCTTCGAGGTCGTCGATCATTTCCGTGAACAGCGAAGTTGTTCTTACCAGGAATGCTGTGCCGGGTTTGACCTTATCGACACGGTTAATGCTCCAGTAGATTTTCCCGGTGAATGGATCCGAGAGCCTGACGAGCGCACCGATACGTCCGCTTTTCGCTGTCAGCGGGAGGCCGGGCGTGCCTTCGCTCCACTGGAAGATGTCAATACTCGCCACCGCGTCGACCTTCACGCTGTCGCGGATGACGATCATCCCCTTTGCCGCCAAAGCATCCTCGAGAGTCAACATGCGGTCGCTAAGGTACTGATCGAGGCGCTCGAGGTCGATGACTTCGTAGAAGCGCAGCAACTCCGTGGCGAGCAAAGCCGAGACCGACTTCGGTTCAATACCGCGAGCGTTGCGAGGCATCTTCGCCGGCATGACGATGATCCGCATTTCCACGTATCGCGGATCGTATTCTTCGTGCAAACGGATGCCGCCGCGTCCCGCCTCGGCATACCCAAGCGGTAAAGCAAGAAACAGCAGCCAGAGTGTCAGTCGGTGCATGGATATCCCTTGGAGTGACTCACTATCTATCTTCGGCAAAATATCAGGATTCTTAAGATGCCGGTTTAGGAAAATTGACGGTAAAACAGACTCTTGAAACTGTTGATTTCCTTGGCACTTCAATCATGGTAACGCTGTCAAGATCAACAGAACGGCGCAAAATAACGACATCGAACCGTCCATATTGTCGGCGAGTATGAGTAGAAATAATGGAGCATCGGCGGTTAGGATCGCGGAGTAATGTTTCCTGTCTCGACGGGGGTGGCCCGGGAATTTTATTCCCGGGTTTCACATCCTGAGATGTGTCCTCAACCACTTATCTAAAGGAGCGGCAGTGTGGCCCGACTTGCAAGACAAGTCGGGCCACCCACCCTCAGGGCCACTATCACTAAACCAAATAAACCCTGTTGGACGAGCCAACAGGGCCACCCTCGCAATGACGGAAAAAATGGAGCCAACAGGGTCACCCACGCAATGACGGAAAAGATGGAGCCGACAGGGCCACCCAGCCCGATTCAAGCGATGGTGGAAAGGCGAAACCGTGATGGCTGTCCATCCCTCAGCTCACCACCAGGTTTACCAGCTTTCCCGGGACCACGATCGCCTTGCGCAGGGTCCCTTTCTCAAGGTAGGGGGCAACCTTGCTCGAGGACATCGCCAATTCCTTGAGTTCCTCTTCACCGGCATCCGCAGAGGCTTCGATCCGGTCTCGCAGCTTGCCGTTCACCTGTACCACCAGCGTCACCGACTTCGTCGTCATCGCCTTCGGATCGTACTCGGGCCAGCGATGATCGAAAATCGTTCCATCGCCGCCGAGACGGTGCCACGCCTCCTCGGTAAAATGGGGAGCGAATGGGGCGAGCACGATGATCAGCACGCGCAGTAAGCGTTTTGCCGCCGCGGGTTCGGCTTTGCTCATCTCCTCGCCGATCCAGAGATATACGCCGTTCACCAGCTCCATCATCCGGCTGATCGCCGTGTTGAAACTGAATGCTTCGAGGTCGTCGGCGACTGATTTGATCGTCCGGTGCAATGTCCTGAAGAGGTCGTCGGGATAATCGCCGGCCTCGGGTGGATGCTCTTCGAAGGAGCCGCCGGAGAAGTGGACAACCAGCCGCCAGATACGGTTGAGAAAGCGGTCGATGCCGGTAATGCCTTCATCGGACCAGTCGCCGCCTTCACGATAGTCGCCCATGAACATCAAGTACATTCGGAAGACGTCCGAACCGTAACGATCTATGAAATCGTCGGGATTTACCACATTCTCCTTGCGTTTCGACATCTTGACCCCGCCGGAGGTGATATGCCCCTGGTGGATCAGTCTCTTCGCGGGTTCGGCGACAGGACTAAGGCCGATTTTGTTCAGGAAACGCGTGATAAACCGGAAATAGATCAGGTGCCCGGTGGCATGGTCGATGCCGCCGACATAGACATTGATCGGCATCCAGCGTTTCAGCCGCTCGAGGTCGAAGGGCTTGTCCTCGCGGTCGGCGGCGAGGTAACGAAGGTGGTAGAACGCCGAATCGACGAAGGTATCCATCGTATCGGGGTCGCGTTTCGCCGGGCCCTTGCACTTCGGGCACTCGGTCGCGATCCATTCCTTGAGTGCGCCGAGAGGAGAGGCACCTTTTGGCCGGAAATCCTTGATTTTATCGGGCAAGAGCACCGGGAGCCGATCCTCCGGTATGGATACCGCGCCGCACTTTTCGCAGTGAACAATCGGGATCGGCGCGCCCCAGTACCGTTGACGTGAGATCGACCAGTCGCGCAGGCGGTAGGTGATCGCTGGACCGCCGGAGTCCCTCTCTTTTAATTTGCGCGCCACGAGACGTACCCCGTCGTCGCTCTTCAGCCCTGAGAAATCGCCGGAATTGATCATGATGCCGTGATCTTCATAAGCCTCGAGCATCTCATCTTCCTCGATCAGGCCGTCGCTCGGGCGGATTACCACCTTGATCGGGAGCTTGAACTTCTCGGCGAACTCGAAATCGCGTTGATCGTGCGCCGGAACCGCCATCACCGAGCCGGTGCCGTAGCTGCCGAGCACGTAGTCGGCGATCCAGATCGGGAGTTTGTCTCCGGTAAAGGGATGCAGTGCATACGAACCGGTGAAAACGCCCGTTTTTTTGCGCGTGGCGGAAGTTCTGTCGATTTCGCTCGCCTTGAGTGCTTCCGTGACGTATCTCTTGACCTCGCCGCGCTTCTTGTCGGTGGTCAGCTCTTCGACGAGCTCGTTCTCGGGGGCGAGCACGAGGTAGGTTACGCCGAAGATCGTGTCCGGACGGGTCGTGAAGACTTCGATGTTGCGCTCGGGGTCTCTCTTCAGGGGGAAACAGATGTTTGCGCCTTCGCTGCGGCCGATCCAGTTCTGCTGGCGCTTGACCGTTCCCTCGGGCCAGTCGATCTCCTTGAGCCCCTCGAGCAGCTCATCGGCGTACCTGGTGGTCCTGAAGAACCACTGGTTCATTTTCCGCTGGTACACGTTGTGGCCGCAACGTTCGCAGGTCCCGTCCGCGAGTACCTGTTCGTTGGCGAGCACGGTCTGACAGTCGGGGCACCAGTTGACCAGCGCCTCCTTCTGGTAGGCCATGTCGTACTCGAACAGCTTCAGGAAGAGCCACTGGGTCCACTTGTAATAGTCGGGGCGGCTGGTAACAACCTTGTAGCGCCAGTCGTACATGGCGCCGATGGTCTCAAGCTGGTCCTGGATCGAGTTGATCGAATCCTCGGTGACCTCTTTCGGATGTCTGCCGACCTGTATCGCGAAGTTCTCCGCCGGAAGGCCGAATGCGTCATAGCCCATCGGTTCGAAGACTTTGTAACCGTTGAGCCGCTTGAAACGGGCGTAGGTGTCAACCGGTCCATAGTTATACCAGTGTCCGATATGCAGCTTTGTGCTGGAGGGGTAGCAGAACATCACCAGCACATAGAAATTCCTGGAGTCCCCGGCGTCAAGATCGGTATGGTTTGTCTTGTTTTCCTGCCACCATTTGCGCCAGCGCGCTTCGACCTCGGCGAAGGGATAACGATCTTCAGAGTTCACAGTCTCACCTTTTATCGTAACGCCCGGAGCTCGACGACGGCTCCGGAACGAAGCCCAATCATTATATAGAAACAAAGAAGATAGGGCAACACCTCAACTCGGGCAAGGATGTCCATCGTGAACCGTGGAAGAGAATTCCACGATTCATGGGTGACGAACCACCAAGGTCAGCAACAGCACATCGCCTTGGTAGGCGCAGACCCCCGGCGGGACCGAGTACCGTTCGCAATGCGCCCCCGACTCGGGAAAATGTTTCAACAAGTGGCCTTGACGCGGGAAATAGTGCAGATGATAGTCCTCGGTATATGTCATCGGTTCCTGTGAAGGAACGAGGACGATCACCCTGCGTCTGGCGACCCGTATCAGCTCGGCCGCCGCCTTGTCGAGATGTTTGACGTGTTCGAGGACGTGTGTCGAGACCACGACCTCAAAGGCGTCGTCCTCGAATGGCAGCGATTCGAGAAAACCCTGGACGAGATGGATGTCGGGGCCGAGCCGTTCGCGCGCGCGGCGAAGTCCAACGCCTGACAGGTCGAGTCCGTAACGCACATCCGCTTGTCCGGTCAGGCTCTCGAGCAGATAGCCGTCGCCGCATCCCGCATCGAGGAGGGTGGCGCATCTCCCGACCTGTTCGCCGATACGCCTCAGATCGTCCGGTGAGAGATCCTGCTCGCCCCAGTGCTCCCAGGACCGGTCGTAAGTCTCGAGCCATTCCCTGTCGCCGGCATGCGAGGCGCGCCGGTTCCATTCGACGTCGAACCAGTCGCCCAGCCGCCGTACGATCCTTCGCCTGGAAACCAGGCGGTTGTATAGTTTAAGAACGGGACGCGGGACAACTTTTTTCAAAAGTGATTTCATTCCGGATTCCGCTACCATGATCGCACCGATTCGCAATGATAAGAAGTTATTCGACGATGTTCAATCCATCGCTGATGGATGGAATCTATGAACCTGACTTCTTGAAAGCACAGGCTGCCCGCTGTACATTGTGCCTCGATGTTTGAATCGAATCGCCTTCTCCGCACTGTTTCTCCAGTGTCGAACAGCGGTATCTGGATTGCACGAATGCTTTTGAAGTTAATAAAAATCAATAACGAAACTGCATAATCCGGAGTATCTCCATGGATGAAGAATTTGAGGTATTGATAATCGGCGCCGGACCGTCGGGGATCAGCGCCGCGATTACCCTTGCCAGGGCGGGCGTCGAGGTGGTGGTCCTCGAACGCGCCGAGTACCCGGGAGCGAAGAACGTTTTCGGCGGGATACTCTTCACCCACCAGCTCGCCAGACTCCTGCCGGATGCGATCGACGAAGCGCCGCTCGAGCGGGCGGTGACGCGGCGGCGGTTCGGGCTACTCGCCAACGACTCGGAGGTGGCGCTCGACATCAAGGTCGCACCCTGGCGAGACAGACCCTATAATCACACGATGACCGCATTGCGCGGGCGTTTCGACAGGTGGTACGCGGAACAGGCCGGGAAGGCCGGGGCGGAGGTCATCCCCGGGATGATGGTCTCCGAGCTGATCGTCGAGGATGGCCGGGTTGCCGGAGTAAAGATCAAGCCCGGCGACGAGGAGATACGGGCGAAGGTGGTCATCTCCGGCGAGGGCGCGCACATGTTCCTCGCGCGACAGGCGGGGTTGATGAAGCAACCGCTCCCGAGACGGCACATGGTCACCAATGTCAAGGAGGTGATCGGCCTGCCCCGCGAGAAGATCGAGGACCGTTTCCTGCTGGAAGCGGGCGAAGGGGTTGCGATGGAGTACTTCGGCGACTCGGTCAAGGGCCGCTTCGGACTCGGCTTCATCTACACCAACGAGGAGTCGGTCTCGATCGGGCTCGGACTGACCGTCCATGACCTGGTGGAGTCGAAGGAGAACCTCAACGACTTGCTCGAGCACTTCAAGAACCTGCCGACCATCCGCAGGCTGATCGAGGGCGGCGAGATACTCGAGTACAGCGCACACATGATCCCCGAGCTGGGATTTGATCGTCTGCCGGAAATGACCATGCCCGGACTGGTACTCGTCGGCGACACCGCCGGGCTGGTCAACGGCAGCGTATACCACGAGGGCACCAATCTCGCGATGGGCAGCGGAATCCTCGCCGGTGAGACAATCGTCGAGGCGAAGGAGAAGGGTCTGGATATCGGCTCGGCCGAGGCGCTGAAGCCGTACCGCGGGAAGCTCGAGGATTCGTTCATCCTCAAGGATGTCTACAAGTTCCGGAAAATCCCGGATTTCTTCAACAAGTTCCCCCATTACCTGCGCGACTACCCGGGTCATCTCACCCAGTGGCTGACCGACTACTTCACCATTGATGAGACCCCGAAGAGGGATGTCGAGAAGGGCATCCTGAAGAAGATCAAGCATGACATAGGACTCTGGCGATTCGCGACGGATATGTTCCGTGTCGGGAGGGCGGTGCGATGAAGGAGAACCCGAGGACAATCGAGGACAAGCTCTACCTGTTGACATACAAGCCCGATTCGAAGAGCCACATAACCGTTGACCAGGCCAAGTTCAAGGCCGATGCGCGCGACCCGCGTCCGGTCACATATGTCTGTCCGGCGAAAGTCTATGTCGAGGATGAGAACACCGGCGAGTGCACCGTCAACTTCGAGAACTGCATCGAGTGCGGCACCTGTCATGTGACCAGCCCCGAGTATGTCGACTGGTTCTATCCCGAGGGCGGCAAGGGGGTGCATTATCGGCTCGGCTGAGGTGTATGTCCACCCGATGCCGGCATAGCCGGGTATGTTTGGTGTAATGTGCTCGCGGGCCGAGGTTTCTTAAGTTTCGACAGCTCTTTAGTCCCGCATGGGCGGGACGGAGACCTGGCGAAGAGCACAATTCCCAATTCCAAATTCTTCCTGATTTCTTAATTCTACCCTTCCTGTCTCGCGGGCATGCGGTTTTCCGGGTGGTTGACTGGGTCAAGGCGTGGCGATATATTCAGGCTCGTAAAGATCGGGGCGTAGCGCAGTCCGGTAGCGCACCTGCTTCGGGAGCAGGGGGTCGCTGGTTCAAATCCAGTCGCCCCGACCATATAAGAATCAAGGACTTGCGATTTGATTTTCGCAAGTCCTCTGTTCCGTCTCCACACTGCATACTCCTTAATTGTATAGTTTATCCCCCTACAATCTCGCAAAAGCCTTGCACCTGGATTGTTATGCCGTACATTTCCCCGATAACTCATATTTGGATTATCTGATCGGGTGGTCACAGCTTCAGACACCGGATGGGAGGCGGCGGAGCGAATGCGCGGACTTGTATTGCTGATCACCTTGGGACTTCTGTATGGCAGCTCGTCATCGGCGGGTTGTACTACCTCGCGGAGGTCAACGACAAGTACCCGGGCCGGTAATCGAGAATGAAGGTAGAGGGGACAGCAATTGAAAGCATCGGTGACGCAGAAGGTGCATCCAACCGGCGGCGGGATCGGCGCGTTGGTTCCCTCCTGGCGTGAGGCGGCGGTGTTCGGAGCGTTATGGGGGGCCGGCGAGATCACGATCGGCGCTTTTCTCCACGCGACACGGATTCCCCTCTCCGGGATTCTGCTCGCATCTGCCGGGGTCGCGCTGCTCACCGCCGCCCAAATGATGATCTCACGGCCCTGGTTTCCCTTGCGGGTGGCATTGGTATGCGCGGCGCTGAGATCGCTTTCCCCCGAAGGATTGATGCCCGGACCGATGGCGGCGATCATACTCCAGGGCTTTCTCGTTTCGGCGGCGTTCCGGGTTTTCCGTCATCCACTGGCCGCCGGGATGTCCGCGGGCTTCATCGCCACCTTTTTGTCGCAGGTTCAGGGCTTTCTCGTAAAGATGGTTGTTTATGGGATGAACCTCTGGCAGCTCCTTGTGCGGCTGCTCGAGCAGGCGGAAAGCCTGCTGAACCTATTACCGGGATATGGTTGGTTCGCAGTAGCCGTCTACCTGGCTCTTGTCGGAGCGATAGGCGCAGGCGCGGGCGTCTTCGGCTGGCACCTCGGCCGGAGGGCCCTGAGCTTGAGGGAGGGTAGCCGTGTCCAGGCTGGTTGAGACATACCACGGAATCGTTGCGGTTGTTGTCGCGGTTCTGTGTCTGACCGGACACCCGGCCGCCGTGATTGCCGGTTTTTTCCTGGTGGTCTCCTGGGTGTTCATCGTTGAACGAGCCGTTTTCAGGAGGGTTGGTACTCCCCGCTTCTGGGCTTTCAGCGTAGTCATAACCGTTCTCGCCGGACTCCTGCTCGGCAAGAATCCGGCAACAACCCTTGGACTGCCGTTCTCGTACGATGGACTCATGGCGGGTGTGTTCATGAACTTGCGCGGCTTCAGCCTTGTCACCGCGACAGTGCTGCTTACCCGGAGCGTGAAGCCGGAACGTTTTCAGGGCGTTACGAACCGCATCGGTATTGAGAACTTCAACCCCGCGTTTTCCGCTGCCCTGGAAACACTTCCGAGGATGCGGGGCGCCTTGCTGTCTATTTGGAAGGAGAAACGGACCTCCACCGTGACCGCGCTGGCACGACTGCTGTTGATGGCCACCGATCTGGCGCAGGGTCCCCCCTTGTCGCGAAGCCGCTTTTTCGGGGTTACGGGTCGGCGCGGGTCGGGGAAGACGGCCCTGCTTAAACGGCTTGCAAAGGATGCGGAAGCAAGGGGACTGCGGACAGGGGGCTTTTTCCAGAAGCGCATTGACGATGAGGCGGGCCGGACGGTTGCCTACGAGGTTGAGCGATGGCATGGCGGCCAGTCGCTCCCGCTTGCCAGGGGCCGCGAGGCACAGGGTTTCGAGTTCGACCAGAGCGCTTTCGCTGCTGCGGCGGAGTGGTTGTTTCAGGATCTGCGCGAAGCGGACCTGATTCTAATCGACGAAATCGGCCTGCTCGAATCGCGGGGCGAGGGACATGCGCCCGCCCTGCTGGCTGTGGCTGCGAAGAAGCCGGGTGTTACAATAGTCGCCACTCTGAGGAAGGACAAAATCGCCGATCTCGCTGAATGGCTGGGCTTCGACCGCGACCGTATACTCAACCTCGACAAAAGCGGTGCCGATTGGGATGCCTTTATTACGGAAGTTCTCGAAACTCTCGCGTGACAACGTCAAGATCAAAGCAGGACACACCTCCGCCGACAAAGAGTGCGTTTGCGACCCCGGTTTTCGTTGATTAAAAAGATGTATTCTTCTGTTCCTTACGCAATTATTTAAGCAATACTACTTTTTTCATCTCATTGAAATTGCCCGCCTGCATGGTCACAATGTAAAGCCCGGATGCGAGGTTCTTTCTATTCCAAGGAACTCGGTGATATCCCGCAGACATGCCGCTGTTCACCAGGGTCTCAACCAACTGTCCCGATGTTGAAAATATGCGGATCGTGACCAGAGTGGCATCTGGCAACTGGTATCGAATCAGAGTGGACTCATTGAACGGGTTTGGATATGCCGGCAGCAATTGCGGCCCGGTGGGTAACATGCTCCCGCGCGGAGTTCGATCGTCATCGACACCGACGAAATCGGTTGTCGACCAGACCCCATAACCATGCGTTCCAAGGAAAAGAGTACGGTGATCGGACGATAATTCAAGAGTCAAGGGGTGTTTGTAAGGACCTTCAATGAGGTTCCAGCTTGCCCCGTCGTTATTCGTTTCAAAAAGAGAGGTTTCCGTAGTCACCAACAGTTGACCGGTGCTTGCGGGGTTGATAATTATTTCGAAGATTCTATCACCGGCTAACGAGGCCCCAATGCGTTCGAAGCTTGTACCACCGTCTGTGGAAACGATGACATCATATTCACTGTTATAATAATTCCATAATACTACATAGATACGATTCCGTATCGGATCCAATATCATTGATGTTACCCTGTTTAAAGGGTCATTCTCAATGGCGACATAGTTCCATGTCAATCCGGCATCTTCACTTTTGTAAATTCCCAATTGACCGATATATATCTCGTTCGGATTGTATTCAGGTATGATAATGTCGTTGACCGGCGCACTAAGCGAGTACGGGTCTCTAATTTCGACCGCCTCCCACGAATCCCCGCGATCATAACTCCGGAAAACTCCACCTGTCACCGTGCCGTAATACAAGATGTTCGTATCGATCGGATGAATCGCCAGCGCAGTAATGAGATTGGAAATTTGTCTTAAAATATTTACCCAATTTTGCCCCCCATCATAACTGCGCATCAGGCTTCGGCCGCCACGGTAGAGGGTGTCGGGGTGCAGCGGGTCGATAGCGATTGCGGTCACCGTTTCCGCCGCCAGGCGAATCCAATGCATCCCGCCATCGTCGCTCTTCCAGAACCCCCCGCTGTCAAATCCAAAATCGGTGCCGCCACCCACATAAAGGATATCGGGATCGGAAGGGTGGGCAACTATCGCCTGGATGTAGCTGTTGTCGATACCTTCTTCGGTAAGAAAGTTTGTCACACCGCCGTCGTTGGAATGATAGATTCCATTATCGAAGCCGATAAACACGGAATTGACGTTCCTCGGATTAACGGCAATATGAACGAGATGATCCCAGGAAGCATATGTCGGGATATCGGATGCAATGATTGACCATGTCTGGCCGAAATCAACGCTTTTCCACAATTGGAATACATCCTGTACAAACAGGTTCCCCCCGGCGTCCTGGTAAAGCCGTAGAACCCAGTTCCATGGGTCCGAGATGTCCGGATGAACTGACCATGTCTGACCGCCATCGGTTGACTTGAATATCATCCACTCCATGTATCCAGTATAGACGACCGCCCAAAGAAGCTGATTGTCCTCCGGATGTATTTGCAGCTCATGGAAGGTGAACTCCTGGTTGACCACCGCCCAACTGTCGCCGCTATCCCAGCTCTCCATCAATCCCCATGCGAAATCCGGTTCACCGGCGCTGCCGATCCCGGTATACAGGTGGTCGGGATTCCCGGGATCGCCCTGGATGCATACGACCCTATAGGTAGAACCGTGTGGCACCTGCTCCAGTAGCGACCATGAGACTCCACCGTCCGTGCTTCGATATAGCCCGTCCATCCCAACAAACAGAATATCTGGATCATTGGGTTTGACGAACATGGAATAGATGGTTACTCCTTCCGGAAGACCTTCACCAGCAGAGGACCAATTCAGACCCCCGTCGCTGCTGAAAAAAAGTCCGCCTCCGGAAGTGCCTGCCCAGAGTAAGCCGGACTGAGAAGGGTGGTGTATCATCACTGAGATCGTAAGCTGCTCCCCGTTCCACCAGCTCGGGGATCCAAAACGATGTTCTGTCCAGACAGGCAGCCCCGCGCTCACTTCAACCCAGTTCAGCCCGTTATCGGTGCTTCTCCAGACCCCTCGGCCTTCTGTGCCGATATATACAATACTTGTATCAACAGGATCGATGGAAACTGCGGTAACCCAAGCCCCAAAGGGACCGCTGTGGACCCACTCGCGGGCTTCAGAGATATGCGGTTGTACGAGTAGTAAGGCAAGGAGTAGAAAGAGGCTTGTCGGTGTGACGCATCGGAAAGGGATCGCAAGGTTTGAATTACGTCTGATCATCTCTCCGGTCTCCCGGATGCTCAGTCTATACGTCCAACCGTATCGATTTCAGCGAAGACGCGAAACAACTATTCTAACCTGTGGTTGATTCCAATAAATATACCAAATAAAAATAGGTCATATTAAAAATATTGTCAAGTCCCATGCGGAAGCGAGATCGTTCTCCCGCGCCGTCGGCCGCCTGACTGAAACTAAGGCAGTCGCATCTCATACAGCGATATGCTTTGCACAGCTTTACCGTTCATGTTTGTCCGCTGATATTTCGTTGTGCCGGGCAAAGGACCTCTATCTAGATTCAGGCTTGTGGCAATGATTTCCGTTGTCGATATGGAACAGCACTCCCGTGGATTGTTTTTATTTTGCGGAAGCATTCACACGCCTGAACTCCGTATTTTATTCGGAACACATTACGGATGACAAATGAGCGATATGCAGGGCGGCAATTCCCACGGCCCCTTGGAAGAAGAGGGAACTTCCTCCAATCACGGCGTGCGAGATGAAGAAACCCCGCTGGTGCTCGTGGTCGATGACGAGCCCCTGGCGCTTGACTTGAACACGCAAACCCTGAAACGCCAGGGCTTTCGCACCGAGACCGCACGGGGTGGTGTGGAGGCGTTGGCATGGCTGGAGAATAATCGTCCGGACATAGTCCTGCTCGACATCTCGATGCCCGATCTCGATGGATTCGCTGTCTTTGAAAAGATACGCGTCGACCCCGACCTCGTAAACCTCCCAGTCATCTTCGTTACCGCCCGCGACAATGTCGAATATCGGGTCAAGGGCCTTGAACTCGGCGCGGTCGATTACATTACCAAACCTTTCAACCCAAGCGAACTGACGGCGCGTGTGCGAGCGACGTTGCGATTGATCGGTCTCGAGCGTGAACTCCATGAACAACAGCGGGAGGCGCTCCGGCTTGAGACCGTAAGTACAATATTAACCACGGTATCGCATTATATTAACAACGCAATCGCGGCGATTCAGGGGCGAGCGGCCCTCGTGAACATCGAAAAGCCCGATTCGATTCGGAAAATGACCGATGTCGTCAACAGGCAGAGTAAAATAATCGTTGCGACTATCCAGAGCATCGAGGATATGCTCAGCAGACTCGAACTTCGGACAACAAAATACATCTCCTCGGACCAGATGATTCTCGACATCGAGGAGAATTTGAGAAAGCGTATTGAAGAGATGGAAGCGGGTGAGGAAGAGAAACGGCGGATGGAAAATGGAGAATGAATCGGTAGTCAAGGTCAGTGGTGTTGAGAAGTTCTACGACGATGGAAGAGTACACGCATTGCGAGGGGTTGATTTCGAGGTTCCTCAGCGTGCGTTTCTCGTGCTCGCCGGTCCTTCGGGTTCCGGCAAGACGACACTCCTCAACATGATCGGCGCACTGGATGTTCCCGACAAGGGTACGGTAATCGTGGTCGACGAAAACCTCGGGTCCCTCAACGACAAGCAGCGTACCGCCCTGCGCCGGAAAAAGATCGGATTCGTCTTCCAGCAGTTCAACCTGATTCCGGTGCTCACCGCGCGGGAGAACGTGGAGCTGGCGCTGGAGATCATCCCGGGCACGACCCGGCGGTCAAGGCGCGAATCCGCATTGGAGATGCTTAACTTGGTGGGATTAAAGGGCTTGGAGGACAGGTTCCCTTCCAAGCTTTCGGGGGGACAGCAACAGCGGGTTGCGGTGGCCAGGTCCCTGGTGAAACGTCCTGCGATTGTCCTTGCCGACGAACCCACCGCCAATCTTGACGGAAAATCCGGTGCGGAAATTGTCGATTTGATGAAGCAAATGCGCGATGAGTTGGGTACGGCTTTCATCTTCTCCACCCATGACCAGCGGCTGATCGACCGCGCGGAGATCCTGGTGGAATTGGTCGACGGGAGGATTGAATCATGACCGCGCTGAGACTGGCGTTCCGTAACCTGCGGAGGAACCGGCGGCGGACCATTCTCACCGGCTCGGCACTTGCCGTGGGACTGCTGGTAACCGTCGTGATGACCGGCCTGCTCGACGGCATCGACCGCCAGTCGATCAACAACCTGATCGCCTATGACCTCGCCTCGATGAAGGCCTTCACCCCCGGTTATCTCGATGAGGATCTGCCGGGGCTTGAGCTCACGTTAAGCGATCCGGAGGGCCTGCTCGAGAGTGTTCTTTCCTCCGGCGATGTGGCTGCGGCGACGCTGCGGCTGGAGATGTCCGGGATGCTGATCAAGGGAGCGGAGGAGATGTTCGTCCGTGTCGTCGGGGTCGATCCGGTGGGTGACCGGGAAGTTTTCAGTACCCTTGATGCCGTGGCCGACGGCAGGAGCATCCATGACCAAACCCCGGTGGTTCTCGTCGGCGACCGTCTCGCCCGTGACGTCGGCATTCAGTCCGGGGACCTCGTCACCCTCCTCGTCCGCAGCGCACCGGGTGCGCTCAACCTGAGGACGCTCCCTGTGGCTGGAATCCTGGCGACCGGCCATCCGAAGGTAGATGGAATCCAGGTGATAGTGCCCCTGGCCCTTGCTCGCGATTTGGCCTTGTTGCCGGGGGGTGCCACGGAGATCGCGGTCCGCACCAGCGATCTTGAGCATCCGGAACGGGCGATGACATACCTCACCACCGTGATGCCCTCCGTCGAATGGCGCAACTGGCAGGAACTCGGCGAGGATTTTATCGCCTTAAGCCGGATGAAGCGCACCGGCAACCTCATAACGATCGGGATTCTTGTATTGCTGGCCGCGGTCGCGGTGATGAATACGATGGTCATGGCGGTGCATGAGCGGGTCCAGGAGATCGGCGCCCTGCGCGCCCTCGGCTTCACCAGGGGGATGGTCGGGCGCATCTTCCTCTATGAGGGCTTGCTCATCGGTGTCGGCGGCGGGCTGGTGGCGGTGGTCCTCGGTTCGGCGCTGGTCGCCTACCTCGGCCATGTGGGCATAAGCCTCGCCATGTATGGCGACATGGACATCGGCTACCCGATTCGCGACGCCATGTACCCGATGGTCAACCCGGTGAACGTGGTCGCGATCTTCATCTTCGGACTCGTTGTCTCCTTACTCGCGAGCTGGTCGGCCGCCCACAGGGCTTCACGCGGTCAGATCGTCCGCGCACTCAGGGAGGGGATGCTGTGAACCCGATGCGAATGGCGTTGCGCAACGTTCGCAGGCAGCCGCGACGTTCTCTGCTGACCGGGACTGCGATTATGATCACGGTCGCGGTAATCATTTTTTTCGAAGCCTATCTCGGGGGCGCTACCGAGAGTTTCTTCGAGACCTTTGTGAGACTTGAGGCGGGCCATGTGAAGGTGATGCCGGAGCAGGCGATCGGACGGTCAAGGCCCCTGCCGTTGGGCGATGGTTTGCGGGATGTCGACGCCTTGATGGAGCGGATTTCCTCGGTTCCCGGCGTACTCGCCGCTACCCCGCGCATCCGTTATGGTGTGCTGATGGACAAACCCGGCGGAAGCGTCCCTGCGATGGGTGTGGGCCTGATTCCCAGCCGTGAGCGTGATTTCATGGACCTCGAGAAGAGTGTCGTGGAGGGACGGGTACCCGCGGATGACGCCTTCGAGGTTCTCCTCGGAGATCAACTCGCCGGGGAGCTCGGGCTGAAGGTCGGCGATGAGCTGTTCATGGTGGCGAGTACCTCCTATAGCGGCCTGGGACCGGGACTGTTTACCGTGGTTGGACTGAGCCACACCGGGATCAGGAGTCTCGACAAGAAAAACTTCTATGTCCCGCTTCTGGCGGCCCAGGACCAGCTTGTCATGGAGGATATGGCGGTCGAGATCGTCTGCCGGGTCGAGGACGGCATGGAGGCGGCCGTGGAGATGGCGGAACGGATACAGGCGGCGATCGACGATGCCGGGTATCAGGGTGTGGAGGCAGTTCCCTGGCAGCTACAGGGGAATATATATCAGATGATGGCACCCGCGCGGCAGTTCAGCGGCTACGCACTGGTTCTGCTGGGGTTTATCGCCCTGGCCACCGTGCTTAACACCGTGCTCATGTCGGTAATGGAGCGGACCCGTGAGATCGGGACCTTGCGGGCTCTCGGCTTCGGACGAGGCACTCTTGTCCGGTTGATCGTCGTCGAATCGATGGTGATCGGTGTTGTCGGTAGTTTTGCCGGAATTGTATTGGGAATGGCCGTCTCGATAGTACTCAACAACACCGGCATAGATTTTTCAGCGGCGGTGGGAGACATTGACTGGGTTTTCTATCCGATAATCTACCCAAAACCAGATATTTTCATGGGGATAAAAGCGGGCATCTTCGGGATTATCGTCTCCCTGATCGCCGCCTGGTATCCATCACGGGTGGCTGTACGCCTGGAGCCCGCCGTGGCGCTGCGCAAACACCAGTAGACGGGTGAAAGCACAACTGGAAAACTTGGAAACATCATGCCTGATCGATTCTACCGACTGAGCGGCCTTCTCTTGACAGCCGCCGTCCTGACGACTGCGATAACCGCCGGGGCGATCACGGCCGAGGAATGGCTTGACCGCATCGACCACAACATGTACCTCGCCTCGGCGCAGAGTACCGCGAAGATGACGATTCACCTGCCGAACGGCCAGGAACGCACCTTCCGCATGACCTCGAAGGTGCAGGGCGATGACAAAGCGCTGATTGAGTACCTCGAGCCCCCGCGTGACAGGGGCACCCGTTACCTGAAAAACGGCGACAACCTCTGGATCTACTTCCCCCGCCAGGACCGGACGCTGCTGATCCAGGGCCATATGCTGCGCCAGAGTGTCCAGGGCAGCGAGATGTCGTTCGAGGACATCTCCGAAAGCCAGTCGATGCGCGAGATGTACACCGCGAGCCTCCTCAGCGAGACAGACAGCACCATCGTGCTCCAGCTCGAGGCGCGTGACATGACAGTCAGCTATCCCTTCCGCGAGGTCACCATCGAGAAGAGCACCGGCCTGCCGGTGAAAATGATCAACAGCGGCGTCGGCAACCGTCCGATCAAGGAGATGATCATCGTCGAGCGTCAACAGATCGGCAACCGCTGGTTCCCGGTCGTCTCGGAGATACGCAGCCTGCTCACCGAGAACAAGTGGACCCGCTTCGAGGTCGAGGAGATCGAGCTCGGGGTCGCCTTTCCCGAGGGTACTTTCACCAAGCGGGCATTGAGTCGCTGAACCTGAACGGGGAGGAGATTACCGACAGACCGCATGGAATACGATCCGATCAAGGAGATTATCGCTGTCCCGATGCGGCACAGCAGGCTATTTCGCCGACTCGCCTACAGCCTGTTCGAGTTGGGATTTCTCAGGGTCAGATACGTCAAGCGGGAACTCGCAAGGATCATCGCCGGCATCGGCGGCAACATACATGTTCTCGATGCCGGATTCGGGTTCGGACCATACGTCGATTATATCCTCCGCCGCTATCCCGATGTCCGTGTCACCGGAATCGAGATAAGGCAGGACCAGGTTGAGGATTGCGAGCATTTCTTCGAACGGGAAGGGTTCAGCGGGAGGAGTCGTTTACTCGTCGGGGATCTGGTGGAGCTGTCCGATATTGGATTATATGACCTCGCTCTCGCCGTCGATATTCTCGAACACATTGAGGATGACGTGGCGGTCCTCAGAAACCTTCATCGTGCGCTCGCCGCCCGTGGCCTGCTTCTCGTTCACACACCCGCCTCCGCCAACGACAGCCGCACCGTCGACAAGAGGGAATTCTTCGTCGGCGAACATGTTCGCGACGGTTACACGGTATCGGAACTCGAGGACAAGCTATACCTTGCCGGTTTCTCCGATGTCAGTATCCGATATACATATGGCCGCTGGGGAATGATCTCCTGGTGGTTGATGCAGGGTGTGCCGATGCGCATGGTGCACCGGTTTGCGCCCGCCGCATTGCTCCTGCCGTTCTATTACGCCCTCGTAACGCCGTTTGCACACCGCTTCATGCTGGCCGACCTCGCGGGAAATCAAGAAAGCGGCGGCGGTCTGCTGGCAATCGCCTGTAAGTAGAATTCTATCCAGTAGTCCGTCGAAATGCCGTTGAACGCGTCTCGCTCCGTCCGCCTCCGTAAGATTCGCTCCGGGCTTCTTCAGAATCGTTTCTTCGGTGCAGGATTCAGACAGGTGAATAACGTCAACAGCACTCCGAATGGGTGCAGCAGAATCCCGTCGATCAGTGGCTGCTTGAAGTTCACGGCGATTACGAATCGAAAGGCGATGTTAAGCGATATTGCGAAGAGCGCCGGGATGGTGTACACGGGAAGGGCGAGCAGCGCGTAGGGCAGGACGAACAGCGCGAGGAGGAGTGCTGCTGCGGCCGGGAGCGTTCCTGAAGAACCGCGCGTGAAGCCGTAGAATCCACCGGTTATCTCATCGCTTGTTCCATGAAGCGCCTGCTCGCACGAAGCGAAGAGCACTCCGGTACCGGCCAGAACAAGCGCCTTCAGTCTCCTCGCTTTCGCATTTCGGAACAGTTCGGCGCTCTCGAATCTCTCGCTCTTTACGGCTGCGTGACCACCGAGCGCGTCATAACCGTTCCGGGTGAAAGCCATCCACCCATCGTTCGCAACGGCGAACAGGGGCGATCCGACCGCGTGGTAGAGAAGGGTAGGGATGAAGCCGTAGAGTGGAAGCTCGAGCACGGGCGAGATCAATCTTTCGCGAAAGGTTCGCGGTACACGCTGGGGGAAAGCGGTTGCGAGGTCGAGTTCCCAGCCCTCTATCCAGCCTATTGTGTTGTGCACCGCCTCGGGTGTGTGGAGAATGTCCGCACGGGTGAAGATCAGCACGTCTCCCGACGCTTCAGCGGCGAGCTGATGGCACGCCCAGTTGAAATCGGTCCACCCTTGGGGACGGGGTTTGCCTGCGATCAAGCGCAGTCTCGCCTCTTCCTGCGCGATCCATTGAACAACCTCGTGTATGTCATCACCCGTCGAACCGTAGGCGAGGACGAGGATTTCGATGTTTGGGTAATCCTGTGCGAGAAGTCCGCGAAGGCAGGCGGTTATCGTCATGTCGCAGTCGCATGCGGGAACGAGGAGCGATACACCCGGTCGGTTCTCGGGCAATGGTGCGCGTGAAAGACGGGGCGATGTCAGGGCGTTGAACAGGGCGACGGTCAGGAGTATCAGTAGCAGGAAGTTGATCGCTGTGAGGAGAATCTGCATTGGCCGGCCTATCGGGAGAACCCATATGAATTTTTTTAGGCGAACGGAATTCTTTTAGCGGAAACCATTTCGCAAATTACCATTCCCTTGCGATCATGAAATCGGCCCAGGCATTGAGCAGCTCAAGGTAACGGCTCGGTGGAAGCTCGTCGAGCAACGGCAGAGCGTTCTCGATGTGGTAACGAGCACGTTCTTGGGTTTTTTCGATGCCGCCGCGCCGCTTGAGGATCGAGATCACTTCGTTCAATTCGGCTTCGTTCGCATTCGATCGCCCGAGGATTTCCTCGATACGCTCTTTTTCCCACCTGTCCGCTTCCTGGTATGCGTAATAGACCACTGTCGTCCGTTTGCCCTCACGGATGTCGCTGCCCACCGGTTTTCCGATAGTGATCGGATCGCCGGTTATCCCCAGCAGATCGTCCTGGAGCTGAAAAGCCACCCCACAAAGGCTGGAAAACTCCTCGAGGGCGGTCACCGTCGGGTGATCCGGTTCGACCCGTCCCAAACCGATCAAAGAACCGGCGGCCGCACAGAAACGGTAGAGAACACCTGTTTTCTTCCAGAGCATGTCCTCGATTGTCTTGAGCTTGAGCTGAGAGAGTGGTAGCTGGCTGAACTGGATATCGAGAACCTCCCCCTCGACCAGCATATTCAGGACTTCGTCATCAAGCCTGTTGATCAGGTGTAGGGTGACCGCCGGATCGAGCCCTTTCCGGCTTGAGAGCTCGGTCATCAACGAGACCCCCCAGCCGTGCTGAACATCGCCGGCGAGGATTGCGACGCTGATGCCGTAGTGATTTTGCTCATCGGACGAGATCGCGCCGAGTCTCTCGCTCGCGTGTCTTCGGAAGTACTCGTGAACTGTATGTCCTCCACGGCGTTTATCGTCACGGTCGATGATGTCATCGTGAACCAGGGTCCAGGTGTGGAATATTTCGACCGCAGCCGCGGCCGGGAGAGCGGTTTCGACATCCCCGCCGAGAGCGCCGCAGCTCCAGAGCAGGATCGCAGGCCTCAGCCGCTTTCCACCGGACCGGACATATAGCGTGACCGCTTTGCGCATGTCCTCCGGCTTGAAGCGGTCGAGGTAAAGGTTCGTCAGGAGATATTCCTCCAGCATCTTTGCGCTCTGATCCAGCTCGGAGAAGAAGGTGTCTTGATTGGAAGACCTCATTGATGCCGTCCGTGAAGTGATCGTGGAGGGGATAAGGTATGCTCAGCTCTTGAGGCTGTCAAGCGAGCCTGAAAATCGTAATGCGAGGACAACAGCGGAGATGGACCGCATCATATCGTGGCCTGCTGTCGCGGTGAATCCTCGACCTGCTGTTTTATTGGTCGGTATATGGATGCGCTGATCGTTGGGCTTCGCAGCATTTCGTCAGTGCCCGGAACGAACCACCTGCCGTTGCTTTCCCGGGAACCGTCAGCTTGAGGAGTGAGCGGCATATCTTTTCGCCGGATGTGCAATTCGCTCTCAACCTTGACGTCAAAGGATGTAACCTCCACCTTGTCGGCCTTGCGAGCTATTGGTCTCTTCCGAAGATCCGAATGTAGTATTTACGGGTCAGCCCCTGCTCCATAATCTTGTCCACGATTCCGTCCTCATCGAAGTCGTAGAATACTACCTCGTCGATACCGTCCTCGTTAAGGTCGATAAAGAGCATCACGGGGAACTGAGCCCGGCGAAACTTGATGCTGTCGGTAGTCTCATCGTAAGAGAAAATTCGATGCCACGTCTCGACATTCCCCACGCGGTCGCCTGTTACGTCATATTCGAAACAGAGGAAGTCGAGTGTCCCGTCCAAGTTGGTGTCGTATACGAGTGTCGTGTGAATGGGGTAGAGGCGGTCCATATCAGGCATTGGCTGGTTCTTGAAGTTAACACCCTTCATCGAGAATTGGTTGTGCGAGTATGCCTCCGTCGCGGTTCCCAAGCCCTTTGCATTGGCCACACAAGCCGCGAACACGAGCACCAGCAGATCGAACAGAACGACCATGCGGCGAATCACAATCAGCTCTCGCTGTACGACGTTCATCGCCAACTCCTTTCTGCGCTTCCGCTACGGCGCGGCTTTTGGCTGGTAAAGATTAATCCGGATTTTCCTTCGTCCACACTGCTTACGAGGTTCAGCGATTATCGCCAGCTCCTTTCTTCGCTTCCCCTGTGGTACGGCTATAAGGCTGTTTCAAGTTGGTCCAACCCGGATTTCCGATATTAATTATCGCAAATGTCATGCCAAGATATTTCACCGATCAACCGATGAATGTCCTCCGTCATCGGGCCCCCCTCGTATACGGCTGGAGTGCTCGAGTTGCGCGGAGATATTCGTCCATGCGTTCCACCTGTTTTCAAGTCTTCACAGGATGCGGTTGGCTTGCTAAGTGAGCTTTTGCGGCGGTGTATATCAGGAGGGCTCCCTTTATGGCGGTCAGGCTCTTGCAGGTTTTATGCAATCAGCCTATTATCTTTACCCTTGAGGGGGTCGGATGGTGCGAACATGACCCGCTAACGTTATTTGACACGGTTTGTCGAATCGAAGATGCTCGGACAATTCACCGGTAACGATTTCACGTCCTCTGGACGGTCCGGACTCGCGAATCACGCGTGACAGGCACGCCCCCGTAGCTCATCAGGAGAGAGCGTCGGATTCCTAATCCGGAGGCAACAGGTTCGAGTCCTGTCGGGGGTACAATAAAAACAACAGGTTGGGACTAACATCCCAACCTGTTTTCTCCAATGTGGCCCTGTTGGCTCGTCCAACAGGGTTTATTTGTGTTTTCTCCAAAGTAGTGCGGACGGGTCGTGTGGCCCGGGACTTCTCGCCACGGCGTAGCCTTGGCGCAGCCGGGTAGTCCCGGGTTTCATCTCGTGAAATATCCTGCTTAGTGGACCGAGCATGAAATGCAGGGGTCGTATGATCGTACAAGCATCGAGCAGAGCAGCTCGAGCTTCTCGTTGGTCATTCCGTCGACGGCATATTGTTCAACGAGATTGTGCAGATCGTGATGAATGTTGGCGTTGTTCTGCGTGGTCGGAATTACGCAGTTCGCTTTGGTGACATGGCCTGATTTATCGTACTTGTAGTGGTGGTAGAGTATGCCGCGCGGAGCTTCCACGGCCCCGATCCCTTCGCCCTGCATCGGTGTGACCTTTACCATGGTCGGTCCCGGATCCGTTTCAAGCAGTTCGTTGATGAGGCCGATGGCGTCATGGGTCACATGCACGCATTCGACAAGCTGGGCGATATTGTTCATGAAGGGGTTGTGGCATACGGGTTCAAGGGCGAGCAGTGATGCAACCTCACGTGCCCGGGGATGGAGAAATCTATGGTTGTTGTTGAAGCGCGCGAGGGCGCCGACTGCTAACGAGTCCCGGGAGAGCTTGCACCACTTTGAGGTGTTGTTTTCGTCGAGGTATTCGTTGGTCATCAAAAGGTATTCGTTCTCTGCTTTCTCGATGCCGTCCGTGGAGAGCAGGCGTCCGCCGATGAATGGGTATTCGTTCTCACCTTTGAGCGAGACGAATTCGGTTTCGCGTGCGAAATCCGGAAGCTTGAAGGTCTGGAACAGCTTGACGGTTGTATCCAGATCATCGAGTGACCGCGTAAGTTCATCCCGCAGCTCACCGAGATTCCCCGGCATTGACGCCACGCCGCCGACAAGAAGCGAGACCGGGTGGATTCTTCTTCCGGCGACCAGGTCACAGAGGTGGTTGGCTGCGCCCTTCAGCCTGAGCGCCAGCGCAACGATCTCCCTGTCGGTCTTGAGCAGCGGGAGCACGCTGGGCAAATCGAGGTAATCCGGCGCGGCGAGGAAGAACAGGTGAAGAAAATGGCTCTGCAACGTCTCGCCGTGCTTGGCGAGTAGGCGAAGCTTGGACGCAGCATCCGTGACGGTCACTCCGAAAGCGTTCTCGGTGGCCCGTATGCTCGCCAGACAGTGACTAATGGAGCATATCCCGCAGATACGAGCGCTGAGAATCCCGGCGGATGTATAGTGCTTGCCCTTGAGCATCATCTCAAAATAACGGGGAGTTTCGACAATATCCCACCGGACTTCCTTGAGTTTCCCGTCTCTGACTCGCACCTTGATGTTACCGTGTCCCTCGACGCGGGAGAGATGACTGACGTCGACATTCAGATTGATTTTCATCGGATCCCCTCGAAGCCGCCGAAGAAATTGAGGCGTTCGCTGATTTCCCGTTTCTGGAAACCTTCATCTTGCGCTATCGTGAAGAATTCGTCGTAGTTAACGTCCGTCGCTGGTCCGCGGCAGCCCCAACAGCCTAACCCGCCTGAAGGACACGGGGCTTTGCAGCCGCCACGGGTGATCGGACCCAGGCAGAGCTGGCCCTTCTCGAATGTGCACACCGTAAAACGCTGTTTGCACTCGAAACAGACCGGATATACGGGGAATTTGAATGGAATGTCCCAGATCAGATGCTGAATGATCCGCTCCACCTCGGACTTGTTGATCGGGCATCCCGGAATCTCCATGTCGACCGGAACCACATCCCTTATCGCGCGAGCCGGAAGTGTTTCCCTGGTCGAATCTCCATAGACTTCGCGATTCAATTCGGCTTGGTCGAAATCGTTCTTCAGCTTGTTCACCCCGCCGAAACTGGCGCAGCTTCCCAAGGCAACAAGCACCTTCGCCCGTTCGCGGATTTCCCTGATGCGGGAAATTTCATCGCTGCGGGTGATCGCGCCGTCAATCAGGGCAATATCGTAGTCGTCGCTGCGCTCCGACGAAATTTCACGGAAATTGACGATCTCCACCGCGCTGAGAAACTCCGCGAGCGTCTCTTCCTTATTCGCCAGCTGAAGTTCGCAGCCCTCACATCCGGTGAAATCGAAGACAGCGATCTTCAGCCGCTTCGGCTTGATTCCAAGGTATTTCATCCGTCACCTTCAGATTGCTTCCTTGAGGTTCATGACCGTCCAGTAGTCGAAGACCGGACCGTCAATGCAGGTATATGTCGATCCTATGTTGCACCGGCAGCATTTTCCCATTCCGCAGTGCATTCGCCTCTCGAGGGAAACGAACATTCTGTCCATTGGCAGCCCTATCTCGGTGAGCCTGTTGCAGATGAACTTGAACATCACCGGCGGCCCGCATACAATGGCGTAGGTATTATCGGGGTGAACTTCGACATCGGCCAGAAGCTCGGTAATCAAACCGACTCTACCCTTCCAGGATTTGTCGCCCTTCTCGACGATAACCTGCAGGTTGATATCCGCAATGCGGTTCCACTCCTCGTACTGGTAGTTGAACAGCAGCAGGTTCGGCTCCCTCGTCCCATAGAGGATGTGTACTTCCTTGAAGTTGGATCGGTTCTCGATCACGTGAAAAATCGGCGACCGCAGCGGAGCAATGCCGAGCCCACCCGCGATGAGCAATACGTTTTTACCCCTCATCTCTTCCATCGGAAAACTGGTGCCGAAGGGACCGCGAAGCCCGATGAGGATGCCACGCTTTGCCTTGTGCAGGACTTCGGTGACCAGGCCGACCTTGCGGATGCAGAGTTCGATGAAACCCCTATGCGAGTTTGAACTGGAGATGGAAATGGGTATCTCGCCGTAGCCGGGAACTTCGATCATCACGAATTGTCCGGGGAGAAACGAGAATCGCTCCCTCTCGACATCGTTGCTGATTCTCACCTGGAAAAGCTTCTCCATCTCGGTCAGGTCGATGATGTTGATGATCTCGGCCTTGAAGGTCTGATCCACATTTTTCAGGCGGCTCCTTCGATTGAAATCGAGCGGCTGCAGCATGTCACTCTCTTTGGTGACATCGTAGGGATGAATTTGCGTGTTCATACGGCATCCTCCACCAGTAGATCGCGGATAATGTCGGGAGGATTGATCCCGGCGAGGCATACCCGGCCGCACCGGTTGCACCCCACGCACAGCGGACCTTCGAAGGTCTCTGCAAAACCGCGATGCTGGTGATAGTAACGGTACTTCAAACGGGTCTCCCGAGCGGACCTGAAATTGTGTCCGCCGGCCACGGAGGCAAAATCAAGCAGGTTGCATGAATAGAGCTGCTTCTCCTTGACCCCCGCTTTGTTGTCCATAGATATCCGTTCATTGACCCCATAGCAGTAGCAGGTCGGACAGACCATCGCGCAGCTCCCGCAACTGAGGCATTTATCGCCCCACTTTTTCCAGACGTCCGATTCGAATTCGATGTCCAGCAGGTTCGGAAGACTGTGCATGCTGAGCGAAACGTCAAAGCCATCGGAGATCCGCTGGCGGACCTCGAGATATTCATGCGTATCCTGCTGGGTGATTTCCCCGGTCTCGATCAGTTTAAGGATGTTGAACCCGCGATCGGAATTAATCGCCGTGAAGTACCTGTCACCGAGATCGGTGAGGAAGAGATCGAAGCCGCGGGTCACTATGTCCGTGCCGATTGAACGGCAGAACCCTCCCTCGCAGGGATCATGATCGATGCCGATGATGAAGGTGTTTCGGCGGCGGGAGATATAGTAGGGACTTGGGAAAAAATCCCGGGCAAGAACCTTGTCCAGGTTGAGCAGCGCGTTGATGTCGCAAGCGTGCAATCCCAGCAGAAACCTTGGACGGAGACGATATTTTATCTCCTGAGACCAGTCATCGTCATTGAAATTGTACGTGGAAAGATTCTCGCGATATGGAAGGAAATAGGTCTTCGCGGAACATCCGGTTATCTCGTAATCGAGGTCGATTTCTTCAAACGATTGGACGGGGAGAAACTGGTGTATCGGCTTTCCGTCGGCACTGGTATCGATCCGCTTGGGGGCGATAATCTCGGTGTCCGCGAGAATGTGATCGACGAATTTCCTGAACTCTTCTTTACTTACAATCCTGAAAAGCATCTGTCGCCCCTTTCCGGTTAGTGGCCGAGATCACATGAATCGAGTGGTTCTGCTTGTCGCAAAGTGTTTGGATTCAAGGCGGTTTTGCGTCGGTGTGGTGGTTCCACAGCAAGCAAAACCAACGCAGAAGCCGGCCGCCTGGCGTCAAGCCCTTCGGGAGCGCGCCACACAGCACACTGCTGCGTTGCTCCTTCTTGAAATAGCTCCGCTATTCCTGCGGCGTCGTGCCTTGCATTGAGCTGTGTGGCGCAGCTCAGAACAGGTCGATTCATGTGATCTAGTCCACTAGTCCTGCCGGAATAACAACCGTGCCGCACGTTCTTAAGATGATCAAACTATGGCTGCTGCTTCCAGAGCTCGAATAATAAAATAAGAAATAATACAGCAATCCAAGTGAATTATTTATCAATAACGGAGGTGTTTACCTTCAGAATTAGTGGGATAGATTTCGTCGATTTCTACAGCAGTTCTCGAAATTACCATGTCATTGCGAGCGCAGCGCCTGCCGGGGCGAAGCTTTAGCGAAGCCTGGAACCAATCTGCTTATGACTGACGATCATGGGATTGCTTCGTCGTCCCGACAGGTCGGGACTTCCTCGCAATGACGCTGAATCCAGTGCGCTCCCAGGTGGCCCGACTTCAAAAGAAGTCGGGTTTCACCTCGCTGTGCCTACGCACTTTTTAGAAGCATTATAATATATGGTTTCAGGCGAAGATTGACTTTGTAACGGAGGAGCCGCGATGAGTCCAAAGCCGAAAGAGTCCTCCGGCGAGAGCGTTGTCCGTGAGATACGTCGCCATACCCGCCGCAAGTATGCCGCTGAAGAGAATATCCGCATTGTCCTGGAAGGTCTTCGGGGAGGGGGGAGGAAATTTTTCGGCAATTACATGGATCTTGGTTTCTTGCTTGTTATCGTCGGGGAACATTGATAGTATAATCAATCGGATGTATTCAGTGCTCAATTGTTTCTGAAACCCGAATCGGAAACGACGAAACGCTCAATGAACAAACTCATTCCCGATATAACTCACATCACCGCCTTGAGGGCGGTGGTGCTAGCCGGCCTGAAATGCGTGATCGTCTTCTGGGCGATTGGCTCGACGCTGTTGATCAATGCAAACGCAAGCGATAATGAATTGAATCGTTATTACCCAACCCGGATAGACAGTCCCGTGAAACTGGATGGTTTGAGCGTTGAACCGGCCTGGGCGGGAATAGAACCGCTTCCGGTGATCATGCACGTGCCGGTTTTTGGGAATGACCCCACCGAGAAAACCGAGATTCTCCTGGCCTATGATGATGATTTCCTGTATGTCGCCGGGCGGCTATACGACAGCGAACCGGCAAAGATTCAGTCTCCATCGATGAAACGGGATGCGATGGGCTCGAGAAATGATTGGCTTGGCGTGCTCATTGACAGCTTCAATGACAAGGAGAACGCGTTGGTGTTCGGCACGACTCCCGCCGGACTCCGCCTCGACATGGTGGTCTTCAACGACGCTGTGGGGGATTTCCCTGTACAAACGAGTTGGAATACCTTTTGGGACGTTGCCACCGTTCGCAACGAAGAGGGCTGGTTTGTTGAAATGCGCATCCCATTCTCGAGCCTCAGGTTTCAGGACCGGGAGGGGAGCGTTGTCATGGGTCTTACTCTTTGGAGATGGATTGCGCGAAAGAATGAGATGATCATTTTTCCGGCGATTCCTCCCAAATGGGGAGGGTGGAGCAATTTCAAGCCTTCACAGGCGAGGGAGATGGTTTTCGATGGGATTTACAGCCGTGCCCCCCTGTATCTCACTCCCTATGTGCTCGGTGGTTATGGGCGCTCTTTCGAACTGAACGATGCCGAGACCGCTTACCTGCGTGACGATCATCCAACACGTGAACTGGGATTGGATGTCAAGTATGGTCTTACCAGCAACCTCACTTTGGACCTCACCGCGAACACCGATTTTGCCCAGGTCGAGGCGGATGACCAACAGGTCAACCTGACGCGATACTCCCTCTTTTTCCCCGAGAAGCGGCTCTTCTTTCAGGAACGTTCGCGCATTTTTGAATTCAACACCGGCGGACAGACTTGTCTTTTCTATTCTCGACGTATCGGAATCGAGGAAGAGGAGGGTGAACTTATTCGCATTTATGGCGGGGCGAGACTCGTGGGTCGGGTCGGCTCTTGGGATGTCGGGATGCTCGACATGCAGACAGCGCCGTTTGGGGAACTCCCATCGGAGAATTTCGGCGTTCTCCGTCTGCGCCGGCAGGTCATCAACCCGAATACCTATGCCGGAGGCATCGTCACCAACCGGATGGGTGTCGACGGTTCCTATAATACGGCTTACGGTCTCGACGGTATTTTCCGAGTGAAGGGCGATGACTATCTCGTCATGAACTGGGCGCAAACATTTGAAAATGATCGTGATAATAACCCTGTTTCGTTGGTGCCAGCGCGCATTCGAATCAGTTGGGAAAAACGTTCTTACGCGGGATTCGGGTACAACCTGGGCTTCTCGAGATCGGGTGCGGATTATAATCCGGGAATAGGGTTCGAGCTGCATGAAGATTATACCCGGTACGGAAACCATCTGCAATATGGATGGATTCCGGGTGAGCGCTCGCCGATTTTACGCCATCAGTTCCGGTTGAACGGTTTCCTGTTCCACCGCAATACAGACAACTCCATTGAATCGGCCGAGATCGGTCCAGGATGGCTGGGGGAGACAAAAAGCGGTTTTTTCTGGATGGTTTTTCCGAAATTGAACTATGAGAGCGTGACCGACACATTCTCATTGTCCGACGACGCTGAAATACCCATAGGCGATTACAAGTTCTATGGATTCGAGGCTGTAATTGAATCTCCGGGGTCAAGGCTTTTTGCCGCCAGTGCGGATTTGTACGTCGGCGATTTTTACGATGGCAACCGGATTTTGCTGAGTGTATCTCCGCGCTGGAGCGTTTCGTCGAGCCTGGAGTTCAGCGGGACGTATGAGTTCAATCGCGTAATCTTCCCCTCGCGAGATCAGAGGTATATCGCTCACATCGGCAGGCTGCGCACTCTGCTCATGCTGAGCACGAAGTTCTCGATGACGGCTTTCGTCCAGTACAACGGCGCGACCGGCGCGGTGATTTCCAACGCGCGAATACGCTACAATCCGAGCGAAGGAAATGACCTCTATCTCGTGTACAATGAAGGAATTAACACCGACCGATACCGCGAGGTTCCAACCCTTCCGGCGATGTTCAACAGGACGATTCTTATGAAGTACTCCTGCACCTTCAGCCGTTGACAATCCGGTGGAGGAAAGATTTGCCCCGGGCTTACACCTCTCACCATCTCAATCCTCAGTTGAACACGTCCATTCATAGCAGTTCTCGAAATTACCGGTGTCATTGCGAGCGCCTGCCAGGGCGAAGCTTTAGCGAAGCCTGGCAGCGCCTGCCGGGGCGAAGCTTTGGCGAAGCCCGGAACCGAAGCTTTGGCGAAGCCCGGAACCGAAGCGAAGCGAAGCTCGCGCGCATCGAAGATGCGCGCAACTAATCTTCATATTCATGATATACAGTAAGTCGGTCTGTCTCAATGAGTCGCAATGTCTATGCACTTTTGGGAACTATTATAATAATTCACCGGCACCTTCGTCACCCATGTCCGACTGACACCTGGCTGATGGGCTGTCTTTACCCTCGAAACCCGCCCACGTTTTGGTTTGAACCGCTTGTCTTACCCCCCTTTCATCTCCATATTTCAACAGCAAGATGCTCGATCACCGGTTTATGCGTGAGGACCTCATGCGCAAGCTCGCCGCCATCATGTTCACCGACATCGTGGGCTACACCGCTCTGATGGGTGAAGACGAGCCCAAGGCCCTCCAGCTCCTTCAGAAGAATCGCGAGATACTCAAGCCCATCATCAAGCAGTTTCACGGTGAATGGCTCAAGGAGATCGGCGACGGAACCCTCTCCTGCTTTGCCAGCGCCGTAGATGCGGTGAACTGCGCGCTGGAGATTCAGAGCGTCCTGAAGACCGATCCCGAGCTGATCCTCCGCATCGGCATCCACATTGGAGACGTGATCTTTGAAGCGGGGGACATATTTGGTGATGGTGTCAATGTCGCTTCCCGCCTGGAACCCTTGGCCGAGCCGGGCGGCATCCGCGTCTCCGAACGAGTCCACGATGACATTCGCAACAAGCCTGACATTCAGACCGTCTTTCTTGGCGAGAAAAAGCTGAAGGGTGTGGCCCGACCGATCAAGGTCTATGCGCTTACCGGCGAGGGACTGCCTGAACCCGGGGCCAGACGCGAGCCGGCAGCAGTCAAGGCCGGATTTCGAGCGAATGGTCGACGCTTTGCGGTAGTGGGCGGCGGCCTGCTGGGATTGGTGCTGGTTTTTCTGGGCTATCTCCTCTTTTTCGGACAGCCCCTGAGAGCGAACGAACCCATTCCTACCGCCGTGGTCGATTTCATTAATGAAACCGGAGAAAGTGAGCTGGACGGTCTCTCCGGAATGCTCATTACCGCCCTTGAGCAGTCCCGACGCCTGACGGTACTAACCCGCTCCCGGATGTTCGACGTCCTCAAACAACTGGGTAAGGAGGATGTCGATCATATCGATGAAATTCTGGGACGTGAGATAGCCCGGCAGGCCCATCTGGAGGCGCTGGTGATCGCTTCCATACGCAAGTTCGGTAAGCTGTACACCATCGACCTGAAGGTCCTCGATCCCCGGAAAGACATCTACCTGTTCACGGCCAAGGAGGAAGGCACAGGCCAGGAGAGCATCCCCTCTATGCTCGACCGGCTGGCGGTGAAAATGCGAAAAGGATTGAAGGAAAGAACCAGGGAAATCGAGGCGCGGAACGTTCAGGTGGCGGTGGTAACCACGCCGAACCTGGAAGCCTACCAGCACTATTTCAGGGGTGAGGAGCTCATCAACAAAATGCAGTTTGAAGACGCCCAGGAGGAGTTCACGAAAGCCATTGCCATAGACTCCACCTTCGGGCTGGCTTATTACCGGCTGGCATATACCCATTATTGGGTAAGCGATGTAGTAACCGAAATGACCTTGTTGCAAAAAGCGGTCGAGTTGACGGATCGTATCCCTGAAAAGGAGAGATATCTGGTTCGTGCGTTGATGGTTGCGACAGAAGAAGGGTATGGCGCCGGATTACCCATCCTGAAAGAAATGGAGCAGGTCTACCCTTATGACAAGGAGATGATTTTCACTATTGGAGACTGGAATTACCACATAGGTCAATATCGTACAGCCGTTGAATATCTTGAGAAAACATTGGCGCTGGACCCCGCGAACGTGCGTGCACTGGACCATCTGGCGATTTCTTTCCGTGATACGAGGCAGCTTGACAGGATGCTTGCCGTGGCCCAACGTTATGTCGATGAGGTGGGTTCAGGGGAAGCGTACAGTCTTCTGGGTGGTGCGTACACGAGAATGGGCGACTTGGAAACGGGATTGAAAACGCTGCAGGAGGCTCGGGAACGGGGCCGCGGCAGCCCGGCGATTACCAACACGATCGCTGATATCTACATCTTCCAGGAACGCTATGACCGGGCCGAGGCCGAGTTGGTTACTTTAATTGACGAAAATCAGCCGTTCGAGGCCAGGCTATTTGGGTATCGGCAACTGGCCTATTATTATCCATATACAGGGAAATATCGAGAAGCTATCCATGCCTCTGATAAGCTCCTGGAACTATACTGGCAGGAGGGGGACACCGCGAATGCTGGCGTTCAGCATATCTACAAAGGGCTCATGTTGGTGTGGGGATGGAAAGAGCTGGATAACGCGTGGAAGGAAGCACGGAAGACCTTCCAGTTCCGGGACCGAATAAGGACTTTTCATCCTTACTGGGCATACCTTGCCCACTTAGCTGTATTGCATGGAGACTATGCCCTGGCGGACAGCATCGCTGGTTTTCGTGCGACCGAATGGTGGTATCCCTATATCCAGGTATCGATACACGGTAGCAAGCACGATTGCGACTCGGCCGAATCGTTCACCGATACCGTTCGTCAGACCGCTCCCGCGTTTATACTGATTTTTGATCTTTACTGGCTTGCCGAGTGCCGGCTGAAGGCTGAACAGCTCGACGAGGCGATGGAATCCTTGCTTGAGTTGCAGCTCGTGTATGACAATGCGTATGGTGGCCGGGCCCTTCGATATCCAAGAATCTTCTATCTCCTGGGCAAGATCCATGAGAAGAAGGGCGACTTGAAACTCGCCCTTGAGAACTATGGGAAGTTCCTTGAGATGTGGAAAGACGCCGATGAGGATCTACCCGATTTGATTGACGCCAAAGCCCGTTATAAGCGGTTGAAAGCATCAGCCTTGTAATAATAGCCGCTTTTTTCACGGCACTTTCGCTATACGCGTCCGGGTGGCCCTGCCAGCTTGATGGCAGGATTTAGCCGCGATGGCGGATATATCGCTGCCCTTGAGGCGTTCCCTCATCGGCGTGCGCGAACGAAGGGGCCGGCTGCCGGGCCGACCCCTTGCTGTTCTTCGTAAACAAACCGACGCAGTCGGCCCGGGTTCTCATTCGGCCTAACTGCTGCAATGCTTTCCGGACGCCTATTTCAACAGCACCATTTTCTTCATGACGGTCTTCTCGGGCGTTGTTATCGCGTAGATGTAGACGCCGCTGGCGAGGTTCCCGCCGTTAAAAACAACGCTGTGGGCGCCTGACGACATCGGCTTGTCAACCAGTCGTGTGATCTCCTGCCCGAGCAGGTTGAATACCGTTAGGCGCACATGTTGAGACTTATAGAGATCGAACCTGATCTCGGTAACAGGGTTGAACGGGTTGGGGCTGTTGCCGTGTAATGCGAATTCAAGGGGGATCTCTCTCCCGACATCGTGGCCCGGAACGTCGAGTCGGACGTACATCAGGTACTCGATCATCCGCGCCATCAGCAGGTTGCGATCCGCCTCGTCGGCGATGGCTTCGAACGGGAATCCCAGGACCAGTGTCCGGTAGTTCTCCATCTCGTTGCGGACCGCGGCGACCGAACTATCGGGGTAGATCATGGCGACTGCGTTTTCGCTGCTCCTCGTTAGCATGACGGTTGCGTCCATGCAGTTGTTGGCGCCGGTCCCGCCGGTCAGTGTGAAAGTGAGTCCGTCGCTGATCGGGTCCTCGGACATCCCGATCACGCTCTCTGGCAGACCGATTTTCGAGCTGTAATAGATTCCCAGTATTCCGTGCAAGCCTTTTCCGCGCATTGCTCTTACCGCATCGTCGCCGGAAGCGGCGAAATTACCGCCCGATTCTATATAGGTGGCGATGCCTAAATATTGATCGTCCTCGAGTATCCCGCTGTCGCCCGTACACCAGAACACGAGGTCGACTCCGGAACCTTCCAGATGTGAGGTATTCAGCTTCTGTTCGACTGCTTCGTTCCATAACATGTAGCTCAACGAATCATATGTTCCGGTTGCGTTGAAGTTGTCGATCGCCGATGTGAAATAATCCGTATAACCAGAGTAGGGATCGCTGTTCAGGATGAGAATGTCTGTCGAGTTGATGACATAGAATGACTTTGTCGATGTGATGCTCGGACTGTTCTGCGAAGTCATTGACAGTTCCACCATACTCGCAATCCCATGTGATTCATCTGTGGAGACCGTCAGGATTCCGGCGTAGCTGGCGTTGGCGTCCAGGGTCAAGGTTGCGTTGCCCGTATGCTCTCCATCCGGAAGGGTGTAGGATACGCTCCACCCGGCGGGGATCCCCGTGGAAACCGTAACATCGTAGGTATCGCTGAGTCCGCCATAGTTGCTTATCGTAAATGGGATTTCAGCGGCACCACCCGGAAGCGTCAGGACGTTGGTATCGCTTGCCTCCATCGTTGTGAAATAGTTGATGCTGAAAACCAGCGATACCGTCTGGACCACTTCCTTGTCATCGTCGTTCTGAATGAATGAAATAATCGTGAGGTTTTGCGGATCGTACCTGCTCTTCCATAGGAACCGGGCTGAGAAAGTATCCGTAGTATTCGCAGCAATTGAAAAATCCATTCCGCTCGAACTCGGCGCCATGTCGACCATGTCGTAGTGCCAGTGTTCCAGTCCGTTCGGTGCATTATAGTACGTATAGGTGTCGGTGAGTACGAAGTGTATCTTGTAGTTCCCGCTCACTGCCGTCCCGGCGCTTTGTACCGTTGCCGTGATCTCAATCGAATCGCCGACGGCAGCAGTTCCAAGGCTGATGCTTACCGGGCTCTCGATTGCGATGCGGTCATCGAAGGCGGTCTGTAGTTCGGTATCCTCTCCAGGAGATACTTGATGAAGACCATCGGCACGACCGTCCGGAGCATACCATATTTCGTAATAATTGATACGGTCGGTATTTTCCTGACGGTTATTGACGTACCAGGGGTCACCGCTGTTGGGCCACCATGTGTGATAGCTAAGGCGAATCGTTTGCGTATCATTCGCTTCGAGGAAACCCAGAAACGTCGGCTCCGCCGACGCGCAGCTTCCTCAACCGTCATTCGTAAATTCTTCGTAGAGAACCATGCGAGGGAAGGCATGCAGGGATCCGGCGAGAATCAGGACAATCATCCATGCGAGTAATGTGTTTCGTTTCACGTTAACCCCCTTGGATTTGAAAGATCATTTTACCGGCTCCTTGCTTTGTGCAGTAAGTTAAGGGCGGATGACTGTAAAACAAAGCAGTGGATTGGATATCGGTCTTTCTCCTCGGGATTGCCGCATGTTCAACTCCGCCCACTTGATCGGTTGGAACGACCGTATTCATCATCGCACTCTCGGGAGAAACTCTCAAGGGGTGCAACCAGGCGACTATTGACTTGAAAGCAAAATGGAGACTGGTATTTCTTTTTTCCGTCGATTTCATGATATTATCCGTGTTCAAATTCCCGATGATCGGACTCGAAAAGCGGTAAAGGAATTTCAGGCGCTCCATGATTTGCGGTGACATGCTTTCTTTGATTGACAATCCGGCTTTCTGGTTTCGCTGAAGAGGATTGATAATGTTTCGACACTTAGCCTCGTTTATCTTGATTTTCATCCTGTTTATGTCAACTGCTGCTCTGGCCGATGATCCTGCCGGCCGGAAGGCGCCGGATTTTACGCTAAAGGATCTGAAGGGGCAACGTGTCAGCCTGTCGGCGTTAATCGCGGAGGGTCCGGTGTTGCTCGATTTCTGGGCGACATGGTGCGGACCCTGCAAGCAGGCGATGCCGCTTCTCGCCGAAATTTATGAGAAGTATAGTGATGACGGTTTTACACTCGTTGCAATCAGTGTGGACAACACACGCAGCCTGAGCAAGGTTCGGCCCTATATCCGCAGTCAGGGCTTTTCCTTCCCGGTGCTGCTCGACACCGATGGCGAAGTGTTGAAGCGCTATCGCGGCAGCAATGTCCCGCATACGGTCCTCGTCGCCTCGGATGGCACGATACGCAAGGTCTGGATCGGATATCATCCCGGAGAGGAGGAAGAGATAGAAGCCGAGGTCGAATTGCTGGTTTCCAACAGGCAGGATGATTGATGCGATTCCGCTTTTTTACATTGCCCGCATTACTCCTCCTAATTCCGGCTTCCCGTTCCCCGGCGATCCAGGATTTCAGTATTCAGGGTTCGAACGAGGCGAAATGGGCGCAAGGCGAGGAAAATATTGCAGGAATCACCAGGGATGCTGACTATCTTGAAAACCGCCTGAATCTCGACCTCTATTCCGGTAACCTCCGTCTTGGCGCGCGCTGTACCCTCCTTGATCCATCCGAGTTCGGCGAAGAACGAAGCGGGCTTGAGCTGCTCGAAAAGCGCTTCCTCGAATACACCGGACCTCGGGGCGATCTGCACGTACGGGTCGGCGATTTCTACACGGTCTGGGGGCGTGGACTTACGCTGGCGCTGGTGGAGGATATCACTCAAGGTTTCGATTCGGGATTAAATGGTGTGCTGGTCGGTGGTGTTTACGATGGCTTTGAACTCGAGGGGTTATATGGCTTCAGCCGTGCCGATTACCTTGGCCAGGTCGATGAGGCAGGTGTTGCGGGGGCCCATCTGGGAGTGAACCTCCCCAACGGTTTCTCATCGGGGATACAGGGTATAGTCTGCGAGCCGGTGGAAGATACCGTAGCCGGACATGAGAACAATACATATGGCACCTACATGGCGCTTGACAGGAGTACATATTCGCTCTGGGCCGAGCACGCGGTTGAAGAGGTGGCCGGTGTCGATGATGACCATTATGCTACATATCTCTCCGGGAGCTGGTATGGCTCCGGGCTTGGCATCGCCGTGGATTACAAACGATACCGTTACAACCTGCGGGGAGGAGGCTATACCGGCGCAGGCAGTATCTATGCCCGGTCGGCCGAAGTACTCCCGTTCTATAATGCGCCGGTCGTGCAACGTGAATTCACCAGTCTGCTTCTCGGCAGGCATCCTCACATAGTCAGGTTTGAGGACGAAGTCGGATTACAGGTCGAATTGACCTGGTCCGCCACCGATCTATGGACACTGATCCTGCAGGCCGGCCAGAGCAGCTCATTCTCGAAGAAGGAGGGTTGGCTGCCGACGTTTAACGAGGAGGACAGCCCCTTCCGTGAACTCTTCTTCGAAGCGAATGCGTTCCCGCTGCCCGGATGGTATCTCACCGGCTGGCTGGGGGCGAATGAGGACCTGATCTACTATGATGGGGACGGCGTTCGCGCGAGGGTCTCGTGGCAAAGGCGGTTTGTCGTTGGAACGGCGAACGAGGTGGAGTTGCTGCGGAAATGGTCGCTGAGCGGTTCGACCGAATTCGGACAGGTTGAGAACGTGGACCTTGAAAAATCCTTCGTCGAGGGACTTTTCATGCTCGGCCTTAACTGGGGAACGGATTACTCTCTGGCGGTGACCGTGGAAACATCGGGCGAGGAGGATCCGGTGGCCGGGCGAAGTGCATGGGTAAAGCTCGATGGCCGGGCGATGGTCGCTGACAGGCATGAACTGCTGATCACCATCGGCCGGGAGCGTGGGGGCCTGGTTTGCACCTCCGGCAGGTGCCGGTTGGTTGCACCCTTCAACGGGGTAAAAATTACGCTTACCAGCCTTTTGTAATTTCAATGGATTCAATATGATGAACTCAATTGCGCGATATTCGATGGAACAACCTGGAATTTGCGGCATTCTGTTGCTCACCGCTTCTGTCGCATTGTTGATATCGGCTTCCTGCGCAATAATCGAGACAGAAGAGCCGGCTTGGGGAGCGATTCGGATATCCGCGGTCGATACGGTTTCCGGCGTGGCTATTGAGGGCGCCGCAATCGTTCTCGATGGCGTTCCCAGGGTCGAAGTAACCCCGGAGTTGTTGAACGGCGTAGCTGAGGGAGGTCACACCGTTGAGGTACGACCGGGTGGAAACTACTCTTCGAGTACGCTGGAGGTCATGGTGGTTCCTCCCGATACCAGTGAGCTGATTTTTCTCTTCGCCACGATAGATGCTCGTTCAGCCCACGACAATGGGACGATCTTCGTCACGACCGACAGCGATCCGGCCTATGTGCTGGTCGATGAACGGTTCCACGAGATGACGGTCACCCCGGCATCTTTCTTTCTCCCGCCGGGAAATTACATGTTGAGCGTATACCGTGAAGGTTACCGCACACTCTCTCCTGCGGGCATTTCGTTCGAGTCGGTGGCGGGCGATACCGAGACATTCGACTTCAGTTTGCAGCTTGCGACGACGGGCAGTGATGTAGGGAAACTGGTACCGGATTTCAATCTGCCCACCGACCAGGGCGATACTCTCGCCATCGCCCAGTTCCGTGGCAGGGTGGTGCTCGTCAATTTCTGGTTCTACAATTGTACGCCGTGCAGAGAGGAGTTTCCGGCGATCCAGCAGATCTTTTCCGAACGCGCAGAGGAGGGCTTCAGGATCCTTTCGATCAACACCGGTTGGTACAATGACGGACCCGGGGAGTTCGCTGCCATTCGCAGGGAGTTGCGTGTGACCTTTCCGTTGCTCTTCAATACAATAGGGATTGATTTTACCCAGGAAACTTTCGCGGTTGTTTCCGCGCCTACGAATATACTGGTGGATGAGGAGGGTGTGGTGAGGTTTCGGTTCGGCGTCACGAACTACAATGATCTCAATGAAAAGCTCGATTCATTACTGCCGTAAGAGGCAGCTGAGAGACCTGCCTTGTCGCTGCGGGGAAGGGACGCGGTGGCCCGATTTGCTTGCAAGTCGGGTTTCTTCCGGAAATGTTGTCATGTTAGATCATACCTCTTGCTTGTGACGATGACAAGGTGGCATAGTGTATATTCCAAAAAAAGAGCACAGGGCGGCATGATAGAACGGCCGAACTTGCAGCCATGGTGATGACCAATGATCTTCATGAACAAAATGCTCGCGGAACGGATTGAGGACGGCGCTGTCAAGGCGGCCGTGAACATTACACGTTCGATGAAAGGCGGGAAGCCGGGTGGCAGGGCTGAAATAGTGCGCGTCGCCGGCGGTGTTGTCGTCTTCAACCCTTTTGTTCCCGGTTGGAGCAAGGGCATCGGAATCGGCATGGCCGGCCCCGTGTGCGGTGAGGATATGGATCTGATCGAGAAGTTTTTCCGCGATCATGGACTGCCGGGTGGAATGTACCTTTGTCCCTTCGCGCATCCCTCGCTGGCTCAGGAACTCGGAACGCGCGGTTGGCGGATCGAGGGTTGGATGCAGGTGCTCGTGCGTCAGTTGTTCCGCGAGGATAAATTCAAGGCAGGTGACCCGGACATATCAATCAGGAAAGTAAGCCGTGGCGAACGCAAGACGTGGGCGAGCGTTATCTCCGAGGGCTTTTCCACGTCCGGTAGCCCGTATTTGAGCGAGCCGCAATTGCATCACAACACGGCCCGGGCGAAAGGGGTCCGCTGTTACATCGCCTTTATCGATGATCTGGCCGTGGGCGCGGCCTCACTCACTGTGGTCAAGTCGCTCGCGAGCATGCATTATGCCAATACCCTGCCGGACTTCAGAAAACGTGGGGTGCATATCTCGCTGATTCGTCAGCGCCTTCGCGATGCGGCCAGGACCGGTTGCGACCTCGCGGTCTTCGCCACCGACCTCGGAAGCCCCTCCCAACGCAATGCCGAGCGCAGCGGTTTTCAGTCAGCCTATACGCAACTGATCATGAGGCGCGATTGGGAATGAGCGGCCGTGGATAAGTGACAGGAGGTTCTTCGCGCTCCGAAAATTCCTGAGTATTAATCGAAAATCATGTGAATTTTGAGTGGCTGAGCAACCATCTGAATAAAAGGAAATGGTGCAGCGGCAGGTATTGCGAACAGAATGTATTTGTTATGTAATTGCACAAAGCGATATTGCTTTGATAAGTATCAAATTCTTGATATATTAGCGCGATAAAACACTCTACAGGTATTACCATGCGTCAAGTGCCGATATCGATGGTTCAACCCGGTTCCATACTCGCGGTGAATATCTATTCCAAGGGTCGAACCCTTTACCGCAAGGGCCATCAGCTTAGCCGTTCGGACATCCGCAGTCTGCAGAAGGCCGGCGTACGGAGTCTGTCAATTACGGATGAATCCGAGGTCACCCCGAAAAAATCCGGGTTACTCTCCGATGAGGCGCGCAACACGGCGGTGCAGGCGGTTTATGACGTATTCAACGATTTCGAAAATTTCAGTGCCAAAAAACATGAGAAAATCGTAAAGACAGCCGAGGTGATCGTCGATGACATCCTCGATTTCGACGACATGAAGATTCAGACCCATGATCTTCGGACCTTCGATGATTATACCTATCGTCACTCAGTGAATGTCACCGCGATCTCGGTTGCCGTCGGCAGGCTGATGAAGCTGAACAAGTCCGATCTGACTACGCTCGCCGTCGGCGGATTGATGCATGACATCGGGAAGATGAAGATTCCCGAGAGCATCCTGAGAAAGCAGTCCGGTCTCAACGATGAAGAACGTGAAATGGTGCAGAAACATCCGAACTGGGGTTTCGAGATGCTCAGGACGAAGACGCAGAGTTCTCCGGTGGTCTGGGGTCTGGCACGGCAGCACCATGAGACCATGGATGGCGCTGGCTATCCGGACAGGCGTTCAGGGGAGGAGATTCACCCTTGGGCGCGCATTGTCGCCGTCGCGGATGTTTGGGATGCGCTTCGCAGTGAACGGCCCTACAAGCCCGGATGGCCCGCGGACAGAGTGCTGAAATTCCTTAACAGCGAAGAGGTCGTACGCAGGTTGGACGACTGGGCTCTCGAAATCATGAACAAGATCGCGGTCCCGTTCCCACGCGGCGCGGTTGTGAAATTGTCGAATGGAATGATCGGCGTCGTTACCTCATGCCATCCAAATGAGCTTGACAAGCCGGTGATAAAGATTATAGAGATGAGTATGGTCAGAAATGCGAAGGCGCCGAATCGCAAATCGATCTCGCCGGGGAATCCGGCCTGAGCATCGAGGAATCGTTGAAGTGACGCTGCCCGGGGCGTAATATCTTGTCAAGTCCCAATCGTTGTGTACTTTGCTTCCGTGTGGTTTGCCGGGTGACCCGGACAGCTTGATGTCCGGATTTATTCGGGTGGCCCGACTTGACTTGCAAGTCGGGTTTCACAAGTATAACCCGGACCGTGTGGCACGGCGAGCGTGTCTCGACGTATCCCTATTTGATCAGAACCACCTTTCGCACCTGCTCCAGTTGCCCCGGTATCAATGCCCGTCGGGTGGCCCGACTTGATTTGCAAGTCGGGTTTCACAAGTATAACCCGGACCGTGTGGCCCGGCGAGCGTGTCTCGACGTATCCCTATTTGATCAGAACCACCTTTCGCACCTGCTCCAGTTGCCCCGGTATCGACGCCCGGACGAAGTAGGCACCGCTGGCCATCGCCGAGCCGTTGAAGACGAAACCGTGATAACCGGCGCCACGGCGTCCGTCAACCAGTTCAGCGACCTGGCGCCCGGTGATGTTGTAGACACGGATGCAGAGGTCGGCCGGTTCAGGCAGTCCGACGACCACCGTGAGTGTCGGATTGAAGGGATTGGGATAGAGTTTCGTAATCGAGTACTCCGTCGGCATCGCATCCGGGGCGTCATCATCCAGGTAAAGCGCGGCGGAGCAATCGAAGATTTCAAAATGGTACTTATCCGCCAGGTAGGCGTAGCCGCCGGAAACCGCCACGCCATGGGCCCTTCCATCCGTGTCATAGTACCCCACCTCCATCGGCGAGGCCGGGTTGGAAACGTCGATCACACGGAGACCAGCCTCATCAGCCGCCAGGTAGGCGTAGTCGCCGGAAACCGCCACGCCACGGGCCCATCCATCCGTGTCGAAGTATCCCACCTCTATCGGCGAAGACGGGTTGGAAATGTCGATCACACGCAGACCGGCGCCACTATCCGCCAGGTAGGCGTAGCCGCCGGAAACCGCCACGCCAAGGGCCGATCCATACGTGTAGCACGATCCCACCTCCGTCGGCGAGGCCGGGTCGGAAATGTCGATCACACGCAGACCGGCGTTATCATCCGCCAGGTAGGCGTAGCCGCCGGAAACCGCCACGCCAAGGGCCGATCCCGTGTCGTAGTACCCGACCTCCGTCGGCGAGGCCGGGTCGGAAATGTCGATCACACGGAGACCAGCGTCATAAGCCGCCAGGTAGGCGTAGCCGCCGGAAACCGCCACGCCATAGGCCCCTCCATCCGGGTAGCACGATCCCACCGCCGTCGGCGAGGCCGGATCGGAAACGTCGATTACACGCAGACCGTCGTACCCATTCGCCAGGTAGGCGTAGCCGCCGGAAACCGCCACGCCACAGGCATCTCCATACGTGTCGTACGATCCCACCTCCGTCGGCGAGGTTGGGTCGGAAACGTCGATCACACGCAGACCGGCGTCCCAATCCGCCAGGTAGGCGTAGTCACCTTCCACCACGACAGCATGAGCATAGTCCCAATAATCATACAAACTCCCGACGAGAGAGACGTTTTGCGAATCGGAAGAGACGCTGCGGACAACGTCACCACCCATGCCACGGTACGGACCGTCAACCCCCCTGTACTTGCCCCCAAAACCCTCCATTCCCACCGCTTCAAACCCGGGTGCTACCCGCTCATGCGGGAGAAAACCCGGACCATGCGAACGCGTATCGACCGCACCATCACCACCGAGGGCGGTTCCACAGGCGAGTAGTCCGATAAGAGCCAAAACAAGCTTTATGGTTTTCTTCATGGGTACCCCCTATTTTGTTGCATATAAAACCTGGTCAAGACACGTCCGCGTCCCCATAATAAGAGTGTTGAAAAAACACTCCATTCGTCTTTGCGAGAGGCCAAAGGCCCGAAGCAATCTTGCTTTTTCAATTACGGAG
>SDBV01000347.1_pt1 | contig 65718 bp, 46 predicted proteins | sample 2277081 | NCBI WGS metagenome assembly SDBV01 (sample SAMN10402039, study PRJNA504765) | marine sediment metagenome | isolation source: marine sediment core GS10_PC15, 223 cmbsf | place: Arctic Ocean: Southern Knipovich Ridge | collected 2010
GTTTATTCTGTTTGCCCTTGTATTATGTTTTTCCACAACTGGCTATGCTGACTCACTATTAACTTGGGGCCAGATGAAAACACCAGATTCTCCCCTAACAAATATCACTGCCATTGCCGCGGGTAATGGTCACAGTCTTGGTTTAAAATCTGATGGAAGTATAGTTGGTTGGGGCAGAAATAATAATGGTGAGGCCGCACCTCTTGAGGGTAACGATTTTGTGGCTATCGCTGCGGGATACCATCACAGTCTTGCATTGAAGTCGGATGGCAGCATAGTCGGCTGGGGCAATAATTATTATGGTCAGGCAATACCACCTGACGGTAATGGTTTTGTAGCTATTTCCGCAGGGCGGAATCACAATCTTGCCTTAAAAGCCGATGGTTCCATTGTCGGTTGGGGCCGTAATGATAATGGCCAAGCCATACCTCCTGATGGTGACGATTTTATCGCAATTGCTGCAGGTGATGAATACAGTCTCGCCTTGAAATCTGACGGCAGCATTGTCGGTTGGGGCTGGGATTATTCAGGTCGGGCAACACCACCTGACGGTAATGATTTTGTGGCTATTGCAGGAGGTTCAAGGCATAGCCTCGCCCTGAAGTCAGATGGCAGCATTGTTGGTTGGGGCTGGGATTATTATGGTCAGGCAACACCACCAGATGGCAATGATTTCGTCGCGATTGCTGCGGGAAGTAGTTACGGTCTTGCCTTGAAATCAGACGGCAGTATTGTCGGCTGGGGCAGAAATGACTACGGTCAGGCAACACCGCCTAAGGGTAACGATTTCGTCGCAATTGCAGCAGGACGGGCGCACAATCTTGCCTTGAAATCCAACGGCAGTATTGTCGGTTGGGGCTATAATAAATATGGTCGGGCGATGCCTCCTGACGGTAATGATTTTGTAGCAATTTCTGCGGGAGCTGTGCACAGTCTTGCCTTAAAAGCCGATGGTTCCATTGTCGGTTGGGGCTATAATAGACGTGGTCAGGCCACACCGCCGGATGGCAATGATTTTGTAGCAATTTCTGCGGGAAGTCTTCATAGCCTTGCTTTGAAATCCGATGGCAGCATTGTCGGCTGGGGCAGCAATGGGGATGGTCAGGCTACACCACCTGCTGGTAATGATTTTGTGGCAATTTCTGTGAGAGCTGGGTACAGTCTCGCCTTGAAATCCGATGGCAGTATTGTCGGTTGGGGCTGGGATGATTATGGTCAGGCCATACCACCTGACGGTAATGATTTTGTGGCTATTGCAGGAGGTTCAAGGCATAGCCTCGCCCTGAAGTCAGATGGAACCATCGTCGGTTGGGGCAGGAATGATGATGGTCAGGCCACACCGCCAGATGGCAATGATTTTGTAACAATTTCTGCGGGACACAAATACAGCCTTGCCTTGAAATCCGATGGCAGCATTGTCGGCTGGGGCAGTAATTATTATGAAGACATGTGGATTGGTCAGGCAACTCCACCGGAAGGAAATGATTTTACAGCGATTGCCACAGGATACCAAACTGGTCTTGCATTGAAGGCCATTAATACTGTGCCTCTTGGACCGATTGATTTGTTACTCGACTTGACAGAGGACATCCTTGACCTCCAACTCAAGCCGGGAATCGAGAACAGCCTGCTTGCAAAGCTGGATACAGCCCTGGAAAAATTAGAAGATGACAACGAAAAAAATGATGCCGCTGCCATTAACTTATTAGAAGCCTTCATCAATGCCATTAATGCTCAGCGTGGCAAGAAAATTTCAGAAACCGATGCCGATGCTCTCATCGCCGCTGCACAACAGATCATCGAACTACTCAGCGATGAGTGAATGAATTAGAATTTAGGATTTCAACAACAAATAAAAACAACCCCCCAAACCCCAAAAACAATCACCATAAAAAAAGCCCCGCATTTTCGCGGGGCTATGCATTTTAACAATGCTCTCAAATACTTAGCACGGCTTTACATCCGTCGCCTCTGGACCCTTTTTGCCGGGACCGGATTCATACTCAACTTTCTGGCCTTCTGCCAAAGTCCTGAACCCCTCCGCAGCAATATTCGAGTGATGCACAAACAAATCTTCACCGCCATCGTCCGGAGTAATAAAACCATAACCTTTTCTCTCATTAAACCATTTTACTGTTCCTGTATCCAACTGTTCTTCTCCTCAGGCCGCCACTTAGCCCTTTAACACTATCTCCCTCGCATTGTAAAAGGAGCACCCCTTCGAGGGACCCAGAAATACCCCTTGCCACAAAAAGACTAAAACACAAAAGATACCGCTTGTCAACTTTTTTTTACTTTCCCAACCCCTAATTCTACTCGTTTATATTGACATCGATCCATCTTTACTCTATCATAACCTCTAACTGACATTACGTATAAAAAAAGGAAAGCGCTCATGGCAAATTATACCCGCCGCGATTTTCTTTCGATCTTAGCAGGCACCGCCGCCTGTGCCCTGACTGACTCCCTTGCCCTTGCCGAAAACATCACGCCGCTTACAAAACCAGCTCGCAAAACAAACGTCCTGTTCATCGCCGTCGACGACCTCCGCCCGCAACTCGGCTGCTACGGCCAAAAACAAATCCTCTCGCCAAACATCGACCGACTCGCAAGCCAGGGCCTGCTCTTCGAACGTGCATACTGTCAACAAGCCGTCTGCGCTCCTTCACGCGCGAGTCTTCTCAGCGGCCTACGACCAGACTCAACAAAAATCTACGGCCTCAAAACTCCGCTCAGAAAAGCTCTGCCAAACGTACTGTCACTCCCCGAACATTTTAAAAACAACGGCTACGAAACGCTCTCGATCGGAAAGATATATCACCATCGAAACGACGACCTCCAGGCGTGGACCGAAAAACCATTCAGAGCAGGAGCTTTCCCAAAAGGCAAATGGAAAGGCAGAGGATACCTCACCGAACAAGCCATTAAACAGATGCGCGAATACGCAAAAGAAAATCCTTCAAAAGCAGGCCGAGGCCCAGCTTACGAAGCTGCCGACGTACCTGACAGCGCCTACCCCGACGGCGCAAACACCGACCACGCGATCGCTCAGCTAAACCGTCTGAAAGACAAACCGTTCTTCCTGGCCATGGGCTTTCACAAACCGCATCTGCCGTTCAACGCGCCAAAAAAATACTGGGATCTCTACGATCCCCAAAAAATAAAACTCGCCGAAAACCCATTCATTCCCAAAGACGCCCCCGATTACGCTCTGTCCAACTGGGGTGAACTGCGAAACTATGTAGGTATCGGCAAAAAAGGCCCGCTCTCCGACGACCTCGCCCGCAAACTCATCCACGGCTACTACGCATGCACCTCATACATCGACGCCCAGATAGGCCGACTCATCGCAGAACTCGACCGACTAAACCTCCGCCAAAACACCGTCATAATCCTCTGGGGCGACCATGGCTGGAAACTCGGCGAACACGCAATGTGGTGCAAACACACAAACTTCGAAATCGACACCCGCGCACCCTTGATCATCAGCGTTCCTTGGACAAAAGCCCAAGGCCGCCGAACATTCGCACTCACCGAATTCATCGATATCTATCCGACCCTCTGCGAGCTTACAGACCTGCCCCTCCCGCCGCACCTCGAAGGCAAAAGTTTCGTCCCGCTCCTGAACGACCCCGACCTGCCATGGAAAAAAGCTGCCATTAGCCAATACCCCCGCAGACTCGCCGACAAACAAAACGGTGTAATGGGCTACTCAATGCGCACCAAAAATTTCCGCTACACCGAATGGCGGCATTTTCTCTCAGGCCAGGTCCGCGCAAAAGAACTATACGACCATAAAAAAGACCCCCACGAAAACACAAACGTCGCAAACGACCCGAACTATAAAAACACAGTTGACAAGCTTGCCAAAATGCTGAAAGATAAAATTAAGTAATCAAAATTTTATTAAAGGAGGCACAAAATGAAATCGAAACATTTAAAACTCCTCGATGGCCTGTTCTTACTTGCTGCTGTGTTGTTCACAGCTGCATACGCTGAGCACCCAAACGCTGAGCACCCAAAGCAAAATGACAAACAACCGCCCTCAGCCAAACCCGCCGAAAAAGCCGAAGCTGAAACCGAACGCGAAGTAACAGAATCTCAGGTTCCGCCAGCAGCCCTGGCAACGCTTAAAAAAATGGCTGCCGGAGCAGAGATCACCGAGTTCGCAGAAGAAGTCGAACACGGCAGCACATTCTACGAAGGCTCATGGGAAACACTTACAGGCGTCAAGACAGATGTGCTGGTTACGCCGACCGGCGACCTCGTCGAAATCGAGGAAAAGATTCCCTCTGACCAGGTTCCGGCAGCGGTATTGGCAGCGGCACGTAAAGAAGCGGGCAAAGATGCGAAACTGACCTTTGAGAAAAAAACGATGATCCTCTACGAAGCCAAGTTTGAAAAAGATCAGCTTCGCTACGAGTTGGTTCTGTCACCAGCTGGCCGACAAATTAAAAAAGAAACCAAAAAAGCAGAAGGACCAAAAGAAGAATAAAAAAAACAAAGACACCGTGGTTGTTTTTCTTAAATGGTTAGCCCCGACTGCCTGCCCTTGAGCTTGTCGAGGGGTCGGGATCGTTTAACGTTTTATTGACAGGGTTGGGGTATTTTGTTTAAAACTTTTTTGTTCTTGTGTGGCAGTAAGGCAGTTTGCCGGTTTTTTGATAATAATTTTGGTGATATCCCTCAGCTGGCCAGAAGTCTCCAGCCTGCTCAAGCTCTGTCACCACATTAAAACCCTTACCCCTGAGTTGGGCTATAAGCTGTTCGGCTGTTTGTTTCTGCTCCACGCCTACATAAAAAACAGCCGAGCGGTACTGTTTGCCAACATCAGGGCCTTGCCTGTCCAACTGCGTCGGGTCGTGAATTTCAAAGAATAGCTTTGCCAGTTCTTCAAAACCAACCTTTGCGGCATCGTATTCGATTTCAACCGTCTCTGCATGGCCGGTCTTGCCGCTGCACATCTGCTCATAACTCGGCCTTTCTAAAGCTCCGCCCATATATCCTGAGCGAACCGCAATTACACCTTCTGTTTTCTCAAGCCAATACTCAACCCCCCAGAAACATCCCCCTGCAAAATATGCTTTTCTCGTTTTGGTTTTTTCGCCCGCTTTCTCCGCTGGTACAAAAATAAGCGAAACCGAATTGACACAATGCCTCACATTTTTCGCCGTCAGGCCTTCACCCGCAAACACATGCCCCAGATGCCCGTCGCAATTGCCGCAAACGATCTCCGTGCGCCTACCATCGGCATCCGGGATACGTTTGACAGCACCGGATATTTCATCATCGAACGCAGGCCACCCGCAATCACTTTCGAACTTATCGCTACTGCGATAAAGCTCTGCCCTGCAGCGTCTGCACAGATAAACCCCCGTCTGTTTGTTATTGAGATATTCCCCGCTGAATGCCGCCTCGGTACCTTTGCCGACTATTACGTGTTCTTCGTCAGGCGTCAACTTTTCGTAAGCCATTTTTCCTTCCTCTCCTCCTTGCCGTACCGCAAGTGCAATTATTGTAAACCCTAAAACTGCGATTGCAATTCGTAAGATCTTCATAACAAAAAGTTTCCACACGACATTTTTACTATTTATACGCCCCAAACTCCCCACCCGTTCACATTATGTTCATACCGACCAACGTGGCCGGACTTTAAAAATAACATCGCCCAGCGATTCCAAACCCAACTCAAACCTAAAAACTCAAAACTAAAAACTTAAAACTACCCAATCCCCCCATCATCACCTATAATTAAAAAACAACTTGTGAAATCTTATTTTTAGGAGATTTAAATGCCATTTAAGACAATGGGGCTTGCTGATCCACTGGTGCAGGGAATCCTTGCTACCGGCTATACCGCCCCAACCGAGATCCAGTCACATGCCATCCCTGCCATCTTAGACGGAAAAGACATCATCGGCTGCGCACAGACAGGGACAGGCAAAACCGCCGCCTTTGTATTGCCGATCCTCAACCGACTTGAAACGGTACCTCAAAAAACCAAAAAGAAAAAGATATGTGCACTGATAGTGACCCCGACACGAGAACTGGCGATTCAGATCGAACAGGCAGTACGTGGTTACGGGCGGTTCATGGATATCAAAACGATTGCAGTCTATGGCGGCACACGGATTGAAACCCAGATCAAACATCTCCGCCAAGGCGTCGATATCGTCATTGCCACGCCTGGCAGGCTGCTCGATCACATCCAACGCCGAACCGTGGATCTGTCCACCGTCGAGATACTCGTACTGGACGAAGCTGATCGCATGTTCGACATGGGATTTATCGAAGACATCCGAAAGATCGTCAATCAACTTCCGGCCAAAAGACAAACTCTGATGTTTTCAGCCACCATGCCAAAGGCCATCAAAAAACTAACTGAAAGCATACAAAGATCGCCGCAAATGATACAGATCGGCCGTCAGCATAATCCGATCGAGACTATCACACAGCATATCTACTCCGTCGAGAAGGCCCTCAAAATAGACCTTCTGCTGCACATGATAGAGAACTGGCGGATGTTCAGCGTTCTGGTCTTCTCCAGGACCAAATACGGTGCAGACAAGATCAGCCGACGGCTAAAAAGCGCAGGCGTCGTCGCGGTCGCGATACATTCCGGCCGGACACAGAACCAGAGACGCCGGGCACTCGACGGCTTTAAAAGCGGCAAGTATCAGGTCATGGTCGCTACCGATGTCGCATCCAGAGGCATCGACGTCGAAGGAATATCACACGTTATCAATTATGATGTCCCAACTCACGCCGAGGATTACGTCCATCGGATAGGACGGACAGGCCGAGCAGCAGCCACTGGAGACGCCATCACATTTGTTTCGAGCGAAGAGCAAAAGTACCTGCGCCAGATCGGCAAGTTCATAGAACGAAAACTCACCGCGCATAAGTGCAAAGACTTCTCATACGTCAAGTCCCCACCACTACCCTCCGAGCCGAAGAAACAAAAAAACGCAAAAAAATCGCAACGCAAAGAACTACCAAGAAGCAAACGCGCCTCCGGAGCAAAAAAACCATATCGACACCGCAGTAAACCTTCTAAAAGCTAAACTATTATCAAATATTTAGCGGGGTTGTTTTTTTTTCCTTAAACGTTTAGCCCTCGGACCTGTGCCGAGGGCATCTTTTTTTATTTCCATCCCAATGGTCAATATCACTAATCAATTGAAATCCCCAGCTTAGCCCAAAAGAAAAAAGAATAAATAATCACCCAAATGAAGACGGAAGCACAGCGACGAAGGATGAATTATTGGCCGGATTTGCTCTTAGAAAAGTGTATAAATAAATGGTGCTGAAATTTGTGCACCAATGATAACCAATGCTGCAAGAAGCAAAGCTAAAATGGTAAAACTTAGGAAAAATGAGCGATTAACAATCCCCAAGACAATAACGTCCAAAAACAACTTAGCCACCCAGCGAAATAAAAGCATCGGAGATTTTCTCCTAAACAAATTCAAAGCCTTTTAATCCAACACAAACTCCTTACGCCAATCGATCTTTTCCTTCCACTCAGGCTGATCTTTCTTTTGCAAAACAAAGTTTTCAAGAACAAGTATATCCATACCAGTACGCATAAAACAACGATAAGCATCATGCGGAGTACAAACAATCGGCTCTCCTCTTACGTTAAAACTGGTATTAATAGCAATCGAATGGCCCGTAAGCTTTTTGAACTTCTGAAGAATTGCATACATCTGCGGATTTCTTTCACGCTCGACCGTCTGAACACGCCCGGAACAATCGACATGAGTTATTGCCGGCACATCCGATCTTGGCGTATTGACCCATTCTTTGAGAGAAATATTTTCTTTTGACTCGCTCACCTCCAGACAACGTTCTTTTCGAACCTGATCTACCAAAAGCATATATGGTGAGTCGTGAGATGTTTCAAAATACTTATCAACATCTTCGGCGAGTACCACCGGAGCAAACGGACGAAAACTTTCGCGAAATTTAGTGGCAAGATTCAGATATGACTGCATTTTCGCACTTCGTGCATCTGCGATAATTGAACGATTGCACAATGCACGAGGACCGAACTCCATTCGTCCCTGGAATAAACCGATAACCTTTTGCTCTGAGATAGATTCGGCAATAAAACAATTGCGTTGGTCTTGTCCCATCTTTTTATACGGCAAAGAATTGCTATCAAGAAACATCTGGATTTTTTGCTCATCAAACCCAGGCCCTAAAAACGCACCTGCCATAGAATCATTTTGGCCATTCGCCTTGCGGGGATTATTATAAATATCGTGCCATACGTAAAGTGCCGCTCCAAGAGCCCCACCGGCATCACCTGCCGCAGGCTGTATCCAAATATCGTCGAACAAGCCGGATCTGAGAAGCTTGCCGTTAGCAACGCAATTCAAAGCGACTCCGCCTGCCATGCATAAATATTTCTTGCCTGTAATAGCCTTAGCATATCGAGCCATCTTATAGAGGATTTCCTCGGTAACTGCCTGAATGGAACGCGCCAAGTCCATCTCGCGTTTAGTTATTTCTGACTCCGGCCTTCTGGCTGGTCCGTCAAAAAGCCTGGCAAACTTCTTGTTGGTCATTTTAAGGCCGTCGAGGTAGCCAAAATATTTCATGTTAAGACGAAATGAACCATCTGCATTAATCTTTACCAGGTGTTCTTTTATCGTATCCACATACGTTGGCTCGCCATAAGGAGCCAGGCCCATAAGTTTGTATTCGCCTGAATTAACCTTGAAGCCTGTAAAATATGTAAAGGCACTATACAAAAGCCCCAGCGAATGGGGAAAACGCTGTTCAAAAAGCATCTTAATACTGTTGCCTGTACCAACGCTAATCGCTGTTGTCGTCCATTCACCTACCCCATCGACGGTAATGATCGCTGCTTCAGGAAATGGGCAGGGAAAAAATGCACTGGCTGCGTGAGATTGATGATGTTCCGTAAACAGAAATTTGCCGGGTCTGCCGTAACCAGCTTGTTTAAGATAACTTTCAATTTTGTAAGGTATCCATGCCTTTTCTTTGAGCCAGACTGGAATTGCCATCATAAAAGATTTCAATCCAAAGGGAGCTACTTCGGTGTAGGTAGTCAGCAATCGGGTAATTTTACTAAGCGGTTTGTCGTAGAACACAACCACATCAAGATCACCCTTTTTCAGGCCCGCTTCACAAAGGCAGTATTCCATGGCACTGTAAGGAATACGTGAATCATGTTTTTTGCGGGTAAAGCGCTCTTCCTGTGCAGCAGCAATGATCCGGCCATTACTGATAAGACTTGCCGCACTATCATGGTAAAGGGCACTAACCCCAAGGATATTCATAGATCCCCTCCAGCTTTTGTAACTTCTACTTCACGGGAGTGGTCAACGCCCCATGCCTTGAGTTTTGCAGACTGGTGCGAAATACGATCTTTCAGATATTCTGCATAAAGCTGATGCCCACGCCAATCAAGATGACATCCGTCATGGTATAGATCTTCGTTCCGCTCTTTTTGACCACCGGCAAAACCTACAGGAAAACCAACCCGGAAGCTCTCCGCTTCTAAACTTTGACTAAATTGATTAAAAAGCTCCTTACTCTGAGGCGAAATAATACCTGAAATTCCAAGCTCTCTGCCCGGCAGAGCCTCGACAAAAACTTCGCAACCGGACTGCTCAAGGCGTACTGCCAATTGCCGATAAGCTTCTATTCCACGCTTCGCCTGGATTTGCTGTGATTCATCTACTGGCGGACCAATCTGCCGTGTCCGATACTGCCAAACCAGCTTTAAAAATACCTCTTCAAGAGCTAAGCGAGGAGGTGTGTTTGCAGAAAAGAAAGGCACATGCGTCAGACTATACATCGGCCGGTAAACATCGCCAAGCGGCAAACAAATAACTGCAATATCAGCATCAAAAGTGCCGAATTTCTCAATATAGCCAAGTTTGTGAAAAGGCCCCCAGCCGTTAACACCAATATTGAGAACTTCGATCTTGCCCTTTGCAAATTTAGCGTTTAAAGACTTCTCTAAAAGCCGTGCGTAAATATCATCCTGCCCCATATACGAGCCGCCCCACAAAGTGGAATCGCCGATCATAAGGATTCTAAAATTGCCCTTTGGTTTTTTAGCGGCGTAATTCGGCGCACGCATACCAAACAGATTTGTCGAAACAGTATTACCGTAACGGGACACATTTTGATTCGGGGCTGGATAGTAGCCGACAACGGGATCATCTACATAAACTATTGGATTACCAACTCCGAGCACTCGAAGACAAATTTCGGCACCTATAACCATTACTATCAAAATAGAAATAATTGCAGCGACGGTGCGTTTGCCGACAGCGGGTTTTTCCGTAGCAAACATTGAACCGATATGGCGTCTTTTGCGTTCGTCTCTGTCGCATTCCTGCCAAAACGTGTGACTATCGTCGTCTCGCAGATGCAAAGGGTCAGAGGCTATTAGACGATTATAAATTCGAGCAGGTATAAACAGAAAGTAGATCGGAACCAGGATAGCGTATGTTAATATACGACCTATCCATTCGCCTAAGAAAGCAAAAAAACAGGTAATTCCGGTTCGGCCTTTCTCGGACGAAACCGATATAAGCCCTACCACTGCGGTAATGCCCCAAACTATTATGGCAAATTTTGTATGGCCAACGAGAAAAAACGCCGAGCCAATAATAGCTCCAACAATGGCCTTGGCGACGGTAACAAATAAAACATTGTTTTGGATTTGCGTTTTTTTATTACCAAACCACTCAGGGGCAATTAAAAAATCGGACGACTTATCATCCATGACCGTTTCTTCCCTATAAAATTTCGCATCCTTGCAATCTTATGCATAGCTAATCAAAGTAACATTAAAATTACAGAGTGATTGTCTTTAAGGTGAAAAATCATCCCACTTTGTGGAGTAGCATATCCTCCTTGACGCATTTCAACATATGAAAGAATTCCGTTTCCCATTAGTGCTGTAGTATATCCCGTACCAGTTTAAAAAACAATCCCTGCCCAAATTTTTCAACCTACACAAAAAAAATCCGTGACACGTAGAGCCTGCGAAGCAGAAATCCGTGATTCCGTTTTTGCCTTTTGATTTTTTCTTTTCCTCCTGACTACTTTCTCTTTTAATTTTCAATCTACCTTCCTATGAACTACGAATCACCGACTTATTCTGTCAACCCGACCTGTCCTGAGCGGAGCGCAGCGCAGTCGAATGGGTTGAGCCAAAAAATCCCAAAGTGGTTGACCACATTTTAGCTCTACTATTATTGTACGAAAAGTGACATGTTTTTACCCGAAAGTGCACCATTTGTGCGCACTTTGTGCGCGTTTTTACCGATTTTTGCCAATTTTCGCACTTTTTGGGTTGTCGGATTAACTGCTTATAAAATCAGCAGTTACAGCGTTTTTTCTCAGTTTCCCAAATATTAAGTGTCCAATTTGGCCCCTCTCAGCCCCCTCAAGATTCACCATAAAATACCGCTCACATCTGCCCTTCGGCTGCTCCGAATCTTCCAGGATTATCCCCACCGTCTGGCCTGCAAACTGCTCTCTGAACTCGGCTCCCAACTGCTCATTCAGATGGCGCAACATTCGCGACCGTTCTTTTATAACTCCTGTTTCTACCTTAGGTTGCATCTTCGCCGCCGCTGTGCCTTTCCGTTCGCTAAAGCTGAAAACATGCATCTTACAAAACCCAACTTCCCTGGCCAATTCGCACGTCGCCTCAAAATCCTGGTCACTTTCACCCGGAAACCCCACGATAATATCCGTAGTAATCGCAGGCCGGTCCAAACGTAACTTCAATCTAGCAATAGTCTTACGAAAATCCGCTACCGTATACTGCCTGCCCATTTTCTTAAGGATACGCTCCGATCCTGATTGCAAAGGCAGATGAAGATGCGGGACAATATTATCATACTCACAAAACACATCCAGAAGCTTGTCCGTAACATCCGCAGGCTCCAGCGAGCTCAGCCTAACCCTCGCCAGCCCCGGCACTTGCGCAACCTTTGCCACAAGCTTTGCCAATCCATTTTCCCGCCCGCCGTCCCATTTTCGCCGCACAACAGTATCCTGCCCGTAAGCCCCTAAAAATATCCCCGTCAAAACAATTTCCTTATGCCCGGCTGAAACTAGCAAATTCGCCTCTTGCAGCACAGAATCGATGTTTTTACTATGAACTTTTTGCCGAATTTTTGGTACAATACAGTATGTACAAAATCCGTCACAGCCGTCCTGAGCTTTCAAAAAAGCTCGAGATTGCCCGGAGAAGGATTTTAATGGCTGTAGCCCATTTTGACTCGGCAAACCATTTTTGTACTTGATTTTAATGTCGTTTGATGTTTTATTTGTTAAACTTTTCGTCGTCGGTTTTTGGTTTTTCTCAGCCGATGCCTCTGTGGAGGAGGAAACAATTTGACTTAACTTCCCAGCCAGATTGTCGTTATGACCGATAAGGTGAATACTCTTATCGAGATTGCCAATCTCGTTGGTTTGTGATGTAGCAAGACATCCGGAAAGAACGAATTCGGCTTGAGGATTTGTTTTTTGTGCCTTATGAAGGCATTGTCGGCTTTTCGCCGATGCAGTATGAGTAACACAGCAGCTATGAACAATTACCAGGTCGGGTTTGTCATTAAGTTTGACAGCCCTAAGGCCAAGCTGTTCGAGTAGTTGACGTATCTGCTGGCTTTCATATTGGTTGACTTTACAGCCAAGTCTTGTTACAGTAAATGTTTGCATAATTTGGCAAAAAGCTCGAAAAGTAAAAGGCAAACATATAGCTTAAAATAGATTCTGCAATATTAGCTATTTTTAGCTATGTCATTTTCGACGAAGTTTAAGTTTATAGCAGATTGTGTTCAAGTATAACAGGAAATTGGCTCAGTCCAAAGCAGGAGATTTTTAAATGGCTGCAAAGTCCAGGGGAATTTGGGCGATTGATATTGGCAACAACGCGCTAAAGGCATTACATCTTCGCAGGGTGGATGATACTGTTGAGGCGATAGGTTTTGACAATATAGAACACGGCAAGGTTTTGTCCGGCGAAAATATTACAAGCGAAGAAAGGTCCGAACTGATCTCCGCCAGTCTGCGTCAGTTCGCTGAGCGCAACCCTATCGGCAAGGAAGAGATTATTATTTCGGTTCCAGGCCAGAGCAGTTTTGCAAGATTTATCAAGCTGCCTCCTGTTGAGCCGAAGGGCATTCCGAAAATTGTTCAGTATGAAGCGGTTCAGCAGATACCTTTTGATATTCGTGAGGTCGAATGGGACTGGCAGTTGATGGGCAAGCCCGACAGTCCGGAAGCTGAAGTGGCTATTTTTGCGATAAAGAATGATATAGCCGGTGCCATACTTGAATATTTCACCGCCGAGAACATGACTGTTACGGGTGTTCAAATGTCACCTATGGCTCTTTATAATTATATTGTTTATGACCGCAGCGATCTTGGCGATACAGACAGCAAGGCTATTGTTGTTATAGATATGGGCGCCGACAACACCGATCTTGTTATTTGCACAAGAAATACTGTCTGGCAAAGATGTATTCCTATTGGCGGTAATTCTTTTACCAAAGCGATATCTGATACCTTCAAGTTAAATTTTACAAAAGCCGAGAAACTCAAGCGTACCGCAGCAGTAAGCAAGTATGCCCGTCAGATATTCCAGGCGATGAGGCCTGTTTTTAGCGATCTTGCCGCAGAGGTTCAGCGTTCTCTTGGTTTTTACAGCAGCAGCAACCGTGACGTGAAGCTCCAGAAGGTTATTGCTTTAGGCGGCGGGATGAAATTGCAGGGTCTGATCAAGTTTTTGCAGCAGACGATCCAGTGTCCGATCATAAGGCCTGATTCGTTTGAAAAGCTTTCGATATCACCTGATATTTCCTCTGCCAAGTTTCATGAAAACGTAGCTGATTTTGGAGTTATTTATGGTCTTGGTTTACAGGGCCTTGGTCTTGCCAAGATGGAAAACAATCTTCTTCCGAGAAGGATGGCCCGAGCGATGGCCTGGGCACGAAAATCCAAGATATTCACAGTGGCAGCGAGTGTGTTGCTGCTATTGTCACTGGCAAGCTTTGCTCGGATAAATTATATAAACAGTAAGTATAATGCGAATGAGAATGTCCGCAAAAAGATCAAGAAAGTTATCTCTGAAGCAGAGCGTGCAGGCAATCAGCTTGAACAAGAGCAGAGCCGCGACGGGCAATATGAAGCAATGATAAAAAAAGAGATGGAACTTTTCAAATACCGTGATATTTTGCCAAGTTTTCTTCAGACTATTATATCCTGTCTTCCAAATGCCCAGAACACACCTGATCAAGCCGAGCTTTTTAAAGCTTTTGATGCAGGTGCGATCGAATCTGTACTTGCAATTGACCGCAAAGACAGGAAGCAGCTTTTTGTGACCTCGATATCGACCAAATTTACAACTGATCTTGGTTCTGCGAAGTTGCCGATATCGGTGCCGACTTTGGGCCAGGGCGTTGCAATTGGTCGTGGAGTTTTCGCATCTCGCGGCGGAGTACGATCCCGCGGTTTTGATGTTGATGATAGCGAGGAAGAGTCAGGCCCCAAGGCTGGTTTTGTTGTTATGTTAGAAGGTTACAGTCCATACAAGAATATAGATGAACTGACTGATCCTGCAGGTGTTAGGGCCGACAAATCCAAGTGGGGTTTTGTAACTCGCCTGATGAATCTGAACGAAGTTTCAGAGGGTACAGTTTTTGAACTTTACAAAAAGAATCGAATCGAGCATTTTGTGTTAGAAACCGGTGAAGTTGAAGTAGCTTCTTTCAATATGCCAAAGGGTATCGGTGTTGAAAGAGTCCAGCAGATATCACAATCGCTTAGTGGCAAATATGGTGGCGTTCCAACATCACCACGGGCAGGTATGTTGCGGCGTCCCGGCGTCAGGGCACCTGTTGGAGCGGTCCAGTCCGTCGGTTTAGCTTCTTCACGTCATGCCCTGATCGACCCGATGACTAAAGAGGTAATCAGCAAAAAGATCGAAGTTGATGAAAAAGGTCATGCCAAAACAGACCTTTTTGGTAATCCTGTCTATACAATAAATGATTATTGGTTCCGAATAAAAGCAAAATTTGTTTGGAAAGATGCTCCTGTAATCGAATCTTCCGAAGTTGAAACAACCCGCCGTTCTGGTAGACGTGACAGTTCCCGCCGGCCCACGCGCGGGTTTGAGCAGTCGCCTGATCAGGAAGAAGAATTTGGCGAGGATTAGTTTTTTTAGAATGATGCCATCTTGTTTTAAATTGAATCATTTGACAAAGGATATTGTTAGAAATGAATTTTATTAAAAAGCATTCTTCATTGTTAATAGCATGTGGGATTCTCCTGTTTGCTGTTTTGCTTTTTGTTCCTACACGGCTGATGCAGGGCTCGATCAAAAAGAAGATGAATGGTAGTATTTCGCTGAGCCAAAAGGTTTCATTGTTATCCAGGGACGTAATAGCCTCCGGGCAATGGCAGCAGGAAAAGCAGTACCAGGACAGTCATATGGCAGATGCCAACAGTATAGTAGCCATTTCCAATCAGGCCACAAAAAGAGCGGTTGTCAGTTCCAAGATATTTCCTTCTCCTCAAGAAGTTTCTGTGCAAATTTTTAATAATTTTGGCCGAGACTACAAAGTCGCGTTAGATCACCTTATCAAGAAGATGAATGCTCTTGATTGTCCCTCTGATGCAGATATCAGGAAGATGATACCGACAGCATCACCGCAGATTTTGACATCCAGATCCTCTGCAGGTGTTAGAGGTGTTGGTTCACGAGGCGCCGATGAAGCAATCCTTGATTTCCTTTGCCAAAATCGAGCGGAATCAATTTCGGTTTACGCTAATCCGTTAACTTTTTCCGGTTATATATTCTGGGATGACTACATTTACAGTGGCTTGGAAAAGGCAGTGGAGGATTGTTGGTATTATCAGCTTGCATATTGGATTCAGTCCGATGTTGCTGAGACGATCTCTAAAATTAACAGCCGGAGCCAAAACGTATTTTCTTCTCCAGTGAAGAGACTAATGGGTATAAGCTTTCGAAATCCTGATGCACTGGCTCCTGCTTCCGGTGAAAACAGGCCGATGTACATAGTTGCTTCAAATTTTGGTTTGGTCAGCCCCTGGACAGGTCGGTGGTGCAATGAAGATATTGATGTTGTTCATTTCAGTCTGGCGGTAGTTGTCAGGTCCAAATCGGTTTTATCTTTCATGAAGGAACTTTGCGGTGATAAAGAGCATGGATTCATCGAGTCCGGAAATGAATCCGATAAAGAGAATTACAAACATAACCAGATAACGATTTTGCAAAGTGATATTAAATCTTTCAATCGTTCTGATCCTGCTCATGGTCTTTATAGTTATGGCGATGATGCGGTAGTCAAGCTGAATCTTGTTTGCGAGTATATCTTTAAAAGGGAAGGCTATGACGATCTTAAGCCAGATTCAGTAAAGGAGTTACTTGGCCAGCTTGAAGGAAATGAGGCAGAGTCAGATAAAGGTTCAAGGAGAAGGCGTCGCTAAAAGAAAGCGTTAGGCGTCAGAGTAAAGTATTTAATTTTTGGAATCGGGAACGCATAAATGAGTAAGAAAAGCGGCAATATTTTTGAGCAACATATCGATAAGATCGTTTTGGTTGTTATAGCCCTTGCTTGCTTTTGGCTGCTGTTTTTTTATATTTTTGGCAATCCTGCAGCCATTGAATACAGAGGCAAAAAGCTTAATCCCAGCCAAATCGACATTGCTATAAGTTCTGAAGCCAAGGGTTTGGAACAAAAACTTAATGCTGCTCCCAGTTTTGCCAAGGATTATAAGTTGCAACGCGATTTATTTTTGTCAAAATTTGAATCGGCTATTAGTCAGGTCGATGATAGTGTTTATTTTCCGTTGCCGAATCATGGCGCAAAGGTTATCCATGCAGACCGGCTATATGATATTCCTGAAATAGGCGGAGTTAATGATGTGGATATGTTTTATGTTCGCGCTGTTGCGTATGTTCCAACAGAACAGGTACGTCCCGACAAAAGTTATGGAATCGTGGATACCGAACTGGGAGATATTGATTTTGTAACAGTGCAGGCTTCTTTTGATGTTGCCGCAATTTATAAATCTTTTTATGACAGTTTTATCAGTTCGAGAGTACGTGAAGACTGGCGTAACGAGCGTTTTGGTACGCCAGTTTTTGCCTCTGTTCAGTTGCAGAGACAAGAGCTTGGTGATAATGATAACTGGAGCGATTGGGAAATTATTAATCGCACGAAGATCGATCATCTAAATCAAAGCCTTAATATTCCTCAAAAAGTTCAGAACCTTTCGTTGGGTATGGAAATTTTATTGGTTCAGTTTGAGACAGCCGACTTCAAAATAGGTCTTATTCAGCCAGGTGCTTATGATTTTGCTTATCCAAGTTCAGGCTGGCTTGCGCCGAAGTTTTACAAGAAGCGTATCGAACTTGATAAAAAGGCACGGGAGCAACTTGAACGCGAAACCAGAGCAGGACAGCGTGGTAGGCGCAAAGATGTTGAAAGGCGTCCGCAACGTGATGTCCGTAGAGGCGGTAGGTCTCGCGGCGGCCAATCAGGGCAAGATGAGGGGCTTCAGGAAGGTCGCACCGTTTCGCGGCGGCGTGACAGAGGCAGAGAAGACAGACGTAGTGGCAGAAGGCGTGAGAGGACCCCTAAGTCACCGAGGTCTGATAGTGAGGTTGTTCAGCGTAGTCCGGAGGAGGAATTTAAGGCTGTTAGAATTAATGCCGATGGCAGCTTTAAGGATCCCGAGTCGCCATTAGTATTCTGGGCTCATGATGACAGTGCCCAGCCCGGGACGAGCTATCGATATAGAATTCGATTGGGAGTGTTTAATCCTATAGCAGGGATGAACTGGTTTTCCGATGAAGACCAGCATCTGAAAAACGAAGTTGTGTTGTGGAGTGATTTTTCTGATATCAGTGCTCAGGTTGATATTCCTGCGAGGGATTATTTCTTCCCTCAAGAGGTTCGCGAGGCTGACAAGGCAGTTACGGTTCAGATATCCAAGTACCTTTTGGGCAGGTGGTATAGTAAAGATTTTATTATCAAGCCCGGCGAGACGATGGGCAAGGTTGTTTTGTCTTCTGTTTCTGATGAAATTTCGGGTTCCGTTGCGGATGGTTCAATTTCAATAGATTTTAGTACAGGTGTTAGCCTGGTCGATGTTATGCCGACAAGCGATTGGGACGGAGTGAGTGTGCTTGTTCGCAGAGATTATTCTGAGCTTATTTATACGGATGATGGCACGACGATGAAGCACCTTGCGGTGAAAGAAAGGTATTGGCCTGATGAACTTCGTAGCAGATTTAGGGAGATCAAAGAGGCCCAGAAGCAGCCTCCTATAGAATTTCAACCTCGCTTGGTTAGAAGTGGCAGTCGTACATCTCGTGGTCGTAATCGCATTGATAGAGGTAGTCAGCAAAGGTCTTATCGGCAGGGGCCAACTCAGTCCAGCACGCCGACGGATGCAGAATCTGAGGATTAGCCGAATGTTGTTATTTGATGGTGTGGTTGACGCATCCGATGTGGACTTTTGGTGTATGGTTGGCTGGTTTGGTTTTTGATGTAATTATTAGTTCATGTGGTCGGCTGGGGAGCAAGTCGAAGAAATTATCACTCATTGTTACGGGTTGAGTTGTAGTTATATGCACGTCTTTTGCGAAAGTGTTTGCCAGTAGTGTGAGTTTATATTTGTTATCATCGAGGGGGGATAAATCTGTTTTGATTTCTGGGTTGGGCCAGTCTATATATTTGTCTGGGCGGAAGAGAAAGTGATTTTCGACAAGGGTTTTGTTGTTGTTTTGCAGTTGGAAGTAAAGCAGGGAGCTGTTTGGGTCTTGGGGGTTTAGAAACGCTTTTGGCAGCTTCCATGGTTGGGATTTTTTGTATGGGCTGATTGCCAGTGGGATGTCGGTCTGGTCGAGGGTGTTTCCTTTCAGGTCCATTAGTCGGCAGGTGAGGTTTGCGGTTACGGGTTTGGCCGAATCGTTGAGTACGACGATGTTTTCCGAGGCCAGGACGGGCGGCTGGTCGTATTTTAGTTTTTGGTATTTTCCGACGAGTGTAATCAGGATGGGGGCGAAGAATCGGCGGGCGTAGTAGTAGAGAGCTTTTGGGTTTTTTGCGTAGTCCAGGGCTGAGAGGCTTATTGATGGGCAGGGGTCGTTGAATTGTGAGAACAGGACGCCTGCGTTTGTTGAATTGTGGGCACGGAGGTGTTCGACGTATGTTTTTGCGGCGCGTGCCTGTGTGAGTTGTGAGAAATACACGAAGTCTTCTATGTTTTTTGTTGGGCCGAAGAGGTCGGCGGAGTATCGGTAGATTCTGCTGAAGCCGTCGAGCTGGTAGTTGTGTTTTTCGAGTTGGTAGGAGCCTGGGCGGAGTTTGTCTTTTGGGCAGAAGTTTTTGAGTGTTTGTGAGTTTGGCAGTGATGCCAGGCCGAAGCCGGTTACGAATCGGGGGATTTTTTTGGTGTCGGTGTTGTAGTCGCGGACCGGCTGATGCATCGACCAGACGTTGTAGTTGTGAAAGGAGCCGGAGTGGGGGCTGTTGATGTCTGGTTTTTGGCCGAAGGGTGTGGTGGGGATGTAATCTCTGTCGGGGTCGAGTTCTGAGAGGAGTTGGGGGAGGATGTGGTGGTAGATTTTTTTGCCGTAGAATTTTCGGCTTTTGCCCATGCGGTTTGCGGCGTGTGACCAGTCGATTTGGCTGTTGCCGCACCAAAGCGCGATGCAGGTGTGGTTTCGGAGTTGTTTTATTACTTCGGTGGACTCTGTCTTTATTTCTTTTAGGAACCAGCGGCGGTCTGGGTAGTAGGCGTTTGCGAACATGAAGTCCTGCCAGACTAATATTCCCATTTGGTCGCAGAGTTGATAGAAGTATTGGTCTTCGTAGCAGCCTGCGGCGTGTACGCGGAGGGTATTTATGTTTGCTTTGGCGGCTAATTGCAAAAGGTCTTTGTAATCTTTTTCGGTAGTGGTGCCGGGGAAGATGGAAGGGGGTAGCCAGTTTGCGCCTTTTATGTAGATCGGTTTTGAGTTGATCTCGAATTGGAAGCTCTGGCCGATCTTGTCTTTTGTGCGGTTTAGTCTGATAGTTCTTACGCCGAATTTTTTGGTGTTGGAATCGATGAGGTTATTGCTGTCGAAAAGTTCGACGTCGAGTTGGTATAGATGCTGTACGCCGTAGCCTTTGGGCCACCATAAGAATGGGCGGTCGATTCGGATCACGGCGGATTGGGTTTTGTCTTTTTCGGTGAAGTGGAGTGTTTGGGTCAGGACGGGTTCTGTGCCGGATATTTTGAGTTTGCAGTCGAAGGTTTTTTTTGCGGTTTTGTCGAGTGATATTTCGATTTTGATGTCGGCGTAGTGCTGGTTGCAGTCTATTGTGCGGACGTGGACGTCTTTTAGTCGGGCGCCGATAATTGCTTCGAGGCGGACTGGGCGGTGTATTCCGCAGCCTGGGAGGGGTGGACAGAAGTCCCAGCCGAACTGGTACTGGGCTTTTCGGATATAGGTACGGTATGGGCTTCGGAAATCTTCTTCTGTGAATTGGCCGTAGCGGGCCATGAGTTTTCGGGCGTATGCTTCTGCGGGGTCGAATTTGACGAGCAGGCGGTTGTTTTTGGGTTTGAGACGTTTTGTTACGTTCAGGCGGTGGGCGATGAACATGTTATTGGTGCGGGCGATGAGTTTGTCGTTGAGCCAGATCGAGGCTATTGTGTCGAGGCCTTCGAAAACAAGGTCGATTCGGTCGCAGGTTAATAGGTTGTCGGGGGCGTCGAAGATCTTCTGGTATATCCAGGGCTGTTCGCTTATGTGCGTGAAGTTTTCTGGATTAGCGGCCAGGTCGTTAGCGTCGATCTGTCCTGAGTCTATCAATGAAGTAAAGATCGATGAGGGGACATTGGTTTCGAGCCAGTCGGCTTCGTCGAGGTCGCGCATTCTTCTTGCGTTGGGGGGGTATTGTTTGAACTGCCATTGGCCTGTAAGGTCGAATGTTGTTGTCGGCATAAATTAAAACTCCTTTGGTGGGTATTTTAGCGACGAATTGCGTGGAGGGAAAATTAAAAATGTAAAGTGTAGAGCCAAAATTTAAAATTAAAAATTTTCCAGATACCTTTAATTTTCCTGTTTAGTATATCTCTTTAATGCGAAGCTTGCTAAGCTTAAGAAGATATAATCCGATTTTTCTTACACTTCCTTCCTCGGGCGTCCATCTGTCAACCAAGTGATATCGTCCTTCTGATAGAGCTTCTATTATCCATTGAGCACCGTCAAGACCCATACTATCATCTCGACATGGTAATTCCCAAAAACCTTCATTTATTAGAAGTTCGAGGAATTTGCTTACGCCTTCCTTATCAATTTTCTTATTATAGCTTTTTTTAATTTTTCCTGGTTCATATCCTCCAGCGCCGCTAGTCATTTTAACGAAAAGAAGTCCCGTACCGTCCTTTTGTATCTCTAATCTGATTGAAATAGGATGGTGAAACGTTCTAAGCCACAAAAATCTAAATAACAATACACCTTCATCATTCTTCTGTTCGTATATAGATGGTTCCTTAAGTGCTGTTAAATGCTTACTATACCACTTATTAACAAAACTATTAGAGCTATCTTTTTCACTAAATATTTTATCTGGAAAGTAATTGCCCTGAATATTATGTTCTCGGGGATTGTTTCGACTATCACTCTTTTTGTCGCACCCGATCAAAAGCACTAAAGCAAAACATAGGATAATAACATTTATAATTAGCTTCATTTTTCCCTCGAAATATTTTTAATGCAAGCCTGTCTTTTTATCAAACATTTATATCTCCTTGATTATTGATTACGGATTACTGATTAATTGTTTTTCCCACCAATTTAGATAATCTTGTGGGTTTGGGTTTATTGGCAGGCCTCTTTCGGCCCATTTTTTTGCGTATTTTTCCTTGCGCGGTTTGCGCCAGGAATCAATCTCTTGTTGTGGTTCTGGAAAATTGCCCTGGTCGTTGGTTTGTTTTAGCCATTGGTCGAGCTTTGTGCGGAGGTTGTTCAATGGGCCGGCAAAGTTTGCGTCGGCGGCTAAGTTATTAATTTCGAATGGGTCATTTCGCAGATCGTAAAGCTCTTCAGGGGGTCTTTTCGGCGCGATGACAGCCTTTTGGGCGGGGGTAAGCCTGCCTTTTTTATCGAGCACTTTCATTAACGCAAGCGTTGGATAGTAGAATTCCTTGTAATAGCCGAAGTTAGTATAATCCCGGTCGGGATGGAAATTGCGAATATATTTGAAACGTTTTGTACGCACGCATCGTATGCGGTCGGAAATAAGGTCGCATCTGTCTCTGGCGGCGAATATGTGGTCTCTTTTTGTTTTGGCTTTTCCTAAGAATGCCCGGCCTTGCATATTTTCGGGGACTTTTAATCCTGCCAGGTGCAGGCTCGTTGCGGAAACGTCTATCAGGCTGACGAGGTCGTTGTTGATGCTGCCGGGTTTAAGCCGGTCAGGCCATCTTACTATTAAAGGAACTTTTATTCCGCTGTCGTAAAGCCATTGCTTTGCGCGGAGTTGGGGTCTTCCCTGGTCGGCAAAGAAAATCACTATCGTATTGTCGGCGAGTCCTTCGTTATCGAGACGAGTGAGAACTTTTCCGACGGTTCTATCCAGGATTTGAACAGCTTCTAAATAATTGGCCCAGTCCCTTCGGCTGAGGGGATGATCGGGGTAATAGGGCGGCAGTTTTAGGTTGCCTGCTTCGATCGGGTTTTGGGTGTCGCGTTTGAAAGGGCGGTGCGGGTCATAAATCTGCACGTGTGCGAAAAACGGCTGATCTGGTTTTCGCTGGCTCCAGTCGGTGCCGTCAAAAGTTTTTCTGTCGGTTTTGAAATTGAAATCGGTTTTACCCGGCTCACTGTCGACCGTGCCGTCACCATTACAGGTGAAGTAGCCTGTGCGTCTGAAATACTCGGTTATTACGTTTACATCTTTCGGGAGTCTGGTTCTTGACGCTTGGCTTGTTCGATGCTGGTGGGCGCCGATAGTGGTTTGATACATGCCGGTATAAAAAGCAGACCTTGCGGGCGAGCATACGGCGCCAGTGGAAAAGGCGTTAGTAAAGCGCATGCCTTGGCGTGCGAGGCGGTCAATGTTGGGTGTTTTTATGATTTTATTGCCATAACAGCCCAGGTCCGGGGACAGGTCGTCTGCGATAATCCAGACGATATTCGGCTGGCTGGACGGGTTGCCACCTGAGCCTTGGAAACTGTTCGTACAACTGGATGTAAATAGTGCTGCTGCGCCTGTGCTTATTAGTTTTAGAAACTGGCGCCGAGTTGGATTGGCAGTATCTTTATCCATATGGTTTTTAATTATAGGAGGCAATCAGGATATTTCAATAGGATGGCAAGAAATATTAAAATGTATTATTGACAGGGTTGGGAGAATCTCATACGATGTCGTGGCAGTGGTTACTGGAAGCTTCTGATAATATTCTACTGCCGGGAAGGTGGGCATGGAAGTTTTAGCTGTAATACCTGCTCGTTACGATTCAACTCGATTCGTGGGGAAAGTTCTCGCTAAAGATACCGGCAAATTCCTTGTTCAGCATACTTATGAGCGTGTTTGCGCTGCTAAGTTGTGCGAAAAGGTGATAATCGCGACTGACAGCGAGAAGGTTCGAGCGGCTTGTGGCCAGTTCGGGGCGGAGTGTGTGATGACGTCGGCGGAGCATAAAAGCGGAACGGACCGTATCGCTGAGGCGGTGGCGGATATTGATGTTGATGTTGTTGTGAATGTGCAGGCGGATGAGCCTGAGATATCGCCTGGCGATGTTGACCGGGTGGCGAGGCTATTATTGGATAATCCGGAAGCGGTGATGGCGACGTTAGTGACGGAGTTCGATAGCGCCGAGCAGGTGGCTGATGCCAATATTGTAAAAGTGGTGTTGGACGCCTGCGGCAGGGCGATTTATTTTTCGCGGTCGGTGATCCCTTATGACAGGGAAGTGGGCGGAGTCGGGGCTGTGGGGAATTATTTGAGGCATCTGGGGATATATGCGTATCGTAAGGATTTTCTTTTGAAGATCACAAAGCTGCCGCAGACGAAGCTTGAAAAGAGTGAGAAGCTGGAGCAGTTAAGGGCGATAGAAAACGGATATACGATTCTGGCGGAGAAGGTTGAATATGGGTTTTCCGGAGTGGATACGGCAGAGCAGTACGCCGAGTTCGTGAAGAGACAAAAATAATGAAAACTGAGATATGAGGAAGAGGATTTATGGCGGATAGAAGAGATTTGTTGGCGTCGGTAAAAGATACTTCGACGGAGAGTGAATTTTTTACTCCGATCCCTGATGGTTATAAGAAGGGTAAGACCAAGTACGTTATCGTTTTTGGTACGGTGATGAGTGGGCTTGGGAAAGGGATATTTTCTTCGTGCCTTGCCAAGCTGATGCAGGATAAGGGGCTGAAGGTTTCGCCTATTAAGCTTGAGGGGTATTTGAATATAGATTCGGGGACGCTGAATCCGTTCAGGCATGGTGAGGTATTTGTTCTGGATGATGGGATGGAATGCGATATGGATCTGGGGACGTATGAGCGGATGCTGGATCAGAATTTGAGCAGGTCGAATTTTTGTACGAGCGGGCAGATATTCGAGTCGATTTTGTATAAGGAGCGGCATGGGGATTATCTTGGCAGGGACGTTCAGATGATTCCGCATGTTACGGGTGAGGTGAAGCTGAGGCTTCGCAAGCTGGCGATGGAGAGTGACGCTGATATTGTGTTTGTGGAAATCGGCGGGACGGTTGGTGATTTGGAGAATGCGTTTTATATCGAGGCGATGCGTGAATTGGCTTATGAAGAGGGACCGAACAGTTGCTGTTATGTGGCGCTGACATATATATTGGAGCCGAAGACTTTGGGTGAGCAGAAGTCAAAGGCAGCTCAGCTTGGTATAAGGCAGTTGATGCAGACCGGGATTCAGCCTGATATTATCGCTTGCAGGGCGAGCAACCCTGTGGGCGAGAAGGCTCGGCAGAAGATAAGTGTTTATAGTAATGTGCCGCTGGGGCGTGTGTTTAGTATGCATGATTCTGCCAGTGTTTATACGATACCGTCGATGCTGCGTGATGGCGGGCTGGATTTTGAGGTTTTGAGGCTTATGAAGATCGAGGACAGGATTCGGCTTCGTACTGAACGCAAGGAGTGGGCGAAGTGGTGTGATTTTACGGACAAGATCGGTAACTATGAGCGGGAAGTTGTTATTGGTATAACGGGCAAGTATACGGCGGTCAGGGATAGTTACGCTTCGATAATAAATGCTCTGGAGCATTCTGGGATTGCTTTGGGGTGTGAGGTGGAAATAAAGTGGATCGATACGACGGATGTTTCGGATTCGAATGTTGCAGAGGCGCTAGAGGATGTTGATGGAATTATTGTGCCTGGCGGGTTCGGGATACGCGGGACTGAGGGCAAGATTGCGTGCGTGAAATATGCAAGAGAGAATGGGCTGGCTTATTTAGGGCTTTGTCTTGGTTTTCAGATGGCGGTAATTGATTATGCCCGGAACGTTTGCGGGCTGGGAGATGCGGACAGTACGGAGACGAACCCGGGGTGTGCGGAGCCTGTGATCGATATATTGCCTGAGCAGAAAAAGATTGAAGGGCTTGGTGGTAATATGCGGCTTGGCGGCAGGGATATTGAGCTTAAGCGTGATACGCTGGCGTGGAAACTTTTTGGGCAGGTGGATAAGATAAGGATGCGTTTCAGGCATCGTTATGAGGTTGACCCGCGGTATATTGAGACGCTTGAGGGCGCTGGGCTTGTTTTTTCCGGCAAGGCGGTTGGTCAGCCGATTATGCAGATTCTTGAGATACCATCGCATCCGTTTTTTATGGGTACGCAGGCTCATCCGTGTCTTACATCGAGGCCTTTGGCTCCGCAGCCGATGTTTATAGGTTTGGTTTCTGCGGCGATGCAGAGGAAGTATCCTGAAGATAATGCCGGCAATTGTGTTGAGGCGGCCAAGAAGGCGTGCGTACCTGGAGTGGCCTGATTGGAAACTCAGGCTTGCTGAAGTTGGCATTGATGTTAGCAGATTTTATTGTGCCGACGGTGGCTGCGATTTTTGTGTTTGGCTTTGTAATTTTTCTATTTGTGATTTAAGTGCCTGAATTTCTTCCTGCAGTTGGGAATTTTCTTCGCGGATATTGTCAGGCAGTTGCTTCATTAGAAAATCCATTGATTCGCTAGCCTGTTCTTCGAGCCCAACTTTTTCCTGATGGCACTTTTCGAGAAGGCCTATTTGTTTTTCGATTTCAGCTTTGAGTTCTTCGGTTTGCTGTTTGAGTCTGTAATTTTCTTCAGCGACCAATTTATTTTTGCGAGCATCGAATCCATTTTGTTCTTCGCAGCCGATTGCGACAATTACAACAACTGTCAGAATTGCAATGGCCAGTAGTTTTGAAGAGAATCTTTTCATTTCGATATCCTTTCATTAATGATAAGGGCTATTGGTTACTATAGCAAGATGTGCTGTGTTGTCAAGTGGCCATGGGAAGCGAGCAAGAGCGGTGGGGGCTGAGTCGATAAAAAAATGGAAGGCTCCTGAGAGCCTTCCATAAATACAGCCTTTTGATAGACTTGATTTTTTTTGTTGCGGCTAATATAAGCAACTTTCAGTGAGCCTATTTTTTCCGTGACGCACTCAACCTCAGGCTCCCCGGCTATTATGCCGAGCTATCTTTTTTTCTTTTTGGCTTTCTTCTTAGCTACTTTCTTTTTAGCTTTCTTCTTAGCTACTTTCTTTTTAGCTTTCTTCTTAGCTACTTTCTTTTTAGCTTTTTTCTTAGCTACTTTCTTCTTAGCTACTTTCTTCTTTGTTGTTTTTTTTCTGGTTACTTTCCTCTTAGCTGTTTTTTTCTTTTTAGCCTTTTTCTTTTTAGCCATTCTTGCTCTCACCTCCTTTCGGTTTATTAAGAGAGCTCTCAAACTTTTCTTTTTTCAATAACACATTTTTACCACTTAGTAAAAATCGATATTATTATAATGTATCGTCCAAACATTTGGAATTACTTTGACAATTTTTTTTGTATTTTTTTAGATTTTTTTTAATTTTGGTATATGCTGTTACTAAAGTTTTTAAAATTCGTGGAGTATATTTTGGTGATTAAATGCACGGCGATTAAGTTGCGAAGATCATATTGTTGTTTGTTATGATATTATTTTGTAATGTTTGCATGGTTTAACGCTGTTTAACGGCTATATAGACGAAGCAGAAGTAATTTGGTAAAGTATAGTTTCGTGCAGAAAAGATTAGCAAGTAAAATTTTTGTTAGTAGCTTTAGTGTGAAGATATCCCTAAATTAGCGTTGTGTTCCGGATAAAAATTTTATTCTGAAATATTGTAGTTTTTTTAAAAACAACAGTTTAGCTGTTAGTTTATGATGAAAAAAAAGATAATACTTTTTGGCGGCAGTTTTGACCCAATTCACAATGGTCATATTAAAGTTGCGTTGCACGCAGTTGAATATGTTGGCGCAGCAGAGGTGGTGTTTGTTCCTGCGGGCCTGTCTCCTCATAAACCGAGGTTGCCTTTTGCAAGTGATTCCGAGCGATTGGAGATGATAGCACTTGCGATTTCTGGTGAAGAAAGGTTTAGGTTAAGCGATTGTGAACTTAAAAGGGCTGGTCCAAGTTACACGCTTGATACAGTCAGGCAGTTTAGCAAAGATTATGGTTCTGGTGTAGAGCTTTTCTGGCTTGCAGGTGCCGATTGTGTTGAGGAATTGCCGCAATGGCACGGGATTCTGGAACTTATTGATGAGTGCAATTTGTGTGTGATGTATCGCGCAGGTTTCACAGAGCCGAGCTTTGAGGGATTTAGAGAACTTTTTGGCGTTGAGCGTGTCGGGAAACTTGCTGAAAATGTTATACCGACACCTTTAATTGATATAAGCAGCACTGAGATACGAGCAGGTCTTGCTGAGGGTCGTGATTTGGCAGTCCAGTTGCCGGCTGCGGTTGCTGAATATATATCCAGTAACAAGCTTTATCAGGGAGGCGGGAAACTCTGAGCTTTTTCGGAGCCGAGGCGCAAATGTATGATGTTTTGCCGGCAAGGTTTTTTATTGACATTGGGAGTAGATAATTTATAATATAGTTTTGGTTAGTTGGCATCGGCAAGGGCTTTCAATTCGTGATTTTATGAGATTTTAAGCCGGCAACAGGAGTCGGTTGGAGCGGTGTTTTTTTTGGGAGATTTTTTGATGTTTGGAAGAAGAGTTATTACCGCAATTATTGCAATAGTGATTTTTGTCAATGGAGTTGGGTATTGTCAAAACCTCGAAACCAACTGGAACGATTTTCTTCATTACGCGATGATAGGGAGGCTTGATCTTGCAGAGGGATATGCTACATCATTAATTGAAAGCGACCCTGACCCGCTGGAACTTCTTGCTTTGAGTGAGGAAAATGCTCAGGGGTATTCGATATTGCTTAAGGTTCATTCGAACAATAAGCAACTCATGGAAGTGAGTGGAATAATTTTGGATATTATCGAAAGCGGCAGATATCTGCGTCGGACAGATCCGCAGATAATAACCCAGGAAATTAAAAGGCTCAGCAGCACGGTTCGCGGCAGATTAGTTGCGATAGAGCGTCTTCGAAACGCAGGAGAATATTCGATAGTTTATATGCTTGATGCGATGGCCGATGACAGTCGCGCAGAAGAGTATCCTAATATTGCGGATGCTCTTGGCAAAATAGGGCTTGGTTCGATACGTCCTTTAGTAGCGGCGTTGCAGATAAAAGATGTTGGTATTAAGGCGGATATTATCAAGGCGCTGGGCAATACGGGTTATCCGCAGAGTCTTGCCTATTTGAAGTATGTAGCGGAGAATGATGAGTCGATGGAGCTGAGGCAGATCGCTACCGAAGTGATAGACCAAATTGATCCATCTGCGAATAAGGTTTCGTCTGCAGAATTGTTTTATCAACTTGCCGGGCGTTATTATTATAAGGCCGAATCCCTGGCCCCGCCTGCGGAAGTAGATTTTGCAAATATATGGTTCTGGGATGAGCAAGCTGGTCGCATAGTCCGTGAGGAAGTTGATAAGAGTTATTTCAATGAGCTTATGACGATGCGTGCCTGTGAATGGAGCTTGAAGGCAGACGCAGATATGGGCAAGGCGATAAGTCTTTGGCTTGCGTCATATTTCAAGGTAGAACAGGCAGGTCTTATTTTACCAGATTATTTTGGTTCTGATCATGCCGATGCGATGACCTATGCGACTACGGCGGGGCCGGAGTATTTGCATCAGGGACTTGCCAGGGCCCTTAAGGATAAGGATGCATATGTCGGGCTGAATGTTGTCGAGGCCCTTGCGGTAAGTACGGGTGAGAAGTCTTTGCTTTATCGAGTTGGTTCGGAACAGCCTTTGGTTGATGCGCTTTCCTTCGAGGATAAATCTGTAAAATATAGTGCAGCAATTGCAATCGCCCAGGCTGGACCAGATGAGGCATTTCCGGAGAGTATTTTGATTATAGAGAATCTTTCTGATGCTATCAGTGAAGCCAAGAATGGAGATTTGAGCATTGAATTGGCAGATTCTTATGCTCTTCGCTCGGCTACTGCTATGCTCGGCCTTGCGGTTTCTGGTAACCGGGTTGTGAATCTGATTCAGGCACAGCCAGAGCTGATAGAGGCATTGGGCGGCAAGCGTATAGAACTAAGGCTGATCGCAGTAGAGATTTTGGCTCGATTGAACAGTCCTGATGCCCAGCGAGCGATTGCGAAGATGGCTCTTGATGTGAGTAACGATGTTGGTATTCGTGTAGCGGCTTTTGAGGCGTTGGTAGTTTCTGCGAAACTTAATTCCAATTTTCTGACTGACGATCAGATTGATACCATTTATTCGCTTATTTCATCTGGAAGTGGTGATTCAGAGTTGCGCAGCGTTGCAGCGGCGGCTTATGGAGCGTTGAATCTTCCGAGCAAGAAAGTTAAGCAGTTGATAATCGACCAGGCCCGCAGTTAGAAGCTGTTTTGAAACTGAATTTCGGCTGTGAATGGCCACCTTTTCGCGAAACCGAGGGTGCTAATATTATTTAGTTGAAATATTTGTTTTGGGTGGTTAGCATTTGGGGCAAAGCGAGGTTACACATGGCCGAGCCGTCCCAATACAATAAAAATCAAAACGCCGCTAGTTCGGATCAGATCGTTGCTGATTATGTTAACGGTCTTTCGAAAGAGCGTCGTATGCTGGTTGTTCTTAAGTCTCAGCTGTATGAAGGCAGATGGGAATCTATGCTGGAGGATTTGCAGAATCGTCTGGTGGGTACGCCGTATATTTTTAAATTAATTGGTCGTATTAAGGACGACATTGAACGAATAAAACAGATGGAGGAATTTGAAAAGCGGCACAACATTGACCTGGCGGAGTACATTGACCAGGTTGATTGAGTTGTTTTAGGCAGTATCACATTTAAGTTTTCAGATTTTTAAGGAACCATAACGATGTCACGTATTATTATTATGCTTGCGGGGTTTATTTGCATCTTTTTTTCACCGATATGTTTTTCCGCAGAAGTGGCGATCGAATCTCCAATTGTAGATTCGAAACTGCTCGGGCATGCTGAGTTGGAGATGGTTTGGCAGAACAATCTGTCTTTTAAACAGGACGAACAGGTTGATAGGTTGTTTTTACTTGGTGATTATATAGTTGTATTGACGGATTTGAATTATCTTTTCTGTCTGGACAATGCTGATGGGAAACTTCGGTTCGGCTTGCAAGTAACGACTCCTGGTTTTCCCGTGTTTGAACCGAAGTTGCATGACGAAGAATTGATGGTGGTGGCAGGCAACGAGTTGATAAGGATAGATATTAAATTGGGGACTATAATTAAGACGAAGAGATTAAAGTTTAATGCGACGGGTTCTGCGGTGAAGGATTCTTATAATGTATTTATTCCAGGCCAGGACAGGCGACTGCACGCGCTAGACTTGGCTGACGATATAGAGATTTTTAATGTGACAGCCAGAAATGATTCGATGGTTACCTCAGTGGTTTCATCGCGTAATTATGTTGTTTTTGCTACCGATATGGGAAATATAATCGGCATCACGCCGGATGGTTCCGAACGCTTGTGGCAATTTGACGCTGTTAAGGAGATTTCAGCTGATTTGGTTAAGAACGGCAGTTGGCTTTATGCTTCCAGCAAGGATACGAACCTTTATAAGATATATGCGGCGACCGGAAAAGTAGAGTGGCGTTTTGAGGCTGGCGGGATGCTTTTAGATTCGGCTGTAGTTACAGAAAAGCGAGTTTATCAGTACATACGTGACAGAGGTGTGGCGGCGGTGGATAAGGAAAGCGGCGAAAGAATTTGGCAGTTGGAGGGCGGTGTTGGAGTTTTGGCCGAAGCTGGGGCAAAGACATATGTGAAAACCAGTGATGGAAAGTTGGCGGTTATGGATAACATCAAGGGTAAGGAATTATACAGGATTAATTTGGCGTCGGCGGAGAAGTTTGCAGCTAACGCGGTTGACTCGAAGATGTATATTGCTGATAAGGCAGGGCGAGTTGGTTGTATACAGCCGAAGAGATAACGATCTCTATTAATTAACTGGCAAATTTTTATTAGGGAAGAAGAAGGCTGATATGGATGTCAAGATCAGGACGGCACTTATAAGTGTTTCGGATAAGAGTGGAGTGGCGGAGTTTGCAAAGGAACTGGCGGGGATGGGGGTGAAAATCATCAGCACGGGAGGCACGGCTAAGGCGTTGAGCGCAGCTGGGATAGATGTGATAAGTGTTGAGTAGGTGACGGGGTTTCCGGAGATGATGAACGGCAGGGTTAAGACTCTGCATCCGAAGATTCGTGGTGCACTATTGGGTTTGCGGGATAATGCGGAGCATACCGCGGCGATGAAAGAACACAGCATCGAGCCGATAGATATGGTTTGTGTGAATCTTTATCCATTTGAGCAGACGGTTGCCAAGCCTGATTGCAGTTTTGAAGACGCGATAGAGAATATTGATATTGGCGGGCCGAGCATGGTTCGTTCGGCAGCGAAGAACCATAAATTTGTGACGGTTGTTACCGAATCGGCCCAGTATGATGAGGTTCTCAAGCAGATGAAAGCCAACGATGGGGCGGTTAGTGGGGATCTTCGCAGTGATTTTGCGAGGGTTGCATTCGGCTTGACGGCTTCTTATGATGCGGCGATTTCGAGATATCTAAATAAGAAAGCAGGGGTTGAGTATCCTGAGCGGGTTTCGTTGGCGGTCAGCAAGGCGCAGGAACTTCGTTATGGTGAGAATCCTCACCAGAGTGCGGGATTTTATAAGCTGCCGGGAAGCGGTGAGAATTGTATCGGCAGCGGCAGGTTACTTGAGGGCGGTAAGGGAATCAGCTTTAATAATCTCTTAGATGTGAATGCGGCGTTTGAGCTTGTTAAGGAATTTGATGAGCCTGCGGCGGTGGTTGTTAAGCATCTTAATCCGTGCGGCTGTTCGATTGATAATGATATTAAGGTTGCCTACCAAAAGGCGTATGAGGGTGATGTGGTTAGTGCGTTCGGCGGGATTATCGCGTTGAACAGGAAAGTCGATGTTGAACTTGCGACGGTAATTATGGAATCTTACGCGAGATTCGGCAAGGCAAAGGGCGCATTGGGATTTTTTGCGGAAGTTATAATAGCTCCTGAGATCGATGATGATGCGGTTGAGGCGATTCGGACGCTGAAGGGTTGGGGGCAAAACGTTCGTCTTGTTGTTACAGGGCCGATCGACCGGACTAAGATTGATGGTTCGGAATATGATGTTCGTTGTGTTGTGGGCGGGCTTTTATTGCAGAAGCGTGATCTTGTTGCGTGGGAACCTGATGTGTTGACTTATCCGACGAAGGCCAGGCCGAGCGAAGAGCAGCTTGAGGATTTGAAGCTTGCCTGGATTGCGGCAAAGCATGTTAAGAGTAATACGATAGTGGTTGTAAAGGACAAGAGGCTTCTTGGCGTTGGGGCGGGGCAGATGAACCGGGTTGAATCGGGTTTGATAGCGTTCAAGTTAGCTGGACAAGAAGCTAAGGGTGCTGTGGTGGCATCGGATGCGTTTTTCCCGTTTCCGGATAATGTTCATAACGCCGCTAAAGCGGGAATTGCGTGTATTATTCAGCCTGGCGGTTCCAAGAAGGATGACGAATCTATCGCAGCTGCTGATGAGCATGGCATCGCGATGGTGTTTACCGGTAAGCGGCACTTTAAGCATTAAAGAGAGCACACTGAAGAAAATAAAAAAGCCCGATGTAATGTCGGGCTTTTTTTTGTGTTTGATTTTTTGTGATGCTGGATAAAAATCATCTTGAGTAACTGGCAAGACGATATTACTGTATTGTAGTTTCGCAGGTATAACTTGTTCAATTGTGTGGTTTAAAGAGGTGTGGATATGAAATCGAATAGTTTCCGTAAAAATCTCTTATTATTGCTCATCATTTTATTATTTGCTTTGCTGATAACCGATAACGTCCTGGCTGGAAACTCTTCAGGTCAGCAGGTAAAAGAGGAATTGGCTGCTGCAAAAATTGATGCAAATGAAGAAAAATCTAAGGAATCGAGATGCAACAGTACATTCAAAAATCCATTTGCATCATGGGGTGCCGATCCATGGGTAATATTTCATGAAGGGTTTTACTATTATTGCTACGCCACTACAACAAAGATATGGGTAAAGAAGGCATCATGCCTTCAAGATATCTTCGAAGTAGATAAAAGCTTAATTTGGCAGTCACCCCCAAATAAACCATATTCATCTCATATATGGGCTCCTGAACTTCACTATTTAGATAACAAATGGTATGTCTATTTTGCTGCAGACGATGGCCATAACGTTAATCATCGTATGTATGTCCTTGAGGGGAAGTCACAAGACCCACAAGGAGAATATGTTCTGAAAGGTAAAATAGCCTCTCCATCGGATAGATGGGCCATAGATGGCACTGTGTTAGTTATGCCTTCCGGTGATAAGTATTTTATCTGGTCAGGCTGGCAAGGCTCCAAGGATATCCAACAGAATCTTTATATCGCTCCAATGTCTAATCCTTGGACCATAAGTGGCAAGCGTATCTTGATTTCCACTCCAGAATATGATTGGGAAAAAAAAGGTGGCACGCCCTTAGTAAATGAAGGGCCACAAATATTAAAGAAGGAGAATCGGCTTTTTATTATTTACTCTGCAAGTGGCGCGTGGAGCGACGACTATTGTTTGGGCCAACTTATACTTATCGGCAAAGATGTACTAAATAAAAACTCATGGGTTAAGAAGAAAACTTCTGTTTTCGCTAGCACCTCTAGCGTAATTGGGCCCGGTCACGCTAGTTTTACAATATCTCCGGATGGGAAAGAAGACTGGATAGTCTACCATGTACACAAGTACAAAGGTTCTGGTTGGAAACGAGATGTAAGAATCCAGCGGTTTGAATGGGACTCAAAAGGGCATCCTTACTTTGGAGAACCTGTTTCTGTAGAGACTGAACTTAAGGCACCTTCCGCTAAACTTGGCAATGAAAATAATGAAGAATCTGAAATTGACAAAAACGAAAAGCTTTCGGCTGAGCAATATGAAAAAATTCAGCAGCATATTAAAGCAATCAAAAGCGGTTCGATCTGTGGCATTGGGGTCAATATTGGAAAAGTAGAAGGTGGTATTATCATCAGGAAGGTTATCGCTGAACCTGCCAAAGAAGCAAGGCTTGTCGCCGGTGATATTATTATAGCTGTTGAAGGTAAATCCACAGTTGGCATAGCTATACAAAAAGCTGTTGGAATGATAACAGGTCCAGAAGGTTCTACTGTTAGGCTAACAATCCGCAATGCCCAAGGTCAAACCCATGTCGTAGATGTCACTCGTGCAAAAATTACTATTACCTGTGTCGATAGCCGAGTACTGGATAATAATTTTGGCCTGATACAAGTTGGCTGTGTTAATAATAATACTGTAGCTGCAGTTAAACAAATACTTGACGAATTTGGCCAGCAGAAAATCACTGGTATAGTCCTGGATTTACGCGGTAACAGAAACGGGCTGGACCGTCAGATTATCGAACTGGCAGATATTTTTATACCGGCTCAGAAAACATTGTGGCTTTCACAAAAGACCGGTGGTGAATACGAGCGTGTTAAATCAAATACTGCTGCACTTACCAGTTTACCAGTTGCCGTCTTGATTGATGGCAAATCTGGCGGTTGTGGGGAGCTTTTAGCGGCGGCTTTTAAGCGAACCAGACGTGGAATACTTATAGGTCACAAAACCTCAGGGGAAGCCTCGATAAAGAAATTCGTAGAAAAGCCGGATGGCACCGCAGAAAAGGTTATAATCGGCAAACTTTTTATACAGCCAGACGTGCCTATTAGCGTTAAAGGCATCCTGCCAAATATAAAAATGCCCGCAGATGCTACGCCGGAGCAATTCATCGAAAAAGCTGTACAGGTACTTCAAAAAAGGAACCCCCTTCGTTGATTGCTGATGAGCATGGTATCGCGATGGTGTTTACCGGCAAGCGTCACTTTAAGCATTAAAGAGAGCACACTGAAGAAAATAAAAAAGCCCGATGTAATGTCGGGCTTTTTTTGTGCGGTTAATTTTGTGATTCTATTTTTTTGGTTTTAGTCCCGCGGCTTTACGCAGTTTTTTTGCTATGTCGGTTTTTTCCCATGTGAAGTTCGGCAGGTTTCTTCCGAAGTGGCCTCCGGATGCGGTTTCTACATAAATTGGGCGGTCAAGCTTTAGATGTTTAACCATTCTGCTTGGAGTAAGCGGGAAGAACTTTCTGACGAGCTGTTCAATCAGTTTTTCGCTGACCTTTGCGGTTCCTTCTGTGTCGACGAGTACTGAAATTGGTTCTGCGACTCCGATCGCGTAAGATAGTTGTACTTCGCAAGCATCAGCGAGTCCTGCAGCGACGATGTTTTTGGCGATGTAACGAGCCATGTAGCTTGCGGTTCTATCGACTTTTGTGGGGTCTTTTCCACTGAATGCTCCTCCTCCGTGGCATCCTCTTCCGCCGTAGGTATCGACGATGATTTTTCTTCCAGTCAGTCCGCAGTCTCCCTTTGGTCCACCGACGACGAATCGGCCGGTCGGGTTGACATGGAAGATGATGTTTTTATCGACAAGTTTTTTTGGCAGAATTGGCATGATGACCTTGTCGATTATCTGCTTTCGCAGTTTTCTGTATGGAACGTCCGGTGCGTGTTGGGTTGAAACTACTACAGTGTGAATTCTTGTGGGCTTCGAACCTTCGTATTCGACGGTGACCTGGCTTTTGCCGTCTGGTCGGAGCCATGGTAGTTTTTTTGTTTGTCGCATCTTTGCCATTCGGTTTGTAATCGCATGTGCCAAGTGAATCGGCATCGGCATAAGAGCTGAAGTTTCTTTGCAGGCATAGCCGAACATCAACCCCTGATCTCCAGCCCCTTGTTCCTTATGCAGGCCTTGTCCAGCGGTGACTCCTTGAGAGATATCCGGGCTTTGTTTATCTATTGAAACGATGACCGCGCAATTTTCAGAGTCAAAGCCGATATCCGGGTCTGTGTAGCCGATTTTTTTGATTGCATCGCGTACAATGGTTGGTATGTCAACGATAGCTTTTGTGGTAATTTCGCCGGCGACGACGGCCATACCGGTTGTGACCATTGTTTCACATGCGACTCTGCTTTTGGGATCCTGTGCGAGCATGGCATCGAGGATGGAATCGGATATCTGGTCTGCAACTTTGTCGGGATGGCCCATTGTGACGGATTCGCTTGTGAACAGATGCTTTTTGTTTTGACAATGGTGATTAGTATGGATGCGTCTTTTCGCCATTTTTTTTGTTTCCTCCTTTGGCAACAGCTTTCAGTAAAAAACTGATTAATAAAAGAACTAATTATTGTTGATTTAGAGTCCAGTCATACCTTCGATATTTGATAGTAAAATTTATATCAGAGAGGAACCTCTGCTGATCTTCAGGGGCGTATTCGCTGATAAAATTCAGGAATGCCCTTACGTCTGGTGTTCTTGCTCTATACTTTTGATTTGTTCCGTATTTGTTGGTGAAAGCATCCTTATACCAGGTGAATATAACAGAGAGGTATATGGATTGCTCAACACGATTTATTTCAAGTCCCAGTGGAGTTGACAGATATTTTTTAATCTGGTTGGCAAGCTGGGCGTCAAGATTTTTTCCGTAGAAAGGTTCATTTCTGAGTTTTGGACTTCCAAGGCTTGCGTATGAAATGGCAAAGCATACTTTGGGGTCGCCGAATTGCTTTAGGAGCATTTCATGTTCGATTTCCCTAAGCGTGTACTCGATTCCCATTACGGTAAAATAGTTTTTGTCCCATGCATCTGTGATGTGCATGATGCTGTTAGGCGGATATAGAATGGATCTATACCATAAGGGTTTTATTGGATAATTGTCTACAATCAGCTTTATCGTAAAGAGGTTGTAGCTGTTTATCCAAAAAGCGATTTTTTCTTCGCGTTGCCAGGAGTCGTAATCTTTTTTATCAAGTCCAGCGATGTCAATCAGAGTAGGTTTCCACATGGGTCTTGTTCTGTTGAGCTTTGCATAGTCAACCAGACCATTTTCATCGACGTAATTTTTGAAGATTTTGTCAAATTTTGAATTAAATGAAGGTTTTTGAATGATTTTGGGTTTTTCAGGCTTTGGTGGCGGCAGAGTTATTTTAGCAGCATTTTGCGGCTGCACGGTCTCTGAAGGTTTTTGTTTTTGGTTTAGCTGGGAATCTTCACAGCCAGCCAGTATAATTAGGATACTTGCCAATATCAGTACAAAAACTTGTTTTCCTGATAACATAGATTCACCTCAGTTAATGTATAAAAGTGCTATTTTATTGGCTTTGTATTATACGGATTTTCGTTTTTTTTAACAGACAAATCTTAAATTTACTCTCAGGATTTGTTTTAGAGGTAACAGGCCGGTAGAGGGGGTTTTGGAGAGGACTGATTTTGTGTCGGGCAGCTGGTCAGCTTGACTTTGAGGGGCGAAATAGATATAATTAAATGGAGAAAGACCCGGCGTCAGGAGGAAGGGTTTTTGGCGGAAACAAATCTTTGATATTCAGCGCCAGTGTGTGATCTAAACCGCAAGTGGAAGGGAGCGGTATAGGTCGAGGCAAGAAAATGGCGTTGGTAGATATAGCGGGCTGTGGGGTGCGCACCTCCGGCCCGTGTTTTTTTTAGACAGGTACGGCAGGTCTAATTTGGCTTGACAGAATGAGGAAATGATTGTATCCTGCGATTGCGTTAAGTCGAGAAAACAGAAAAAGTAACGATTTTTGAGGGTTGCTATAGGATGTTAAGAACAAGGTGGTTTTTGGTTTTGGCTTTTTTTGGGATAGTTTCGATTGTTAGTTCATTTGCAATGGCAGCGGATACCAGCAGAATCGATCAGGTACGCAAAAAGGACGCGATAACTTCGGTAGATCTTGAGGTAATAGATAATTTTGTTTCAAGTGCGGTTGAAGAGTTGGTTAATACGGTAGATTTTACTTCTGTGGCTAGCGCTCGCAGCGATATTGTATCTCGTGTTCGTTCGAGTCAGTCTGCAGTTGAAGGTCAATACAGGCAGCAGTTTCTGAGCTCTGCAGCGGAGCATCTTAAGGCCGCGTTTGACCAGGCTCAAGTGATATCTGATCCCGAGCACAAGGCGAAGTTAATGCTTAATCTAATGCTTGTGGTTGATGGTCTTGAGAGTATCAAGTTGGTTGATTTGTCGCTTTCGCTGGTGGACAGTGAGAATGCAGCTATTCGCTACTGGGCGGTTCATTCTGTTACCAATTCGAGTATTGTAAAACAGTTGAATCCTGATGGTACGAATAATACTGCTTTGACAGGATTGATTCTGGGACGGCTGAAAACCGTTGCGGCCAAGGAAAACAGCCCTGAGATTACCGGTTTGATAGCCCAATTCGCTGCTGAAGTCGATACGGATGAAGCGAGGCAGTTGCTGGGCGAGATAGTTGATGGGCGGATTAGTAAATACGCTGACTGGCGTGTTGATTATGAGATTCTTGATGGCGGGATATTGAAGCTTTTGGCAGATGAGATAGCAGGTGCGAATGGTGCGAAGCGAGCGGAGTCGGCGGCGAGGTTTGCGCAGCTTTATTCTTATATGATTCAAAGATATGTCAAGGGTCAGGATGTTTTGGGCAATATTCAAAAGAAGCAGCTTGTTTCGGTTTTGGTGGAGACGGAAAGGGCGAGCTTGTCGAAGCTGTTAGGGGTTTCTCAGCAGGTGTTTAAGACAGCGGTTGAAAAGGGGAATTTTTCGGCTTTGACGGCTGAGCATAATTCGCTGCTCGGTTCGCAGGCTGGAGTTGGCAGATTAGCTGAGAAGCTAAAGTTTGACTATGGTGTCGATGCGGCAGGCGGCAAGCGGATCGCGCCTTTGGTTTTGTCAGAGCCCGTGAAATAGGGACGGTAAGATTCGTAAATTTTGTGTCGAGATAAGGGATGTCTTGGCAATGCATAGATATAATCTTTTAGTCGTTGTATTGGTTGCGACACTTTTGACTTTTGCGGGATGTGACGGTTCGCCGACAGATGGACAGAGTAATGAAAATGTTATGTATTCGGCGTTATCGTCGAAAATAAGGGGGTTAGACCCGGGGGATATTGGGGATGTAACCTCTTCAGCGATTGCAAGCCAGATGTTTGAGTGCTTGTATCAGTATCATTATCTTAAAAGGCCTTATGAAATCATTCCTCAATTAGCAGATGGTATGCCACAGGTCAGTGATGACGGTTTAACTTATGCGATAAAAATCAAAAAGGGCGTATACTTTCAGGATGATAAATGTTTTGCGAATGGCAAAGGCAGAGAGCTTAAAGCTGGAGATTTTGTTTATGCGTGGAAAAGAATCGCAAATATAAAATATCTTAGTAAGAATTGGTGGATTTTTGACGGTAAGATTGTTGGGCTTGATGAGTTCAGAGAATATAGCAAGACTTGCAAGAGTACAGAGGAAGTTGATTATTCAAGAGAAGTAGTTGGCTTGCAGACTCCAGATGACTATACGCTGGTTATTAAGCTGAAAAAACCATGGCCACAGATAGTTTATCTGCTTGCGCATTTGCCCACCACACCGGTTGCCAGAGAGGCAGTTGAATATTACGGCGAGGATATAATTAACCATCCGGTTGGGACTGGTCCATTTATGCTAAAAACGTGGCATCATGGAAGCTATGTGGAATTGGTTAAGAATCCTGATTTTAGGGATGAGTTTTATCCATCAGAAGGAGAAGCTGAAGACGTTGCTAATGGTATGTTAGCTGATGCGGGCAAAAAGCTACCGATGGTTGATAAGATCGTCTGGACGATGGTGCCGGAAGATTCGCCACGATGGTTTTTGTTTATGCAGGGCAAACTCGATGCTTCTGGTATTCCCAAGGATAATTTTAGTGAAGCAATTGAGATGGGTCGTAATTTAACGCCCAAAATGCAACAACGTAATATGAAATTGCGGATTTTCAGGGATCCGAGTACATATTGGATCGGTTTCAATATGGAAGATGAGGTGCTGGGTAAAAACAAGTCTTTGCGAAAAGCAATAAGTTGTTCAATTAACAGGCAGGGGTATATTGAACTGTTTACAAATTCACGAGGTGAAATTGCGTATGGTTTTGTGCCGCCGTTGATGAAAGCTTACGACTCGAATTTGAAAGACAAAGTGGATATTGGTTATGATCTCCAAAAGACCAAGTCGCTGATAGCTGAGGCAGAAAAGATATATGGTGGTGAGCTTCCTGAACTTACACTTTCGATGCCAGGCACTGATACGGTGTCGAGGCAGATGGGGCAGTTTTTTCAAATGTTGCTTAAAGAAGCGGGTATAAAACTTAATGTTGAATATATGGACTGGCCAACATTTCAAGAAAGAGTGCATGTAAAAGATGTTCAATTGTTCAGTCTTGGGTGGGTGGCTGATTATCCTGACACAGAAACTTTTTTGCAGCTTTTCTACAGTAAAAATATTTCGCCTGGGACTAATAGTTTTAACTATGTTAATCCACAGTTTGACCGGATATATGAAAAAGTGGCGGTTATGGGAGATGGCGAGGAGCGGATCAGGCTTTACCGTGAAGCCGAAAGAATTGTTATAGAAGATTGTCCGGCAGTGTTTTTATTACATGGTATGGCGTATGTATTGCATCATGACTGGGTTTACAATTACAAGCCTCATGCTTTTGGGTATGGTTTGTCGAAGTATCGAAGGATAGATTTGAAAAAGAGGGCTGCATATAAAGAGCTTGTCAAGGCGATTAAATGACAACGTATATTATACGGCGACTTTTATATACCATACCAATAGTGTTCGGCGTTTTGCTGTTAACGTTTACTTTGTTTAATGTTGTTGGCGGCGATGTTACGGATCAGATTGCGGGCAAAGCGGCGTCGGCTGAGACAAGAGCAGAGATAAGGAAGGAATACGGCTGGGACAAGCCTTTGTTTCTTGCCTGGGACAGCCAGTTTTTTAATCATCTTAAAAGTGCGGTCACTTTTGATTTCGGCAGGTCTTACAGCGACCGTGAGCGGATAATTGATAAGATCAAGCGGGGGGCATTGCCTTCGCTGTCGCTTACGATTCCGATGTTTCTTGGTACTTTATTTATATCCATTACGTTGGCGATTCTGATAGCCTTTGTTCGCGGCTCGAAGTGGGATGTCGTGGCGGTTGTGATTTGTGTGGTGGGGATGAGTATTCCATATCTTAGTTTTATTCTGTTCGGACAGTATTTGTTAGCGTATAAGTGGGGGCTTTTTCCGGTATTTTTCTCGCCTGGCCTGTCGCCGGTGCAATACGTAGCGTTGCCGGTTTTGATAGGAATTGTGTCGGGATTGGGGGCGAATCTTCGGTTTTATCGGACGGTGATGCTGGATGAGATGCGTAATGATTATGTTCGCACGGCTTTTGCGAAGGGGCTTGCGACAAGGCAGGTTTTGTTTAAGCATGTTTTGAAGAACGCTATGATTCCGATTATCACGCAGGTGGTTTTGACGATACCGTTTTTGTTTTTGGGCTCACTTCTTCTGGAGAGATTTTTTGGAATACCTGGTTTGGGCCATATGATGATTCAGGCGATTGCTGCGAGAGATTATGGCGTGATAAATGCGATGACGTATATCGGGGCGATACTTTTTGTGGTGTTTAATCTGTTGACGGATGTTTGTTATTCTTTTGTTGACCCGAGGATATCTTTTGACTGAGAAACGAGAGAGATTATTGGTAAAGGATTTGCCTAAGGGACGAAGTCTCTGGTCGGACGGGCTAAGGAGGCTCCGCAAAAGGAAGCTGGCGATGGTCTGCTTTGCTGTAGTGATGTTTTATTTTTTAGTTGCAGGTTTTTTGTACACAGCGGAGCTTTTTGATGTACAGATTGATCTGATAAATTGGGGCCAGGAGGTTGGCGAGAGTTATGCTGCGCCTGATAAAGAAAATATTTTCGGAACGGATATCTTCGGCAGGAGTGTTTTACGCAAGACGATATATGGCACGAAAACATCGATGACGGTTGCGTTGTTTGCATCGTTGATAAGTATTGTGATAGGTGTTCCTTTAGGTGCGATAGCGGGATATTTTCGGGGGGTTGTGGATGAGGTGATTGTGTGGTTTTATTCTACTCTGAGTTCGATTCCATATATTCTTCTGATTCTGGCGTTTGCACTTGTGTTGAAGGACAAGACTCTTTTCGGTGTTAAGCTTGCTGGTATTACGGCGGTATATCTTGCGATAGGCTTGACCAGTTGGGTGGGTATTTGCCGATTGATTCGCGGCGAGGTTATCAAACATAAGGATCGTGAATACATTCTTGCGGCGAAGAGTTACGGCTGTGGCAGGGCTCGAATTATATTTAGACATCTTCTGCCGAACGTTTTTCATCTGATTATTATTAGCTTTTCTTTGCGGTTTGTAGGCTTTATTCATGCCGAGGTTATTTTGAGTTTTCTTGGTTTTGGTGAGACTACCAAGCCGAGTTGGGGCAGTATGATAGATTCTGCCAGGGTTGAGCTTTCCAGAGGTGTGTGGTGGCAGATGGCTGCAGCGACGCTGGCGATATTTTTCATTTCGCTGACGCTTAATATTTTTGGCGATGCGTTAAGGGATTCGCTTGATCCGAAGTTGAGGGTTCAATAGTTTTATGGCTGATAACGGGACATTGCTTTCGGTTGAGAATCTTTCGACCCACTTTTATACCGAAGAGGGAGTGGCCAGGGCGGTTCAGGAGGTCAGCTTTGATATAAAGCTGGGGCGGACGTTTGCACTTGTAGGTGAAAGCGGGTGCGGCAAGAGTGTGACGGCGCTATCGATAATGCGTCTTGTTGCGACGCCTGCGGGCAGGATCGTCAGCGGTAAAGTCGTGTTTGATGACAGGGACCTTTTGACGCTTAGCGAAAGGCAGATGCGTGTTATTCGCGGCAATAAGATCGCGATGGTTTTTCAGGAGCCGATGACGAGTTTGAATCCGGTTTTTACGGTTGGTAACCAGATTGTCGAGGCGATTCGGCTGCACCAGAAAAAAAGCGTTAGCGCGGCGTGGGCAGATGCTGTAGAGATGCTGGAAAAGGTTGGAATACCGGAGCCTGAGCAGCGTGTGAAGGAGTATCCGCATCAGATGTCCGGTGGGATGCGGCAGAGGGTGATGATAGCGATGGCGATGAGCTGTATGCCTTCGCTGTTGATTGCGGATGAGCCTACGACGGCGTTGGATGTGACGATTCAGTCGCAAATATTGGATTTGCTTGATGGGCTGCAAAAGCAGACAGATATGAGCATTTTGCTGATAACACACGATTTGGGAGTTGTTGCTGAGCGCGCAGATGATGTGGCGGTAATGTATGCGTCGCGCATAGTTGAGCAGTGCGGTGCGGAGTCGCTTTTTTCCAAGCCCTTGCATCCTTATACGCAGGGCCTTTTAAAGTCTTTGCCCGTGTTGGGAAGAACAAAAGAAAAGCTTTCGACGATTGAAGGGACGGTTCCTGATCCGCTGAGTTTTCCCAGCGGGTGTAAGTTTCATCCGCGATGCCCGATAGGCAGTGATGATAAGAGGTGTCAGGCGGTTGAGCCGGAGTTGCGTGAGGTTGAGGCCGGTCACCGTGCGGCGTGCTGGTATGTGGCAGGCTACGAAACGGAAAATGAATTTAAGGAATACGAATCAAAATATGGCGAGCACAAACGGATATCTTCTGAAAGTTGAGGGTTTGAAGACCTATTTTCCAGTTCGCAAGGGTCTTTTGCGTCGGACAGTTGGTTATGTCAAGGCTGTTGACGGAATTGATTTGGCCCTTAAGGCTGGCCAGACTATAGGGCTGGTTGGCGAAAGCGGTTGCGGTAAGACTACGGTTGCCAGGACGATCGCGGGACTGATTCGGGCGACGGCGGGCGAGGTTTTGTTTGATGGCGTGGATGTTTTTGGTGCTACGGGGGCGCAGCTTAGAGGACTTCGAAAAGATATTTCGATTATTTTTCAGGATCCTTACAGTTCGCTGAATCCTCGTTTGACGGTTGGGCAGATTATCGGTGAGCCGTTGAAGGTTCACAAGTTAGCTTCGGGCGGTGAGATTACTGAGCGAGTAGCTGAGTTGCTTGTGAAAGTTGGGCTTTCGCCGGCGCATATAAACAGGTATCCGCATGAATTTTCTGGTGGGCAGAGGCAGAGAATTGGAGTTGGGCGAGCACTGGCGTTGAATCCGAAGCTGATTTTGTGTGATGAGCCGGTGAGCGCACTTGATGTTTCGATTCAGTCGCAGATTTTGAATCTTTTGAAGGAGTTGCAGCACAGTCTTGGTTTGACGTATCTTTTTATATCGCATGATTTGAGTGTGGTGGAGTTCGTGAGCGATTTTGTGGCAGTGATGTATCTTGGCAAAATTGTCGAATGGGCTGCGGCAGCGGAGTTGTATGCTAATCCGCTGCATCCTTATACCAAGGCCCTTATTTCAGCGATTCCTGAGGTGGATCCGTCTCGAAGGGGCAAGCGGATTTCGATTAGTGGTGAGATGCCGAGTCCTTCAAATCCGCCGGTTGGTTGTCCTTTTCATCCTCGCTGTAGACTGGCTGAGGGCAGATGCATTGAGGAAATGCCCGGGCTGGAAGCTCGTGAGGGTTCGGAGGGGCATCTTGTGGCGTGCTGGAAATGCGGGCAAATTGGATGAAATTGGTAAAAATAGGGTCGATTTTTTACAAGTTATTTGATATAATAAATTTAGAAGATAAAATTGTCGGGTGGGAGTTTTAATCTGTATGGAAGAGAAAACACCTGTAGAAATAATTGTCAAAGACGATGTTGCGATAGTCTCCTTCAAAACTGTGACATTATGTGAGGGAGCGGAAATTGGCCAAGCCTCAAAACAAATAACCCAGTATCTTGTTGATAACAATCCCCGCAAAATGGTATTTGATTTTGAAGGGGTAAAATTCTTTTCTTCGCGTGTGCTCGGTCTTCTGGTGAATGTTTGGAAGAAGCTTCAGGTGGTTAATGGGCGGGTAGTAATAAGCTCGATAGATCCTCAACTTCACAGGGTGTTCAAAATAACTAATCTTGACAAGATATTTGAATTTTATCCGGATAAGGATGCGGCGATTAAAGCGGTAAATACGAGTTAAAGATTATTTGGGAGGTTGTCGCGATGCATATAGAAACTCAGTTTTCGATTTTTATGGTCAATAAGCCCGGCGTACTTGCACAGGTTTTGGGTGAGTTTGCCAAGGTGAAAATAAATATTATTGCCATGACAATGATGGATTCAGTTGAACATGGTGTGATGAGGGTGGTAGCGTCTGATCCCAAGAAGGTTAGAGAAGTTCTCAAGAGCCTTAACATGTCCTGCAATGAGACGTCTGTTCTTTGTGTGAATTTAGCTAACAGGGCTGGTGCCTTGGCTGACGTTACGGAAAAACTTGCCAAAAATCATATAAATATTTCCTATGCTTATTGTACAGCTGGGGCGAGAGGCGGGCGAACGACCGGCATTTTAAAGGTTGCAGATGTTAAAAAAGCCATGAAAGTTATTCAGGCCGGTGCTGCAAAAAAAAGCAAATCCATGCCGATGGTTAGACGCTCGCAGGCATCAAGGTAGTAAGTTGATGGAAAACAACTATGTGCCTAGTAGTTGTTTATATGTGCTATTCCACAGTGACACTTTTTGCAAGATTGCGGGGTTTGTCGACGTCGTGTCCGCGAAATACGGCAGCATGATATGCCAGTAGCTGCAGCGATACAACAGTTAGCAGGGGCTGCAAAAGTTCGGGTGCATCTGGTACGGTGATAAGGTGGTCTGCATATTTCAGGATATCCTGGTCACCTTCGGTTGCAACGACAATGGTTTTTCCGCCTCGAGCACGTACTTCCTCGATATTTCCAATGATTTTTTCGTATTGAGAACATTTTGTGGCAATGAAAACAGCCGGCATCTGGTCTGTGATGAGTGCGATTGGGCCGTGTTTCATTTCCGCGGCGGGCAGGCCTTCGGCATGGATGTAACTTATTTCCTTGAGCTTCAAAGCACCTTCCAGCGCAACAGGATAATTAAATCCTCTACCAAGGAACAGCCAGTTTTCTTTGTCGATGTTGGCTTTTGCGATTTGTTTTATATGTTCTGACTGGCCGAGAATGGTTTCTATTTTATCTGGTATTTTCAAAAGTTCACTCAGCAGAGTTGATGCGTAGTCATTGCTGATATGTTTTCTTCTGCCCAACTCGATTGCCAGCATTGTAAGCACGGTGACCTGAGCGGTGAATGCTTTGGTGCTCGCAACGCCGATTTCTGGTCCTGCTCGCAGGTAGATGCCGGCATCGGTATTTCTTGCAATTGATGAGCCGACGACGTTTACTACGCCTATTACTATAGCGCCGCGTTCTTTTGCCTGTTCGATGGCAGCGAGCGTGTCGGCAGTTTCGCCGGATTGGCTGATAGCAATAACCGTGGTATTGTCTTCGATGATTGGATTTCGATAGCGAAATTCACTGGCATATTCGGTTTCTGAAGGAATTCGTGTCAATTGTTCGAAAAGAAATTCTCCTACCAATGCAGCATGCCATGCGGTTCCGCATCCTGTAAGTATGATTCGTTTGGTTCTTGTAAGCTGCCGTAAATGCGGTTCGATACCTCCGAGTATTATTCTTGTATTTTTTATATCGACCCGGCCTCCAAGGCATGTTGTTAGGGCTTTGGGCTGTTCGAAGATTTCTTTTAGCATGTAATGGCTAAAGCCATCAAGTTCAATTTGTTCCAGAGAAAACTCGATTTCTTTAAGCTCTTTGCTGACGGTGACATTGTCAATTGTTGTGGTGTGGAATCCCTTGGGGTTGATTGTGACCATTTCATTGTCAGAAAGGTAGATGGCCTGTTGTGTATGTTCGACAATGGCTGAGGCGTCTGAAGCGAGTATATATTCGTTTTCTCCAACTCCGAGTATCAATGGCGAGCCTTTTTTTGCACCGATAAGAGTGTCGGGATAATCTGAGCAAATGATAGCCAGTCCGTAGGATCCGTATAGTTCGTTGAGGGCGTGCTGAATTGCCCATTCCAGTTTATCCTGATTCTTAGATGGTTTCTGACCGTCGCGATGGTCTCCGTTGCTATAAAAATAGCCGATAAGGTTTGTAATTACTTCGGTGTCTGTGTCGCTGACAAATTTGCAGCCTTCCTTTATCAGCCATGTTTTTAGTGTGTTGTAATTTTCGATGATGCCGTTATGTACGACAGCTATTTTTCCTGTATAGTCGAGGTGTGGATGTGCGTTGGTGGTATTTGGTTCGCCGTGTGTGGCCCATCTTGTATGGCCGATGCCGAGGGTTTCGTTGTTTTTTGGTTCTTCGAGTATTTCCTCCAGGTTGCTTATTCGGCCGCTTGACTTTTGAATTTTCAATACGCCGTTGTCGAGCAGACCTACGCCTGCTGAGTCGTAGCCGCGATACTCAAGTCTTTTTAGTCCTTCTATCAGTATTGGTTGAGCGATTTTTTTGCCCAGATAAGCTACTATGCCACACATAGGATTTCCTTTAATTTACAGGCAGTTCTATACTGATAATATATCGTCTAATTCACTGTGCTGGATAAACATAAAACCAGTTTGCAGTTAACGTTAAGATAATTATATAATAACAGGCCGAAAATTAACACGTCTTTTTTATAGAATAATCAGGCGTGATACTATCGGTCTTTCTGCCGGTTAAATCAGCCTAAGCGGCTTGCTAAAACCTGTAGAAGGCTTATAATACAGGCGAAAAGCTACTGTTTGCGAATCTATTAAAAAAGGACGTAAAATGGGTATTAAGAACACTTTAGAGACATTGTTACGAGACGGTTTTATCCTTGTTTTCAATCAGAATAAGCTGGATGTAGTCAAAACGGCAGAGGCATTGATGGAGGCCGGGATTGATAATATGGAAGTGACCTGCAGGATAGAAAATCCGCTTGAAAAGATTGAGCGTTTGCGTAAGGAGTTGCCTGATTTTATGGTTGGGGCAGCGAGTCTGGTTGATTTTGAAGATATGCTTGGAGTTTACAATAAGGCCCATCCTGATGATCCGCTACCGACAGTTCATCAGGCTGCGGATGCAGGTGCTAATTATCTGGTATCGGCGGCAAATTTCAGTAAGGCGACGTATGAGAAGTTTGCAGGTAAGCTGCCAATGATGCCGGGATGTGGAACTGTTACTGAAATATTGAGTCAGTTTTCTCTTGGTGCAAATCTTGTGAAGGTTTTTCCAGCTCAACAATTAGGCGGGCCTGGGTTTGTAAAAGCTTTTGACCCAGCTGTTCACAAGACTATTTGCATTGTGCCGACAGGTGGGACCAACGCTAACAATATTCCTGAATATATTGCGGCGGGGGTGTTAGTTTTAGGTGGCTCGTTTAGCATAATGGAAAAAGCAACATTGCAAAAGGTAATTGACGAGCAGGATTACAAATTGCTAAGTCGGGAATTCGCAAAGGCAAAAAAACTTATCGATGAAGTTCGCAGGCAGCAGTGGCATGGGATTGATTTTGCCAAAACATCACTTGAGCAAATCAGTGAAGTTACGGGCAGATGTTTTAATATCTGACCGCAGCAAGTTATTTTAGGTGGTTGATAATTTTATCGATGGTTGTTGTCGCTGCTGCGGTTACTTTGTCGGCAGCACCGTAATAGATAGTTATCAGGCCGTTGGCATCTGTGACAGCTCCACATGAAAAAATAACATTTCCGAAAAAGCCGGTCACTTCGTAGTCTGCTTCGGGTTGTATTATTGGTTCATCTGAACGGGCGATTATCTTTGAAGGGTCGTTTGAGTCCAGTAAGACGGCGGCGAGGCAGTATTTTTGGTTCTGGTCGGCGCCGTGGTAGATTTCCAGCCAGCCATGATCAGTTTTGATTGGTACGCAACTGGCACCGACTCTTCCGCTGTCGAATTTTCCTTCGCGTGGTGCCAGCAGCATTTTGTTTTGGCCCCAGTGTATGGCATCCGGAGAGGTTGCCAGCCAAATAGCGAGTGGGCCTATATGTTTTGGGACCGGACGGGTGAATGTATAGAATTGGCCATTGATTTTTTCCGGAAATATGATGACGTCGAGATTTTCAGGGCAGAATATGATTCCCTGTCTTTGGAAGGTTTGGAAATCTTTTGTTTTAAGCAGGGCGGTGCATATTCCATATTTGCTTACAGCTTTGTAGGTTATCAGATACTCATCATCGAACTTTGTTATATGTGGGTCTTCAAGGCCGAACGTTTCATAATCTTCGCATGGGAATACGGCAGGTTGTGCATCAATGACAAAGTCGCGGCCGTTTTTGCTGCGGGCAATTCGCAGATGGGAAAGGCTTGTCAGGTATGTGTTTTGTTTATAACGAAAGACCCTTGAATCAACAATTTCAAGTTCGGGGTCGGTGTGTTTTACTTTCAGATAATCGATATTGCTGGTTTCCGGATTATATATTGGCGCTGTCTCTTCGTCTGGTGATTTTTGTTTGGGTCTTTCGGCAACTCGCAACAAGAGTAGGACCTGGTCATTATAAATGGTGGCACCGGCGTTGAATGCGCAAACGACTTCGAGATCAGGACGGCTTGGCGGGACATCTTCAGGTGTAATAAGCGGATTTTCTTTGAACCGTTCGATTAGCATGGTTTTCCCCTCCCATTTTATTTTGAACTACTTTATAAATTATAAGAGATTGTCCCGGTACCAGTCAATAGCCTTTTCCAACCCTTTTTGAAAAAGCATTACCGGTTCGTAGTCGATGATCTGTTTTGCCAGGCTTATATCTGCGAGGGAGTGTTTTACATCGCCTTGGCGGGAAGGTTCGTAAACGGATTTGACGTTTTTACCGACGATTTTGTTGATCAATTCGATGATAGCGTTTACCGTTATTCTTTCGCCGCAGGCGATATTAATTGTCTGGCCCTGTGTTTTTTTTGCTCTTGCGGCCAGTAGATTTGCATGAACGACGTTTTCGATATGGGAGAAATCTCGACTTTGTTCGCCGTCGCCGTATACGGTGGGTGATTTGTCTTTGAGGATGGCGGTTACAAACGCTGGTATTGCGGCGGCGTACTGACTTGTTGGGTCTTGGAAAGGTCCGAAGACATTAAAATAGCGTAGAGAAATGGTTTCGAGGCCGAAAACATTGTAAAAAACAGAGCAGTAAAATTCTCCGGTCAGCTTTGCCACGGCATATGGAGATAGTGGCTTGGCGAGCATTGTTTCGACTTTTGGCAGAGTGGGCGTGTCACCGTATGCAGAGGAGCTTGCAGCATAGACGAAACGTTTGATTTTTGTGTCACGGGCGGCTAAGAGCAGGTTAAAGGTTGCATTGACGCAGTGTTGATGTGTGGCGGCTGGATTTTCAACAGAGCGAGGTACAGATGGCAGAGCGCCCTGGTGCAGGACGACGTCCACGTCTTTCATGGCGTTGGTGGCGATTTCAATGTCGCCCATGTCGCCCTCTATAAATTCGATTTTGTCTATGATATCTTTGAGGTTACTTTTTTTGCCAGTGAGGAGGTTGTCAATGACTCTTACGAAGCAGCCTTGTTCGACGAGTTTTCTACAGATATTTGAACCAATAAATCCAGCCCCGCCTGTTACCAGAAATCTATTCATCCGTGAACCTTTCTACTTTTGCTAAACCGAGTGAACAAGCTGAGTTTTTTGATAATCCTGATATGATTTGAGTATCTCATGGAAATAGCCGCCTTTGAGAGTTCTTGTAGCAACAAGAACACAACCGATAATGTTAGCTTTGGCTCCTCGCAGTTCACGAATAGTTCGCTTAGCGGTTCCGCGTTTGGTTAAAGTGGCGTTCAAGACCAGCACAGTAGCTTCGACTTGAGTTGCGAGTACTCTTGCTTCGCTTACCAGAAGAACCGGCGGTCCATCAATTAACACATAGTCGTAGTCGTTTCGACTTTGGTGTATGAGTTCTGTCATTTTATCGCTTCCGAGCAGTTCAGCAGGATTAGGAGGTAAAATTCCAGGATCGATTATGTCAAGGCCGTTAATTCCGCTTGGTCTTACTACATCTGAATAGCCACACTGATCGGTTAGGAAATTACTCAAACCTAACTCGGAATTTTCTTCAACAGAACCATCGTTATCAGTTTTTGGAAACAGCGTTACTGAGACAGGCCTTCTGAAATTAGTGTCAATAAAAAGGACTTTTTTATCTTCAGCGATGAAGGTGGCGGCGATATTGACCGCGACCGAAGACTTTCCTTCTCCGGCGTTACCGCTTGTTACGAGCAGTACTTTTTGCAAATCGCTATTTCCGGAAAGTTTAAGATTAGTTCGCAACTGCCTGTAGCACTCGCTCATCATGGAATATGGAGCCTGTCGAACTACATGTAAGAGGTCGGCATCCTGGGCGAGTTCATCATCTTTCTGATGACAGATCATTCCTAAAAGCGGCATGTTCAGATGTCTTACGACGTCACGTGGTGTGCGAACCAGTTCATTCAAGAGTTCGACAAGAAACGCCAATACAATTCCAGACATAAGTCCTAAAATTGCTCCTGCGGGGAAATATATCTTCCATTTTGGTGAACTGATTTCGAGGGGCTCAGGAGCATTTCCCATGGATCTGACCTTTGGTGCTTCGGGGTCGTTAAGTATCATGTTAAGTTTTTCAACTTGTCCTCTGATTGACATCAGCATATTTTTTCGCTCATCTCTAATAGAAGCACGTGATCCGTATAAAGATCGGTGGATGTCGAGATCTTTTTGTTTTGCCTCAGCAGCCTGGCGTTGTTTTTCCAGTTCTTCTAATCTGCTTTGCATGATAGCGAGTAAGTCCTTGGCATTTGACAAATTAGATTGCCTTGTTTGTTCGGCTATTTGAGCTCGTCTAAGCTCGCGTTCTTCTGTTGTTTGACGTAATGACTCTCTGGTTTCCTTAATTTCGGGATGGTTTTCGCCCATTTTTATCAGTTTTCGAGCTAATTCTGATTCCAGCGATGTTATTGTTTGAGTGAGGTTGATGTTAATTGGATCGGTTTCAATCTGATTTTTTACAACCACATCGATTTCACCCTGAGCTCGTCTTTCCAGATTGGCGACACTGGCTGCTACTTCGTTAATTTCGGCTAAATAACGGCTCTGTTCAAGCTCCAACTCGTTAAGTTTGATTGTGATAGTGTGGCGGAAATTATCACCACTACTCAGGTTTGAAAAACCGGACACTTCACGGATATCGTTCAAGGCTCTCTGTGCCTGGTCCAATTGCTTCTGGATAGTTGCTTCCTGATTACGGAGTTCTGTGAGTTTTTGGCCAATTTCACCTTCTGAAGAGGTTCTCTGCATTCGGATAAATAACTTGATCATTTCATTGACAATCAATGCGGCCTCTTTTTTGCTGGCGCATGTCATAGAGACATGGATGTAATGGCTATCTCTTTCTGGAACGGCACGAAATTCATTGTTGAGTTCTTCTATACGTTTTGCAAGGCTATCGAAGCTTTTATACCAGTTAGTGTTTCGTATTGCGTCTCTTCTTAAAAGTTGTCCTAAAGTGCTTTGTTGTTTAATAAGCGTTGCCTTTGAGAAACGAAATTGATAAGCAATATCTTTGTTTGGAAGGGGAGAGGTTAATATCATAGGGTCCACTCGTCCAGGCGGCAAAACCTCAATCAATGTTTCGGCGGTGTATTTTGGAGAAAATCTTTTAAGTAAGAACCATGTTGTGCATCCAATAATAAAACCAACAATGGTCATGATTATAATCAGCCACACATGGCGCCTTAGCATAGTTAAGATGTCCTTTGGTGTTAGAGCGATCTGTTCTTGTGTTCTAACTATAGGTGATCTTTGTATTGCTGCGATATTATGTTGTTTATCAATCATTTTATATTGCTCTCCTTTGGCAAAGATAAAGCTTTCAGAGAAGTTTTAGATTATAAATTATAGTGTGGAGTTTGGATCTCCATATACTTTAGCCTCAAGTAAGTTTGAAACACGCTCTATGGCCTTTTTCAGGCGTTCATTGACTTCGGGTTGATTCTTTGCTAACCCCGAAGCTGTTTTATAGGCAACAAGAGATCTCCTGTTTTGTTCAAGTTTTTCGTAGGCCATTCCGAGATGTTCGTAAGCTTCTATCGGTGCTACCGTCTTATTCTGTTCAAATAATTGAATAGACATTTGTAAGTATTCCGCAGCTTTTTTGTATTGTTCATTTTTATACAAAGCGTATCCATATGTTTCGAGCATATCAGGGTTGTTGGGCAACTGTTTACGAGCACGGTCTGCATATTGTAGGGCCTTTTCCAGACTTTGATCATTTTCTAGCAGCATATAAGACAGATTGTTAAGAACCGTTGTATTAGTAGGCCATCGCTCAAGGATGTCTTCATATTCTGCAATGACCATATCGAGGTATTTTCTTTCGGCGGTTTTTGAGTAGAGCAGATAAAGGAGTTCAGCCTTGTTGGATTTGGCATTATATCGTTTCGGATTATTAGAGTCGAGTATTTCCAAACACTTATCTAAATGGTCGATAGATTTATGGTAGTCGCCAGTAGACTGTAGCATTTTAGCCATAGCGAAATTGGCCGAAAGGGATTTGGGATTAATTGCAAGTTTTTCGTGGCACCATTTTTTTGCTTCCAGATGCCCCAAAGCACCAGCAATTCTTTTGAGCAATTTGAGTATGGTTTCCTCATCTTCACCAGCTTTATCAAGTGCTTTATGATAAAATTCTATGCAGGCTTCTTTGTCTCCCAGCCCCAACTTTACATCGGCAATTCTAGCAAAAGCAACAGGCGCGAAATCTCCATCAAGGTATTCTGATGCATATTTGAGTAATTGGTCGTGTTTTTGGCCTATCAAAAGCATCTTAAGATATCCATCAAGGGCACCTAGGTTTCCTCCATCAACTTGACTATTTTGCCAAGCAGTTTTATACAGTTCAGTTGCTCGGTCTAAATCACCCCCGGACAGGGCAAAGGCGGCTGCCTGTTTGTGCCAATAAACGTCATTGGGAAGTTTAGTCAGAGTATCTTCGTAAAACTTATTAAGCCTAGTTACTCGGTTGAGTTGCATACAGACATATTCGAGCAACTTTCTAGCACCAGCAGGTGGACTATCTCCTTCGACGGCAAAAACAAGCTCAGTCATAGCATCTTCTTTTCTGCCAAGCCTTAAATATGCTTTTGCCAGGTCAAGTCTGGTTGCGGGGGTAGTTTCAATAGTCTTGCTGTCTTGTAAATCCATTAAAGCCTGCTCGTAATTACCGGATAGATAATTAATTTGACCTCTCAGTCTCCAGGCTCTTGCGTTTTCCTGCTCAAGTTCCAGGCAGCGATTCGTCAACTCCAAAGCCTTGTCAAGTTGTCCTTTCTTTGCGGTAACCGATGCTTCCAGGAGCATAGCCCTTGTGTCATAGGGATATTTTTCTCTGAAACTTAGTAGTTTGTCTTCGGCCTGAGTGATGATGCCACTTTCCAGGAACAGGGTGATTTGCAGAATTTGATTTTCAACGGTATTTTCCAGTGAAAGCAGTTCTTTAGAATATGTTAAAATGTCATTTTGATCAGCAGTTGCTTGTGCAACGCCCAATAAGCCCCTGACAAGAATGGTATTCTTAGGATCAGCCTTATAGAGCTCGTCCAGAATTTTTTTGGCCTCTTTGGTCTGGCCTTGTTTAAGATAGTAATCCCACATTAAGTTTTTGTCAGTAGATTCCTGGAGTAGTCTTTTAGCTTTTTCATATTGGCCAGTTTTACGATAGAATTCACTATAGGCATTTAAGACAATATTATTTAGCGGGTCCATTTGATAAGCCTGTTCAAAGGCAGATTCGGCTATATTGATCAAAGCCTGTTTTCGCTCAGTATTTATTTGCTCAGGTGAGATTTTTATGGCAAGATTTCCGAGTAAAACCGCGTTTTCCACACTTGGTATCACTTTTTGCAGATATTGTCTTAAGGCCAGGGCTTTTGATGGTTGTTCGTCACTTATGTATTCTGCATAGAAGCTTAGCAATCTGGTGTCTCTTGGTGCCAGGCTTATAGCTTTTTGTAGTGCCTCCTTTGTTTCAATCAGTTGCTCAGTCGCGACCTTATCACCAAGTCGCTGGTCACGTTTGTAAAGCAGATATGCGAGATGCTTGGCAATTCCTTCATCTAAAAGATTTAATTTTTCAGCTTTTCGAATATCTTCAAGGGCGGCCTGTGGTTTATTCATAGCATCATAAATAAGACTTCTAAACTTATAAGCGACGGAAAAAACGGGACGTTGCTTTAGGCAGTCATCAAGGTCTTCCAAGGCGGTTTCATATTCCTGGTTTTGCATAGCCAGTCTGGCAGAAAAGAGTTGTCCCTGACATTCGTCGGTATTATTCTGGCGTGCAATTTCCACTAACTGTTTAGCGTATTCAAGATTATCGCTTCCGATAGCTAGCTGGAATGCAGCTGAAATCGCCTGTTGATTAGAAGGTTCTATCTCCATAGCCTTTTTGAGTTCTTCTAAAGCCTTTTCATTCTGTACGATATCTATATAGAATTCACCGAGAGTGATAGTTCGTGCTAAGGGATCGGATATTTCGGTAAGAACCTGGACAGATATCTCATTGCGTCTTTCAGTCGAAATATTTGTGGGTTCCGGCTCAAGTAGAACCTGTTTGTAAACCAAGGCGGTGGTGTTGCTCGGAAAATACTGCAAATACAGTTCAGTGACATTTTTTGCTTTTTGAAATTGACGCTCTGTTATATAGCCTTGGCAAAGTATCGCGACATCGCTTGGTTTGATAAAATCAGGATTTTTTTGCAGAATCTGCTTTGCCAATGCTAATTGAGTTGATCTTAGACTATCCAACTCAGTTTTCATCGCTTCAACAGAACCTTCAGGAGTCGGCAGCTGAATATCAGATTCGATAATTTTGGGTATATCCTGCTCTAGTTGTTTTTCCGCGAGGGTTTTGGCGATCTGTTTCACCTTAGTGTAAGCCAGGACGTATTTAGCATTAATTGTATTAACATCTGCAGGGTCTAATTTTTGTATTGATGTTTCAGCTTGATCGAAAGCCCGAGCATTTATATAAGCGTGTATTCGCAACAATTTGCTTCTTTGAGTTGGATTTAGACTTTCCTCAAAGTTGTTTACGAGTGTTACGGCGTGGGTAGGGTTACCCAAATCAAGTATAATGTCAGCGAAGTCAAGAAGAACTTCGGGCCTGAGTAGAATCATTCCTGATCTTATGGAACTAGTCAAAAACTGTAAATAAGCTCCGGTTTCGACACTATCTTTGAAGATAAGTGCCAATCTATAAGACAATTCAGCAAGCTCCAGATTCCTGGTCCTTGTGTTCCGAATGACGACTAGCTGTTCATAAGCGGTATACATTTTCCTTGTAGCAGTTACGGTGTCCTCTTTGGCCAAAGCAAGCAATCCATCCCACATGATGGAGTAAGGATTTTCTTCACTACCCAATATCTGTTGAATTTCATGGATGGTTTTTTCGACTTTGGTTATATATTCTTGTTTTTCTTCTTCGGAGATAACGATGTCAGGATTAAGGATCTGATTGAGGTAGGAAAGTGCGATGATATTGTAAAGAGTGTGCCTATAAAGTCGACTCTCCCATTGCCGAGGACCTTTTGTATCTTGTGCGGCTGGTAGTGTAAGAGCGTTCTTTGCGATTTCAATTGCACTTTTAGCAGCATTTTTTTGTTTAGCAAAGCAGTATTGACGATAATATAGCCTGGCGAGCGAACCAGCATATTCTACGTTTTCGGGGTCTAACTGAACTGCTTTCTTAGCAGCTTCTATTGCTTTTTCAGTGTCCGTTATTTTTGTTTGGTAATATCCAGCCAACGATGAGAATACATGAGGGCTGGAGGGGAATTTTTCGGTAAGTGCTATATACTCGGCTTCAAAAGCCTCGACACTTTTCTTTGCGATAGCAAGCGATTTAATATCAAGCAAAGCTATATATGTCCTGGACTCTTGAGGCAAAATTTCGATTCCATGCATAAGGGTTTGTTCGGCATTTTCAAGAGAGTTTTCTTCGGCAGCAAGATCACCTGTTGCGGCGATAATTTCACCTTCGGTGATTTGTGCCTGAGCAAGGTACAGGTACAAATCAACATTTTCAGAATCATGTTTGATTGCTTCCTTTAAGTAGTCTATAGCTTGTCTGATTTTTGTTTGACGGTCCGAGGTTTGACCAAGCTTTGCAATTTCAAATGCGGCTCTACCGCGTGCCAAATAAGCGTAAGGTGACGGTTCTATCTCTATTAGCTCCGAAGCATTTGATTCGACATTTTTCCAGTGGTTCCAAGCTCCGCTGTCAGCGGCTTCATAGAAGAATCCCAAAAGAGCCGTTCTTGCTTTTGAGTTTTGTGTGTCTATTGTAATGATTCTATTCCAGTAACCAGCAGCTTTGTTCCAGTCATTCATCTCGACGTACAGATTTGCCAGTTCTAAATAAATTTCTATGCGAAGCTGTTTATTTTTGGTAAATCGTAATGCTTGCCCATAATTGCGTAGTGCTGTTTCGTAGTCTTTTGTCTGCATCGCAGCCTTGGCATCGTCGAAGAACTTCTGTGGGTCTTGTGTAAAATGACCGACCAAAACAATGACGCCAACAACAAAAAGCAGCAAAAACACTAGACCAATAATCGCGACTTTTTTATTTAATCTTTTCTTTGCCATGATTTTCTAAATCCTTACTTTTTAAGAACCAATAGTTTCATTTTTACATTAAATCGATAAAATTTTAATTTTCTCTATTTGCTTTCTCCCAATCAGGCCAATGATCCCTTTCTAGGAGTGGAAGTACAGTTGAGAGTAATTTTTCACTTGCAGCTATTGCTTCATTTTTTTTTGGATAAATTAATGAGCCATAAACGATGTTGTAGAATTTCCACTCAATTTTTGAGAAATATGAGTATTTTCCAAATAAATTTGCGCTTAAAGCAGCACGCGTGGTGTTTCGATTACCTGCATAAGTGTCGTTAACTTTAAAAAGATAAAATACTGGAAATTTTGGAGCAGATCCCCAGAGGGCATCCCCTTTGTTGCTGAAGATAAGGTATCTTGCAGGGATCCTACGATTTATAGTATCAACATTTTTGGTATTATTGTTCTCTATTGAATCTAAGCCATAAGAGTCTTTATTGGCAAAATTTATATTCAGTATCAGGTCGCTGCTTCCAAAATTTTGATGTCCTCCTCCGAAATAGCATTCTTCCGGGACATGAGGAACCTGATCTGGATTTCCGGTATAATAAGTTACAAACAATAAACAATACTTCAGGGGACTTGTTTTCTCTGCGTTTGTATCTTCGAGTGTCCATTGAAGATAATCTTCGGTTCCGAGTGATTTAAGGATGTCTACATTCTGAATTTTTTGCTTTTTTAACACTGTGTACGGTAGCAAATCCTGTTCGTTCATATTATCCAATGATTTCTTTAGAGGCAATGGCAGCTTTATCATCTGTACGCCAAGATAAGATATAGCCATGGACATTCCGCCTGCAGCTGCAGCAAGTATTGCTATGCATAATATAAAAGCGGGCTGTAAATATGGCTTAAAAATATTTTTCATTATAATTTCAAAATTCCAAGATTTAATTTTGCCGACGGAAAATTACGTTTTCGACACCAACAGCTTTTTCTTCCATAAATAAACTGGCCATGAATGATGCCAATATGCCGTATATGGTGAACGCTAATGGCAACATAGCCATCCCAAGAAAGTCATGGTATATGCCCTGAGCGTACTTAGGGCCTATTAAGATATATATAAATCCTGTAATTGTTACACGTATAATATTGCAGAATATCGCGATTGGCACAGTTGTAATCAATAGTATTACACGCTGCCACATAGGTCTGTAGTGTAAATAGGCCATTGCAACGCCAAGCGCTAAAAAAGCCATCAACAAACGCATACCGCTGCATGCTTCCGCAACATCAAGCGATGGTTTGAGTGCGACTCCCTTGTAAACTACATCTATTACAACTCCATTTGCCGTTGCATACATCCCTTCAACGAAATTTAGCAGCATTGTGGCTATCTGTGCGGCCCAATACCGCATTGGCATTGTAATAGCTCTGTGAATTCGTTCCGGCATCGGAATGGCAAAAAATAGGTAGATAATTGGCAGCCAGGTGTATTTTACTAACTTCCAGCCACCAAGCAGCAGAACGATTGAACCTATAGTTGGAATCATTATCAATGCACGAGCATAACTTATTTTAAAGTGGACGATATTCGAGGGATAAAAAACGATGCAACAGATTAAGAAAAAAAGCCCAAGATAATTGGGATGGGTTTTTAAAGTTAGAATTTCTTTTTTTTGTTGATTAAGAAAATACAGGGAAAAAAGCGGTATTAAGACGCCATGTCCCCAACTGCTAAAGTCGTTAAACCATCTGTACGCGATTCTGTATATTTCAACATAGAAAAGACAAACAAATAGTCCTGTTATGATAGCTATCTTTATGTAGTTATGGATTCCTAGATTTGACCAACTTAAATGCTGTTTATTATCAAATCCATTTGAATCCGAGATAGAAGTGAGACTATCGGCCATGGTTTTATCAACCCCTGTCTAATTTAGAATATATCAGGTATTGGTCTCCTTGTGCCGACATCTCTGCTGCCGTAGTTGCGGTCATAGATAAAACCGAAGCCGTAGGTGGCTCTGAATGCATTCCTTAACACTGCCAGCCAAGTTGCGTTTTGTTGCGTTCCAACGTTTATAAGGTCGTCGGGCTTAATGAAAAAATCGGGCTGCGTGCCTTCGGCAATTTTTCTCAGATTAACCAATACAATTTCTTCCTGATTTTTACCAATTCTTCTTCTAACTTCAACGTTATCAGGAGATGCTAACGGTCCGAGTCCACCAACAGCGGCAATAGCCTGCATTAAAGTCATTGGCCTGCCGGTGAGATCGACATATCCTACCCTGTTGACATTTCCAAGAGCACAGAACTCGCCGACGATATCACGTGGAACCATAATTGTGTCGCCAGGCCTTATGATGATATTATAACGTGGGTCACCACCCAGAAGATGATCGACAGAGATTTTTATTACTCTGGTTTGTATGCCGCCTGTGCCTATCATTTCCCAGCTATAATCTTCAGAAATTGGTGGTTTTAACTGTCCGGAAAATTCCTGATGTTTCTTGTCAGAGGGTAATGCCTGTGTTTTTGCAGGCTCTCCAACAGGTACAGGAACCCATCTGCCATCCTTAAATATCCACTCAATTCTAGAAGGTTGTTCCGGTTGGTCTGTAAGAACAGGTTCCTTAACTGTTTCAATTTCTTCTTCAAGAATTTTTTCGACCTCGACGGTTTCTGTTTTCTCTGGAAGCTCGAATCCTTCCGGCGCCGCAACTGCTTCGAGATCTTTATCCGTAATGAATTCCGCAGAAGCTATGATAATGTTGTTATTGACTCTTTTGCCTTTTATATAAGGAGCTATTATTTCCAGCAACTCTTCTTCCGGTATTAGTTTTTTAGGTTCAGAGGTAGTATCTGGTTCAACGGGTTTTAACTCTGGTGCTGGCACAGGTGGAAGCAATTTATCTTCGATAACAGGAGCCGAATCAATGGGAGTTATTTGTTCCTCCAGAGCCTCGCTGCCGGTGATGGCACGCGTAACATAGACATAACTTACGTTGAACTGAGCAGGCGAACCTGCTTGTGCGAGTGCATCTGCCAGTCTATAATTATATCTTGGAATGTTGTATCTTCCTGCGTTTGGAATGCCAGAACCTAATATGGTAAATATTTGACTTTGTGACACCCTCAAACTTACAGTCACTAATGGATCTTTTAAAATTGCGGGAGTCAGAATATTTTTGATTTCTTCTTCGAGCTCGGATTCAGTAAGTCCCGCTATATGAATCGGCCCTATCACAGGCATTGATATTTTGCCCGTTTCTGTAACCACATAATCATTGAAATATTGTCGTTTTTCTACGAGAAGTTCGTAGATTATGATTCGCAAAGTATCGCCGGGGCCGAAAACGTAGTCCTCCTCGTAGGCAATCACATCAATTGGTCGAGGGTCTTCAGCACCTTCATAGAGAGGAGAGGTTTCCTCTGCAACTCCGAGTGAATCCAAAATTATATGAACGGCTGGTACCGGCCGGAAGCGACCTATCTGAGTAGGATCCAGATATTCTCCAGGTCCATTGCATCCGCCGAGATAAACTGCTATTAGTATTGATATTAAAGGGACGATAAAAGTCTTTTTGTTACAGATCATGTTTTTATCCAAAAATCTTCAATAGGGTGCTATCGTCTCTTATTTATTAAATTAACATAAACCTATAGCAACCCATTTAGACAAACCTGCCTTTGGCCAAAGGGTTGCTCGATAAAAGTATCGGTCTAACTACTCGTTGGCTTAATTTCTTCTTTGTCGTCGTAAAGCTATTATCTGCAAAAAATTAGATTCCTATAAGTAATATCGGCATAATGTTGCAAGTCCAATAATATCGATGAAAAAAATTCACAAAATCAATACAAAAAAATACCTATTTGTTTAATTTTAATTAAAAGGTTTTAACTTCTTTTAAAATAAGAAGTTAAAAAACATAATCTGGTTCAAAAGGCTGAGTTGTTAATAGAGTTCCGGCATCGATGTTAGGTATACTTTGGAAACACAGAAAGTGTTCACAAAAAAGCGGATCGTAACGACCGATAAATAATGCGTTTAAATGCGATTAGGGGGGGAGTATTTGTTTTTTGGATAGACACCGCCGTTTTTTTGGGCTTTGTGATTAAATGCTTGAAATAGTGTGATAATCTATCTTTACAAGGCGTTTTTGCAGTTTTCCAGATATATCCGTTGCAAAAATCTCTATTTTGGCAGGGACTAATTCGCCTGTTTTGTTGATATTTTGATAGTTATAGCCCCTAACGGTAAGGTAAATCTGATCTTCTTCTCCGGCAAACCACACCGTGTCTATAAGCGAACTTGCTCTGTTTTGATAAAAGATTTTTTTGATAATTGGACTGATGGCAGTTGATTTATAGGACCTTGATTTGATTTCCCGGGTGATTTGAATTGGATAATACCAATCACCTTTGATACGAATAGGTCGTCCTATGGTAGCCGAATCGGCTATTGTGTTGGTCATGAACAGAGTGGGTGCTGAAAAGATAGTTAGGATAGCTTTGGCGAAGTGATGCGGGCTTAATGCCAGGGATGAATCTACTGTTTCTTCAGATCCCTGAAGTATATTTAAGCTGTTTTTTGATAACTGCCATTTGCTCTTGCCTGTTGGTTCCTCAGTGGTGATTGTGATAGAGTTTGCCAATGGTTCGATTATATGGTGTTGTTGCGTTACATAGAAGCTTGAATCGGAATTAAAGAAGCTCACTACGCAATCAGCTTGTATTTTGTTGCTGGCATGGACAGCTTTGTTTGTATGATTTGAGCGAATAACATTTTGGGCGATTGTACCCTTTACGGGAACAGATTGCTCAGGCTGCTGACACCCTGCAATTGCAAGAACAAACCCATGCGAAAAACATAAAGCCAGCTTTATAAGATTGTTCACAATAGTCTCCTCCATGAATGTAAACAATAGCGTACTTTTATTTTTACTGTTGGTCGGGCTTAGATGTTATCGAAGCCAATTTCTCCATCAGTGCATATTTGTTCACAACGTCCTGTTTTGCTTTTGCCATCAAATCTGCAGCGACATCCGGCTTGGCCTGTCGTAGCGAACGGTAACGTGTTTCACTATAGGCAAATTCTTCAAAATCAACTGAAGGTGCTTTGGAATCGAGCTGCAATGGGTTTTTATTTTGTTCACACAGCCGAGGGTCAAAGCGACAGAGAGGCCAGTAGCCGCTGTTGACCGCCATTTTCTGGTGTTCATAACCCGCAGTCAAATTATAACCATGAGCGATACAATGAGAGTAGGCAATTATGATCGATGGGCCGTCGTAAGATTCAGCTTCGACGAAGGCCTTTACTGTTTGATTTGTGTTAGCGCCCATTGCTATGCGTGCGACGTAAATATTGCCATAGCTCATGGAGATAAGAGCGAGGTCCTTTTTAGGCATAGTCTTTCCGCCTGCTGCAAACTTTGCTACCGCAGCTCGCGGAGTGGATTTTGACATCTGTCCGCCGGTGTTGGAATAGACTTCCGTATCGAGAACAAGGATATTAACATTGGCACCGCTTGCCAGGACGTGGTCAAGGCCGCCATAGCCGATATCGTAGGCCCAGCCGTCACCGCCGAGAGCCCAAACGGATTTGTCTACAAGATAATCAGCGACGGTAAGAAGTTGTTTGCAGTCGGCACAATCGCTTGCCTGACACTGCTTTTTGAGTTCTTCGACGCGCCCCCGCTGCTGTTCGATCTTGGCCTGAGTAATCTGCCGTGTTGAGGTCGCGGTTTTAATCTCTTTAGCGAGAGTATCTTTAACGCAGCCGGCAGTTGCAACTTTATCCAGCAGTTCAGTGGCATACTTTCTGAATCTGTCTACAGCCAGTCGCATACCCAAAGCGAATTCTGCGTTATCCTCGAATAAACTGTTGCTCCATGTTGGCCCTCTGCCGTCGGCTCTTTTGGCATAAGGCGTTGTTGGCAGGTTGCCGCCATAGATTGACGAACACCCGGTGGCATTGCCTATCATGGCCCTGTCGCCGAACAATTGTGATAACAGTTTTATATAAGCGGTTTCGCCGCAGCCTGAGCAGGCGCCGGAGTATTCGAATAAAGGCTGTATCAACTGGCTCCCCTTTATGGTGCCGGCTTTGAACAGGCTCGGGTCAGTGTCAGGAATTGACAGGAAGTACTCGTAATTTTCTCGTTCCTGCTCACGCAAAGGTTCCTGCGGCGCCATGTTGATTGCTTTTCGGCCGGTGGGCTGCTTGTTTTCGTCCTTTTCGTTGGCAGGGCAAACCTGCACGCATACACCACAGCCTGTACAGTCTTCTGGTGCCACCTGAACGGTGAATTTCATACCGCTGAAGTCTTTACCCTTTGCCTCGGCGCTCTTGAAAGTTCTCGGAGCATCGTCGAGATATTTCGGGTCGTATGCCCTGATTCTTATGGTTGCATGCGGACAAACCAGTGAGCACTGGCCGCACTGGATGCACACGTCCGGCAGCCATTCAGGGATATTGACACCGATGTTTCGTTTTTCGTATTGGGTAGTTGCCGTTGGAAATTTTCCATCGCAAGGCATCTTGCTGACAGGCAACTGGTCGCCGCGACTGGCCATGATCTCTGCGGTAACTTCCTTAACGAAATCCGGTGCATCGTCAGGAACGACCGGCGGTCTGGTCGTTTTGCTTGTTACTTTGTCAGGCACAGTTACTTCGAAAATATTATCAAGGGCGGCATCGACCGCGGCATTATTCATCTGGACGATTTTTTCACCTTTGGAACCGTAGCTTTTCTGGACAGCGTCTTTAATTGCCTTGATGGAATTATCCAGCGGGAGAACCTGGCTTATTTTAAAGAAAGCTGTTTGCATGATTACGTTGATACGCGCGCCGAGCCCAAGCTCCTGGGCAAGCGATATCGCATCGATGCAGTAGAACTTCAGCTTCTTTTCGATGATTTGTTGCTGCATCTCCTTCGGCAGAGTATCCCAGACTTCGTCTTTTGGATGGCTGCTGGTCAAAAGAAAAGTTCCGCCATGACGAATATTTGCGAGCATGTCATATTTTTCAAGGAAGCTTGGATTGTGACACGCCACGAAGTCTGCTTTGCGAACCAGATAGGGGCTGCGGATAATGTCGCTTCCGAACCGCAGGTGCGAAACGGTAACTGCTCCAGCCTTTTTCGAATCGTAGACGAAATAGCCCTGAGCGTAGTTATCAGTAAGCTGGCCGATGATTTTTATGGAATTTTTGTTTGCTCCGACCGTTCCGTCAGAACCAAGGCCGTAAAACATTGCGCTGAATGCTTTGGATTCTGTCTGAAAAGATTCATCCACGTCCAGGCTGGTGTTGGTAACATCGTCTATGATGCCGACGGTGAAGTGATTCTTGGGTTTGTCGGCGTCGAGGTTGTCGAATACCGCTTTGACCATAGCAGGATCGAATTCCTTTGAGCCAAGCCCGTATCTTCCACCGATGATGACCGGATACTCGTCAAATCCAGCGGTGCCATCGGACATTGCTTCGCCGATTGCCGTGCGAACATCCATATAAAGAGGTTCGCCTAAAGAGCCAGGCTCTTTGGTTCTGTCAAGAACAG